>Ga0268299_1000292_pt1 | contig 176407 bp, 145 predicted proteins | sample NOBtaG_FD_193484 | JGI IMG/M metagenome (GOLD analysis project Ga0268299, IMG submission 193484) | Activated sludge microbial communities from bioreactor in Nijmegen, Gelderland, Netherland - NOB reactor | ecosystem: Engineered > Bioreactor > Aerobic > Activated sludge | place: Netherlands... | reverse complement strand
GTGGAACACCGCCATGGAAGAACTCATCCGCGCCTACCGCGCCATGGGCTCCACCCACGAAACCAACACCTTGTCGATGAACGCCCGCGACATGGCCGAAGGAGCCAAGTGGGGCGCATAAACGCCCTTGGTGCTCATGCACCTGATCGTGCGATGGACCAGGCCAACCGGTCGCCGGATGCCGTCGAGCTGACGGTCGATCAGGCCTGGTTCCTCGCAGACACGTTGAGCGCCGGCACCTTTCCCTGGGTGCTGGCGGTCACCGTTCCCTTCCGAGACGAAGCACAGCGCGCCGGATTCAATGCTCAACGCGTCCAGGAACTGACCCGGGCCGGCATCCTCGAACCGGACGGCACCGTCGATCCTGCGGTGGCAGGATGGATCCGCACCGTGTGCCGCCCCGACCGTTGGCTCGAACTACGTTATGTCGCAGCAGGTTCGGAAAATCCGGATGTGATGCGAGGAATCATCGCGAGGAAGCAATCGCAGGGCCGCGCGCAAACCGTGGTATCCCTGCGCAACGCGCACCTGATCACCTTCACCGTCGTGGATGCCGACGATTCGTCGGCGCTGGTTCCCAGCGTGGTGGCGGGACTGCGTTGGCGTGCGCCCGCGCGCTTCCCCGAGTTCACCCTGCCCACCAATGTGGGCGCCAAGGCCGACGAGCAGCTGCGTTCGGGTGCCTCGCTGGCCGATGTCATGGGATACCTGGGTGTCCCCCCCGCCGCTCAGAATGTGGTGGAATCGGCGTTCGTCGGAAACCGAAATTACGTTGAAGTGGTTGCCGGACAACGTGACAGCACAACCCAGCAGACCTCAGAGGTTGGCATCAGTGTGGTCGACACCAGCGCCGGACGAATCCTCGTCAGCCCACACCGCGCGGGTGATGGCACCTGGCTGTCCACCTTCGCCCCCGGGGCGCCGTTCGCGATCGCAGTCGCCGTCGAGCAGTTGATGGCCACGCTCCCGAACGGTCACTGGTTCCCAGATGCCCGCGTGACCCGAGACTTCGATTGATGCTGTCCCTGTAATTAGTTCCCTTTTGAGCCCCACCCCCTATCGAGAGAGTCAAACGAAACACCATGTCTGACAACGCCGTGATGCCCATCGTCCGGGTAGCCGTGCTCGGTGAAGAAAAACTGACCGAAGTCGCCTTGCCGACTCAGCTGCCGATGCGCGACATCATTCCCGCGGTACACCGGATGGTCGCCCCCGACGCCACCGAGGCAACAACCCCACAACGGCTCAGCCTGGCGCCGGTGAATGGCGCGCCGTTCAGTGCCGACGCGACCCTGGACACCGTGGGCGTCGTAGACGGCGACTTGCTGACCCTGCGCCCGACTCCTGCCGGACCTGCGGCGCCCGGCATCGTCGAAGACATCGCGGACGCAGCAGTCATTTTCTCCGAATCACGCAAGCGCCCGTGGGGCGCAGAGCACATTGCCCGGGTCGGCCGCTTTGGGGTCCTCGGCTTGATCGCAGCGGCAACGATTCTGGCCATTGTGCACAGCATCCGCACCGGGTCGTCGTTGAGCCTCGCCGGTTTGGCCGTTGTCGCGGTGGCGGCCGCGATCGGAGCATTGGTGGCACACGTGCGTTCTGCCCGCCTGGGAGCTGAGCTGGCGGTTGCCGCGCTGGTGCCGATCGCCGGCGCCCTTGCTCTCGCCGTTCCCGGTAGTGGGCTGGCGCCGCGTGTTCTCCTCGGTGCCGCCGGGGTGGCCGCGTGGTCACTGATCTACCTGATTGTGGCGCGTCAGCTGATTGCCTTCTTCACCGCGACCACGGTGCTGTCGCTGGGCATCGCCGGTGCGGCGGGCGCCCACGTTCTGTGGCATCCCTCGCTGCTCGTGGTGGGCTGCGGTCTGATCATCGTGGCGCTGCTGGTTACCGTGCGTGCTGCCCAACTGTCAGCCTTCGCCGCGCGCTTCCCGCTGCCGACCATCCCCGCTCCGGGTGATGCGACCCCCTCTGCTCCAGCGATGTCGGTTCTGAAGGATCTGCCGCGTCGCGTTCAGTTGAGTGACTCCCACCAGAGCGGATTCATTGCGGGCGCTTCGATTCTGGCCATCCTGGGATCGCTGGCCGTGGTGGGTGGCGCCGCACCGGCAAGTCCGTGGGCGTGGTACCTGGTAGCCGCGGTAAGCGCTGGCGCGGCACTGCGTGCACGAGTCTGGGATTCGGCGGTATGCAAGGCGTGGCTGCTGGCGGTTCCCTTCCTGGTATCGACCGCACTCCTGGTGATCTTCGCCGTCGAAGACCGCTACACCGGCGCCCTGGTGGCGCTTGGCGTGCTGGCCTTGCTGGTCGCCGCGGTGGCGGTAGTCGTGTTCAACCCGAAAATCGGTGAGGCGGAGAGCTACTCACTGCCCAGCCGTCGGCTCCTCGGATTCCTCGCCTCGGGTATCGACGCCTCGCTGCTGCCGGTCATCGCGTACCTCACCGGACTGTTCAGCTGGATCCTCAACCGATGACACGTTTTATCCGCGATGCGCCGCGCGCGCGAAGAGCATTGGGCGGTGTCGTCGCCGCAACGCTACTGGCGCTGTCCCCCGTGGCAGCCCCTGTTGCCGGCGCAGTGATTCAGCCGGAAGCAGATCCCGCCGCGTTGCCCAAGGATTCGTCCCCCAGCGCAACCGCGGGCATGCAATCGTCCGCGTGCAGCACCACGGTGTTACTGCCCGGCACGGGCACCAGCGGCAAGCCGTCGCCAGAGTTCGAGGAGGCGTGGCGCTTTTCTCGCGGTGAGGGGCAGAGCGTCGCGATCATCGACACCGGCGTCAAACCCAGTGCGCGACTGCACGTCGAACCCGGGGGCGATTATGTCCAGTCAACGGATGGGCTCACCGACTGCGACGGGCACGGAACCATGGTGGCCGGAATCATCGGTGCCCAGCCCGGGCCCGATGGATTCTCCGGTATCGCGCCCGCCGCCAAACTGATCTCGATCCGCCAGGAGTCCTCCAAGTTCTCCCCACGACTCACCGCGGGAGGCGATCCGTCCACAAACGCCGCTACCCAGTACGTCAATACCCTGGCACGGTCCATCGTGCATGCCGCAAACCTCGGCGCCCGCGTGATCAACATTTCTTCGGCCGAGTGCGTTCCGGCGGCCAAGCCCATTGACCAAGCCGCGCTTGGGGCGGCGTTGCGCTATGCGGTCGCCGAAAAGGACGCGGTCGTCGTGGCCGCCGCGGGCAACACCAGCGGCGGCAGCGCCAACTGCCAACAGAATCCGTTGACCGGTTCGGGCGCCGACCCACGGAATTGGTCTGGGGTGGAGTCGGTATCGGTGCCATCCTGGTGGCAGCCGTACGTGCTGTCGGTGGGTTCGGTGGGTATCGACGGAAGCCCGTCGAAGTTCACCATGGCCGGGCCCTGGGTGGGCATTGCGGCAAATGGCGAGAACGTGACCTCGCTGTCCAACGACGCTGAGGGCGGTTTGGCCAACGGCATGATTGGCCAGAACGGAAAGCCGGTGCCCCTCTTCGGGACCAGCTATGCGACAGCATACGTAGCGGGTGTGGCTGCGCTGGTACGTAGCCGCTATCCCGAATTGACTGCACCGCAGGTTATTTCGCGGCTGCAAAGAACAGCCCGAGACGCGGGCCGATCGCCGTCCAATCTGGTGGGAGCCGGAACGGTGGACCCGGTGGCCGCGCTTACCTGGGAGGTCCCCGCGGACGGGAACGCATCTAGTGGCCCGGGCGCCCGTGCGGTCGTCCCCCCGCCCCCTCCCACCCCGGAAAATCCACTTCCCCGGCGGCTCGCCTTCCTGGGCGCCGGTGTATGCCTGATCGCGGTGGTCGTCGTCGCCGCGCTCAGCGCGCGTCGCAGACAGGAGAGCACTGAGTGAGTACCCATGCGAGTAAGAAGTTCACGTTTTATCGACCACCCGTGCCTGGAACGCTGCGGCTGACACTGATCGCCACGCTGGTTGCCGCGGGTGCTTTCGCGCTCTACCGCCGCGACCCAGCCGACCGCTGGATCGCGATCACTGCTGGTGTGTTGGCGCTGGTGTTACTGGTGTGGTGGCGCGGCACCTTCCTCACCGACATCCTCGGCCGGCTCACGAAGATGCTGGCCCGCAGGGTCTCCGGCCGGGCTCCCGCCGACGCCGCACCAGTCGTCGCCGTGGGTGTCGACGCGCGTAGCACGGTCGTCCTTGAGCTGACGGCGAGTCCGTCCGGTGAGGACGTACCCGTCGGCCTCCTGGCCGGTTACCTTGATCGCTACGGCGTACGGTGCTCGTCGATCCGGATCACCACGACTGATGTCGATGGCGCCGCCAGCAGGACCTGGGTCAGCTTGACCTTGAGCGCGGCGGACAACCTCACCGCGCTGCAGGCACGTTCGGCTCGTATCCCCTTGCGTGAGACCGCCGATACCGTGGCGCGGCGCCTGGCCGATCACCTGCGCGAACTGGGCTGGCACGTCACCGCGACGGAAGCTCCGGAAGAGCCGCTCTCCCCGGAGGCCAAGGAGGGTTCGCGTGGTGTGAGCGATGACCATGGCTACCTGGCCGCCTACCGGGTCGCGGTGAACAACGACCTGTCCGAAACGCTGGACAATGTCGGAGACGCCGGGCTACCCGAACGCTGGACGGCCCTTGAGCTCACCGGCACCACCGATGCGCCGCGTCTGACGGTGGTGTGCGCGCTGCGTACCCAGGACAAGCCAGCCGCCCACGCACCGTTGGCAGGACTGACACCGTGCTGGGGCGAGCACTTGCTCGTGCTGCGGTCACTGAACCCGCTGTCGTCCAAGACCCTGGCTGGGGCGGGCGCCGCCGTCACCGCGGAATTTCTTGACGGCCTCACTCAGCGGGACCAGGAGCCGGCGCTGGTCTGATGGCCAGCGCCGCTCAGACGGCCGCGGTATTGAGTTGCCAGACCGCGAAGTTCAAGCACGCGGCGAACGTAGTCCACACCAGATAGGGCAACAACAGCACAGCCGCGGCTCGACTACGAACCCAGAACAGCGCGATCGTCACCAGCAAGGCGATCCACAGAACGGCGATCTCCGCCAGCGCGGCACCACGCCAACCGAGACCAAAGAACAGCGGTGTCCACAGCGCGTTCAGCACCAGCTGTATCCCGTAGGCGGTCAGCGCACTGGCGGGTACCGGCGGACGCGTGCGCCACACCAACCAGGCCGCGACACCCATCAGCACGTACAGCACCGTCCACACCGGGCCGAACACCCAGGCGGGCGGCGCCCAGGACGGCTGCGCGAGCACGCCGTACTGTGCCGCCGCGTTCGCGGACGCTAACCCTCCCACCCCCGCCGCTACCGCGGCGGCCGCCAAAGAGATGCCCAGCGCGGGGATGTCATTAGGGAGTCGTGGCGATACTCGATCCGTCATCCCGGGAATCTATCGGGTAACTCCGCCCTCGGTACCCTTTCTGGGTGTGCGCAGCATCGGCCAGACGTTTGGGAATATTCGCCATCACGCTGAGCCTGGTCCTCACGGGGTGTGCTCAGGGCACCACGTTCAACTCATGGCCACCTTCGGATGACCGGGGCCCATGCGCGGTCGCCAAGAAATCCGATGTGCCCGCCACCATGCGCGACGGCACCATCCTGCGTGCCGATATCTACCGCCCGAAGCTCAAAGACCCGGTGCCGGTCATCTTGATGCGCACTCAGTACGGCAAGGACACCGCACAAATTCAGCCGTCGCGATTTCGCACCCCGGATTGGTTCGCCTCTCACTGCTATCTGGTGGTCGTACAGGACGTGCGAGGGCAGGGCACTTCGGACGGCATTTTCACCGAGTTCGGCAATGACGGCGACGACGGCTATGACACCGTGGAGTGGGCGGCAGGGCTTCCCGGCGCCACCGGCAAGGTCGGCATGTACGGCTCGTCGTATGTGGGTGCGACCCAATGGCTCGCCGCCACCACGACTCCCCCACACCTGACGACCATCGTCCCCTCCAACACCGCATCCGACTACTACGACGGCTGGACCTACGAGGGCGGCGCGTTCCGGCTCGGGTTCGTGCAGCCGTGGGCCATGGGTACGATCGCCACCACCGCGGCGAAGAACCGGGCCGACCTCGCTGCCCTGGAGCAGCTACGGGCCGCCGCGGCCGAACGCGGCCGTTGGCTCAATCACCTTCCCTACCAGGATCTTCCACCGATGCAACCCGGAGACCCCCGGGTGGCTCCGTGGTACTTCGACTGGATCCGGCATTCGACCCGGGACGACTACTGGAAGCGTTGGAGCATCAGGGACCGGTATCAGAATGTCACGGTTCCGGTGCTGCATTTCGAAGGCTGGTACGACGCATTCCTACGCGGGGGTCTGGAGAACTTCGCAGGCATGACCGCCAGGGGCGGTTCGCCGGGGGCACGGCGCTATCAGCGCATGGTCATCGGCCCGTGGGATCATCTGGCCTGGGGGCGCGAATCATCAAGCCCGTCACCGCTGTTGAAGGGACTGGGGCCGGGCGCCAACAGCCCCGTCAACGAAATGCAGCTAGCGTGGTTCGATCATTTCCTCAAGGGCTCGGACAATGGCGTAGCGACCGAGTCGCCGCGGCTCGACTATTACCTGATGGGAGCCAACCGCTGGAAGCACGCGTCCGCTTGGCCCCTACCTCAGACGAATTGGACCGTATACCACCTTGGCGGGCGCGGCACGCAGCACAACGGGACACTGCGTGACTCGGCTGCCGCGCACGACGCACCCGATGTCTATCTCTATGACCCGGCCAATCCAGTGCCGAGCGCCGGCGGACACTCCTGCTGCGCCGCCGAGAGCGCACCGCAGGGCCGCTACGACCAGCGCGCCGTGGAGCAGCGGCCGGATGTGCTGACGTACACCACCGAGCCACTGAGCACCAATACCGAGATCACCGGCCCGATCAGTGTCGACCTATGGGCGTCGTCGTCGGCGCCAGACACCGACTTCACCGCGAAACTTGTTGCCGTGCAAGCCGATGGCACAGCGGCGAACCTCAACAACGGCATCGTGCGCACATCCTTGGCCCAATCCCTGTCCGAGCGCCGTCTGATGCCGATAGGCCAGCCCCATAAGTACCACATCGACATCTGGCCGGTGAGTTACCAGTTCCGCACCGGCGAGCGCATTCGGCTGGAGATCTCCAGCAGCGACTTTCCGCAGTACGCCCCGAACCCGAACACCGCCGCACCGTTCGGGCGGAATGCCGAGCTGCGCACCGCGACACAAATAATCCTGCACGATGCGGCGCACCCGTCAACGCTCACCCTGCCGGTGATACCGGCCGGTGACCCGGGAACCGAGACCTTCCCGATGCCCCGCCGACCGGATGACCCACCCGGAAACTAGCCCCAGTTCTCCGGGCCGCCGAGGTCCGCCGAGAGCCAGTGCTCCGGCGAGACGTACACGGCGATCTGCTCACCGTAGCTTTCGGCGTATTTGAGGTAGCCCTCGAGCAGTTCCTCCGGGATGTAACGCGCGGCCACCTGCCGATGCTGGTCGTGTGCCAGGGCCCCGATCTTGGTCACCGGGCCCTCCACGCTGACATAGCGCACCGTCGGCCGCTCACGATCCACCATGAGGGTCAACCGGCCCGCCGCCTCGATCAGCCGATGCTTGCGCGATCCCTTGCCGGTCGGAATCCACAGCTCGCCACCCGCAGTGTAGTAATACCAGATCGGCACGGTCAGCGGGCCGCGGCCCACCCCGGCACTCACCGAGATCGCCGCCACATGGGGCTCAGCCAAAAATGCCTGTCGTTCTTCCAAACTCAATCCCATGACACAACCCTACGAGCCCCCACCGACACCTGCGGCGGCTTGGAAACAGCGCGTGGTTCACTGAATTCATGGCCCGTTCAGCAGTCCTGGCACGTCGGCTCTACGAGCGCTTTGAGCCCGTGCACGGAATCGTCTACTTCGCCCCGGAGGCACGTGCCGCCGTCGAGGATCTGGGATATCGCGGCTTCTGGCGTGGTTACTTCGCCACTCGCTCAGCACCCCTGGGTAGGGCCGACGCCCGCGTGGTGCAGGCCATCTTCTACAACTTCGCCTCCTTCCGCGTGCGCAAATCGCTCGACGGCGCCTGGGACAGCATCAGCCCCGCGCAGGCCCTGGCGGTCCGGCAGGCCGGCGCCGTCGCCGCGTTGCGCCGCTATGGCTTGACCGACGACGAAAACCTGCGCACTGCCGCCGAACTGCTCGGCAGGGCCGCACACGAGGCCTCGTCATCCGGCCGTCCGTTGTACGCGGCGCTCACCACCGTTCCCTGGCCGGACGAACCCGTGGCAGCGCTCTGGCACGCCGCCACACTGCTTCGCGAGCAGCGCGGAGACGGCCATGTTGCCGCGCTGGTCGCCGCCGGCATCGGCGGCCGCGAATCCAACGTGTTCCACGTCGCCTCAGGGCGGGCCACCAAGGACACCATCATGCGCAGCCGCGATTACGACGAGGAGGAATGGGGCGAGGTCGAAGCAGAGCTGACCCGGCGCGGCCTGCTCGAGGGGGGTGGCCTCAGCCCGTATGGCGCCGCGGTGAAAGCCGACATCGAAGACCGAACCGACCGGGCCTTCCTACCGGTGCTCGATGTCCTCACCGATGCCGAGCTGGAAACGCTCTTCCGATCCCTCACCCCCGTCACCCGGCAGGTGATCGCGGCCGGTGACCTGCCGGCCTCTACCCCGATGGGACTGCGCCGCAACGATCTCGACGACGACAGTGCCCATCTGACCTAGGCGGCGAGTGCACCCCGCTTCTTCAACAATGGAAGCACGCCCTCGGCGAACCAGTAGGCCTCCTCCAGATGCGGATATCCGGACAGGATGAACTCGTCAAACCCGAGCGCGTGATACTCGGAAATCAGGTTGGCGACCTCTTCGTGGCTGCCGACCAACGCTGTACCGGCACCGCCGCGCACCAGGCCGACCCCCGCCCACAGGTTCGGATAAATCTCCAGTTTGTCGAGGCGGCCACCGTGCAGGGCCGTCATGCGGCGCTGCCCTTCGGATTCGGACTTCGAGTGCAGTGCCGTCGCCTTGGCTATCTGATCGGGGGTCAATTCGCCGACCAACGAATTGGCCACCGCCCAGGCCGCTTCCGATGTATCGCGACTGATGGTGTGCAGGCGAATACCAAACCGCAGGGTGCGGCCGCGTTCCTTCGCCAGCGCACGCACGGCCTCGATCTTCGCGGCGGCGGCAGCGGGGGGCTCACCCCAGGTCAGATACACGTCGACATGGTCGGCCGCGATCGGCAGCGCCGCCGGAGAAGATCCACCAAAGTACAACTCCGGCAATGGGCTTGGCGGCTCCGACACCCGCGCATCGGTCACCGTGTAGTGCTTTCCGGAAAAGTCGACGGGACTGCCCCGCCAGATATCCCGGACGATTTGCAAGAACTCCCCCGTACGTTCGTAGCGCTCATCGTGCGTGAGCCAATCGCCGAAACGTCGTTGTTCGGCGTCATCTCCGCCGCTGACGACGTTGAGGAGCAGCCGGCCGTTGGAGAAGCGTTGCAGAGTCGCCGCTTGTTGTGCGGCAAGCGTCGGCGGAACCAGGCCCGGACGGAAGGCCACCAGGAACTTCAACCGTTCCGTCTGATCCAGCAGCCCTGCCGCGGTCAGCCATGCGTCTTCGCACCAGGTTCCGGTGGGGGTCAGCACCCCCTCGAAGCCCAGCCGGTCCGCTGCACGTGCGACCTCGCCGAGATAGCGCAGGCTGGGTTCCCGATACCCCTCCGGAACTGTGTGATGCGTCGACGCGTGTGAGGCGCCCACAATCGAACGGCTGTCACCGTTGGTGGGGAGAAACCAGAAAAACTTCGCGGCCAAGGGAATTGCCTTCCTTGTGAGGAAAAATGCGGGTTATTGGGAAGGGGTGAAGAACTGCTTGAGCACGTTGTCGAACCGGCTGTCGATAAAATCGGAAAAGGTGGGCTTGCCCTGAATCTGACCCGACTGCGCGAAGAGGTCCGCCAGCTGCTGCTCCGAGGCGCTCACCTCCGCGTTGAGCGGTATCGGCAACCGCAAGCTGCGCGACTGCGCAAGCTCTCCCGCCGCCGGATCGATTCCTATCGCGGCGGCGTACTTTCCGTACCACTCCTGAGGATGAGCCCTGGCCCATGCGCTGGCCCGCGCAATGCGCTGCACCACATCCGACAACGCGGTGTTGCGCTGAGCATCACGTAGGGCAACCTGCGAGGCGACCCCGAATCCGTATCCGTTCGAGACGCCGGTCGCGGTGACGAGAGTGCGAACCTTCAACTGCTTCTGGGCCAGCGCCGTGTACGGGTCCCAGATGGCCCAGGCGTCCGCCTGACCTTGGCTCAGCGCGGTGAACGCATCGGCTGGCTGCAAGAAGACCGGCTGGATGTCCTTGATGGTCAGATTCGCCTTCTGCAGCTGAAGCAGCAGATGGCCGTGCGCCGAACTGCCCTTACCGACGGCCACCTTCTTGCCGCGCAGGTCGGCCACCGATCGGATAGGCGAGGCATCGGCAACCAGGATCTGATCACCGGAAGCATCGTTTGTGTACCCGGATACCACCTTGATCCTGGCCTTCGAGGCTGCACCGAAGATCGGCGGCGTGTTCCCGGTGACGGCGAAGTCGATCTTGCCCGCGGTCAGCGCCTCGATCTGTGGAGGACCGAAAGTAAAGGTCGAGAATTCGATCTTGTAGGGCACATTGTCCAGCTCCCCCGCCGCCCGCAACAGTGACTCGGTGCCGCCCTTCTGATCACCCACGCGCAGCGTGAGATTCGAGAGCCCCGACAGCGGAACAAGCGCCGGCGCGGCGGCATCACCCTTGTCGTCACGTCCGGTGGTGCAGGCCGTCAACGACAGCACCACCGCGGTCGCGCTGACGATCGACTTAAACACCCAACTGTGCAAGGAGCTCTCCTCGGTGGTTCTCGGTTTCGGCGTCATGCTTCCCCCGGGGTTTACGCGGATTGCGGATGCGCAGGGTGTGCGCCAGCCGGCCCTCGTCGAGCACCAGCACGGTGTCGGCAAGCGATATCGCCTCGTCCACATCGTGAGTGACCAGCAATACTCCGAAGCCGTGCTGCTCCCACAGATTCAGCAGCAGGCGGTGCATCGAGAGCCGGGTCAGCGCATCGAGGGCGCCGAAAGGCTCGTCGAGCAGCAACAGCTGCGGTTCCGCGACCAGAGCGCGGGCCAGCGAAACCCGCTGCGCCTGCCCACCGGAGAGTGTCAGCGGCCAGGCCTGTGCCTTATCCGCGAGGCCGACCTCGTCCAGTGCCCGATCAACGCGCGAAAGCGCCTCATCCCTGGACAATTTGGTCCGAGTGAGGCCGTACAGCACATTGTCACGCACTGACCGCCACGGAAAAAGGCGCGGCTCCTGAAAGGCAACCGCAGGCGCCCCCAGCACCTTTCGTTCGCCGGTATGGTCTCCAGCCAATCCGGACAGCACCCGGAGCACCGTCGACTTGCCGGAGCCGCTGCGACCGACCAGCGCCACGATCTCACCGCAGCCGACCCGCAGCGAGACGTCGTCGAGCACGCGGTTGCGCCCGTACCATTTGGTCACCGACGTCAGTTCGGCCGCAGCCGTGGTGGAGTGCGGCGACAATTCGGTGACCTCGAAGACCGCTGTCATGATTGACCTTTCATGATCGGTATCGCAGCGCACGCCGTTCCAGCACACGCACGATGGCGTCGGTGACAATGCCCAGCAACGCGTAGACCACCAAGCCGAAGATGATGACGTCGATACGAAGGAAATCGCGCGCGTTGTTGATGAGGAATCCAACGCCGGCGTCGGCATTGATCTGCTCGGCGACGATGAGCGTGAGCCAGGACAGCGCCAAAGACTGGCGCAGTCCCACGAGCACCTGCGGGGTCGCACCGGGAATGACGATGACCCGCAAGCGCTGCCAGAAGGAGAAACCCAGTACCTGAGCGGTTTCGAAGAGTTTGGGATCCACCTGCCGAATCGCGGACGTGGTGTTCAGGTATAGCGGGAATGCCGCTCCGAGCGCCACCATCAGCACCTTGGGCAGCTCACCGATGCCGAACCACACAATGAACAGCGGGATGAGTCCGAGATGTGGCAATGCGCGGATCATCTGCATGGTGGGATCTACCACGGCATCGGCAAGCCGGGACAAACCGACCGCAGCACCCAGCACCACCCCGATCACACCGCCCAGCAACAGACCTTCGGCGGCACGAACTCCCGAGACCCGCAGCGCCTCGGCTAGCTGTCCGTTGGCGATCAGCTCGAATCCGGCGCGAGCGATCGTCGATGGCGCGGGCAGGATATCGGGGTCGATCAGCCCCCATGCACTACCCGCCTGCCAGATCAGCAGCACGGCGAGCGGCGAGAGAAAACGGACAATCTCCCAGCGCCGCTCTAAGACCCACTCCCGCCGGGATGGGCCGGATTCAGGAGCGTCGGAGTCAGTCGCCGCAGCGGCCACCAACGTATTACGGGTGGTCATGAAAAGCTCGAGAATCCTTACGGGTCGGCGGCGGTATCGGCAGTTTCTGACAACCTATGAGCGCGTTCAGATCCCGTGAAGAGTTATGCGCGAGCAGACGTAAAAGAACTAACGCCAGCCGTCGGCAGCCTTGGCGGCCCGCAGCAGCTCCTCGCACAGCTGGCGCAACTCGTCCTGCGTCGCACCTTCCTCCACAGCGGTTGCGACATCCTCGGCCGCACATCGGGCCTGATAGACCCGATCGGCCAGGTCGGCGGCTTCGTCAGCGGTGAGCACCACCGCATCCGCGGGTACCGAGGTGCCCTTGACCGCCGCCCGCTGCTCGTAGGCACGCTGTCGGCAGGACTGGCGGCAATACTGGCGTCGCCGACCCAGCTCGGCGTCGTCGACTTCACGCCCGCACCACTTGCAGGGCTGAGCGTGTTTGCGACGTGCCACGTGCAGCAGCGTAGTGGTGGGCCGTTTCCCCGTTCACGCACGGCCCCGGTGAAACCCACGCCGCTCGGGCGGCGCATCGTGCCCGTCGGGCAAACTCGTTGCGGTCGCACCGACGCCCACACTGCCCCCGGCAACGCTACTGGTAGACCCGCATGGCGGCCGCCGGTTCGCGCCGCCCTACGTGAACGAGCGCAATTACCGCAATTGCCTGGAAAACGGCTTCCGTTGCGCTAATCTTGCGAGATCACAGCGGCATCCAACGTCGGAGGTTGTGCGATGAAGAAGATCACCATGCTCGGGCAGGCCGTGTTAGCAGCGAGCATCATCGCCGCGCCGGTCGCGATCATGAACGCGGCGACAGCGTCGGCACAGCCGACACCGGCCCCCGCGGATGTGTGCTTCGACGGGCCGTACCCCTCACCCCCACCGCCGTGGGGCCCGGGAACCGTCACCGGCTGCGTCAACCCGGACAGTTGGTTCGACAACTGGGGCTGGCGGTACGGAGGACGCGATTGGCGCGGCGAAGGCGGGCGACTGCCCGCCCCGGCCCCCAATTGGAAGTATGTGGGCCCGGGCTGCCAATACTCAAGCAACCCGAACTGGCAATACACCGGACCGGATTGCCAACGCGAAAACCCGTAGCCGGTACATGACGCGTCCCCGGCGGCTACGAGAACGAGCCGCTGAGGGCGAACTCGGCTTCATGGGTCAAGATGGTCGAGAGGGCCTGCGGGTTGGCCCAGTAGAAGTAGTGTCCTCCCGTGACGAGGATGCTGGTGAATTCCCCTTGGGTGTAGGGGGCCCAGCGGCGTGGTGGTGCGAACTTGGGGAGCACCTCGTCGTCCTTGGCGCTCACCTCGGTGATGGGTGTGGTGATCCGGCGCCGTGAAATCGATTGCAGGCCAAGGCTGAAATCGATCACCGCGTGTAGCCGCGCCTGCGCCAGCAATGATTCGTCCGCTATCTTCTTCGGTGGCCACGCCCCGCGTTGCTCGTCGTTGGTGAGTCTCCAGAGCGCATGCTGTTGCGGACTGTGGCCCCGGGTCTTGGCGTATAACGCGTCCATTCGCCACAGCAACGGATGCCCACTCACCACCGGAATGAACCGGCCCACTTCGAAGTCCCGCGCCTGGAGCGCCTGGCATACCGCATATCCGAACAAGCCACCAAAGCTCTTGCCCGCCAGCACCGGTCGACGGCAGCCGAGTCCGATAATCGCCGACGCGCACTCATCGGCAAGTACCCGAAGTTTCTCCGGGGGCGGTTCCTGCGATCGCGTGCTGCGCCCCGGCATTCGCCAGACCCCGAAGTTGACGCCCGCCAGATATGGGACGAGGTGCTGCTCGCCGGCGTGGTTCGCCCCGGCACCCGGGAAAAACAGCACCGTGGGCAGAGACTGCTGATAGGGCCTTGGCCACCACCAGCATTCAAGCGGAGCAGGGGGCTGGATAACAGTCACAACCAGTTATATCCCGTCGTGATCGGGATCGCCGACCCCTTGAGCGATAAGTAGTGCCACCCGGGCACCCACCGCCTCGAGGGTGAGGTCTGGGGTGAACTGGAAGGCACTGATCTGAATGTTCAACTGCTTACCGGCGCGTGCCGCGAACTCCACCGCCATCAGGGAATCGATCCCCAGATCCGCGATCGGTCCCTTGGGATCGATGCTGTCGACGTCGACCTTCAGGACGTTGGCGAGTTCCTTGGCCAGTTCCTTGGTGACCATCGGACCCCGTTCTTCCTCCGGCAGTGCCAACACCGCCGCACGGAATGCGGCCTGTTCATTGGATACCGCGGCGGCTTCTGCCGACAAATGGGCGAAACGCGTGCTCTTGGCGGTCGAGGGCAAGGGGGTGCGCAAGACCCCCCAATCGATGCCGGCGATGGCAACATGCGACAACGGGAAGCGTGAGCATTCCCGCATGAAGGCCGCCCCCATGTCCATGTTGAGGCGGCGCAGCCCCACCGAGTCGAGGAACTTAACGATCGCATCCGACTCGGCCATGCCGCCACCACTCATCGCACCCCAACTCACCGACAGCGCAGGCAGCCCGGCCGCGCGCCGCGATGCGGCGAGGCCGTCCAACACGCTGTTGGCTGCCGCATACGTCAGTTGCGGAACGATGCCGATGAGGCCGCTGATCGAGGAATACAGCACGAAATGATCGAGCGGAACATCGTGCTCGCGCGTGACCTTGTCGAGATTCAGCGCACCCTGCACCTTCGGCCCGAACACCTTGCGCAGCGACTCCGCACTGATATCGGCGATCACCTCGTCGTGGGCCACCGCGGCGGCGTGGAAGACACCGCGCAGCGGATGTCCGGAGGCCTCCACCTTCGCGATCAGATCCGCGACTTGGTCATAGTCACTGATGTCGACCTGTTCTTCCCACACGTCGACATCGGCGGCACGCAAGGCTTCGATCTGGGCGCGCGCCACCTCGGTGGCGGCGCCGCTGCGGCTGGCCAGAATCAGGTGGGTTGCGCCGGCCCTGGCCAGTGAGCGGGCCGTGGCCAAACCGAACCCGCCGAATCCACCGGTGATGAGGTAGGAGTGACCCGGACGCACCGGGGCTGGCTCGGGCTTCCGGGGCAACAGCGTCGGGGTCTGATCGCGCAGATCCAGGACAATCCGGCCCATGTGCTCGGCGCGGAACACCGCCTCGAACGCCCCGACGACCTCTTCGATCGGGAACCTCGTGTATGGCAGCGGGGTGAGCTTGCCCGCGGTGAGCATCTCGGTGCATTCGCGCCGCAACTCACGGAAAATCTCCGGGCGCAACCGCAGCATCCGGTCCATATCGATCGAGTGGAACGACAGATTACCGCTGAAGGGCTTGAGATCGGTTGCCCCGCCGAAGTAGATATCGGCCTTGCCGATCTCAATGATCCGGCAGAACTCCCCTGCGACGGCGAAGTTCTGGGCAATCATCTCGCCGGGCAGCGAGTTGTAGATCACGTCGACCCCACGTCCTTCGGTGATCTGCAGGATGTCGTCGACGAATCCGACAGACCGTGAGTCGAAGGCCGCGGTCGCGCCCAGGTCCAGCGCCGCGCGCCGCCGCTCCTCACTACCCGCCGTCGCGTAGACGACCGCACCCATATTGGCGGCAACTTGTACCGCGGCCATGCCCATACCGCCGGCCGCACCGTGGATGAGAACGGTCTCACCGGGCCGCACATCAGCGAGCTTGTAGAAGGCGTAGCCCGCGGTGAAGAACGGAACACCGGAACCCACGGCGAGCGGGTCGAACTCGTCGCGCTGCAGGTGCACGTCCGCTATCGGCTCCCAGGCTGCGCCGCCGTCGAGGTCGAATGTCAGGTAGCGGCGCAACAGGCCTCGCTCCGCCACCGCGATACTTTCGCCTACCCGAACCTCGGTGACCTGTGAGCCAACTCGGGTGATGACGCCGAAGCCCTCCATGCCGGGCTCCAGCTTGAAGTACGTCTTGCCGAGCTCACGCTCCGTGAGGATACCGAGCACCTTCAGCGGATCCTTGTAGTTGAGTCCCACAGTCTCGACACGGACCTCCACCTGCCGTGGACCGGGCTCTATGCGATCACATGCACGTAGCTTGATGTCCTTGAGCGTGCGGGTATCTGGGATCTGCACCTCATAGGCCACCTCGGGGTCCGTGGGCTCAAATGGTTCCTCCCAGGGTGCGACGAGTTCGGGCAGGGACCGCCGCATCCGCTGGGTCCAGCGCAGGCCCTGGCGCACCGCGACTTCTTCGGCGCGGTTCATCGCGCCGATCTCCGCGGTCACCTCCTCCGCGCTGACGGCTGCCGGCAGATCCACCAGAGACCATTTGGCGGGATGCTGCTCGTTCGCCAGCACTCTGCGTGCGCCCACCAATGCCGCCTGATCAAGATCCAGGTCGCGATCACCCGGAGCCAGGAAAGCGTTCTTGCTCACGAGGACTGCCTGTACATCCGGGCTCACGACACCGCGTTCGGTCTCGGCCTCCATGACCATGCGCAACGACTGTGCGACGGTGACGAGCCCCGCGACGTTCTCCACCGCGGACTTTCCGGAGCCCACCGTGACCAACACCCTCAAGAACTCGTCCCGATCCAGGGCCTCGGCGAAAGTGACTGCGAGATTTGCTTTTTCCACGGTGTCCGCATTCAGGACGACCACACCCGCGGCGGCCGCGCGGCGGGCTCCTTCGGCCACGGCCAGGGGTACCTGCGCGATCTCGACAATCACGTTCGCGGGACGGGCCGCGGGTGCGGTGGTAGTAGGCGCGGGTTGACCCTCAATCTCCTCTTCCAAAGGCTCCCAGCGAGGCTCGTAGAAGTACTGCTCAAGCTCGGACAGCGGCGTCGAGGCCGATCCCACCGGGCGTAGCGTGACCCCGGTCATGGCCAAGGCGACCTCGCCGTCCCGCGAAGCCAGGTAGGCATTGGCACACAACGGCTGCGTGCTGGTGATCTCGACGACCGCGACCGGATCCTCGGGAACCTCGCCATAGAGGCGCACCCGGTCAATCGACGCCGGCACATGCGCCGTCGGAGGTATGTCCAGCTCCGGGCGTGCCGCCAACAGCACCGCTATGCACTGCAGGGCAGCATCGGCAAGCGCGGGATGCACGGCATGCCGTTGCGCGGAAACGGATTCCGGACTCGCCAGTTGGGCGACACAACCGGCCGAGCCGATGCGCACACTCTGGATGCGCTGAAATGCCGGACCGTACGAAAGCCCCACGGCCGACAGTCCCTTGTAGACGTCCTCGCCGTCGAACACCCTGTCGTTCGCCGACCACGCCGACACGTCGATCCGCTTGGACCCCAGATTCGCCTCGACCAGCCGCCCGTTGGCATGTGCCGTCCACAGTTGGGTGTGCGCGGACCGGCCGTTGACGGTGAACCGCTTAGTCGGTTCGTCCACGGTGATTCGCGTGATCGGGGCGTCATGGTCGGCGACCACCAGCGGCACCGTGAACACCACCGAATCCAGGCCCGCTTGCGCCCGGCCAGAGCGTTGACGGACCGCGGACAACGCGGCATCCAGGTACGCGGTGCCGGGCAACACGACAGAGCCCAACACCGTATGGTCGGGTAGCCAGGGCAGATTCGCGGGAGCCAGGGTGACTTCCCACTGCGGCGTCAACGCGTCCACGCGGTCACCGAGCAGAGCGAAGCGGTCGGCGTCACCGTATCGCGCACGCAACGTGAGCGGATCCTCCTCCCACACCTCTTCTTGCGACCACGGATACTTCGGCAGATCCATATGCGGGACCACGCCACTCTCGTAGATATCGGCCTGTCCCGGCGCGTCAATCGCCCCCACCGCATACAGATCGGCGATGGCCTGCAACACCGACTGTTCGTCATCCTGGTCACGGTGCAGCGTCTGGATCGCGGCGCCGGACACGCTGTGGCGCACAAAACTTTCGCGGATGTTCCCGAGAAGCACCGGGTGGGGCCCGAGTTCCAGGAACACCCGGTACCGGTCCACGATGAGCGTATCCACGGCTTTCGCGAACAAGACGCTGTCGCGCACGTTCTTGCACCAGTAGTCGGGCTCGGCGAAGGCCGCGCTGTGCATCTTTTCTCCGGTGACCGTGGAGTACACCGGAACCGCTGCCTTGCGTGGGGTCAACCCCGCCAGCGCGGTCGCCAGTTCACCGAGGATGGGATCCATCAGCTGACTGTGGTACGGCACCTCGACGTGCAGCATCCGGGCGAAAATCCCGTCGCCGGCAAGCTCGTCGTGCAGGGTCTGCAGTGCCGCGGAGTCGCCGGAGAGTGTCGTCGCCGCCGTGCTGTTGATGGCGGCGACGCATACCGCGGAACCGAATCGTGCGGCGCGGCGCTGGGCCTCCTCGGCGTCCAGGCCCACCGCGAGCATGCCGCCCGACCCCGCCGTCTTGGCTTGCAGACGAGACCGGTGGAATGAGACCGTTGCGGCATCCCGCAGCGAGAGCGCGCCGCTGACATACGCGGCAGCCACTTCGCCGACACTGTGCCCCACCACAGCCGTGGGCCGGATTCCGAACTGTTGCAAGTGCTTTGCCAGCGCGGACTGCACCAGGAAGTTGGCCGGCTGGGCTATCTCGGTGCGGCTCACGCGTGAGTCTGCCTGTGGCCGTAGCAGCTCGGCGATCACAGACCAGCCCGAAATCTCTTGGAAGACTTCATCGATCTCGGCGGCGGCGTCCCGGAAGATCCCAGGGCGCTCCAACAAAGCACGCGCCATCCCCCACCACTGTGGGCCCATGCCGCTGAAGACGAACACCGGATCGGAGATCCCCTCGACGAGGGCGCGCGGTGGCGCCGCCTCATCGCTCGCCGCATAGGTATTCAGCTGCGCGAGAAGATCATCAGCGTCACGGTAGATGAACCCCTTGCGCAGGTAGTGTTGCGCTCGACGAGCCGTCGCGGCGGTCTTCAAACGCTGCGCACCGTCCTGGGAGAGATCCGAGCTCAACTGCTTGGCGTAGCGCCCGGCCACCTCGTGCAGTGCGGAGCCGCTGCGGGCGGAGACTGGGAATATCCGGATGCTGTCTCGAGCCGGAGCCTCCGTCTGCACCGGCGCGGGGGGCTCCTGCACCAGTACATGTGCGTTGGTCCCGCCATAGCCGAAGCTGTTCACCGCCGCATAGGCTGGTGCGCCTAGATCGGGGTACGGCTCGACCTCCGTCAGGATCCGGATCTGCAACTGGTCAAACGGGATTTCGGGATTGAGCTTGTCCAGCACGACCTGCGGTGCGATGGTGCGGCGCTGCACGGTGAGCGCGGCCTTGATCAAGCCCGCGACTCCGGCCGCGGCCTCGGTGTGCCCAAAATTGTTCTTCACCGAACCGATCACCAACGGCCGCGCCCGCCCGGCCACCCTGCCGTATGAGTGGCCCAACGCCTGCGCCTCCAGCGGATCACCCACACTGGTGCCGGTGCCGTGCGCCTCGATGTACCCGACCAGTGCCGGATCGATACCCGCCTCCTTGATCACCCGGTCCGCGAGGCGCTGCTGCGACACCGGGTTTGGCACCGGCAGCGCGATCGTTCGTCCGTCTTGATTAACCCCGCTGCCGCGGATCACCGCATAGATATGGTCACCGTCCCGTTGGGCCTGCTCGAGGTTCTTGAGCACCACAATCCCGACGCCCTCACCCCGGCCATAACCGTCGGCCGCGGCGTCGAACGACTTACTGCGGCCATCGGCAGCCAGGAATCGGCCCTTACACATGGTGATGAACGTCTCCGGCTGGAACATCACGTTCACCCCGCCGGCAAGCGCCACGTCGCACTCTCCGTTCGCGACCGCCCGCACCGCCAGATGGGTGGTAACGAGTGAGGACGAACACGCCGTGTCTACCGTCATGCTCGGACCCCACAGATCCAGGGCATGGGCGATGCGGTTGGACAGCAAGGTCTGCGAGGCACTAAAGGCCGCAAAGTTGTTGATCTTCTCGAGGTTTCGGGCCAAACCCCGACTGATCATGTTGTCGTTCATAAAGCCGCCAATGAACGTACCCACATTGCCGCCCACCGCCTGCCCGGCGATCCCCGCGTCGTCGAGCGCCTCCCACGTGGTCTCCAAAAGCAGCCGCTGCTGCGGATCCAGCACGGCCGCCTCGCGATGCGAAATCCCGAAGAAATCCGCGTCGAACCGCCGGAACTCCTGCGTCAGAAAACTACCCCGGCGTGTATACATCCGGCCCGGGGTATCGGGGTCCGGGTCGTAATACTTATCCGCATCCCACCGGTCTTTCGGAATGTCTGCGACCGCGTCCCCTTTGTGTAACACAAAGTTCCAGAAACTATCCGCATCACCAATACCCCCGGGAAACCTGCATCCAATGCCAATGATGGCCACCGCGACCAATGTGCTGCCCTCTCCTAGTAATTGGACCAACCGGAAACACCGAAACTTTTGCGGAAACCGCGGGACACCCTCAGCTCATCTGCCATCATCGTCACCATCAAAGATGCTTTGCCTGCCCTGTCATCCTGTGGAATTCGCACTGTACGCGCATGATTGGCAACACGAAGGGTGTTTCACAATGACTTTGCCGCTTCCCTCAAAGGCCAATCAATGAGAAACACTTGGGTGTATCTTGTTGTGCTGGCAGTGCTTACCGTCGCGGCGCTGTTCATCCTCAAACTGCGTGCGAGCGATATCCCCGACGAGGCGGCCGGGACGGTCAGCCGCCTCCCCACGCTGGGCAGCCTTTCTGAACGGACCATCCAATACGAGGCCGTAGGTCCCGCCGGGACTCCGGCGACGGTGTCCTACCTGGACGACGACGGCCACAACCAGAACGTCGACACGGTCCTGCCCTGGCAGGAGGCGCTACGCACCGTGGAGCCGTCCCTGGTGACCAGCATGGTCGTACAGTCCAACAGCTCGGGAGTCGGATGCCGGATCACCGTCGATGGGAAGGTCCGGGACGAGCAAGTCGCCACCGCCAGCGGAGGCATCGCCAGCTGCAAGGTGCAAGTCGCATGAAGAAGAAGGACGAGAGCGAAGCAGATACCGGCCCGATAGCGGCTCCCGTTGGCGCCGAGACATTCTCGGCTCGATCACGGGCATTCGGTAGGCGGGTACGCAATGAGTTTGTGGTGCCGTTTCGTCGGGGAACCTACGCCGGCACAAGCACCAACGCCGGGCAGCGGCGGCCGCTGTACGCCCGACTGTTGTATGGACTATCCATACCCATCGTCATCCTATGGGTGTTGTTGGCGTGCGGGCTCAATGCCGCTGGGCCGCAACTGGAGAAGGTGATCGAGGGACACGCGTTGTCCTTCCTGCCCGACGAGGCGTCCTCGGTACAGGCGCTGGCCAACATGGGCAAGTACTTCGGCAACGGCGGCACCAACAACTTCGTGGCGGTCCTGGCCGAGGGCGACAAACCGTTCGGCGCCGAGATGCACCGCTACTACGCCGACCTGATGGAAAAATTCAAGGCCGACAACAAACACGTCATCACCACCATCGACCTGTGGTCCGACCCCTCCTTCGCGCCGGCGTTCGAAAGCCGCGACCGCAAGGCCTCCTTCAGTTATCTGAACCTGGCCGGAAATATGGGCACCGCCCTGGCCATGGAATCCACCCAAGCCGTCCGCGACATCGTCAAGGCCTACCCGCCGCCGGACGGAGTCAAGATCTACGTCACCGGCCCCTCGGCGGTCGTCAATGATGAACTGCTGGCGATCAATCGGTCCATCCTGCCGATCATCATCGCCTGCGCCATCTGCATCACCATCATCATGTCGCTGACCTACCGCTCACTGTTCACCGCCTCCATGCCCCTGCTCGTGGTGGCGGTCGCGCTGGTGACCGCCCGCCCGATCGTGGCCCTGCTCGGCCAGCACGGCATCATCGGCATCTCCATCTTCGCCTCCAGCCTGCTGGCCGGCATCGTGCTGGGCGCGGGTACCGACTACGGCATCTTCCTGCTCGGCAGATATCAAGAAGCACGCCGCGCCGGCCAAGACCCCACCTCGGCCTACTACACCGCGTTATCCAGCGTGCAACGCATCATCTTCGCCTCCGGGCTCACCGTTGCCGGCGCCACCGCCTGTATGACACTGACCCGACTCGCGGCGTTTTCCACCTCCGGTCTGCCCTGCACCATCGGCATCCTTACCGCCCTGGCCGCCGCGCTGACCCTGGGCCCGGCGCTACTGGCCATCGGCTGCCGCCTCGGACTCTACGAACCACGCGGGGACCGGGCCGTGCGGCGCTGGCGGCGCATCGCCACCCACGTGGTCCGTTGGCCCGGCCCCGTGCTCGCCGGCAGCCTGGCCGTGCTGGCGCTGGCAATCCTGGTCCTGCCCACCTACGTCATCAGCTACAACGAACGCGCCGCACAACCGGCCAACACCGAAGCAAACCTGGGCCTGGATGCCGCCGATCGGCACCTACCCCCCAACCTGCTCAACCCGAACCTGCTCTTCGTCGAATCCGACCACGACATGCGCAACTCCGCCGACCTGATCGCCCTGGCCAAACTCACCAACGCCGTCTACTCCGTCGATGGCGTCCAAGCGGTACAAGGCATTACCCGTCCGCTGATCTCCCCACTGCCCCAGGGCACTCTGACCTATCAGGGTGGCTACATCGGCGAACGGATGTCCCAAATCGCCGAGATGGTCAGCACGCAACTCAACGGCATTGCCAGGATCACCGGCCAGATCGATCAGCTCTCCGTGGGTGTGAAAGTGGTTCTCAAGGATCTTGAGGTTACCCAGCGGGCCGTCGAATTGCCCGGCGGCGCAGGCAATGCCACCCGGCAGCGGCTGATCGAATTGTTGAAGACGGCGAAGGGCATCCACAATGAGATGCAGCCGCTGCTCGCCAGCGGCATCGATGCGGCGGGCCAGCTAGTCGATATGGTTCCGGACTGTCGGCAACTCATCCCGTGCAATTCGGCACTGACCGGTCTGGCGGTTCTGGACGGACTCAACCAGTCCGGGGGCCGCAAGTTCGAAGACCTCCTGGATGCTTCCCGCATCGCCTCGGAGTCCTTGCCGAACTTGGTGTCACAAGTCCGGTTGCTGGACCGCTTTCTGGCCGACTCGCAGCGCACGCTCACGCCCATCCGCGGCATGGCGGACTCGCTACTGGTCCAGATGAACGAAGTCACCGCGTTCTTGCGGGAGATCGCCGACACGTACATGAAGGGGGACCCCAGTGGGTACTTCTTCCTACCCAGCCAGGCTTTCGAATCACCGCTCTTCCAGTCCGCGCTGTCCGTCTTCTTCTCCCCGGACGGCAAGATCACCCGCATGCTCGTGATGGGCGACGTGAACTCGTTCAGCAAAGAGAGCATGGACTACAGCGCGAAGATCATCCCCACCGCCAAAGCCGCACTCAAAGGCACCTCACTAGGCGGCAGCAAGATCAGCATCGGCGGCGCCGGCGGCACACTGCTCAACATCGCCGCCTTCGCCAAGGAAGACTTCATCACCAGCGCCGTCGCCGCATTCGCCTTCGTCTTCTGTGTGGTTCTGCTGCTGTTGCGCAGCTTCGTCGCCGCCGTCGCCGTCGTCGGCACCGTGGGGCTGTCGTTCCTTTCGGCGTGGGGCCTCAGCGTGGCCATATGGCAGTACGGTATTGGCCTGCCCCTGCACTGGGCGGTGGCGCCGTGTTCCTTCATATTCCTGGTCGCGGTCGGCGCCGACTACAACCTATTGCTCGTCGCCCGGTTCAAGGAGGAGCTCCGGGCCGGAATCAAAACCGGCATCATCCGTTCCATGGTGGGCACCGGCAGTGTGGTGACCACAGCGGGCCTCATCTTCGGTTTCACCATGTTCGCGTTGATCGCCGGCTACTCCAGCACCCTGGCGCAGATCGGCACCACCGTGGGCGTCGGACTGCTGCTGGACACCCTCATCGTGCGCTCGCTCGTCATCCCGTCCATCGCGACACTGCTGGGACGGTGGTTCTGGTGGCCCATGCGGGTGCCGTGCCGCGCATTTCGAGAGACGGATCCGGCGGTGATTCGGTAATTGTCGGCTACCAGAGATTCGGAGACCACCGCGTGAAAAGTCGGCGCCTCGATCGCCGGGCGAGCTTCACGGCGCAATCCTGTGCCGCCCAGCGCGCAGCGGAAACGTTGCAGCCGCCGGATCGTCGTCTGCTCGATGATCCCTACTCGCGGTACTTCATCCACAGTCCCTTATTACGGGTGTGTTTGATCCATCCCCTGGCCGCGCGCGCATTCATCGAGGTGCTGAAATCTGTATTCGGCGCAGCCGGCCACTTTTTCTTGGTCTTGAGGGCGCGCTACACCGACGACGTGGTCGAGGCCGCCGTCAACGATGGTGTCGACCAGCTGGTGCTGTTGGGTGCCGGATTCGACACCACCGCGTTGCGCCGAGTCTCGAACAGCACCGTGAAGATCTTCGAGGTGGACGCACCAACCACTCAAGCAGACAAACGGGCCGTCATGGAGCGGCTCCGGCCAGTGCAATCCCCCAACCCGATTGTTTGGGTTCCTTGCGATTTCGAGCACGACACGCTCCGCGAGAAGCTTCTCGACAGCGGATTCGACCCCACCCGGCCGAGCCTGGTCGTTTGGCTTGGCGTCACCGCTTACCTCACCCGGGAAGCGCTTGATGCGACTTTGGCCGATCTCGCCTCGTTGTGTGCGCCCGGCAGCCGCCTGGTTTTCGACTATCTGGACACCAATGTCGTGGCCGGAGACAGTACGTCCCTTCGCGCCCGGCTCTGGACCCAGGCCGCTGCCCGGTTCGGGGAACCGTATCTCACCGGGCTCACCGCGACCGGCGCGGACGCTCTGCTGGCCGCGCATGGCTTCACCTGCGAGGCGCACCTGACCACGCGCGAGCTACTGCAGCACTACGCGTCCGCCGATGTCGGTCGGTCCTCGGTCGACGGCCGGGCGGCAATCACGACCGCGCAGCGCAGTTGACGCGGACGTAAAACTCCGCCACGCGTCACAGATGCGTAGCGGTGACGGTCAGGCGAGTGTTCACGAACTATAATGAGGGCCACAACCTGCGTGAACAGGGAACTAACGCCGCGGATACCGCGTTGAGGTAGACAGCCACCAGCAATCGAACGCGGGATCCGATCGCACAGACCCGCAGTGAAGAGGAGAAGTACACATGGCAGATCGTGTTCTACGAGGCAGCCGACTCGGCGCCGTCAGCTACGAAACCGATCGTGACCACGACCTGGCGCCGCGTCGCATGGCCCGTTATCGCACCGAGAACGGCGAAGAGTTCGATGTTCCGTTCGCTCATGACGCCGAGATCCCGGCCAACTGGGCGTGCCGCAACGGCCTGGAGGGCACACTGCTTGATGGCGACGTGCCCGAACCCAAGAAGGTCAAGCCGCCCCGCACACACTGGGACATGCTCCTGGAACGCCGCAGTGTCGAAGAGCTTGATGAACTGCTCAAAGAGCGCCTGGAGCTGATCAAGGGTCGCCGCCGCGGCTAGTCACGCACACCCATGAGTGTGTCGGGCAGGTCTATAGCGGGATCGGCCGTGCTGATCACCGGCGCCGCCCAGGGGTGAGCCACTGTCCGGATTTTCGCCGAGGACGAGGCATTTGTCGCAGTCACCGATCGGCGTCTGGAAGACGCGGCAGTAGTCGCCGACGCGATCGGTGAGCGTGCCGTGCCCTGGGGCCCTGGACGTCACCGATGACGCACAAATCAGCGAGGTCGTCGCTGCCGCGGGTGCGCGGTTCGGCCGTCTCGACATCCTCGTGAACAATGCCTGGCAGACGATCTGGGACGGGACGGAATCACGGTCAACTGCATCTGTCCGGGACCATCGATACCGCGATGACGGACGCGATCCCCGCCGAGGAGAAGGACGCCTACGCTCGCTGGCGCACCGCGTGTGCTACCGGTCGCGTCAGATCTGACCGGCGCGGTTGTTCCTGTCGACGGTGGCCTGATGGCCTGCAACGCCTGAGGATCGGATACCTCAGCGATTGACGCCGCGGGCCCGGTCCAAGCGGCTTTGCACACCCCACTTGGTCACCTTGACCAGGGCCTCGTTGATGATCGAGCCACTCATCTTGGACTCTCCGATCGCACGTTCGGTGAAGGTGATCGGAACCTCGGCGACTTCGAAGCCGTGGGCGATGGTGCGCAGTGTCAGGTCGATCTGGAAGCAGTAGCCGTGTGATTCGACGGCTCCCAAATCCAGCTTTTCCAATACCTCACGCCGGTACGCGCGGTAGCCCGCGGTGATGTCGTGCGGTTTCACGCCCAGCACCAGCCGGGCATACACGTTCGCGCTGCGGGACAGCACCAGTCGGCGCCACGGCCAGTTGACCACGGTGCCGCCGGGCACGTACCGCGAACCGATCGCCAGATCCGCCCCGGCGTCCACTGCGTCCAGCAGTCGGGACAGCTGCTCGGGGGCGTGGCTGCCGTCGGCGTCCATCTCCACCAGCACCGAGTACTGACGGGCCAAACCCCAGCCGAACCCCGCAATGTACGCGGCACCCAGGCCGCCCTTTTCCTTGCGATGCATGACGTGCACACGGTCAGGGTCGGCGAGGGCGGCCTCGTCGGCCAGTTCCCCGGTACCGTCCGGACTCCCGTCATCGACTATCAACACGTGCACATCGGGCTGTGCCTTGTGCAACCGACCGAGGATCAGCGGGAGGTTCTCCCGCTCGTTGTACGTCGGAATGATCACCAGGGTCCGGGCACTCGGACGTTCGGTCACGGGATCCACTCCGGTCAGGTCTCCTTAGTCGGTGAGGCCGGCTCAACCTCGGGTTCCGGCCTCTTCAGCCCTCCATTGTGCAGTATCGCCAGGCCAGCCGAGGCCAGGACGGCCAGTCCGGCGATCAGAGCAAGCGCCCATTCCACCCAGGGACCCCATTGCGTGGCGGGTGTCAGGTCGTTGTGCAGTCGCACCTGCATATCGATGTACGCCGGTTCGAAGAACGCGGTGCGACCCGCGTCGACCCCGTCCGGGGAGACAAAGGCGCTGATCCCGGTGGTTCCGACGACGACGACTTCACGGTCGTGTTCAACGGCCCGCACCTTCGAGATGGCCAGTTGCTGCTCGCTCATCGCGCTGCCGAACAGGGCATTGTTGCTCGGTACCGCGAGAATCTCGGCACCGTTGAGTGTGGATTGGCGCAGCGCCCTGTCGAAGAGCACCTCCCAGCACGTGGCGACACCGATGTTGACGCCGCCGGCAGTGACGACACCGTTGCCGTCCCCAGGCACGAAGTATCCGGCGCGATCGGCGTACTCGGAGAAGTGCGCGAAGAAGCTGCGCCACGGCAAATACTCACCGAACGGCTGCACGATCTGCTTGTCATGACGTTCGCCGGGGCCGGTGTTCGGGTCCCACACGATGATCGAGTTGATCGACTTCGGTTGTTCGGGGGTGGAGTCCGGGTGCCGCAGCACGCCACCCACAAGAATCGGCACCCCGATGGCTTGCGCCGCCTCGTTGATGGCCTCGGCCGCGTCGGCGTTTCGGATGGGATCGATGTCTGAGGAATTCTCGGGCCACACCACGAACTGGGGGGCGGGGGCCTTCCCGTCCTTGACATCCTGAGCGAGCAGGACGGTCTCCTTGACGTGGTAATCCAGCACGGCGCGCCGCTGCGCGTTGAAATCCAGGCCCAGCCGGGGCACATTTCCCTGAACAGCGGCGACGGTGACAGTCCGCCCGTCGGTCGCGCCATGGCTGGCGTGCCGAACCTGCTGCCAGCTGATCGCCATCGCGAACAGGACAAGACATACACACACTCCCGGCAGTAGCACCGAGGGCATGGGGCGGGCACCATCCGGGCCCACCGAAGGGCTGCGCCACCAGCGGTACATCTCGATGCCCAGCGCGGTCACCGCGAATGCCCCGAGGGCCACCGCGAAGGACACCAGCGGCGCTCCCCCGTACCGCGCAAGGCCCAACATTGGGCTGTCGCCCTGTCCGAATGCAACACGGCCCCACGGGAATCCACCAAATGGGATGCTCGCCTTGCCCCACTCCGTGGCTGACCACGCCGCGGCGAACCACAACGGCCAACCGGGCAGGTTCCGCACCGCGACGGCAAGCAGCCCGAACAGTGCCACCCATAGCGCGCATAGCAGGGACAGCGCCAACCAGGGCACGGCACCCACCAGCTGCCCGGTCCAGGGCAGCAGCGGGATGAAGAACGCGAGACCGAAGAGCAGCCCGTACCCGAGTCCACCGCGCAGCGTGGTTCTCGGCGACCAGAGCACCAGCCCCAGGACCGACAGCGCGGGAAATGCCGCCCACCAGAAACCCCACGGCGGGAAGCTCGCGCACAATGCCAGGCCCGCGATAAGCGCCGCGCCCTGGCGGGTGGCCGTTCGCATCCACGCCCGACCGAATGCGACGATGCGGGCACCTACCGCCGCCGCGAAAAGCTTGCCGCGCGAGGGACCAGTCTCGGCGGGAGCCTCGGGTTCGTCGGCTATCGAATCCTCGGTCCGCTCGCCGCCGAGGTCAGCCACTTCATCGTCACGAGTCTCGGCAACAGACTCCTCGACTGTTTCGTCAGCCATGGATCACCTTGCCGCGGTGGACGGTTCGAAGACACGTGGGGAGCGCTGCGGCGCCGTCCGACAGATCCGGTAAGGCCGGCACACGCGAACGCGGGTCGGTGGACCAGCGCTGAACTCCCGGTTGACTGGTGTTGATGGTCAAGTCCCCTGTCTCCCAGATCGCGTAGCTGGCAAGCGCTCCCGGGGTCAGCGTGCCGGTCACACCGTCGTGAACCCCCTGCGCGCGCCAGCCACCTCGGGTAGCGGCGCCGAATGCCGCGCGCACCGATACCGAACTACTCGGGGTGCGGTGATGTGCTGCTGCCCGCACCGTCACCCACGGGTTCAAGGGCGTGACGGGGGCGTCGGAACCGAACGCTAGGGGCACGCCTTGGGATGCTAACAGCGCCAGCGGGTTTAGCTGAGTACCCCGGTCCGCGCCGAGCCTGTCGGCGTACATGCCGTCTGGACCGCCCCAGAGGGCGTCGAAGGCCGGTTGCACGCTGGCAATCACCCCGAGACGACCAAGTTGCCCGGCCTGCGCGGCGGACACCATTTCGAGGTGCTCCAGGCGGTGGCCACACCGCGCCACTGCGGGCACCCCGTGCCGCTCGGCAACCCGGCCCAGGGCGTCGATAACCTGGGTGACGGCGGCATCTCCTATCACGTGGAACCCCGCCGTGATGCCGGCCCGCGTGCACGAGTCCAGATGCGCTTCAACTGTTTCGGCGTCCAGATGTCTGCTGCCGCAGGTATGCGGCGCGTCGTGATAGGGCTCCCGTAGCCAGGCGGTACGCGATCCCAACGCCCCATCGACGAAGAGGTCCCCGGCCAGACCCGCCGCCCCCGTGGCGGCGACGAGCTCACCCGCGTGGTCAGGGTCGCGGGCCGGTTCTCCCCAGTACCCGGTGACCTGCACTCCGTGCTCGGTGGCCAACAGCTCACGGAAGTCCTCCAACCCACCGATCTCGGGTCCTCCGCATTCGTGCACCGATACGATCCCGAGCGACGCGGCGGCGTCCAGGGCCGCCCGACGCGCCTGTGCTCGCCCAGCGGCCGAGAACGCTCCGCGCGCATGAGCCCGCAACAGATGGTGCGCCGCCCCGATCAGTGGCCACTCGGGGTGAAAGCCCGACGCCTCGGCAAGTCCGGGCACCTGCTGCCGCAGTGCCGTGGACGCCGCGGCCGAATGCACGTCGATGCGGGCGAGGTAAACGGCCCGGCCGGATGCCGCCGTGTCGAGCTCGGTGGTGGTCAACGGACGGCCATCCGGCCACCGCGATTCGTCCCAGCCATGGCCCCAGATCACCTCGTTGGGATGCTCCCTCGCGTATGCGGCCAGCCGGTCCAGGCACTGTTCGCGCGCGGTCACATCCGACAAGTCGAGCCCGATGAGGGATAGCCCGAGTGCCGTGACGTGGACATGGGCATCGACAAACGCGGGCGCGACGAAGGCACCTTCCAGGTCCACGATCTCGGCATCCGGAAACTCGGCCCGACCGAGGTCGTCCTCGCCGATCCAGCTGATGACATCGCCGGTCACCGCCATGGCGGTCGCGGCCGGATGCGACGGGCTGTACACGCGGGCGTTGATGAGTAGTTGCGATGAGCCGCTTGCGCGAAGAGCATCCGAACGAGTCTGCACTCGGTAATTCTGCCGGGTTTCGGCGACGTCTACGCGGGCAGGTCGTGGCCGGGGCGATATCTATAGGTCTGCGGGCCGGATTCGTCGGCGACGTCAATCACCTCGCCGTCGATGTAGTCGACCGTGGTCGGCCGGGGTGCGGTGCGCTGATACGCGCCATATCCGGTCGGGATGACGCCGATCAGGGGTGCACGCCGGCTCAGCTGCCGTGCCGCGACGAATGCCAGGAGCGGCCGCAGCACCGCACGGGTCGGCGGCAGAAGCAACAGCAGTCCGAGGGCCGAGGACACCAGTCCGGGGATCACCACCGCAATGGTGCCGAGCGCGATCAGCGCGCCGTCGGCGATGGCCCCACCAGGAGACCTGCCACCACGTCGCAATTGGCCAAGGGCTCGCCTGGCCTGTGAACCGGCCAGCACGAGACCGATGACGAAGGCTCCTACCACGGCGAGGATGGTCCAGCCGATACCCACCGTCGAGGTCAACGCCACGAGGGCGGACACCTCGACAATCACGTACAGCAGAAACAGGCCTGGCCACATATCGCGTCAACGAGCCGGCCGGCCGCCAGGTTCCCGGGTCAGCCGGTGATGGCCAGCCCGATGGTGCCGCTGCGCCCGCGGCGCAGGATGCTCGCCTTCACCAGCAGCCATCCCAGTACGCCGTACTTACGGGTGATGGCCGCGCGAGCCCGTTCGGTGCCGTCAGCGTCCAGCACCCTCGCAGTTCCTTCGATCTCACCGCTACGAACGTTGCCCCGCACATCACAGACGGCCAGCGTCACGCGCGGGGTGTTGCGGATGCGCCGCACCTTCCACGAGTTGGTCTCGGTCCACACCAGCAGCTCGCCGTTCTCCGGGGCCGCCCACACCGCGGCGGGCTTGGCCCGGCCGTCTTTGGTGTAGGTGGTCAACAAGACATATTTGGCGGCGCAGATGTCGTCGAACGTCGGCACCGTGAGGTTCGCACCCATGCCGACCATCGTAGGGAGATCAGTGTCCTTCCGGCGCGCCCAGCGTCACCGAAATTCCGACCCTGGCGCCCACGCGACGTGAGTTGAAGGCGGACACCATCCGGCCGAACAACCCGTAACGCTTGATCACCGTGGCACGGATGCGTTCGACCGAGGCCGGGTCCTCGACCACGGCGGCGGTGGCCTCGGCCGTCGGGCTGATCACCCGTCCGCGTTGGGTGCATACGGCCACCGTCACCTTGGGGCTCCGCCGGATGCGCTTGATCTTCCAGGAGTCGCCCCCCGTGGTCATCAGTAGCTCGTCGCCCTCGGTGACGAACCACATGGGGGTGGGCTTCGGTATCCCGTCCTTGGTGAAGGTGGTCAACAAGATGTAACGGCCCATCGCAACCGTGGCGATGTCTAAGCCTTTGTCCCGGGCCATCCCCCGATGCTACGACTCCAGCTCGCCCTCGGTTTCGAGGAAGACATTTCGCAAATCATCCAAAACTTGCTGATCGGGCTTCTCCCACAATCCACGACTGGCCGCCTCCAGCAGTCTCTCCGCGATACCGTGCAGCGCCCAGGGGTTTGACTGTTGCATGAACTTGCGGTTCTGCTCGTCGAGCACATAGCTGTTGGTCAGCTGCTCATACATCCAGTCGGCCATCACGTTCGCGGTCGCATCGTATCCGAACAGATAGTCAACGGTGGCTGCCATTTCGAAGGCACCCTTGTACCCGTGCCGGCGCATCGCCTCCAACCATCGCGGGTTGACCACACGCGCACGGAAAACCCTTGTGGTTTCTTCGGATAACGTGCGAGTACGCACCGAGTCGGGTCGAGTGTTGTCACCGATGTAGGCGGCCGGAGCCTTGCCGGTGAGCGCCCGAACCGCCGCGACCATACCGCCGTGGTACTGGAAATAGTCATCGGAATCGGCAATGTCGTGTTCGCGGGTATCGGTGTTCTTGGCGGCCACCGCGATTCGCCGATATTGGTGACGCATGTCCTCGCTGGCGGCGGCACCATCGAGCCCGCGGCCGTAGGCGAACCCACCCCACGCCGTGTAGACCTGCTCCAAATCGGAATCATTGCGCCAGTTTTGGCTGTCGATCAGCTGCAGCAGCCCGGCGCCGTAGGTGCCCGGCTTGGAGCCGAAGATCCGCATGGTCGCGCGCCGCCAATCGCCGTGTTCGGCGCGGTCCGTCTCGGCGTGCGCACGCAGATAATTCTGGGCAGCGGGTTCATCCAGACCGGCGGCCAGCGCGACGGCATCGTCGAGCATGGTCACCACGTGCGGAAAGGCATCGCGGAAGAATCCGGAGATGCGCACGGTGACATCGATCCGCGGGCGCCCCAGTTCTGCCAGCGGTATGGCCTCCAGACTCACCACGCGCCGCGAGGCGTCGTCCCACACCGGTCGAACACCCAGCAGCGCAAGCACTTCGGCGATATCGTCGCCTGAGGTCCGCATTGCCGACGTTCCCCAGATAGACAACCCCACCGACCGCGGCCAATCACCGTAGTCGGACCGGTAGCGGTCTAGCAGCGAATCGGCCATGGCCTGGCCGGTCTCCCAGGCCAGCTTCGACGGCACCGCCTTGGGATCCACCGAATAGAAGTTGCGCCCGGTCGGTAACACGTTGACCAACCCGCGCAGCGGTGAACCGGAGGGGCCGGCCTCGATGAATCTGCCGTCCAGCGCACGAAGAACCGCATCAATCTCACCGTCGGTGCCGTTGAGCCTTGGCACCACCTCGGTGGCCGCGAACCGCAAGATCTGCGCTACCTGCGGGTCGTCGGTGAGCTCGTCGGCCGCATCCGGACTCCACGATGCGGACTGCAGAGCGGTCAACAACGAATGTGCCTGCTGATCGATCTCATCCACACGGCTGCGGTCGTCGGTGCCGTCTTCGGCAAGGCCCAGCGCCTGACGTAATCCGGGTACCGACTGCTCACCGGCCCACATCTGGCGTGCCCGCAGAATTGCCAGTACCAGATCGACCTGGGCCCCTCCTTCGGGAGCACTGCCCAGGATGTGCAAGCCATCCCGGATCTGCACATCCTTGATCTCGCAGAGCCATCCGTCGACATGCAGCAGCATGTCGTCGAAGACCTCCTCGTCGGGGCGCTCATCCAGGCCCAGGTCGTGGTCCATTTTCGCCGCCCGCATCAGCGTCCAGATCTGTTGGCGGATGGCGGGCAGTTTGGCCGGATCCAGCGCCGAGATATTCGCGTGCTCATCCAGCAGTTGCTCCAAACGCGCAATGTCCCCATAGGTTTCGGCACGCGCCATGGGCGGAATGAGATGATCGACAAGGGTCGCGTGAGCACGCCGTTTGGCTTGAGTGCCCTCCCCCGGGTCGTTGACCAGGAACGGATAGATCAGCGGCAGATCGCCGATCGCGGCATCGGTGGCACAATCTGCCGACAGCCCAACAGTTTTCCCGGGAAGCCATTCCAGGTTTCCGTGCTTGCCCAGGTGAACCAGCGCGTCGGCGCCGAAGCCGCCCTCGTCACGGGAAGCCGACAGCCAGCGGTACGCGGCGAGGTAGTGATGACTCGGGGGCAGATCGGGATCGTGATAAATGGCAACCGGATTCTCACCGAATCCCCGGGGTGGTTGCACAAGCAGCACTGTGTTGCCTGCCTGTAGTGCGGCAATCACAATATCGCCGTCGGGGTTGGCGCTGGTGTCGACGAACAGCTCTCCCGGCGGCGGACCCCAGTGTTCGACAACCTGCTCGGCGAGCCCGGGAGCGAGCCGGGAGAACCACTCCCGATACTGCCGCGCCGGCACACGAATCGGGTTGCCCGCCAGCTGGTCCGAGGTGAGCCAGTCTGGGTCCTGACCGCCACGTTCGATGAGTGCGTGGATCAGGGTGTCGCCATCGCCATCCCCGGCGGGCCTACCCGTGGCGGGCAGACCCGGAATGTCACCGTCAGCGCCCACGTCATAGCCCGCATCGCGCATGGCGGTCAGCAACGCCACCGCGCTCGCCGGGGTGTCCAGTCCCACCGCATTCCCGATCCGTGCATGCTTGGTGGGATACGCGGAGAAGACCACGGCGATCCGGCGCTCACCGGGCGGTATCGATCGAAGTTTCGCGTGCCGCAAGGCGATACCCGCCACCCGCGCGCAGCGCTCGGTGTCGGGAACATAGGTGATGAGCCCGTCGCCGTCTATCTCCTTGAAGGAGAACGGCACCGTGATGATGCGTCCGTCGAATTCCGGGACCGCCACCTGAGTGGCGACATCCAGCGGGCTCATGCCGTCGTCGTTGGCGTCCCAATCCTCACGGGGGCTGGTCAGACACAGTCCCTGCAAGATCGGGATATCAAGAGCCGCAAGATGAGCCACGCTCCATTCATCATCGGCTCCCCCGGCGCCCACGGCCGCCGGAATGGCACCGCCAGCCGCCAGCACCGTGACCACCATGGCGTCGGCGGCCGCGAGTGTCTCCAGCAGCTCCGGCGGGGCAGTACGCAGCGACGCGCAGTACACCGGAAGAGCGTTCCCGCCATGGTCTTCGATGGCCGTGCACAGGGCATCGACGTACGCGATGTTTCCGGCGAGCTGTTGGGCGCGGTAGTACAGCACCGCGACCGTGGGGCCGTCCGGGGTAGCACGCGCGCCTTCTCGTTGCAGCACCCCCCACGCGGGGTTGGTCGCCGGCGGTTCGAATCCGATGCCGGTCATCAAGATGGTGTCCGACAAGAAGGCGTGCAGTTGGCGCAGGTTCGTCGTCCCGCCTTCAGCCAAGTACCGGTGCACCTGCAACGCCACCCCACCCGGGACGGTCGAACATTCCATCAGCTCGGCGTCGGGTGCCTGCTCTCCGGAGACGACGACGGCCGGTACGCCGGATGCGATTACCGCGTCGATGCCCTCTTCCCAGCCGCGACGCCCGCCGAGCAGCCGAACCACCACGGCACCCATCCCGTCAAGCAGGCCGGGCAGGTCGTCGACGTGGATGCGAGAAGGGTTGGCCCACCGGTAGTTCGCTCCGCTGGCGCGCGCACTCAACAGGTCGGTGTCGGACGTCGACAAGATCAAGATCGGGGCATCGCTCACAAGACATTCGTACCGTAGTCCTACGGTGAGTAGGTGACCCGCTCCTCAGCCGACGACGCATGCCCCGGTGCGTTGCGGTTGCATGAGGCGGCCGACGGAGCGTTGGCGCGTATCCGCCTGCCCGGCGGGATGCTGTCATCGGCGCAGCTGGCCGCGTTGGCCGAGGCCGCCGGCGACCATGGCGCGCCGATCTTGGAGCTCACCTCTCGCGGCAATGTGCAGCTGCGATCTGTACGGGACGCGAATGCAGTGGGGGCACTACTGTCGGAGGCCGGACTGCTGCCGTCGCCACGTCATGAGCGGGTCCGCAACATCGTCGCCTCCCCGCTATCGGGACGGGCCGGCGAGTTCCCGGACGCACGCCCCCTGGTTTCCGCGCTTGACCGCGGGCTGACGGCCGCCGCCACCCTCGCCGAGCTGCCCGGCCGATTCTTGTTCAGCCTTGATGACGGGCGCGGCGACATGGCGGCCATGGGCGCCGACATCGGGCTGCGCCACGATCAGAAGGGATGGCGGCTGCTCCTCGGCGGCCGCACCACCTCGGTGTGCGACGGCGACGCCGTCGACGCAGTCGAACGGATGCTCACGGCCGCCCGGAAGTTCGTGGAAATCCGCGGCAATGCCTGGCGGGTCGCAGAGCTGCCCGAAGGCGCGGGCACGCTTGCGCGTGCGATCGATGCGGTGTTCATCGACGGACCGCCGGATCCCACGCCTGCGCCGCGCGCGCCGGTGGGGTGGATCGAGCAGCTTCGGACCGGCGAATCCCCGGGTGAGCTGGTGACGCTGGGCGCCGCGGTTCCGCTGGGGCAGCTGCCGGCCAGAGTTGCGGCCCTACTGGCGGCGGTGGAAAAACCAGTCATCGTCACCCCGTGGCGGTCCGTGTTGCTGTGCGACCTACCTCACGGGGACGCCGACGCGGTGCTGCGTGTGCTGGCACCACTGGGCCTGGTCTTCGACGAGCGCTCCCCCTGGCTCAACGCCAGTTCCTGCACCGGGCTGCCCGGGTGCGGGCGTTCGCGCACCGATGTACATGCCGACGTGCGCCTCGAGGTGGCCGAAGAGATCGCCAGCGGTATCCATTCACCGGTGCATCGGCATTGGGTGGGCTGCCCGCGAGCCTGCGGCTCCCCCAGCACGGGACAGGTGCTGGTGGCGACGGAGCTGGGTTATCGGCCGCTGGAGCGGCACCCGTAGGGTTAGCGCGTGCTGGACTACGTACGAGACGGAGCCGAGATCTATCGGCAGTCGTTCGCGACCATCAGGGCTGAGGCCGATCTGTCGGCGTTTCCCGACGATGTGGCGCGTGTGGTGGTCAGGCTCATCCACACCTGCGGGCAGGTGGACCTGCCCGGCGAGATCGCTTTCACCCCCGGTGTGGTCGCACGCACCCGTGCCGCGCTGGATGCCGGGGCGCCCATCCTGTGCGATTCCTCGATGGTCGCGGCGGGCATCACCCGGCTACGCCTGCCCGCCGACAACGAGGTGGTCTCGTTGGTTGCCGACCCGCGCGCAGCGGAGCTGGCCCAGCGCACGGGGACCACGAGATCGGCTGCCGCCGTAGACCTCTGGGCCGATCGGCTCCCCGGTTCGGTCGCCGCCATCGGCAACGCTCCCACCGCACTGTTCCGCATCCTCGAACTCATCGACGAGGGCCTGGCTCCCCCGGTGTCCGTCCTGGGTGGCCCCGTCGGATTCGTCGGTTCAGCCCAGTCGAAACAAGAACTGATCGACCGCCCGCGTGGCATGGAGTATCTGCTGGTGCGGGGGCGGCGCGGCGGCAGCGCGATGGCGGCCGCCGCGGTGAATGCGATTGCGAGCGATAAGGACTAACGGAGCATGACCGATGCGAACAAACCCCGCGGGGTGCTGTGGGGCGTGGGACTCGGCCCCGGTGATCCCGAGCTGGTGACGGTCAAGGCCGCACGGGTGATCGGCGATGCCGATGTGGTGGCATTTCACAGCGCACGGCATGGTCGCAGCATCGCCCGTTCGATCGCCGAGCCATATCTGCGACCAGGCCAGATCGAGGAGCATCTGGTCTACCCGGTCACCACCGAAACCACCGATCACCCGGGCGGCTACCGCGGCGCGATCGACGACTTCTACGAAGAGTCCGCGAACCGGATTGCCGCACATCTCGATTCCGGACGGAACGTGGCATTGCTGGCCGAGGGCGATCCGCTGTTCTACAGCTCCTATATGCATATGCATCGCCGTCTGACCGACAGATTCGACGCCGTCATCATCCCCGGCGTGACATCGTTCAGCGCCGCCTCGGCCGCCACCGGCACCCCACTGGTGGAGGGGGACGAGATTTTGACCGTGATTCCCGGCACCCTGCCCGCCGACGAGATCACCCGCAGGCTCGGCGATTCCCATGCCGCGGTCATCATGAAACTGGGCCGGTCCTACGGCGCCGTGCGCCAGGCGTTGGCCGCCTCCGGCCTGCTGGATCGCGCGTACTACGTGGAACGGGCCAGTACCCCGGGCCAGCGGGTACTTCCCGCCGCCGAGGTGGACCCCGCCTCGGTGCCGTACTTCTCGCTGGTCCTGGTCCCCGGAGCACAATCGGCAACCGACATCGACACCGACCCGGACGGGATGGTCACGGTCCTCGGCCTGGGCCCGGGGCATCACGATTGGACCACCACCGAGGTGCGCCAGGAGCTGGCGCGGGCCACCGACCTCATCGGCTACGGCCCGTACCTGGATCGGATCCCTGCCCGGGACGGCCAAGTTCGGCATGCCAGCGACAACCGCGACGAGCCGGCGCGTGCCGAGTTGGCGTTCAAGCTCGCTGCCGGTGGCCGCCGGGTGGCCGTCGTTTCGTCCGGCGACCCCGGCGTGTTCGCGATGGCCGCGGCGGTACTGGAGGAGGCGAGGGCGTGGCCGGATGTGACGGTCCGGGTACTGCCCGCGATGACGGCCGCACAGGCCGTCGCCAGCCGAGTGGGCGCCCCCCTCGGACACGATTACGCGGTGATCTCGCTATCCGATCGCCTGAAGCCGTGGAAGGTCATCGAGTCTCGGCTACGCGCCGCCGCGGCGGCCGATCTCGTGCTGGCCGTGTATAACCCGGCATCGAAGTCCCGGACCTGGCAGGTGGCATCGATGCGTGACGTGCTGCTGGAACATCGCGATCCGGCGACACCGGTGGTGTTGGGGCGCGATGTCGGCGGCGCGGGGGAATCCGTGCGGGTTACCACCCTGGGCGAGCTCGACCCCACCGTGGTGGACATGCGTACCCTACTGATCATCGGCTCGTCGCAGACCCAATGGCAAGACACCGATTCCGGCCCGCAGGTCTTTACACCCCGGCGTTATCCCGCTCGGTAACCCACTGCTGCGCCGCATCCACGGTGGACACGGTGGACACGTTCTCCGGCAACGCGGGCCTGTCAATCATCACGACGGGAATGCCCAGCGCCGCTGCCGCTTCCAACTTGGCCGAGGTCATGGTGCCACCACTGTTCTTGGTGACCAGAACCTCGATCTCGTATTGGCGCATCAGCTCGGTTTCCTCGGCGACCGTGTAGGGCCCGCGCGACAACAGCAGGTGGTGTCTTTCGGGTAGCTCGTCGGCGGACATCGGCTCCACCACCCGGATCAGAAACCAGGCATCCGAGAACAGGAAAGCCCCGACGCTGGAGCGTCCGGACGTGAGAAACACTCGCGAGAGGCCCTGCGCCACCACCGCATCCTTGGCCTCGGCAGCCGAGCTCACCACGGTGGCATCCCCGGCCGGCCACGGTGGACGCCGCACGATGAGATGAGGGATGCCCAGCCGCGCGCACGCGGCCGCCGCGTTCTCGGTGATCGTCGCCGCAAACGGGTGTGTGGCATCTACCACTGCATCAATAGCGTTGTCCAACAACCATTTCCGCAATCCCACCTCGCCACCAAAACCACCGATCCGCAGCGCACCGGCGGGGACCGCGGGGTTGTTCACACGTCCCGCGAGGGAGGTGGTGACGTCGAATCGGGGTGCTAGCCGCTCGGCCAACTCGCGTGCTTCCGCCGAGCCCCCGAGGATCAAGACTCTCCTTAGTGCTGGCATCAGTGCGAAGCCCCTCTCCGACGTCCTGAGGAATACAGATAGCTATCGGTAAACCCCTCTGCCGCAAGCACCTTGCCTACGAAAATGACCGCAGTCTTGGTGACAGCCGCCTCCTTCAGCTGCCCGGCTATGTCGGCAAGGGTGCCACGCAGGATCGTCTCGGAGGGCCAGCTGGCGTAGGCCACCACGGCGACCGGAGTATCGGACGGATATCCCCCGGCGACGAGATCGGCAGCCACGGTATCGATCTGGGCCGCCGCCAGGTGCAATGCCAGTGTTGCCCCGGGTGCGGCCAGCGTGCGCAGATCCTCACCCTCGGGCATCGCGGTGGACAACGTCGAAACGCGGGTGATCGTGACCGTCTGCGCGACGCCCGGAACGGTGAGTTCGGTGCCCAGCGCCGCAGCGGCTGCCGCGAAAGCCGGCACACCCGGCACGATTTCATGATCGATACCCAGCACGTCGAGCCGCCGACACTGTTCGGCGACCGCACTGTAGAGGGAAGGATCACCGGAATGCAGTCGGGCAACATCTAATCCTTCCGCATCGGCCGCGGAGATCTCCTCGATGATGGCGTCCAGGGTCAGCGGACCGGTGTCGACAACGCGAGCTCCCGGTGGGCACTCCGCCAACAGGTCATCCGGCATGATCGATCCCGCATACAGACACACAGAGCACTGCCGCAGGATCCGCTGTCCACGCACCGTGATGAGGTCGGCCGCGCCCGGCCCGGCACCGATGAAATAGACGGTCATGATTTTTCGGTGCTCCACTGAACTACGGGCAGACGAGATCTCCAACTGGTGAAGCCTCCGAGCGGGGCGGCGTCTTCGACACGATACCTGCGCAACTCTCCCCCATAGCGGCAATACCATCGCAGCAACAACGCTTCGGATTCCGCGGTAACAGCGTTGACAACCATTCGGCCCCCGATCGGCAGCCGTTCCCAGCATGCCTCCAGCAGACCCGGCTGGGTCACGCCGCCACCCACGAAGATCACATCCGGAGCGACAGCCTGTTCGAAATCGTCCGGGGCCGCGCCGAATACATCGATATCGACGCCGAATTTCGTCGCATTGGCGGCGATGGAGGCCCGCCGTGACGGCTCGATCTCAAAGGCCGAGGCGCTACAGCCGGTGCCGCTGCGCGACCATTCAACCGCAATACTGCCCGATCCCGCACCGACGTCCCAGAGCCGCTGGCCGGGCCGTGGCCCCAGTGCCGCCAGGGTAACCGCCCGAATCTCGTGCTTGGTGATCTGACCGTCGTGCTCGAACACACTCTCAGGCAGGCCGGCAACCAACGGCAGGATGGCCACTTCTTTTGCCGGAACATATTCGACGGCAATAACATTCAAGGCATCGCCGAGCGGGTGATCCCAGCTCCGGGCGACACCTCCGAACGAATGCTCGCCCGCGCCGCCCAACTGCTCCCATACCGTCAAACGCGAATCACCCAGGCCGGACTCCAATAGGGTCTGCGCCAGCTCCCGCGGCGTTCCGGCGTTGCGACTCAACACCACTGCGCGCCCACCGAATCTGCGGGCCGAACGGGCGGGTGCGTTCACCAGGCTGATGATCTCGATATCGTTTACGGCCCATCCCATGCGGGAACAGGCCAACGACACGCTGGATATGTGCGGATGGACATCGACCCGCTGCGCACCGAACAGCCGGGTGAGTGTGGTACCGATGCCGTGCAGCATGGGGTCACCGCTCGCGAGCACGTGAACATCACCAAGACCATCGAACATGGTGGGCAACGCGGGCAACAGCGGCGAGGGCCACACCCGGCATTCGGCCACCAGGGATTCTTCGGCCAGCAGCTCCAGCTGGCGCAGGGAACCGAAAATTACTGACGCTCGGTGTAATTCACGGCGGGAACGCGCCGACAGCCCATCAACACCGTCGGCGCCTATCCCGACCACGGTGATCCGGCCCGTCGGTGCGCCATGCTCTTCGCCCGACGGGCTCATCGGTGCTCCATGCTCTTCGCCCGACGGGCTCATCGGTGCTCCATGCTCTTCGCCCGACGGGCTCATCGCGGCATCCTGCGCCATACCGACGACGGTACCCACCGCATGACGAAGGCGAGCGCACCCAGCGGCCGGGGTATCCACACCGTGCGCTTTCCGCCGCGCAACGCCCGCACCGTCGCTGCGGCCACTTGGGGCGGCGTGCTCGACAAAGGCGCCGGTGACATGCCCGCCGACATTCGGCCGATCACGAAACCCGGCCGCGCTATCAGCAGGCGGACTCCGGATCCATGGAGCGCGTCGGCAAGTCCGCTCGCGAAACCGTCCAGTCCCGCCTTGGCCGATCCGTACACGTAATTGGCCCGGCGTACGCGCCAGCCGGCGATCGAGGAAAAGACCACCAGGGCACCGCGGCCGACGCCGCGCATGCGCACAGCCAGGCTGGTCAGCAGCGCGATCTGAGCCACATAGTCGATGTGCACTATCGCGGCGGCATGTTCGGAATCGGTCTCGGCCCGCGCCTGGTCACCCAACAGTCCGAACGCAAGGACTGCTACGTCGATGGCCCCGTACCGCTCGATGATGGAATCCAATACCGACTCATGGGTGTCAAGCCGGCCCGCGTCAAACTCAACGCAGTCGATACCGGTAGCGCCTGCCTCGAGTATGCGCCGCTTCTCTTCGCGCAGGTCATCTGCCCGGCGCGCGGCCAACACCACCGTGTTATCCGGCGCCAATCGGGTCGCCACCTCGAGTCCGATCTCGCTGCGGCCCCCAAAGATCACCACCGTTGACGGTCTTCGCCCAAGCGGCTTATCCCCCAGCTGGCCGGAGTGTCGCACCGTGTCGGTCACGTCAGCGATTATGTCCTGCGCTAGCGTGATGGTTGATGCCGAACACCCCTACAACCCGACTTACCGATGATGCGCTGGCGTTCCTGTCCGAGCGCCATCTGGCCATGCTGACCACGCTGAGGCAAGACAACAGCCCGCATGTGGTGGCTGTCGGCTTCACCTTCGACCCCGCGACCCATATCGCGCGCGTCATCACCACCGGCGGCTCGCAGAAGGCCGTCAACGCCGAGCGCGGCGGCGTCGCGGTGCTAAGTCAGGTAGACGGCGCCCGCTGGCTCTCCCTGGAGGGTTCGGCCACCGTGGTCACCGACAAGGACGCCGTGCGTGACGCCGAACTGCGTTATGCGCAGCGCTACCGCACCCCGCGTGTCAACCCGAAGCGGGTGGTCATCGAGGTCAAGATCGAGCGGGTGCTGGGTTCTTCGGATCTGCTGAACCGGGCCGACAGTCCTAGCGAGTAGGCACCACCGTCAGGCCGTGGGGCCGCGAATTCACCGATTCGCAACCGTTTTCGGTGATGACGACGATGTCCTCGATCCGCGCACCCCACTGGCCCGGGAAGTACACGCCCGGCTCAATACTGAAGGCCATACCGGGTTCGAGTACCAGTTCGTTGCCCTCGACGATGTACGGCTCCTCATGTACCGACAGCCCGATGCCGTGTCCGGTGCGATGTACAAAGGCCTCACCCATCCCCGCTTCGGTCAGAACCCGGCGCGCGGCGGCATCCACCGACTCCGCCGTCACACCGGGACGGGCCGCATGTACCGCCGCCTGCTGCGCCCGCTCAAGCACCGAAATCCGTTGAGCAACATCGGGGTCAGGCTCACCAATACTGTAGGTGCGGGTGCTGTCGGAGTTATAACCCGGCTCGTAGCTACCGCCGATGTCCACCACCACAATGTCCCCGGTCCGCAGTTCACGATCCGAGCACTCATGGTGCGGGTCGGCCCCGTGTGGGCCGGAACCGACGATGATGAAAGCCACCTCCGAATGCCCCTCGGCCACAATCGCTTCAGCGATATCCGCGGCCACCTGCGCCTCCGTGCGCCCCGGAATCAGTAATTCGGGTACCAGGGCGTGCACCCGGTCGATGGCGGCGCCGGCCTTACGCAGCGCGTCGATCTCGGAGGCGTCTTTGACCATGCGCAACCGGCGTAGCACGCCGGTTGCCAAGACCGGCACCGTTCCGACCAGTTGCGCCAGCGGCAACAGGTGCAGTGCGGGCATCGACTCGGTCACCGCCACAGTTCCGGCGGTCCCCAGTGCCGCGCGCACCAGCTCGTAGGGATTCTCCCCGTCGACCCAATCGCTGATGGGAATGTTCAGGTCGCCGATAGCTGAATCCCGCAGCGCCGCAAGCTCCATCCGAGGAGCGACCACAGTGGGCTGCCCCGTCGCCGGCACCACCAGGGCGGTGAGCCGCTCGAACGTCTGCGCGCGCGATCCCGTGAGGTACCGCAGGTCGTATCCGGGGGTGACCACCAGACCCGTCACTCCCACCTTCTCGGCCTCCTGGGCCGCGCGTCGCAGTCGGTCGGCGTAGACGTCGGATTCGAAACGCTGGGGTGCCATACGGTCCAGGCTATCTGGCATAGGTTGAGTGCTGTGTCAGAAGACCCAGCCCGAACCGTTCCCGCCAGACCCGTCTTGCTGCTCGACGGCGCCAGCCTGTGGTTCCGTTCCTACTTCGGGGTTCCCGATTCCATCACGTCACCCGACGGCAGACCGGTCAACGCCGTCCGCGGCTTCCTCGACACGGTGTCACAGCTGATCACCCTGTATCAGCCTCACCGGCTCGCGGTATGCCTCGATCTGGATTGGCGCCCGGCATGGCGAGTGGCCGCGATTCCGTCGTACAAGGCGCACCGCGTGGTCACGGATGATCCGCTTGCGGGAAGACCATCAGACACCGTGGGCGCGCAGACTGTCGATATCGAGGAGGTGCCCGACGAGCTGACCCCTCAGGTCGACATGATCGCCGACATACTCGATGCCTTCGGCATCGCATCGGCAGGAGCTGCCGGCTTCGAGGCCGACGACGTGCTGGGAACCCTTGCGGCCAATGAGCGCCGGGACCCGGTCATCGTGGTCAGCGGCGATCGCGACCTGCTGCAGGTCGTCGCCGACGTCCCGGTGCCCGTTCGCGTCTTCTACATGGGCCGCGGATTCGCCAAGGCCACCCTGTTCGGCCCGACCGAAGTGGCCGAGCAGTACGGTGTGCCCCTCGCGCGCGCCGGCGCGGCCTATGCCGAGCTGGCCTTGTTGCGTGGCGACCCGTCCGACGGTCTACCCGGCGTCCCGGGCGTGGGCGAGAAGACCGCGGCCAAACTTCTCGCCGAGTTTGGGTCGCTGGACGGCATACTCACCGCAGCCGATGATCCGAAATCCGGTCTGGCCAAGGCCGTTCGCGCCAAGCTGCAGGCAGCGACCGTCTACATGGCCGCCGCCGAGCCGGTGGTGCGGGTCGCGGTGGACGCGCCGGTAATTGTCGACCGCGACAGCGACGCGCTGCCGCTGACGGCGCGCGATCCGCGGCGAGTCGCCGAGCTGGGCGCCGAACTGGGCATCGGGTCGGCGGTCACCCGTCTGCAAAAGGCGCTTGACGGCCTGCCCCGGTAGTACAAACAACGCCGAGTGTGCAGATGCACACTCGGCGTTGTTGAGGGAACCGATTACTTGGGGCGACCGACCTCGTAGGTGCCCTTGTCGTTCTGGAACGTCACGGTGACCTGACGCTTGGTGCCATCGATGCTGACGTCGCAGGTGAAGGTCGCGCCCTTCTTCACCTCGGGGTTGTTGCCGTCATTGCACTTGACGTCCTTGACGTTCTTGGCGCCGTACCCGTTGGTCTCGTCGGTCAGAATCTTCGTCACGCCGTCCTGGGCCTTGTTCACGTCCAGGGTGGTGGTGACCGCCCAGCCGGGAGCCAGGAACGCGGTGACCAGCAACACGATCAAGACCACCGCTGCGGCGACGATACCGCCGATGATCGCGATGGTCTTGGTGGACCGCTGCGGCTTACCGGCGCCGAACTGAGGGAACGGCTGTCCCTGCGGCTGCCCGTACTGCCCGGGGTAGGCACCCTGCTGTCCGTACTGTCCCTGTTGGCCGTAGGCACCGGGCTGCCCGAACTGGCTCGGCTCGCCGAATCCCTGGCCGGGCTGCTGACCGAACTGGCTCGGATCCCCAAAACCGCCGCCCGGGAAACCAGGCTGCTGGTACTGCGGATACTGCTGTCCCTGTCCGTAGGCGGGCTGCTGCCAGCCCTGCTCACCCTGCTGCGCCGGATCTGACGATTGCGGTGTCTGCCAGGGATCTTGGCCTTGCCCAGGTTGCGGCGCCCACTGTCCGCCGGGTTCCGTTCCCTGTGGACCGCTCATCGTTCCTCCCGTGTCGCGACCTTGTTTCTTACCGGTGTGTAAGAGCGTGCTGACGCTCCACCTTAGCGTTTGCTCGACCTTATGTGCCATCAACGGCAACGACGCCACGCCGCACGTCACCGACCGCCGCCTTCGCCGCCGAACGCACCTCGGCATCCGGCGCGGCCTTGTGAATCTGGTCGAGCAGATCCACCACTTGTCGGCACCACCGCACGAAATCACCCGCGGGCAGCGCGGTACCGGTATCGCCGGCGGCCTCCAACGACGCCGCCAAATCTCCTGTGGTCGCCCACCGGTACACGGCCGCCACGAAACCCTCGTCGATCTCGCGTGTCGGGGAAAGATGATGCTGCTGTTCATCGCGCCGCAGCCGTGCCAGCGCCCGATGGGTCTCGGCCAGCGCCCCACGCAGCGCGGCCGTCGGCGCCTCGCCTGTCGCCGATACCGTGTCGCCGCGCGACTCGTACAGGACCGCCGAAGCCACCGCCGCCAGCTCGGCGGGCTTGAGCCCCGCCCACAGGCCGCGCCGCAGGCATTCGGCTACCAGCAGATCGCTCTCGCTGTAGATGCGGGCCAGCAGCATGCCGTCCTGGGTGACCTTCATGCCGAGCTCGGCACTGTCCTCGACGTATCCGCGTTCGGCGAGCAGCGCCAGGATGCGGTCGAAGGTGCGCGCGAGCGAGTTGGTCGCGGCCGCCACCTTCTTCTGCAGTTGCGCGTTGTCACGTTCGATGCGCAGATAGCGCTCGCCGGCGCGCGCCAACTCCTCCCGATTGGGGGCGTGATGTACCGGATGTTCACGGATTTCGCGGCGCAGCCGTTCGAGGTCCGCGTCGGCGTCACCATGCCTGCCGTCCGTGCGCCGCTTACCGGGCTGCGGCCTACGGACCCGTCCCTCATCGAGCGCCGAGCGCAATGCCGAGGCAACGTCACGGCGCACCTTGGGTTGACGGTGCTCGACGCGTTTGGGCAGCGCGATGGACCCGAGAGGTTCGGCACCACCCGAGTAGTCCGCCGATGAAATCCTTCCGGCCCAACGATGTTCGGTGAGAACCAAGGGCCGCGGGTCTTCGTCGTCGTGGGCAGGCTCCAGCACCACGGCCACGCCGTTACGCCGGCCATGGGGAATCGCGATCACATCGCCGCGCTTGAGGGCCGCCAAGGCGTCGTTGGCCGCACCCCGGCGCTCAAGCCGGGACGCCCGCGCCGCGGCGCGCTCCCGCTCGGTGAGGCCGGCCCTCAGCCGGACATACTGCAGCACCGAGCCATCGTGTCCATCGAGCTCACCGGCGATCTCGTCAAGCATCTTCCGGCCGCGCTCGATACCGCGCACCAGACCCACCACGGAGCGATCGGCCTGGTACTGGGCGAAGGATCGCTCCAGCAGCTCTCGCGCAGGGTCCGGACCCATGCGGTGCACCAGGTTGATCGTCATGTTGTACGACGGCGCAAACGAACTGCGCAGCGGAAAGGTACGTGTGGACGCCAAGCCGGCTATCTCGGTGGGCTCCACCTCCGGTGTCCACAGCACGACGGCGTGTCCCTCGACGTCGATTCCACGGCGGCCCGCCCGGCCGGTCAGCTGGGTGTACTCCCCCGGCGTCAACGCGGCGTGCTGCTCACCGTTGAACTTGACCAATCGCTCCAGCACGACCGTGCGCGCCGGCATGTTGATTCCCAAAGCCAATGTCTCGGTGGCGAATACCGCCTTCACCAGCCCCTTGGTGAACAGTTCCTCGACGGTGTGCCGGAACACCGGAAGCATGCCCGCATGGTGCGCGGCGATGCCACGCAGCAGCCCCTCGCGCCACTGCCAGTAACCGAGCACATCGAGATCGGCCTCGGGCAACCCTTCGGTACGCCGGTCGATGATGGCGATGATCTCCCGCCGTTCCTCTTCGGTGGTGAGCCGTAGCCGGGACCGAAGGCATTGGGCCACAGCACCATCGCATCCGGCGCGCGAGAAGATGAATGTGATCGTCGGCAGCAGACCATCCTCATCGAGTCGGGTGATCACCTCGGGGCGCGACGGCGGGCGATACAGCGTGGGCGGTCTGGAAGTGCGCTGCTGCGGTCCGCGCCGCCGCGGCCGATCGAAGTCGGCGAAACGATCGGCCTGACGGCGCTGCGCGATGTAGCGCGTAAGACCCGGGTCGACTTGAGAAGGATTTCCTGTTCCGCCTGATGCTCTTCGCCCAAGAGGCTCATCGCCATCAAACAGATCGAAGAGCCGTCGCCCGACCATGACGTGCTGCCACAACGGAACCGGGCGTGTTTCATCGACCACCACCGTGGTGTCCCCGCGCACCGTCTTGATCCAGCCACCGAACTCCTCGGCATTGCTGACCGTAGCCGACAGACTGGCCAGCGCGACGTCCTCGGGAAGGTGCAGAATCACCTCTTCCCACACCGCACCGCGGAACCGGTCGGCCAGGAAATGCACCTCGTCCATCACTACATAGGAAAGCCCATGCAGTGCGGGCGAATCCGCGTACAACATGTTGCGCAGTACCTCGGTGGTCATCACCACCACCGGAGCATCCGAGTTGATCGACGAATCACCCGTGAGCAGGCCGACCTTCTCGGGCCCGTATACAGACACCAGATCGTTGTGCTTTTGGTTGCTCAGGGCCTTGATCGGGGTGGTGTAGAAGCACTTGCGCCCCGCCGCGAGGGCCAGGTGCACCGCGAATTCCCCGACGATGGTCTTACCCGCGCCGGTGGGCGCGCAGACCAGTACACCATGCCCGTTCTCCAGCGCGGTGCAGGCGCGCACCTGAAACGGATCGAGCGCGAAGCTCAGCCCCTCGGAGAACGCGCGCAACTGCGGCGGCGGGAGTGTGGTCAACGTTCTTCGCTCAAGAGGCTCATCACTTGCCCCTATTGTCGAACCGCTCGGCGGGCCCGATCGGTTCGGGTGCGTCGATGGCCTCGGGCGCGTCGAGCGTAGAAGCCTCGTCATCGCTGAGCTGCTGCGCCGCCTCGCGCTTGGCCTTGCGTTTGTCATGCACCCGGGAGACCTGGATGGAGAACTCCAACAACAACGTGAGCGCGAGTCCCAGCGCGGTCATGGAGAACGGATCGGATCCCGGCGTCGCGAAAGCGGCGAAAACGAAGAGACCGAAGATCAGACCCCGGCGCCAGTTTCTGAGCTTGTCGTAGGACAGAATCCCGACGAAGTTCAGCATGACGATCAGCAACGGAAACTCGAAGCTGACGCCGAAGACCAGCAGCAGGTTGATCAGGAAGCTGAAGTACTCGTCACCCTTGAGCCCGGTGACCTGCACATCGCTACCTACCGTGAGCAGGAAGTGCAGGGCCTTGGCCAGTACCAGGTAGGCCAACAACGCGCCGGCGACGAACAGCACCGCCGCCGCGGTCACGAAGATGATCGCGAACTTGCGTTCGTTGCGGTACAGACCGGGGGTGATAAATCGCCAGATCTGGTACAGCCACACCGGGCAGGCCAGCACCACGCCGGCCGTCAGCCCGACCTTGAGGCGCAACATGAACTGTTCGAAAGGCGCCGTGGCCAAAAGCCGGCAGGCGCCGTCGACACTCAGATTGGCCCGCGCACTCGCCGGCAATGAGCAGTACGGTTCACGCAACCACTCACCGAGACTCTCGATGCCGAACAACGTGTGCTCGTACCAGACAAAACCGACGATCGTGGTCAGCAGGACGGCCGCCACCGAAATGAGCAGGCGGGTACGCAGTTCCTGCAGATGCTCGACGAGCGACATGGTGCCGTCGGGATTTTTGGGTTGTCGAGGACGTCCAGGCAGCCGAAGAGCACCCAGAACTTTGTTCATAAACGCATGACCTGTCCGGCCGGCCTATCCCGCGGCGGGACGCGGCTAGGCGGTGGGCTTGTGGCCGGGAGTCGATTCGATGGGGGGCGCTTCCACCGCGACGGTGGGGGGCACTTGCGGCTGTTCCACAGCCTGCGGGGTGTCGGATGCCTTCGCAGCGTTTCCCTCGTTCTGCAGTTCCTTGACTTCCGATTTGAAGATCCGCAACGACTTACCCAGCGAACGCGCGAGGTCGGGCAGCTTCTTAGCTCCGAAGAGCAGCGCGAATACGACGATTACGATCACCCAGTGCATGGGTTGTAGACCGCCCAATGTGGTCACCTCCAGACGTCGTGTATGCCTTGAATGCTACCCCAGGCCCCGGGGCGGTCAGCTGGCCTGATAGGCCGCCAGCGCCGCGGTCGCATCGGCACGAACCCGGCGCGCCAGCGACTCGGGTGCCAGCACCCGGATCGCCGATCCAAAACCGAGGATCAACCGTGCCATCCAGTCCTCGGAGGCGTAGGTCATTGCGGCCTCCAGCGATCCGTCGGGATGCTGGGTACCGGTCGGGCGCATCGGGAAGTAGTCGAAAACCCAGGACGCACTCGGGCCCACGATCACGGTCGCCGCCGGTAGCGACGGATCCGCCTCGAACAGGCCCGTATCGGTGGCCGTCTGGACCGCTGGGGCGGGAGGGGCGGCGCGCTGGTCGAGAACCTCGGCCTGCTCTATGCGGTCGAATCGGAACAACCGCACACCCTCGGACCCTCGGCACCAGGCTTCCAGGTAGCTGTGGTCTCCCACCACCGCGATACGAATCGGGTCAACAATTCGCTCCGACAACGTGTCTCGCGATGCCGAATAGTATTCGATACGCAGTGCCTGCCGGTTGCGCACCGCCGAGCGCACCGCGGTCACCGCCTCGGATTCGGTGCGGGCGGACAACGGCGCGGGCGCCGCGTCGGTAGGTAGCGCGCCCACGGCCTCCTCGATCTTGGCGATGGCGCTGCGCGCGGCCTCTGGATCGACGGTGCCGGGCATGTCCAGCAGCGCGCGCAGCGCGACCAACAGTGCCGTGGCCTCTGGCGAGGTGAGGCGCAGCGGCCGGTCGATGCCCGCCGAGAAGGTCACCTCGATGCTCTCCTCGGAGAAGGACAGATCGATCAGATCCCCGGGCCCGTACCCGGGTAGCCCGCACATCCACAGCTGGTTCAGATCGGCCATCAGCTGCTTGGTGGTGACACCCAGGTCCGCGGCGGCCTCGGCCGCGCTGATACCCGGATTGGCCTGGAAGTACGGAACCATGTTCAGCAGTCGCGTGAGCCTGTTCGACAGCTCGGTCATGCGGTGACTCCTGCCTGCTCCTGAAGCCGGGCCACGACCTCGTCGCGCACCTGTGCCGGTTCCAGCGCCACGGCGTCGGCACCGTGTGAGGCGATGGACCGGACGAGCCGATCCGGTGAGGCGACGTCGATCTCGACGATGTCCCCGTCACGTTCCCCCAGACGGCGTGAGTCGACCACGACGCCCATCCGGCGCAGTTCCTGCGCGCGCCCTTCGGCGATCCAGACCCGAGCGGTGATCCGCACCGGTCCGTCTCCCACGGCGGCGGCGACGATGGCACGCAGGTCGGCGCCCTCGGGGCGGCGGATCGTTCCCGGCTTCTCGATTTTGGTGACGTCCTCGCCGATACGGGAAAGGCGAAAGGTACGGGTGGCGTCCCGGTCCCGATCATGTCCGACCAGGTACCAGCGTCCCCTATCGGTGATCACGCCCCAGGGCTCGACCGTACGGGTGACGTATGGCTCCGTGCGCGAAGGACGGTGCCCGAACTGCACCGCCTGCCCGGAGTCGATGGCGGACAACAGAATCCGTAATACCGATTCCGACCCGCGTCCGCCCGGCATGGCGGCCGGTGCGGCCACGGAGACATTCTCGGCCGCCGGGTCGACGTCGACGCCCGCCGCACGCAGCTTCATCAGCGCACCCTGTGCGGCGGTGACCAGCTCGGGCGACTGCCACAACTGGGTGGCGACGGCGACGGCCGCGGACTCGTCTGCGGTAAGCGTGATATCCGGCAGCTCGTAGGCGTCACGCCGGATCCGATAGCCCTCGGTGGCGTCGAAGGACGACACCTTGCCCGTCTCCAGCGGGATGCCCAAATCGCGCAGTTCGTTCTTGTCGCGCTCGAACATCCGGCTGAAGGCCTCGTCACTCGGCGAATCCGAGTACCCGGCCACCGAGGTCCGGATCCGTTCGGCCGTGACGTAGGTACGAGTGGACAGCAGGCAGATCACCAGGTTCATCAACCGCTCGACTTTGGAGATCGCCACGGCGGAAAGCTTAGAGGACGGCGAAAGTTTGTTCGAGAGGACGCGCGAACACCCGGAGCCGCGTTATGCAGCGAAAGGTCGAGTAGATCGCTGCATTTCGTCGATCTCGATGTGACAGCCCCGGCTCCGCAGGGCTGCGGTCGTCCGCGCGATCCATGCTCCGGGCGATTCTTCGGCGATTACGCGGATGACGATCCAGCCACGCTCCTCGAGCATGCGCAGTCGTGCCAGGTCTTTGACGTACTGGCGGCGATCCCTGCGGTGGTGGTCGCCGTCGTACTCGACAGCGACCAGATATTGCGGCCAGCCGATATCCAGGAAGGCGATGGGCGTGTATCCGTCGAACACGGGCACCTGGGTCTGTGCCCGCGGCAGCCCCGCGTCGCGCAGCTGTAGCCGAATCAGGCTCTCGCGCGGTGATTGCGCGCCGGCATCGATCAACGGGAGCAGTTCTCGCAGCTGCCGCACACCGCGCACCTTCGGATAACGCTGCGACAATCCCGCGACCTCATCGAGCGCGAAAACCTGGTTCCGCATCAGCGCATCCAGACACCCCATGGCCCGGGTCCGTGGCTGATAACGGCCCAGGTCGAACGCGGTGCGTACCCGGTGTGTCACTGGTAGACCCGAAATGCGGGTGATCTCATCGGCACCAATGCGCTCGTTTCGGGCGATGAGTCCCTCCTGTTGCCGGCATTTCACGCCGACCAACTCGATCGGCACGTCGTGATCGACCCAGCTCGCGCCGTGCAGATTCGACGCCGCCAATCCCGCGACCACTCCCCGGCGCCCCGAGGCCAGCCATGCCGCCACGGTCCTGTCCCGCAGGGTCGGTTCGGCAGATTTCGGAAGGTACACACCACGAAAGATGGGCCGATAAAAGCGCTGAAGCTCATGGCGAGTGAGCTGACCTGCCGAGACCGCCTCGCTACCGACAAAAACCGCTGCCATGCACGCATGCTGCCCGACACGACCGACATTCCTCGAGATCGACGTTTCGCAGCGAAAGTACGGGTAGATGCCTGCAAAAGGCAGGTCTGGGCGAACGGTGGCCGCGGGGACTACATGCTGGCGATGAGGCGTTCCACCCGCTCGTCGACCGACCGGAATGGGTCCTTGCACAGCACTGTGCGCTGCGCCTGGTCATTGAGCTTGAGGTGTACCCAGTCGACCGTGAAGTCGCGGCCGGCCTCTTGAGCGGCGGTGATGAAGTCACCACGCAGCTTGGCGCGAGTGGTCTGCGGCGGTTGGTCGACGGCGGCCTTGATCTCCTCGTCGGTGGTGACGCGGGCGGCCAGGCCTTTGCGCTGCAGCAGATCGAAGACGCCGCGGCCCCGCTTGATGTCGTGATAGGCCAGGTCCAGCTGGGCGATCTTCGGATCGGACAGTTCCATGTTGTAGCGGTCCTGGTAGCGCTGGAAAAGCTTGCGCTTGATCACCCAGTCGATCTCGGTATCGACCTTCGAGAAATCTTGGCTTTCAACGGCATCAAGGGTGCGGCCCCAGAGCTCGACGACCTGCTCGACCTGCTCGTTGGGTTCGCGGGTGTTCAGATGCTCGACGGCACGCGCGTGGTACTCGCGCTGGATGTCCAGGGCACTGGCCTGACGGCCCCCGGCCAGCCTGACCGGCCGGCGGCCCGTGAGATCGTGGCTGACCTCGCGGATGGCCCTGATCGGGTTGTCCAGCGAGAAGTCACGGAACGCGACGCCGGACTCGATCATCTCCAGCACCAGCGCCGCCGTGCCCACCTTGAGCATGGTGGTGGTCTCCGCCATGTTGGAGTCGCCGACGATGACGTGCAGGCGCCGGTACTTCTCGGCATCGGCGTGCGGTTCGTCGCGGGTGTTGATGATGGGACGGCTACGGGTGGTGGCCGACGACACACCTTCCCAAATATGTTCGGCACGTTGCGATAAGCAGTACGTCGCCGCCTTGGGCGTTTGCAGCACCTTGCCCGCGCCGCAGATCAGCTGGCGGGTGACCAGGAATGGCAGCAGTACGTCCGAGATCCTGGAGAACTCGCCCGCCCGCACGATGAGGTAGTTCTCGTGGCAACCGTACGAGTTGCCGGCGGAGTCGGTGTTGTTCTTGAACAGATAGATGTCGCCACCGATGCCCTCGTCGGAGAGACGCTGCTCGGCATCGACGAGCAGATCTTCCAGAACACGCTCGCCGGCACGGTCATGGGTGACCAGTTGCACCAGACTGTCGCATTCGGCGGTGGCGTATTCCGGGTGGCTGCCCACGTCGAGGTAGAGCCGGGCGCCGTTGCGCAGAAAGACGTTGGAGCTGCGCCCCCAGGACACCACGCGGCGGAACAGGTACCGAGCGACCTCGTCGGGGCTCAGCCGCCGGTGGCCGTGAAAAGTGCACGTAACGCCGAACTCGGTCTCGATCCCCATAATTCGACGTTGCACGCCATCGAGCCTACTGGTTGAGGCCACCGACAGCGGGGAGGCTGGCGTTTCTCGGGCGCTTCTGTCTGGGTATCTCAGCAGCATCACCGGCGATCCGATACGGTTCGGGACGGGTTGGGCCCCGGTTTCCGCATGCCGTATTGGCACACAACGACAGGTTTCGACGATGCATATAGCGCTGTTCACCGATCTTCACCCCGAGAGCCTGGGCGGGGCACAGATCTCGGTGGCCCGGCAACGTCACGGCCTGGAACGGCTGGGACACAAGGTGACGGTGTTCACCGCACCGCTGGCGCACACCGTCGATCCGGATCCGAACGTGGTCGAGGTCAAGCCGGTGCCGTTCGTCGCCGAGGCCATGCGCAAGCTGGGCAAGCACGACGACTTCACCTTCGTATGGCCGGGCGCGGCCAACAAGGAGCTGATCGACCGGGAGCTGCGCGCCCGCGGCCCCATCGACATCATCCACAGCCAGGGTGACCTGGGCGTCTGCATCGCCGGTGTGGAGGCCGCACGCCGCAATGGCATCCCCGTGGTGCAGACCAAGCACACCCGCTACGACGTGTACTTCGAGAAGGCCAGCCCCAATCCCCTGCTGCTGGCCTGGATTTTCAGCCAGATGCAGGAACGCCACCTGCCCAAGGACTTCCACCTGACGACGGTGCCGGAATCCGCCGCATCACGCCGGGCATGGCAGCTGATGATGGCGCAAGCGCAGGCGGTGGATCACGAGATCACCCCGACGACCCATTTCGCGCAGGCACTCACCGACCGCGGCCTGCGGCGCCCCGTGTCGGTGGTCTCCAACGGCGTCGACGACGAGCTGGTGGACATCGCCCGTGAGGCCGCGGACGACAAGCCCTCCGATGACGAGCCCCTGCGACTGATCTGGTGCGGGCGGCTGTCTCCCGAAAAACGCGTGCTGGAGGCGGTGAAAGCGGCCACGCAGGTCCACAACTGCGTCATGGACATCTACGGCGACGGGCATCTGGAAGGGGCGATCAAGAAGTACGTCGACTCACACGGCGCCTCCAACCGCATCCGGCTGCGCGGCCGCGTCAGTCAGGACAGCTGCCTGGCGGCGATGGGCGCCAGCAGCGCCCTGCTGTTTACCTCGTACGGCTTCGACACCCAGGGACTGGTTCTGCTGGAGGCGATCTCGATGTCGACCCCGGTGATCTTCTGCGACGAGATCCTTGGCGAGTCGGTGCCCCAGGGCGGCGGCCTGGTGACCGAGAACGAATCCGTCGAGGCCATCGCGAAGGCCATCCGCGCACTGGCCGATGACCGTGGCAAGCTGCGGCAGATGACCGAGGTTGTCGCCGCACACCACGACGAGCCGCGGCAGTCGCTCCAGACCGAGAAGATCGTCGCGATCTACAACGACGTGTTGAAGAAGGCCAACGCTTGACCCGGTGAGGCCGCATAGGCTGGTCGGGTGGATTTCTCCGACTACTCCCAACATGACGCCACCGGCCTGGCCGAGCTGGTCGCCACCAAACAGGTCACCCCAGCCGAGCTGCTCGCCGCGGCCCGCGCTCGCGCTGCGGACGTCAACAACAAGATCGGTGCGATAGTCCGAACCATCCCCGAAGCCGACCAGCAGGTGCAGGGCGACCTGACCGGGCCGTTCGCCGGGGTGCCGTTTCTCATCAAGGACCTCGGCCAGGACTACAAGGGCCATCCCACATCGGGAGGATGCCGAGCGTTGTCCGCGCTCCCCGCGCCGGAGCACTCCACCATCGTGCGACGCTGGCTCGATGCCGGCCTGGTCATCTTCGGCAAGACCAACACCCCGGAGTTCGGGTCCAAGGGCATCACCGAGCCGGAATTGTTTGGGGCGAGCCGTAACCCGTGGGACCTAGGGCGCACACCCGGCGGCTCCTCGGGCGGCTCGGCCGCCGCGGTCGCCGCCGGAATCGTGCCGGTGGCGGGAGCCAGCGATGGCGGCGGATCGATCCGGATCCCCGCCGGATGTTGCGGCCTAGTTGGGCTCAAGCCCGGCCGCGGTATCACCCCGATGGGTCCCACAGCCGGCGAGCCGATGCATGGCGCGGCGGTCAACGGCACCGTCTCCCGAACCGTCCGCGATACCGCGTCCATGCTCGATATCATCGCCGGGCCCGAGCCCACCTCGCCGTATTTGTCTGCGATGCCCCAGGATTCGTACGCATCGCAAGTAGGACGTGATCCTGGCAGGCTCCGTATCGGGGTGCGCGTGCCAACTGTGATCACTCCGAACCCCGATCCCGCCGCGGTGGCCGCGGTCGAGACCGCCATCCGTCTGCTGACCCATCTGGGGCACGAGGTAGAGGAGGTGAGCGCACCCTATGACGACGGTCAGCTCGCCCGCGACTTCTTGTTGACGTGGTTCGTGCATGCCGCCTACGAGGTGGACTACACCAAGCGGCTGACCGGAGCGGGAGACGAGGGGTTTGAGCGCGACACGCTCCTCATCGCGGCATTAGGACGCACCACCAGCGGACCCGAATATGTTGCGGCCGTGGAACGCCGACACGACTACGTACGAGAGCTGGCGACCTTCTTCGGCGACTACGATCTGCTGCTCACGCCGACACTCGCGAAGGCGCCGCCGCGGATCGGCGAGTTCAACCTCCCCGCGCCACTCGCCGCCGTGTCTGATCTGTTGCTGCGCACCAAGACCGCCCGCGTCCTCAAATACGCGAACATTGTCGACAGCATGATCAACGACAACCTCGGCTGGGTCCCCTACACCCAGTTGGCGAATCTGACAGGGCGCCCGGCGATCTCATTGCCGCTCTATCAGACACCGAAGGGGCTGCCCCTCGGTGTGCAGTTTGTCGCACCGCTCGGCGGCGAATCACTCCTGATTCGGCTGGCTGCCCAGCTCGAGGCAACCGAACCGTGGGCACACCGGCGCCCAACCCTATAGCGCGGTAATGTGGACGCCGGGCGTGCAGGAGCGCCCGGTGTCCGCCCGAAGAGGCTGTGTGCCGATCCCACGATCACCGACTTACGGTATGGGACAACACCATTGGAATGGGCCGAGCATGCCTATCAGCTGACTGCGGCGGAGCTGCTGCGTAACCGTGCGGAGAACTAGTCCGCCGCGTACACCGCGTCCCGCATCTCGACGGTCAATGGACCCGTCATACCCTCGTAGGCGGTGTTCGTCAGTAGCAGCACCGACAATCCGCGCGCGGCATCCACAAACCAGCTGTGCCCATAGACTCCGCCCCAGCCGATTGTTCCCGCACTCTGGGGACTGTCGGCAGCTGCCGGGTCCGCCAATACCGCACCGCCGTAGCCGAATCCCCATCCTGGCCCTCTGGTTTGGGCCTGCGGGCCCACGTGGTCGGTCCGCATGGACGTGCGTAGCTCCTCCGCCAGGAAGCCGTCGCCGGCACGGATCGCTTCCAACAGGAGCAGGACATCATCGGCGGTGCCGTACATCCCGGCACCGCCGGAGGGATATGCGTCGCCGCGCGTCACCCGCGCCGGGCCGAAACGCACTGCGACACCGATCCCTTGCGGTAGCGGCACATTGACGTTGTCGGCGATCCGAAACGGTTCGGGTTCGCCATTGGCATAGGGCACCGCAAAGCGGGTCAGGTCACGGGCCACAAACCCCGACTCGTGCATGCCCAGTGGGGAGGTGACCAGTTTCTCCACCGCCAGATCCAGCGGCAGACCGGTAGCGTTCTCCACCACCGCGCCCAGCACGTCGAGTGCCAACGAATACCGCCAGGCACTGCCCGGCGCGAATTGTAGGGGCGCCAAGGCGAGGCGCCTCAGATTCTCCCGCAGATCGAAGTCGACCACATCGATGCCGTCCGATATGCCCAGAGCATGGAATGGCGAGTCGGGTTCCTCCAGCAACCCATAGCTCAAACCCGCTGTGTGAGTAAGTAAGTGATGAATGGTTAGCGCCGGGGTGCTGCCGTCGGGAAGCCTCGGCGTGAAGTCGGGAAGCCAGCGCGTCACGGGATCATCGAGCCGGATGAGCTCATCGCCGACAAGCCGCAGCACCGCCACAGTCACGATCGGCTTGGTCACCGAGGCAAGCCGGAACAGCGTGTCCTCGCGCATCGGCAGGGATCCTTCGCGGTCCGCGAGGCCATGGGCGCGACGGTATTGGACCTGGCCATCACGTGCGACGACGGCCACAGCGCCCACGACCCGGCGTTCCCGCAGTGCGGCGCCAAAGACCTCGTCAAGACGTTCTGCGAGTGTGGAATCGCTACCCATGGAGAAACTCTAGGCGGCCGCGGCCTTCACGGCCCGGCCGACCTCGGTGCGCAATTGGGCATACTCCGGCGAGCGGCGTAGATCATCGGGATCGATACCGGTCCTGGGCAGATCCACCGGGATATCCAATGCCACCTGACCCGGCCGACGGGTCAGCACCACAATGCGCGAGCCAAGGAAGGCAGCCTCGTCTGCGCTGTGCGTGACGAACACCGTAGTGCGACCCGACTCGGCGCTGACCTGACGAACGTCCTCCTGCAGACGCTCGCGGGTAAGCGCGTCGAGCGCCGCGAACGGCTCGTCCAGTAGGAACAGCGGCGTCTCGGCAGCGAGCGCCCGAGCGATGGCCACCCGCTGCTGCTGACCACCACTGATCTCCCAGATGCGTCGCCCGGCAGTGCCTTCCAGGCCAACTCGGGCCAGCAACTGGTCTCGGCGCTGCGCCCATCGCTCGCGCGGAACCTTCGCGTACTTCAAGGCCAGCTCGATATTTCCTCCCACAGTGCGCCAGGGAAACAGCCGCGGCTGTTGGAACACGACGCCGGAGGTGATGCCCGGCGTGGGCACGCCACCTGCCACCCGTACCGCCCCTTCGCTCGGTGATTCAAACCCGGCCAGCAGGCGCAACAGCGTGCTTTTGCCGCAGCCGGAGGCCCCCACCAAGACCAGGAATGTGCCCGGCTCGACAGTCAGATCCACCGGACCCAGCGCCGTGGTCTTACCCGCACCACTGCCATAACGGTGGGTGACCCCACTGATCCGGATGGACCCGGTATCACGTTCTTGGACAGCGGTTTCCGCTTCATCGACCAATGGCATCGGGCAGGCCCTTCGTATAGACGGCATTCTCGAACGTGGCAAGTGGCGCTGCGGCCGGTATCTGTTTCTGGTCGGCGAGAAACTGGGAGGCACTTTGCAGATCCACTGCGATATGTCCCGGCTTGCCCTGCTCACCAAGCCATTTCGCCGAGCCGACCTCAGCCGGAGTCAAATAGATCCCCTGCTTGAGTTGATCGGCGACCTCCTGCGGAGTAAGACCGTTCTCGGCGGCGATCGCCTTGGCCGCCGCGCTCGGATCATCGTGAATGAGCCTGAGAGCCCGCGCCTGCTGCCGGCGCCACGCGTCGACGATCTCGGGATGCGCGTCGGCGAACGCGTTGGCCACTACGGCAAGATCCAGGGTGGGTCTGCCGTCGGCCGCCAGCTGGCGGCTGGTGATCAGATCTCTGCCGTTCTTACGCACCTGGTCGACCGTCGGCAGCCAGGTATAGACGGCATCGACGTCGCCACGATCGAAGGCAGCCAGTGCGGCCTGCGGTTGCAGATCCACAAGCCGAACATCACTGGCCGACAAGCCGTTCTGAGCCAGCGCGGACAGCAGGCTGTAATGCGCCGTGGAGGCGAACGGGGTCCCCACGCGTTTGCCCTTGAGGCCCGCGATCGTGGTGACACCGCTGCGATTGCTGGCCACCAACGCCTCGTTGTCACCGGCCACATCAAGCACGAAGGCGACTCGGTACGGGATGTTCAGGGGTGCCGAGAGCCCCCGCGCGAAGGGACTCGAGCCCATCGCCCCGAAATCCAGTTCCCGGGCGATGAAGGCCGTGTTGATGTCGGCGCCCGAGTCGAAACGCGTCCACTTGATATTGTAATCGGGCAATGCCGTTTCCAGCCAACGGTTTTGCTTGACCACAAGATCACCGCTGGGGAAGTTCTGGTATCCGATCCGAATGGTCGGCTTACCGTTCTGCAGGCCCGAATGGTCGATGGCGCACCCCGACAGCATCGTCATCGCCACAGCGAGTGCGGCGGCGAGATAGTTCAGTCTCATATCTTTCCCCGCCACGGCACCGCCCGGCGTTCAACCGCGCGCAGTGCGGCATCGATCACCAGTCCCGAGATGCCGATCGAGAAGATTCCGACCAGCACCACTGGGGTGTTGTTGTAGTTGCTGGCGTCCTTCACCAGGCCGCCGACACCAGGTATGCCGTTGAAGAGTTCCGCGGCGACCACCGACGAGTAGGCCATGCCCACCGCAAGCCGCACACCGGTGAATGTCTCCGGCAGCGCTGCGGGAATCACCACATCGCGGGTGACCTGCCAGCGCGACGCACCCAGCGCACGGGCGGCCTCCACCAATCCCACCGGGGCCGCCACCACGGCGGCCGTGGTGGCGACGGCTGCGGGCGGCAGGGCCGCCAGTGCGAGCAGCGTGATCTTGGGGGCCTCGTCGATACCGAGCCAGATCACCAGCAGAAAGAAGTAAGCCAGCGGTGGCAAGGTGCGCAGAAAGGTGAGCCAGGGTTCCAGGACACTGCGCACCCACCCGACCGACCCCATCAGCAGGCCGAGCAGCACCCCGGCGGTGATACCGATGAGGACACCGAACAGCAAGCGCCGCAACGTCATATACAAGTGCTCGATCAACAGATAGCCGCCGTATCCGTGCACGCCGTCGTGGTCGGTGGACACTTCGACGAATGCGTGCCAGACACTGCTGGGGTACGGCACAAAGGTCTGGTTCCAGATTCCGCTGGCCGCCGCCAGCTGCCAGACTCCGATGAACACGACCACCGAGAGCAGCGGAAGAGCGGCGCGGGTGAGCCGAACGCGCCATTGCGAAGGGCGTGGGACGGCGCGCGTCCCACGCGATTCCTCGGGGACGATGTCGACAAATACAGACACTATGCGAAGGACTTTCTGTGACTAGGCGCTAGGGAACGGCGTCAGACAACAGCAGCAATCAGCAGATAGCGTCCAAGGCACCCGGTATTGATACCGGCGCAAACTCGCACCCTCAAGGGTCCGACTCAGCGCGAACGAAACCCGCGCCGCGGCGTTGGGCCGAATTCTTCGTCGCTGTCGCTCTCCCACAGGCCGATGACCGGGGCCCACCCCTTGGGCAGGTTCCCGAGCAGCTCGCGCGTATTGTCCGCGTTCACCAGGTATGGCGGACTGAAGTGCTCGTTCTCGTCACCCCGCCGCTGGCCCGCATGCGCTGGATACGTACCCATCATCGGCATCATCGCGCCCCAGGACCGGTTCGCCGCAGCACCACCGATACCGCCGGGACCTGCCACGTGTGCTCCGGTGCCGAACCCCGGAATCCGGTCGGGAGACAAGGCTCCCCGCAGGCCGGGCACCGCAGATTCGATTCCGGCACTGCGGGTGGGATTCTCGCGCCCAAGGGGATCACGCATCCAGTTCTGACTCGCGTAGACATCGTCTTCGCCGAGTTCGTCGCCCCTGGATCCTGGCGCCGATCCGATCCCAAAGCCTTTACCTGAGAAAGGATTACCCGCCATCACCGGAACCATGACCGGTATTTGCGTCGGCGCGCCGACGTTGTTCGGGGACGTCCCCTGCGGCGGATTCCCCTCGCTCTCACCGACACCCCAGCGCGCCAGAAATTCTTCGGCTCGCTCGGCCTGTTCGTCTGGTATGCGCCGGCCCGCCGCCGCGACGTCCGCGTCCGGCCCGGAGCCGAAACGCAGGCTTTCCCGGGGGCCGATCAGCTCGGCGACGGCATGAGCAGCCCGTATCGCCGGAGCGCTGTACACGGTCTCTACCTGGTTCACGGCCCGCTCCCACAGGGCCAACTGCTCGGCAAACGGAGTGCCCCAGCGCGGGATTTCACCCAACTTGTAGGCCGGCACCGGGACAGGCGGGGGTGCGATCTTCTGCTGTAGCTCGCTCGTCGCCTGGGCCAGCACATCGAGGCCGGAAGATAGCGTGAACGCCGTATCGAGAGCGGTACGCGAATTTTCAACGTATTCGTGCATGGTGCTCAGCGCCGCCCGTGCCCCTGGGCCGCTCCAACCGTCCCCGATCGTCGCCGTCACATCCTCAAGAAAGCCTGCGAACAGTGCATCCAACGCCCGCAGGGTGACTTTCCATTCGTCGGCGATACGCCGGATGTCATCCGGCGCCATGCGCGCCTGCATGTCCATGATCGACTCATGGCTCCACTTATCGCTGTGCCATTCGTCGGGTCGTACGGTCTGCGTCACCGCGCCACCTCGTCGCGAGAGTTGCCGGCAGAACCCGCGTCAACCTGCGCATAGGCGTCCCCGATGCGCCGGAAGGTCTCGGCGAACTCGGTCAGCACCGAGCGATGCTGTTCGAGGATCGCGGTCAGCGATCCCGTCGGCGCTCGGACCGCATCGTGAACGACTCGCCACCAGCCCCGTCCCTCCTCGCAATCGCCGAAAATCGCGTGGTTGGCCGGTGCGAAGGTGTCCAGGCGCGCAATGACAGCGGCGAACGCGCTCCGCAGCAGTTCGCAGCGCATGGCTAGCTCCTCGCACGCGCCGTCGGCAAGCCGCAGCGTCGCGAGATCGATGTATGTTTCCTGTTCGTCACCGAACATGGCGGCTCCTACCTGGGCTAAACGGGTTCGATAGCAGGTAGGACCGCCGGTATACCCCGGCGGTTCCGTCATTTTTCAGGCTGTGGATAAGTGCCCGGTGACTAGCGCGTTGGTGTCGGCGTGTGAAAGAGCTAGTTGTCCTTGGCGTCCTTGGAATCGCCGGATTCCGGTGCGGGGTCGCCCCCGCCCTCGGTCTGTCCCGGCGAGAAATCCTCGGGCAGCAGCGCTTCCAGCGCGGCGCCCTTGATCCGCCGGAAGGCCCGGCGTGGACGACTCTGCTCCAGTACCGCGACCTCGAGTCCGCCCAGCGCCCTGCCCTCGGAGCCGTTGGCGCCGGCCGTCCCCGCCTGCAGCGCCTTCACCGCGAAACCCACCGCATCCTTGAGCGCGGCGCCCTCGACGTAGCTCTCCTTGAGCGAGTTGATCACGGGCTCGGTGTTTCCGCCCATCACCACCCAGTGCGGCTCGTCGGCGATCGACCCGTCATAGGTAATCCGGTACAACACCGGCTCGGTGTCGCGACCATAGTGGGCCACCTCGCCGACGCACAGCTCGACCTCGTAGGGCTTGGCCTGCTCGTTGAAAATGGTGCCCAATGCCTCGGCATAGATGTTGGCCAGTTGCCGCCCGCTCACATCGCGGCGGTCGTACGCGTAGCCACGCATATCGGCCCACTGAATACCACCGCGGCGCAGCCGGTCGAACTCATTGAACTTTCCGACCGCGGCGAAGCCCACCCGGTCATAGACCTCACTGACTTTCTGCAGCGAGTTCGATGGGTTCTCGGCGACGAACAACACCCCGTCGGTGTAGGTCAGTGCCACTACCGAACGGCCCCGGCTGATGCCCTTGCGCGCCAATTCCGAACGGTCGCGCATGAGCTGCTCGACCGAGGCGTAGTACGGAAAGGTCATGAGTCACCACCCGATTCACGCAAGTCAGCTTCTTCCCGCGCCGCCTCGGTCCGCTTCGCGATGACTTCGCGCGCGATCCTCTCGATATCGGTCTCGGGGACGCGAACCGCTCCCCCGGAGTCGATCCGAATGGCCGTGGGGAACACCCGGCGCACCAGATCCGGCCCGCCCGTTGCCGAATCATCGTCGGCGGCATCGTAAAGCGCCTCTACCGCGACCGCGAGCGCGGTCAGCGCATCGCCGCCGGGCCTGTACAGCTTCTTGATGGACGACTTCGCAAAGACCGAGCCCGAACCCACCGCCTGATAGCCGTCGCTCTCCACATGCCAACCACCGGCGACGTCGAAAGACACGATGCGGCCAGCGGTTTCCCCGTTGGGATCGTCGAGGTCGTAGCCCACCAACAGCGGCACTGCCACCAAGCCTTGCATGGCCGCCGCGAGATTGCCGCGTACCAGTGCCGAGAGCCGGTTGGCCTTGCCGTTGAAGGTCAGCTGCACCCCTTCCAGCTTCTCGTAGTGCTCCAATTCCACGGCGTAGAGCCGTGCGAATTCGACCGCGATAGCGGCGGTTCCCGCGATACCGGTCGCGGAGTAGTTGTCGGTGATCTGCACCTTGTCGATGTCGCGGTTGGCGATGTAGTTGCCCTGGGTAGCGCGCCGATCGCCCGCGATCAGCACCCCACCGCGGTAGGTGAGCGCGACAATGGTGGTGCCATGGGGCAAGTTCCCGATCACGTCAGCAGACGCCTTCCCCAGCGCCGGAAGCAACTCTGGGGCCTGGGCCCTCAGATACTCCGAGAACGAGGAAAGGTGCGAATTGCGGAAGTGCTGTCCGGCGGGCTGGCTGGCGATCGCGTCGTCGCGCCAGATCACTGGCCACCCTTTTGGACGTACGCCCGCACGAAGTCCTCGGCGTTCTCTTCCAGCACATCATCGATCTCGTCGAGCAGATCGTCAGTGTCCTCCGCCAGCTTTTCTCGGCGCTCCTGCCCTGCGGGTCCTCCCAGGTCGGTGGCGTCGTCATCGTCTCCGCCACCACCGCGCTTGGTCTGTTCCTGCGCCATCGCTGCCTCCTGACTCATAGGTCGGTTCTGTTCAGCCTACCGGGCAACGCCGACGAGGTGACGTTTCACAAGTGTGCGTCGCCCAACTGGTTACGTGGTGAGCTGATCGACCAGTTCAGCGGCTGAATCGACAGAATCCAGCAGCGCGCCGACGTGACTCTTGCTTCCGCGCAGCGGCTCCAGCGTTGGAATCCTGACAAGCGAATCCCCGCCCAGGTCGAAAATCACCGAGTCCCAGCTCGCGGCGGCGATATCGGCGCCGAATTTGCGCAGACACTCGCCACGGAAGTAGGCCCGGGTGTCCGAGGGAGGCCGGGTCACCGCGTCCAGCACCTGCTGCTCGGTGACCATCCGCTGCATGGAGCCGCGGGCGACAAGCCGGTTGTAGAGCCCCTTATCCAGCCGGACGTCGGAGTACTGCAGGTCTACCAGGTGCAGACGCGGCGCCGACCAGCTCAGGTTCTCGCGCTGCCGGAACCCCTCCAGCAGCCGCAGCTTGGCGGGCCAGTCCAGCAGGTCCGCACATTCCATCGGGTCGCGCTCGAGCAGATCAAGCACCTTGGCCCACACCTGGAGCACCTGGTCGGCCTGGGGATCCGGGTCACGCGAGGACACCAGCTCGGCCACCCGGTCCAGGTAAATGCGTTGCAGTGCAAGCCCGGTCAGCTCCCGACCGTCGGCAAGCGCGACGGTGGCCCGCAGGGAGGGGTCGCGACTGATCACGTGCACCGCATGGACCGGGCGGGCCAATGCCAGATCCGACAGGTCCACACCGGACTCGATCAGGTCGAGCACCAGTGAGGTGGTGCCCACCTTCAGGAATGTCGAGGTCTCGGCAAGGTTGGCGTCACCGATGATGACGTGCAGGCGCCGGTACTTGTCGGCGTCGGCGTGCGGCTCGTCGCGGGTATTGATGATGCCGCGCTTGAGTGTTGTCTCCAGACCCACCTCGACCTCGATGTAGTCGGCACGCTGGGAAAGCTGGAAGCCCGCATCGTCACCGGAAGGCCCAATGCCCACGCGGCCAGACCCGGTGACGACCTGGCGCGAGACGAAGAACGGGGTCAGCCCGGCAATAATCGCCGAGAACGGTGTCTGACGATCCATCAAATAGTTCTCATGAGTGCCGTAAGAGGCACCCTTGCCGTCGATGTTGTTCTTGTACAGCTGTAGCCGTGCCGCGCCCGGCACACTGGCCACGTGGCGCGCCGCCGCCTCCATGACGCGCTCTCCGGCCTTGTCCCAGATGACGGCGTCCAATGGATTGGTGCACTCGGGTGCCGAGTACTCCGGGTGCGCGTGATCGACGTACAGGCGGGCCCCGTTGGTCAAGATCATGTTGGCCGCCCCCACCTCGTCGGCGTCGACGATCGGCGCCGGGCCGGTGGTACGCCCCAGGTCGAATCCGCGAGCGTCGCGCAGCGGCGACTCCACCTCATAGTCCCAGCGGGTGCGCTTGGCACGCTGGATCCCCGTTGCCGCGGCGTACGCCAGCACCGCCTGCGTCGACGTGAGGATCGGATTGGCGGCGGGGTCCGTGGGCGACGAAATGCCGTACTCAACCTCGGTACCGATGATCCGTTGCATGGTGTTCAGCCTAGAGAGGCGACGCTGAACACCACGCCGGGGACCGTTCAGAGTCCTGCGCGTGCCCCGAAAACGACATTAGCGTCGCGTCCATGAGCCATTCCGAGAAGATTCATGTCGATCTCAGCGGCGCGCCGCAGACCATGCTGGCGACCTTCTACGCCAAGGCACTCGATGCCGGCCTGCCCGAACCCATCCTCGGCGACCAGTTGGCCCGCGACCTCGCGCAACGCATCGACTACGACTGGTCTAAAACCACGATCACCGCCGGCAGATCCCCCGCCGTCACCACACGCTCGGCGCATTTCGACGAATGGTGCCGCGCCTTTTTGTCCAGACACGCCGAGGCTGTTGTGCTGCATCTGGGTTGCGGTCTCGACGGCCGATACTTCCGCCTGAATCCCGGTCCCGGGATCGAGTGGTACGACATCGACTATCCCGATGTGGCCAGGCTACGCAGCCAGCTTTATCCGACGCGTGATCACTACCACGTCGTGTCGGCGTCGGTGACCGATCCGGCGTGGCTCGCGAACATCGCCGATAGCCGCCCGGTGCTGGCGATCGGCGAAGGGCTCACGATGTACCTGAAGGAAGATGACGGCATCGCACTCTTTCGCCGGATCGTCGACCACTTTCCTTACGGGGAATTGCAATTCGACGCCTTCAACAAGTTCGGCATCAAGACACAGTGGTCCAACGCGGTGGTCCGGCGCTCAGGTGCGACGCTGTATTGGGGCATAGACCGCCCCGAGGACCTCATTCGCGCCATACCGAAATTGCAATTGCTGGAATGGGAGTCACCGTTCGACTCGGAAACCTTCCAACGAACCAAGGCAGGCTACCGGCTGCTGGCCAGGGCGATGTCGCTGTCACCAACCCTTCGGTACATGGCGCAATACCACCGCTACGCATTTTGAGGAGGGAGGGTTGACCGCGACGGTCCTTGCCGTTTCGGGGTCGGCAATCGGGGGGACGGATCGCCGCGGCCAACCTGTCTATGACGCAGGTCTGCTCATCCGGGACACTGCGCTTTCACCAATCTCGTCCACCTCCAACAGCCGCCGCGCGACTATCGCCATCTCGCGCGGATCGCCAACGGTGAGCCGCACACCGCCATCGGAATATTCTTTGGCCACCACATCGCCGGTTCCCAGGATCGACATCCAACGTTCACCGTCACCGCGTGCCGGTAGGTACACGAAGTTGGCATGAGACTCGGGGATGTGCGCACCCATCTGAGCCAGTCGAGCGCGGAGCCGATCACGTTCGTAGACAATCGAATCAACACGTACTCGCAGTTCACCTTCGGCCGCATACGATGCGGCAACCGCTACCGCGGCCGCGCGATTCATACCGAACGGGAGTTGGTATCGACGAATGACACCGCAGACCGCGGGCGCGGCCAGCCCATACCCGATGCGCAGTCCGGCCAACCCATACGCCTTTGAGAAGGTGCGCAACACAACCAGGTTCGGGTGCAACCGCAGCAGTCCGGGAATATCGAGATGCTCGTCGGGATCCACGAATTCGATATACGCCTCGTCCAGAACCACCACGCTGGTGGGCGGCGCCTGACGGACAAACTCATAGACCTGGTCGGCCGGTATCAGTGTTCCCGTCGGATTATGCGGCCGGCACAGTACCAATGCTGCGGCATCGGCGTCATAAGCGGCTCCCAGCAGTTCGTCGAGGTCGGTCATACCGTTGTCCGCCAACGGAATCGGAACCTGAATGAGCCCGGCGATATCGGCCAGTATCGGGTAGCCGTCGAACGTCGGGTGCGCGAAGACGAGCGAGTCACCCGGCTTGCACAACGCCTGCAGCACCTGCAGTGCAACCCCAGTGGCACCTACGCCCACCACCACTTCCTCCGGCGTCATCCCCACGCGTTCCGCGATCAGCCGCGGCAACACCACCGGCAAGAATTCGGGATAGCGGTTCACCTCGGCGAGGTCGTGCCTGAGCGCGTCGCGCACCGACGGCAGTGGACGATAGGGGTTCTCGTTCAACGCCAACCGCAGCGGGCTCACTGTCACTGGCCCCTCCCTCCCCATCGCACCGCCGCCGCGGCCGCGTAGTCGCCGGCATGGGCGAATCCGGCCAGCATCACGGTGTCACCCGGGCGCACCTGCCGTTCGGCGATCGCCTTATCGAGTGTATGCGGAATACCCACCCCGAAGAGATTCCCGCACTCGTCAAAAGTATCGGGATGCTTCTCCTTGGGCAGTTGCAAGGCATCACGCCAGTTGCGCAGGAATATCCGGTTGGGCTGATTGGTCACCAGTGCGTCGAGATCTGTTGACGCAATCCCGATTCGGTCGCAGACGGCCAGCGCCACCTCCGGCACCATTCGGTTGCCACGAGCCAAGACCTTGCTGATCTTGTGTTCTGTGAAGGCCACTCGGCCCTGTCCGCTCCCGGCTTCCCAGTACTTGCGGTGTGGTGTCACCGCATAGGTCATGTCTCCGGCGAACTCCCCGAAGTTCCTAGTCTCGATGCCCAGGACCGGTGATCCTCCGTCACGGGTGATCAGCGTCGCCGTGGCGCCGTCTCCGGGTATCGAGGCCTGAGCGGTGGAGCGCACCTGTTCCTGCACGAAGATCTGGCCCGCCGCATTTTGTATGTTCACAATCAGCGCCGAACGCGCGCTCGATGAAACCATCATCTGTTGAACCAGCTTGAGCATCAAGACGAACGACACGCAACCACCGTTGTGCACATCCAGAATCCACTCGGGGCGAATCTGCAATCGGTTCGCCACCTCCCCACCACAGCCCACAAACGGCAGATCCGGCAGTTGGGTGTGCGTCAGCAGAATATCCACCTCGTCGAGCACCGTGGCGCCGTGCCGTTCCCGAAGACCGGCCACCGCGCGCTCGGCCATATCAACCGCCGACTCGTCGTTCGCTACATGATGCCGATAGGCCGGGCTGCGGAACATGACGTTCTCAGCCAGGTCATCGTCCTTTGCATACTGTGCGAAATATTCTGCGCTGACCCGATTCTCTGGGAGATAACTGGAAATATCGAAGATGCTGACGCTCATTTCATCCACTCCGGAACAATCGGCAGCCCGTGGCTGTGGCGGTACTCGGCGATCGCCTTGAGATTGAGCAGCTCCAGCATGTGCCCGGCGCCAAACATGTCCCAGAAGTCGCCTACCCACGGCTTACGTTGCGGTGGAGCGGTTTCCGGATACGGATTTTCGTCATAGAAGGGGTGATGACAATTCGTCCACAGGACGACCGATCCCGGCTTATTGAGTACGACCTGCGCATCGACCACCCGCATCAGGTAGATCATCCACAGGTGATCACCCTGGTCCCAGGCACAGTGGTAATCGACGGTTCCGGCCTCGGCGTTCGACTCGGTACGGGTGTAGATCAGCGTGTCGGAACCCAGGCGATCGTGGGCAACCCACAGCCCCGGCTCGGCGGTCTCCGCGAAGCCGCGCAAGCTGTAGGTCCACTCCTCCAGGCACCGAGTGTCCGACAGATAGCGGTGCAAGTCATCGGGCGGGCAATCTACATACTCTTGGACGGTGCAGTACGGGCCGAACACCTGATCGTGCGGGTATACCGACCGCATCATGTCCATGATGATCGGTGTCGCCTTTTCGCGTGGCGAGGTCTCGATGCGGTGCACTCCGGGGAGCGCGTCTTCGGTGCCGGCTTCGGCAGCGATATCACTAAGCGCGGGCAAGGCTTTGAGGCCAGGATTGGCCGTTTTCGCAATCGTGTCGGTCATGCGTTCTCTCCTTAGCGATTTCGGGTGACAAGAATGGAGCAAACGGGGGTATCTCGTCGGTGGAACAGATGACCTCGACCACAGACGGGCCGTGGTGCGTCATCACCTGCTGCATGGCGGCCTCCAAATCGGCCACCGTATCGGCCGAATGACACATCAGGCCGGGGAACATCGCGCCCAGTCCGGAGGCAATGTGTGAAGGCGCGAACCGATTGAAGCTGTAGCTCCCCCCGTAGTAGAGCTGTTCGCGAGTGACGCACATGGCATGCGCGTTGTTATTGACGATGACGAATGTCACCGGCAGTCGGTGTTCGATGGCCGTATGAATCTCCATGCCGTGCATGAAGAACGCGCCATCACCTGCAATTACAACGGTACGGCCCGGCCGCGCGAACGCACAGCCAATACCTGCACCGAAGGCATATCCCATGCCACCCATGCCGAGCGCGACGACGTAACGACCGTGCTGTCGCGCTCCCAGGTAATGCACGGCGGCGGCACCGGTGTTGCCCGCGTCCACGAAGATATCGGCCCCGGCAGGAATAGCCCGGTCCAGCACGTGCATGACATCGTGGTATCGCACACCGTCACCATCGTGCGCCGGAGGCTCGAGATGAGCTGGTGCGTAGAGTGTTTCACTATCGGAAGTCTCCGGTCGCGCCGGGAGAGCCGCCGCGAGTCCCGCCAACGTCGATACCAAATCGTGCGTCTGCAAATGTCGCGAGGCGACATGTGGCGCCGCGGAGCCGATGGACAGCACCGGGATTTTCGAGAAGTCAACTGCCCCTCGCGTCATCACGGGCATGGTGGTGCCGACGCAGACGCATGTAACACCATGACGCATGACCTGCTCCACGGCGGGGTGGCCCATAACACCAATGACGCCGAGTAGTCGTGGATTCTCGCTTTTCACAGTATCTTTGGCGTCAGGCGAGACAGCCACAAGGGCATCAAGGCGATCGACAAGGTCTGCCAGCTCCTCGCGGGCGTCCTGCCGGGCCACCTCGGGGCCGGCTACCACCAGGATTCTGCCGGGTGTCTTGATCAGATGCCCGGCAAAGTCGGCTAGTTGTACCGGTACCGTCCCCAAACGCGGAAGCGGCTCCCGCAGCTGCGGTTCCACCGCCAGCCGTGCCTGCTGAACATCTTTGGGGATCAACAGAACCGCAGGTAGGCCATCACCAATGGCGGCCAGAGCGCCGGAAAGCGCCTCCGCGATTTCTCCGGAATGCTCCACCCTGGCGCAATAGCCGGAGACGGGCCGAAATACTGCCCGCAGATCCATGCTGCCGGCACGCCCGCTGCCGTCCTGGAACGCGCCATTGCCCTCCAACGACCGAGGCGGCTGGCCTACGATCGCCAGCACGGGAACCGCACTCGCATATGATTCCGCCAGCGCTGGAACAAGATTGACTGCCCCACCACCGGATGTGGTGGCCACCACGCTCATCCGCGACGTGACACGCGCATATCCGTCAGCCATCGTCCCAGCCGAGAACTCGTGTTTGGCAACTACGGCTTGCATGCCCGGCGCGTAGTGCACGGCGTCGTAAAGATCCTCGATGTTGGCGCCGTCTACGCCAAAGACGAAGTCGACGGCGTGACGACGCAGCTCCGAGACAAGCCAGTCAACCACTCGCACGTTCCCGCTCCGGGGCGGAAGGTCGCCGACCGCACGACTCCGGGCGCACATCGGGGTGGTCATGACTAGTACACGACTGTCGCACGTGACGGGTTCAACAATCTCGCAGAAAACGTGATCGAGTTATCTCAATCATGTGATGGCACAACATGAATCGAGTTTCAGGTTAATGAAGATGTGCACGTCAAAGCCTCACGTGCGCGACAGGGAAGACGTCAGTGATGCAATTCGAGGAACACGAGCGGCGACGCGTCGCCGTGATTGTCGATCACCTGGATGCTCTCGATCTGGTCCTGCGCCATCGGAACAGTCGTCGACGTCATCAGCGTCGAGCCGGGTTTGGCGGTCCACGAACTGGCGATGATGCTCTGGCCAGTGCGCGTGCCGATCCGCAGCGCGTACGGTGCCGCCGCCGAGTCATCGGCATCGTCGCCGTACACCGGATAGCTGCACCACATTTCAATGCGGGTGCCGGTGCCGTCCCGCACCAGTGCGACCTGCGCGCTCAACGGTGAGGGTGTGACCTGGCGCATCGGCTGCCAATGCTCTCCTGCGGGCAGTGAGCCCGCCGCCACATTCATCGGTGCGGGCCGGTGGTACCACGGAGGCGGCACCAACGAAACAGTCAGTGCAACGGCCGCGGCCACCGCGACAGCGCCCACATAGGCCAGTCGGCGCACGGCGCTCTGTCGCCGCCAACGGGCCTGCAGCTTTGGCCACAGCGCTTGCACCGGGCAGCTGGTGGCTGGCTTGGCGAGTACCGGTGGGTCCTCGAGCTCCATCTTCTCGGCATAGCCGCGATCAACCTTCGAGAGCAGACCGGGCATGGCGGTCACCTCAGACAGTGCGCGTTGACAGCTGACGCAATCGACCAGATGCTGCTCGTATTCACGCCGTTCGGTCGACGACAACGCGCCGAGTACATACGCGGCGTCCCAGTCGGCATAGACATGTTCGATAGTCATCGCGTGACCCCCATTTCCTGCAGCGACAACCGAAGTGCGCGCACACCATAGTGAAGGCGTGATTTGACGGTGCCCTCCGGCACCCCCAGCTCAGCGGATATGTCGGCGACCGAGCTCCCGCGGTAGTAGGCGCGCAGGATGACGGCGCGATGGTCGGTGGACAAGGTGCGCAGCGCCTCGGCGACCAGCCATGCGTCCAACGTGGCGTCCACCTGATCCGGGGAGGCGAACTCGGGCGTCTCGGCGGTCGCTATCTCGCTGCGGAAGCGCGAGCTGCGCGCGTTGTCGCGGACCAGATTGTGGGCCACCGTGAACAACCAGGCCCGCGCTGATCCTTCGGTCTGATTCACCAGCGTCGGATGGCGCCAGGCGCGCAGCAGCACCTCCTGCACGATGTCTTCCGCGAGCGCCGAGTCGTGTGTCAGATGCATGACATAACGGTGCAACGGGCCGGCGTACTCGTCGTAAAAGGCCCTCATCAGCGACGATGAGCCGCTTGCGCGAAGAGTGTCGGGTTGGGATGAGCCGCTTGCACGCGCATCATCGCGCCCCGATGAGCCGTCAACGCTCACCCGGTCAGGCCTAGCCTGCCCATCCGCCATGGAACACCTCCGACGGTTACACGATCCAACCGCCCGATTGGTTCAAGATACGCGCGTTTTCGTCCGATGGCACGGCGGCCCTGGTGCAAGATGGCCTGACGTGTTACAGGTACTGCCCCAGGCTCGACTCGGTATCGATGGCACGGCTGGCACTTGAGGATTTGCCGGTGACCAGCGTGCGGATGTAGACGATCCGCTCGCCCTTCTTGCCCGAAATCCGTGCCCAGTCATCCGGATTCGTGGTGTTGGGCAGGTCCTCGTTCTCGGCGAACTCGTCCACGATCGAGTCGAGCAGATGCTGGATCCGTAGGCCCTTCTGCCCTGTCTCCAGCACCGACTTGATGGCGTTCTTCTTCGCACGGTCCACGACGTTCTGGATCATGGCGCCGGAGTTGAAGTCCTTGAAGTACATGACTTCCTTGTCACCGTTGGCGTAAGTGACCTCCAGGAACCGGTTGTCGTCGATTTCGGCGTACATCCGGTCCACGACCTTTTCGATCATCGCCTTGACGGTCAGACCGCGGTCGCCCCCGAACTCGGCGAGATCCTCCGAATGCACGGGCAGGTCGACAGTCAGGTACTTCGAGAAGATGTCCTGCGCCGACTCTGCGTCGGGCCGCTCGATCTTGATCTTCACATCCAGACGGCCGGGCCGCAGGATCGCCGGGTCGATCATGTCTTCACGGTTGGAGGCGCCGATCACGATGACGTTCTCCAGGCCCTCAACCCCGTCGATCTCCGACAACAGCTGCGGCACCACGGTGGTCTCCACATCGGAGCTGACGCCCGTACCGCGGGTACGGAAGATCGAGTCCATCTCGTCGAAGAACACGATGACCGGCGTTCCGTCGGAAGCCTTTTCCCGCGCCCGCTGGAAGATCAACCTGATATGCCGCTCGGTCTCACCGACGAACTTGTTGAGCAGCTCGGGACCCTTGATGTTCAGGAAGTAGGACTTCGCCTCGCGTGAGTCATCGCCGCGTAGCTCGGCCATCTTCTTGGCCAGCGAGTTGGCAACCGCCTTGGCGATGAGTGTCTTTCCGCATCCGGGGGGACCGTAGAGCAGCACACCCTTGGGCGGGCGCAGCGAGTATTCCTGGTACAGGTCCTTGTGCAGGAACGGCAGCTCCACGGCGTCACGAATCTGCTCGATCTGCCGCGCCAAACCGCCGATATCGCTGTAGCTGACGTCCGGCACCTCTTCGAGCACGAGGTCCTCGACCTCGGCCTTGGGGATACGTTCGAAGGCGTACCCCGCTTTGGTGTCGACCAGCAACGAATCACCCGGCCGCAGTTTGCGCGGCTTGAGGTCTGCGCCGTCGGCGTCCTCGGAGACCTCGGAGAGGTCCGGTGCGATCAGCGGATCGGCCAGCCACACGATGCGCTCTTCGTCCGCGTGCCCCACCACGAGCGCGCGGTGGCCGTCATCGAGCACCTCGCGCAGGGTGCTGATTTCCCCCACCGATTCGAAGTTTCCGGCCTCCACCACGGTGAGCGCCTCGTTGAGACGCACGGTCTGGCCACGGCGCAGCTCGCTGGTCTCGATGTTGGGAGAGCAGGTCACCCGCATCTTGCGTCCCGAAGTGAACACATCGACTGTCTCATCGGTCTGCACGGCCAGCAGCACCCCGTAACCGCTCGGCGGCTGCCCCAGCCGATCGACCTCCTCCCGTAGCGCCAGAAGCTGCTGACGGGCCTCCTTGAGGGTGTCCATCAACTTGGCGTTCCGCGCGTTGAGGGAGTCGATACGTGCCTCGAGCTGGTTCAGGTCGCGCAGACGACCGGAATCTCCGGGCCCGCGAGCAGCACTGCCTTCCAGCTGTTCGCGAAGCGCCGCAACCTCTCGGCGTAGCCGCTCCACTTCGGCGGCATCCGGTGTGCCGAACGCCTCTGAACGCTCCGACTCACTCATGATGTCCTCCTTTCCCACACCGAGAGTTGGTGCGGTGGATGCTTCAACGCTACCGGCGATTGGCTACGCGTGCGGGGTCTACCCGTTCATGGGGACGTCTACGCTGTTAGCGTTCGTCACATTCAGGCCGATCGAAAGGACAACCGTGAGCTCACGAACCGGTATGACGGGGGTCGCCATGCTGGGTTTACTCGCGGCCGTGGCGGTTGGCTCGGCAGTGCCGACGGGCGAGCCGACAGCCAGCTCTGCTAGCCCAACAGCAACGACCGTGACGTCCTTCACCATCGCCCCCGCGTCATGGGATGTGCCCCTGGATGTGCCCGCCGAGCCCGCCGACGGGACACCCACGCCCGACGAGCTGAGCGGTTTGCTGTATTCGCTCGCCGATCCGGGCGTGTCGGCGCTCGCCAAGGGCGGTCTGGTGGAGGGCGGCATCGGTGCCGGGGAAGCCATCTATGCCGATCGCGCCTTCAAGAACGCCAACCGTGACGGGTTCCTGCCGCTGGCCTTCACCGTGTCCAACGTCAAATCCACCGGGCCAGGCCTCGCCGCGGCCGCGGTCACCATTACCGGCCCCAAAACCCAGGCCTACACCACCAACATCAACTTCGTGGATCAGGACGGCTGGAAGATCAGCAAGGCCTCGGCCATTTCGCTGATTCAGGCAGCATCCGGTAAGTCTGGAAGGTAGACGTGGATGAGGAGGGTTGGACGATCTCCAAAACCTCACTCGCCGATATCGTCACCGCACTTGGCCGAATGACTTAGCCGATACGCCGAATGGGAGTCACCTGGATCATGGTCCACCACCGCCTCGCCGCCCGTCTTGTCGTGCTCGCCGCCGGGGCAGCCGTTTTCGCCCTGAGCGCCTGCAGCAGCTCGAGCGACAAGGCCAGCCCGACCAGCTCGTCCGCGCCACAGTCGACGGCATCCTCCGCGGCTGCCGCGGCGGCCCCGGACCATCCGCTGCCGGATCCGGCAGCGCTGACCGACGTCCTCAACCGGCTGGCCGATCCGAACCTGCCGGGTGCGGAGAAGGTCACCGCCGTTCAGGGTGCAACACCCGAGCAACTCGACAAGTTCACCAAGGCGATCGGCGATGCCGGATTCTCTCCGCTGTCGTTCACGGTGAAGGATCCGAAGTGGTCGACCGAGACACCGGGCGATGTCGAAGCGGTCGTCACCATCAACAGCCCCAGCCCCAAGATGGGCGGCTTCGCGGTACCGATGTCGTTCTCACCGGAGGGTGAAGGCTGGAAGCTCTCGAAGCGAACGTCGGATCTGCTCCTGAAGACCGGAACATCGCTGGCGGGCACAGGGACCCCGAAGGAGGCGCCGCCCGCCGACGCCCCTAGCCCGCAGGCACCGGCACCTACCCCGTAGCTAATCCGCTAGCTCGGCAGGCGCTTGCGCCGCAGCGGTGTCGGGGTGATCGTGCCCGGGGCCAGACGGCGCGCGCTGACCAGAAACGCGGTGTGCCCACGCATGCTGTGTTCCGGGCGGACCGCCAGTCCCACCACGTTCCAGCCGCGCTGCATCGTTTCCCAAGACCGGGGCTCGGTCCAACATTGCTGCTCACGCAGCGCCTCGACCACACGCGACAGCTGCGTGACGGTGGCGACATAGACGATCAGGACGCCGCCGGGCACCAGCGTTTCGGCCACTGCGGGCAAAGTTTCCCAGGGCGCCAGCATGTCGAGGACCACGCGATCGACGCTGCCGGCGTCCGCCGGTCGCTCGGCGAGATCGCCGATCACCAGGTCCCAGTTGTCCGGCCGCTCCCCGAAGAACGTTGTGACGTTACGCACAGCGTGTTCGGCGTGATCCTCACGAATCTCGTAGGAGATCACTGCTCCCTGCGGCCCCACTGCTCGCAACAGCGAACAGGTGAGCGCCCCGGATCCGGCGCCGGCCTCCAGCACCCGGGCGCCAGGGAAGATGTCACCGTCGTGCACGATCTGCGCGGCGTCTTTCGGGTAGATCACCTGAGCACCGCGCGGCATCGACAGCACATAGTCGAGCAGCAGCGGACGCAGCACCAAAAACTGGTCGCCGTTGGTGGATTTCACCACGCTGCCCTCGGGTATACCGATCACCTCGTCGTGCACGATGGCCCCACGATGTGTGTGGAACTCCTTGCCGGGCTCGAGCACCATCGTGTAGTGACGCCCCTTGGCGTCGGTCAGTTGCACGCGATCGCCGACGATGAACGGTCCGGTTCGAGACATGCGCTCACCTTGCCAGGTGCGCACCGCCCGACGCGAATGGGGCAGGTTTCCCGGGTTGAGCAGGGCTGAAGAAGACGCCAACCCAATGTGTTTCGGCACACACGATTAGCTCCCAGGGCCCGCGGCCCGTACTGTTGTCGTTAAGCGCGCCACTGCGCGCACGCGTCGTAGAACTTTCTTCGTCAGCCTCGCTGATTTCAGGCTTTTCTCACGGCGATCGATTTTGCCCATCGGCAATCTCGCCACTTCCAAGCCTCGAAAGGCGTATCACTGCTGTGTCTTCAACCTCTACAACTTCAACCTCTACAACGACATTCGCCTCACTCGGGGTGCCGGCACCCCTTGTCAACGTCCTGACTCGGGGCGGTATTGACGCGCCCTTCCCGATCCAGGCGGCTACTCTGCCGGATACTCTCGGCGGCCGCGACGTGTTGGCGCGCGGCAAGACCGGTAGCGGTAAGACCCTCGGTTTTTCTATCCCCGTGGTCGCGCGAATCGCCGACGGCACGCGCGTGCCGGGCCGGCCGCGCGCGCTCGTGTTGGCCCCCACTCGCGAACTGGCCACCCAGATCAGTGCCGTCATCGAGCCGCTGGCGGCCGCCTACCGGATGAAAGTCACCACCATCTTCGGCGGGGTTTCGCAGCATCGGCAGGTCCAGGCGCTCAAGGCCGGAGTGGACATTGTGGTCGCATGCCCGGGCCGGCTGGACGACCTGCTCAAGCAGGGCCACCTGACATTGGACGGTATCGAGATCAGCGTCCTGGACGAGGCCGATCACATGGCCGATCTCGGATTTCTGCCGGTCGTCACCCGCCTACTGGCCGCGACACCGAGCTCCGGTCAGCGTCTGCTGTTCTCAGCCACGCTGGATAACGATGTCGACAAGTTGGTCAAGAGATTCCTGCACTCCCCGGCCGAGCATTCGGTTGATCCCGTCGACTCCCCCGTCGCGGCAATGACGCATCACGTTTTCGCGGTCGCCGGCCCCGACGCCAAACGCGAGCTGATCAACACCCTGGCTTCCGGTACTGGGCGCCGAATCTTGTTCATGCGCACGAAGCACCATGCGAAGCGGCTTGCCCGTCAACTCACCCAGTCGGGCATTCCGTCGGTTGACTTGCACGGCAATCTATCCCAGGGCGCACGCGACCGGAACCTGGCCGCATTCGCCAACGGCGAAGCCCGGGTGCTGGTGGCCACCGATGTCGCCGCCCGTGGGGTTCACGTCGACGATGTCGCCCTGGTGGTGCATGTCGATCCTCCGGCAGAGCACAAGGCATACCTACACCGGTCCGGGCGGACGGCGCGCGCGGGTGGCACCGGCGATGTGGTGACGCTGGTTCTGCCCGAACAACGTCGCGATGTCGACGCACTGCTGCGCAAAGCCGCCATCAAGGCCACCCCACGCCAGGTGACCGCCGATTCGGTTGAGGTCGCCAATTTGGTGGGTGAGGTCGCACCCTACGTGAAACCTGTGCCAGCGCAAAAGACTTCACAACCGGCGGCGACCAACAACCGGCCCGCCCGTCGGGTGCGCAAGCACACCGAGGCCGGCGAAGGCCGTCCGGCACGTACGCCGCGGCGTGGCGGTGGCCGCGGTCAGCAGCGCCCTACCCGCAAGGCGGGAAGTAGCGGCTCCCGGTAGCCCGACAAGCCACCTACACCTGCGCCGCGGCGCGTGATGCCGCCTTCTCTTCGTAGTACTTTGCGCGTTCATCCACGGCGGCAAGGAATTTCGCTAAGGTATCCCGCGCCTGCTCACCCTCGGGTCCGATGTCGGCACGTTCGAACACGCGCCAGAAACGCAGGATGGGCTGTAGCACGTCATCGTGATGGATGCGCAGGTCGTAGATTCCCGCCTTGGCGATGGCTATGGCGTTCTGCGCGAAACCTTCCATGCCCATGCCAGGCATCGCGAAACCGACGATCTCCTTGCAGATGGCCTGCATAGCCGCGTCGGGCTCGATATCGAGAGCCGCCAGCATGAGGTTGCGGTAGAACACCATGTGTAGGTTTTCGTCCAGCGCGACCCGGGCCAGCAGCTGATCGGCAATCGGGCAGCCCGATGCCTTGCCCGTGTTGCGATGGGATATCCGTGTGGCCAGCTCCTGGAATGACACATACGCCAATGCCTCCAGCGGCGTTTTGTCGCCCGAGTCGTAGCCGGCCACGGTATGCGCCATGCGCATCGCTTCCAAATTGCCCGGATCGACACCGCGGGTCACCACCAGGTAGTCGCGAAGCGCGATGCTGTGCCGCCCTTCTTCGGCGGTCCATTGGCCCACCCATGTCCCCCAGGCACCGTCACGTCCGAACCGTGTGGCGATCTCTCGGTGATACGACGGCAGGTTGTCCTCGGTGAGCAGGTTGACCACCAGGGCCGCCTGGGCGACCGGATCCAGGGGGCTGTCCTCCGGTTTCCAATCCTCACCCCCAAGGAAGGCGAAGTCCCTGCCCCGGCTCCAGGGCACGTAATCGTGTGGGGCCCAAGGCCTTGCGGCACGCAAATGCCGTTCGAGGTTTTCCTCGACAACGGGCTCCAGTTCGGTGAGTAGTCGCGTTTGCAGTCCAGTCACCATCTCGTCCACCTCTCTGTACGACCTGATCACGATCCGTAACCTACGGTACCGTAAGTTACGCTCAAGTAGGTTAGAGATGGGTGAACTTGTGAGGACTAAGCGACTCCGGCGCGAGCGCCGATGACCACTGGCGCCACCAGATAGCTCGGCTGGTCGGGGTCCAGCACCACCGACTGGCCGTGGCGGCTGGCCCATAGCTCGGGAATCGACGGAATGTAGCGCGGCAAGCTGGCGGCCGAAATGACGACCCGCAGCCGATGACCGGTCTTGATCATCGCGTCGACCTCGGTCAGGTCGATATCGAGAGTTGTTGACACCCCTGGCTCTACCGGCATTTTCTGTCCTTTACCGGTCGGATGCCAGGGCGAGAGGTAGTCCCCGTCGACACCGCGCACACTCTTGGCCTCGTCCACCGCGCGACGCGATGTCAGGAGCGCCCCCTCGGCCAGCATCCGGGAGAAGCCGTCGGGAGCCACGTCCGTCACCGAGACAACCCAAAACGCCTCAGCACCGTTCGCCCTGGTGCGTAGGTGCAAGTTGAGCGGCCCGGAGACGACCCACGGTGCCGTAGCGGCGGCGCTGGTGAAGGTCAGCGCCCCGCGCTCGAAGTAACGCGAGTCCTTGAGCCCAGAGGTGCCCAGCACCGCGGTCATGCCGGACATCAGCCGGGAGGTTGTGGGCGATTTCAGCAGTCCCGGCCGACGGCGCAGTCGGTGCTCGGTTCGGCCCCGCGGCGCGGCAGCACCAAGAGACCCATCCAGGGAGGTGTGCGCCGCGAAACCTGACGGCTCGGCATCCAGGTAGAACCGTTGCGGTACGGCCTCCGGGCGCGGATAAGTCTCCAGGGTGTGCCAGCCGCCATTCTGCTGTTGCAGGGTGACCGGACCGTAACGATCGATTCCGTTGTCAATACCCTTGAGCCACTTGTCGAACCACGCACGCTGTAACACATCGAGCCGGGGCGGCCCGTCCGGCCGTCCGAGTTGGGAGCCCGGCGAGCCGTGGTACCCCTCGTTGATAATCACCTGAAACATGCCGTCCGGCATCGAGATTCGGCGATGGATACGAAGTGCTGCCGGGCCGAAGATGTCGTCCCACGCCCCGTAGACGAAGGTCGGGATTTCGATGTCCTCGAATCGGGGACTGATCTGCCGGAAATACTCGTCATCGTCGATCAGTGTGCCGCGACCGCGCAGACCCTCGAAGATATAGCGGATCACCCGGTTCAGGGGCGCCCGCAATCGCCCCGCGAGCCAGCCCGGTGCGATACCGCCGCGCACCACGTCCGAGGGCGATGGCAGCCACTTACCCAAGGCCACCGCGAGCATCCAGAGGGGCATGAAGAAGGTCTGCGCCCCACCTGTTTTCATGAGATCTCGGGAAATATCGCTCACCGGCTCGACAGCGAAAACCGCGCCCAGACCCGGTACTCGGTTGCCAGCGGCCTGCAACGAGTTGATCGAGCAGTAGGAGATGCCGTACATCCCGACCGAGCCGTCGCACCATGGCTGTGCCTGGGCCCAGGCAACAACCTCTGCGGTGTCCCGCTGTTCGACATCATCGAACATGCCCCAGTCGCCGCTGGATGCCCCGGTGCCGCGGACATCAATCACGGCCTGCACGTATCCGCTGCGGATCAGTGCGTCGTTGACTCCGAACGTGGCGAGGCCGCCGCCCGGAAGCGCGCGCGCCAGTTCCGAGAGTTCGAACAGGCGGGGATTCTTGGGTGGCGCATCCGGCACCGTGACACCGAGGCGTCGCAGCCCGCGCAGCAGCCAGGCGGCCAGGTGGGTGACCGACTTGTTGTATGGGGTGAGGTTCAACAGCACCGGCAGCCGCTCGGCCACCGGGGTGCCGTCGGCATCGGCCGGCCGGAACACCTGAGCCTTGAGGACGGTGCCGTCTGACAGCGCGATGGACACGTTCGGAGTGAAGGAGACGCGTGGGTATCGGCTGGGGCCGTCGGCCGTCGCGGTCCACTGTTCGGCCAGATCCACTCCGGTCAGTGCGGTATCGAGAGCCGGTAGAGCATCCCGGACGCTTCGATGCTTTGCCGTGGTCACTGCGGTTTCCTCCCGGACGGGGGCATCGTTGCCCTGGCTCGCTTGGAGATGCACGTTACTTGCAGTACGGGTACTTTGGGGACGACTTGTGACATGTGTTGAACAAGGCCCGCTGGTTTTGTGCCCGGCGTGGCGTCGGCACCTGTCGGAGGCCCTGCCTAGGCTGCCAGCTATGAGTGAGACCACGCGAGACCGGCCGGTGCGCCGGCCCGCGCTGTCCCCTTCGCGTGCCAGCGACTTCAAACAGTGCCCGCTGCTGTATCGGTTCCGCGCGATCGATCGGCTCCCCGAACCACCCTCGGCCGCACAGGCCCGCGGCAGCCTGGTGCACGCCGCCCTGGAGGACCTGTACACACGGCCCGCCGCCGAACGCGAGTACGCCACCGCTGCCGGACTGGTGGAACCTGCCTGGGAACGCCTGGTGGAATCGAACCCCGAACTGGCCGAGGTGGTCGAGGCCGAGCGCCTTCCCCGATTCTTCGACGAGGCACGGGACCTGTTGTCGGGCTACTACCGGCTCGAAGACCCGACCCGATTCGATCCCGATAGTTGCGAGGAACGCGTCGAGGTCGAGCTCGCCGACGGAACCATGCTGCGCGGTTTCATCGACCGCATCGACATCGCGCCCGGCGGTGCGATGCGACTCGTCGACTACAAGACCGGACGCTCACCGCGCGCCTTGTTCGAAGCCAAGGCGCTTTTTCAGATGAAGTTCTATGCCGTCGCCCTGTACCGCACCCGCGGCGTGGTTCCCCGGCGGCTCCGACTGCTGTACCTGTCTGATGGCGAGGTGCTCGACTACGCCCCCGATGAAGCCGAGCTACTCAAGTTCGAGAAGACGTTGATGGCGATCTGGCGAGCGATTCAGAACATCGGCACCACAGGCGATTTCCGGCCCAATCCGTCCCGGCTGTGCGATTGGTGCGCCCACCAATCGCTGTGTCCGGCGTTCGGCGGCACACCGCCGCCCTACCCGGGATGGCCTGCAGATTACGGTGTCGCCGACGCTGATATCGAAGACACTGCGACCTCAATCTCGGGAGATGCCGCATGACCTTGGACCTGACGGGCTGTTACTACCGGCGTCTGGATGCCGACGGCGAATTTCAGGTGTTCGAGTCGACCGAACTCACCGCCAGCGGCTGGGGGCCTAACCTACAACACGGCTCGCCCCCGATGGCGCTGCTGCTCAAGGCCATCGAGGAGCTGCCCGAGCCGCGTGAAAACCTGCGAATCGGCAGAGTCGCACTGGATATCTTGGGCCCGGTGCCACTGGAGCCGGTACGCGTGCGGGCCTGGATCGAACGGCCGGGCCGGCGGATCGCGCTCGCAGTCGCCGAGATGGAGGCACGTGCGAACGGCGGATACCGCGCGGTCGCGCGGGCCAGCGCCTGGTTATTGGCAACCTCCGTGACGGCCGACAAGGCCAGTGATCGATTCCCGCCACTGCCCGAATATCCGGCGGGCCCGACGCCTCAAGCCTTCGGATTCGAGGGCTCCAATTATTCGAAATCGGTTGATTTCCAGTGGTTTACGGTGCCAAACGGGGAACCGCAGGTGGCCTGGATGCGGCCGCACGTCCACATCGTAGATACCGAACCCACCACGCCGTGGCAGCGGCTGGCCTCCGTTATCGACTCGGCCAATGGCATCGGCGCGGTGCTGAACCCGCTGCGATTTGTCTACATGAACACCGACACCGTGATGCACGTGCACCGGATCCCACAGGGCGACGAGTTCGGTGTCCGCGCCCGCATGTCGGTTGGTCCGGACGGAGTGGGCGTCACCACCGCGGAAATCTTCGACCGCCAGGGGCATATCGGTTCCAGCGCGCAGACCGTGCTGGTTCAGCGGCGTTAAGCGCCGATTCTGCGCCGCACCGTTTCCTTGATGTGCGTCGGCAGTGCAGGCACCTCCAGAAGCCGCGGCAACAGCCCAGGCTCACGGGTCAACGCCCGGAAGGCCAGCCCGATGGTTACCTCGTGCCGCGGAATGTCGCGCACGGTGATGTAGTCACCCTGACGCACCACTCCGGGAGAGATCACCCGCAGATATGCGCCCGGAATCGCCTTGGCGGTAAAGGCCTTAACCCAACCCCGCCGGTTCAGCCAAGCCGCGAAGGTGCGGCACGGTATCCGCGGCGAGGAGACCTCCAGCACCAGCCCCTCGGTGCCGATGTGCCATTGCTCGCCGATCCGCGCCCCGGTCACGTCGACGTCACAGGTCGTGAGGTTCTCGCCGAACTGTCCATTATCAAGGTCGCAGCCCAATTCACCCTGCCACCAGTCGAGGTCTTCCCGGGCATAGGCGTACACGGCTTGATCGTCTCCGCCATGAACACTGCGATCGCCAATGGCATCACCCGCAAGTCCGCTGCCCGCCCCCTCCAGCGGTGCACGGACGGCTATCGCCAAATCCGTTGGTCGCTTGTCGATCCCAGTCGGCACCGAACCGCCCGCCGGGTTCACACGCAACTCCCCCACATTCACCGTCAAGACTTTGGTCACCCGTACAGGATACGAAGCCCCACCGCTAGCAACGCCCTAGCGGGCCGCACGCATAAGTGGCAACAGATACCTGATCGCGAACTCCCGCGTGTTCGTGTCGGTGTCGGTCGGCAGCAGGTCGGAGGGGTTGACCAAGAACGTCGACGTCAGGCGCAGCGCCAAATCCAGCGCGCGCTTCACTGCGGGGACAGGATAGGAGTCATCGGACAACAGTTCGGCGATGACCGCCAAGAGACCTTGATATCCCGCCGTGTTCACATCGAACACATTCCGCGAAAAAGATTCGGAGTCGAATTCTTTCAGCGCCGCCACCAACGGGTGGTGGCGCGCTTCGCGCATCCCCATGACGAATGCTTCGACCATCCGGTCTTCCGCATTGGACAGCGGCGCGAGCACTGCTTGCGCGCGGACGAAGAATTCCGTTGTTTCCCTTACCAAGACAGCCGCGACAATGTCTTCCTTGTCTCCGCATTTCCGGTACAGCGTCGGCCGTGACACACCGGCGCGTCTGGCGATATCGCCGACAGCGGTACGCGCGATGCCATGAGCGACGAATTCCTCGCGCGCGGCATCCAATAGACGGGAAGTAGCCACATTCGTCTCCGACAGGGTTCCCGTGGCTAGCTGCCGCAACAACGAGTCGAGCTCTACCACGGAGCCGATAGTAGCGGCGGGCGCCGATGCCATGTCGACACGACTCATGGCTATCGCCCCCTCACCATCTACCAGCGGTTTGAATCAATGAATAAGTTTTGATTCAGTATTGCACACCCGCCGGATCCGCCCTACACTTCGCCACCAGAACCGTGATCAACCGGAGAGGACGGGCGTATGCGGTCCATTGACACCGATTCCGTGGCTCCAGCAGTACCGAAGCCCCCGGTACCCCGACTTCCACCACGACTGCCGATTCATAAGGCGGCGCTCCTGGGACTGAGCTGCTTAGGCGATCCGACTCGCCTGCCCTATCTGCTGCTGCCCAAGATCGCGAATCGGTATGGCGATATCGTCCGCCTATTCACGGGCCCAACGCCCGCGCTCACCCTCACCCTGATCAACCATCCCGACTACGTCGACCATGTGTTCACCCGACACCACGACCGCTACGTCAAGCACGAGGCCACCATCGAGCTGGTGTCCGGAGAACCCGTCGCCCTCCCCCTGCTTGAGGGGCGGGAGTGGAAACGAGTCCGTTCCGCCTTCAACCCGTACTTCGGCGAGCGCGCACTGGCACAAGCGACCCCATTGATGATGGAGGGCATCACCGAGCGAGTCGATGCCTGGTCGCGGCATGTGCACAGCGGCGAACTGGTAGACCTCGAACACGAACTCGGCGCTGTCGTGATGGACGGACTGATGCGATCGATGTTCAAGGTTCGGCTTAGGCCTGCCGAAATCGATCACGCAGTGGACGGAGCCCGCCGCTACGGCGTCTACGTCATCAGCAGAGTAGCCATGCACTTCCTGCCCAGATGGCTACCAAACCCCTTGCGCCGCAGCGGTGAAGAGGCCAAGGCTGAGCTATTTGGCATCCTGGACCGCTTCGTCCAGGAGCGGGCGGGTTGCCCATCGACCGGCACGCCCGACCTGGTAGACACCTTGCTCGCGCTGGAATTCGATGGCTGCCCCCAAATCCGGGAACGGAGACGGCGCTCGGAGGCCGCGGGGCTGGTCTTCGCGGGCTTCGAGACCACGGCAGCCGCACTCGCCTGGACCATCGCGCTGCTCTGCCGCAACCCGATCGCATTGGGAAAGGCCTACGCGGAAGTCGACGCACTCGGCGGCAAGACGCTGGCGTACGACGACCTGGAGAACCTGAAGTATCTGCGAGCCTGTTTTGATGAGGCGCAGCGGTTTCAGGCCGCACCAGCCAATGTCCGAACAGCCATCGAAGACGACGAGGTCGGCGGCTACTTCATTCCGCGGGGCTCGCAGGTCATCATCACGCAATACGCGTTACAGCGCGACCCCCGGTTCTGGAACGAACCGGAGAGATTCAATCCCGATCGATTCCTGACCGACAAGATCAATCGGAATACCTTCCTGCCGTTCAGCATCGGGCCACGCAAATGCATGGGGACCCGAATGGCCTACATCGAGGGAACCCTGGTCTTGGGAGCCATCCTGCAGCGCTACGCATTCCAGATCCGCGACGGTTGGACGCCCATGCATCGAGTCCGGGTATCCACCGGGCTCGCCGGCGGTCTACCGGCACGGCTGTTCGCCCGATGACGTCAGACCCCGCAACACCTACCCATTCACGAAAGGAACACGATGAGCCGATTGGAAAAGTTAGGTCCCTCGCCGGAACACGCGAAATACCAGGCGTTCATGCCCGAGTTCTGGAAGAAGGTACAGCAGCAAGAACAGAACGACATCGAGCGCGGGCTCCCCGCTCAAGGCAGGACGGAATTCGCCTCTACATGGTTTGACGCTTGGGCCGAACAAGACATCAAGAAAATCGACTACTGCATTGCCGAGGACTGCAGCTACATTGACAGCACGACATTTCAGGAGAATAGGCTCGGGCGTCAGTTCACCATCGACAACTGCCAGGCCGCCTTTGATGTCTTTCCCGATTTTGCCTTCTACCCACAGGACGGCTCCAACAGGTCACTGCCCTACTGGGACTACTTCGACAATCAGTGGCGGGTGACCATTCCCTGGCGGGGTATCGGCCGCATGATTGGCCAGACCATCGAACCCACCACCGGAGCCAAACTCAAGGGAACGGGCCGCTGCCTGAATTTCATTGGTATTGACCGGTATACGTTGACCGAAGACTTCAAGATCACCCACATCGACACCGACTGGGACATGCTCTACGGTACCGCGCAGCTAACGGGACTGGGGCCCCTGGTGCGCAGCCGCAGCCTGCAGAAGATCGGACTACGCGCAGCCGGTTTGGTGGCGCCCGCGTTCCGCCTGGCGACCCTGTTGACCGCACGGTAGCCGCTATGTCGCGGTGGCGCCCCGATAGCAGGCGATGAGACCCGCGATCAGCCCAAGGCTCGCGGCCTCGATCACCACAATCAGAATGTTCAGCGGGCTCATCAGCTGCAACAGGTTCCCGATGAAAAGGCTCAGCGGGGTGTGCTTACCGAAGGCCGAGAAGAAGTAGACGCCCGCCGCCGCAACGGCTATGAACGCCAACGGCACCGCCGCAACCGCGGTGGCGAGCACACGCGGCACGACAAACCCGTGCGTGATATCGATACCTCTGCTGCGCATCGCACCAATGTCCCGTTGAATCCGCGCCGAATCGGCCTCGGCGAATACCACTGTCGCGCCTGCGGCCGCGGCCACCAGGACAGCATGGGTGGGGAAACCCGTCGGACCGAACACCAAGGCCTCGAGCACAAGCACGATCAGTACCGCCAACGGTATCGCCACCATGCACATCGGCAGCACCGAGACTCTGGCTATCGCGCCCGCTTGCCGAAAGAACTCGCGCACTGCGGGCGGGCGAGTCAGGGCGGCAACGAGCACACCCCCGGTCATCGACAGAAAGCCGGTCAGCGAGCGAGCCGGATTTCGTGCGGGCACCAGCGTCAGGTCATCGCTCGGGCCCGCTTGCGTCATTGCCGGGGCCGCTACGTACGTGGTCACATCTCTCTACATATCGCGTTCAGCCCGTCTGCGCGGGAGAATGCGCAAGATCGCCCGGGGCAGCGCGAAACAGCCGATTAGCTGGGAACCTGGCCACCGCCGGTCCGCGGTTAGACGGCCACCTTGTTGCGGCGGCGTTCACGAACCATGGCGATCGCGGTCTTGAGTCCGCGCCGCGGGACCGACTCCACCCCCGGCACCTGAGGTTGTTCCAGGACCACGAACATCCGCTCACTGCGGGTTTCCGGCGCGTTATCCGCAGTAGCGTGCAAAAACCGGTCCGGCAGTGAGAGTTTGGCGATGGTGCGCCATGTCTTCGCGTACTGGAACAACATCGACCCGGTGGTGTAGGGCAGGTCGTAACGCTCGCAGATCTCCCGCACCCGCACCGAGATCTCGTGCAGCCGGTTGCTCGGCAGATCCGGGTAGATGTGGTGCTCGATCTGATGACACAGGTTGCCACTCATCAGTCGCATCGTCGGTCCGGCGTTGAAGTTCGCGCTGCCCAGCAGCTGACGCAGGTACCACTGACCCCGCGTCTCGTTCTCCATGTCCGTCACGGTGAACTTCTCGGCCCCGTCAGGGAAATGTCCGCAAAAGATCACGGCATTCGACCAGAAGTTCCGCAGCAAATTGGCCGTCGCATTGGCGGTCAGTGTGGACCGGTAGGTGGCTCCGGGTGATATTGCGGTGATCGCCGGGAAGGCCACGTAGTCCTTGAAGAGCTGCGAGGCCGCCGACCGAACCAGCTCACGCAGTCGCTGCTTGGTGGCCTCGCGTGTCTCCTTCTTCCAGATCTTGCGAAGTTCCAGGTGCTGCAAGGCAATTCCCCATTCAAAGCCGGCTGCCAGCATGAAATTGAAGGGGATGTTGAACAGGTTGCGAATCTTCCACGATTCATCGCGGGTGACGCGCAGCAGCCCGTAGCCGACGTCGTCATCCAGATCGAGAATGTTGGTGTACTTGTGATGCTCGACGTTGTGCGTGATACGCCAGTGTTTGGCGGCGCCGGCCATGTCCCACTCCCATGTCGAGGAGTGAATCTCGGGATCGTTCATCCAGTCCCACTGACCGTGCAGGACGTTGTGCCCGATCTCCATATTCTCAATGATCTTGGCGACGGCCAATGTGACCGTTCCGGCCCACCATGCGGCGCGCTTGGTGCTCGCGGCGAGCAATACGCGGCCACTCAACTCAAGGGCGCGCTGCGCGGCGATGGTACGCCGGATATACCGGGCGTCGCGCGCACCGCGCGACGCCTCGATCTCACGTCGCAGCCCATCGAGCTCGACGGCCAGGTTCTCGACGTCCTCGCTGGTGAGATGCGCGAATGCCGAGATGTCCGTGATTGCCATCGGCCTCCTTTCGCGCCCACGATACCTTTACCCTACGGTCCCGTAGGTTACTCGTCGGTAAATGGACACGCCACAGGCGGTGACAACCAGGCCACGGTATGCGCCGACACGCCGTTTTCTGCGCGACTCAAAGGCGTGTCGGACACACGACGCGGCGTGTCGAACGCCCGTGGGGGTGACTGGGCTCACGTGACGAAGTCGGCGAGATTCTCGACAAGATCGAGCAGCGGCTGCGGAGCCACGCCAAGCAGCACGGTGATCAGTGCGCTCACCGCGATCGACACCGTCACCGCGGGACCCGGAATGCGCAGTACCCCGGAATCCTCGAGCGGGTCGGCGAAGAACATCACCACGATGACGCGGACGTAAAAGTAGGCCGCGATGGCGCTGCACATCACGCCCACCACCACCAGAGGCATGGCACCCCCGGCTGCCGCGGCCTCGAAAACAGCGAACTTGCTCACGAATCCGCTCGTCAAGGGGATTCCGGCGAACGCCAACAGAAACAACGCGAACACAATGCCCAACACCGGCGCTCGCCGACCAACCCCGGCCCACCGCCGCAGATCGGTTACCTCATCGTCGTCTTTGTAATCGCCATCGGCCCCGTCATCTGCGTTGCCCGAACGCACCAGACCGGCGATGGTGAACGCCCCTACAGTGCTGAAACCGTATGCCGCCAAATAGAACAACGTCGAGGAGACACCACGCTCGTTGGCGGCGGCTACGCCGGTAAGCAGAAATCCGGTATGCGCCACCGCCGAGTAGGCCAGCATTCGCTTGACATCGGTTTGTGTCACCGCACCGATCGATCCGATCAACATGGTGGCAATGGCCACCCCCCATAGCACCGGCCGCCAATCGGTGGTGATTCCCGGCAGCGCGACATACAGCACCCGCAGCAGCGCACCGAATGCCGCGATCTTTGTGGTTGCCGCCATGAACGCGGTCACCGGTGTGGGCGCCCCCTGGTACACGTCGGGGACCCAGAAATGGAACGGCACCGCACCCACCTTGAACAGCAGCCCCACCGACAACATGGCGACACCGAGCAGCAGAAAGGACCGTTCCCCCGCATCGGCATCGACGGCACGCGCGACGGCGTCGAGTTCGACCGTCCCCGCGTATCCGTACACAAACGCCGATCCGAAAAGAAAGAACGCCGAGGAGAACGCCCCCAGCAGAAAGTACTTGAGCGCCGATTCCTGGGACAGCAGTCGGCGGCGCCGGGCCAGAGCACACATCACGTAGAGCGGAAGAGAAAACACCTCCAGTGCGACGAACATCGTCAGCAGGTCATTACAGGCCGGAAACAGCATCATGCCCGCGATCGCGAACAACGTCAGCGGGAAGATCTCCGTTTGCGTGATACCGGTGCGATTCAATACCCGCTCCGGTTCACTTCCGGGCACGCTGGACGCCTGCGCGGCAAAGGAGTCCAGGCCGCCGCCGGCCCCCGCGCCGACGGCACTGGGCACCGCCGCGACTGTTCTGCGTTGTGCCATCACCACCAAAGCCAATCCGGACGCCACCAAGATGAGCCCCTGTAAGTACAGCGTCGGGCCATCGATCGCGACCGCGCCGTTCATGACGACCTGATGTGAACCGCTCAGCGCCACCACCGCCACAAAGGCGCCGAGAATTCCGACCGTCGCCAGGGCCAATTGGGTGCGGAGCCGATGTCCCCGCGGAACGAACGCCTCCACCAGTACCGACACCACCGCCACCCCGAACATGATCAGCATGGGAGAGAGTGCGCCGTACGCGATCGCGGGAGCAGGAAGGATTCCGATATCGGTCATCGCTGCTCGCCTTCGCCGTGTCGGAGAGCGATATCGGCCACGGTGGGCGGCGGATCCTTCTCGTTGACGGTGCGCAAGCCCTGCTCGACAGCGGGGTTGACGATGTCGAGCAATGGTTTGGGATAAATGCCCAATACCAGCAGAAGCGCGACCAGCGGCGCCACCACGGTGAGCTCACGGCGCTTAAGATCTCCGATGGTTTCGTTTCCCGGCGCCAACGGCCCTGTCATCATCCGCTGATACATCCACAACACATAGATGGCCGCCAGTACCAGGGCGACAACGGCGCACGCTGCCGCGACCGGATAGCGCGTGAAAGTGCCTACCAAGACCAGGAATTCGCTGATAAACGGCGCTAGCCCCGGCAGCGAAAGAGTGGCCAGACCTGCCACCAAAAATGATCCGGCGAGTACAGGCGCCACCTTCTGCACGCCTCCGTAGGACGCGATGAGTCGAGAGCCCTTGCGGGTAACCAGAAATCCTGCGACCAGCATCAGCGCCGCGGTGGAGATGCCGTGGTTGACCATGTATAGCGTCGAGCCCGATTGGCCCTGACTTGTCATCGCGAAGATACCCAGGATGATGAAGCCGAAATGCGATATCGACGTATAGGCGATCAAACGCATCACATCGGTCTGGCCGATGGCCACGACCGCGCCGTAGACAATGCCGATGACCGCCAGTGTGACGATCACCGGAGTGAAATATCTACTGGCATCGGGGAACAGCTGGACGCAGTACCGCAGCATCGCGAACGTGCCCACCTTGTCCACGACCGCCATCATGAGCACCGCGCTGGACGGTGTGGCATGCACGGCGGCGTCGGGCAGCCAGGTGTGCAGCGGCCAGAGCGGAGCCTTCACGGCGAACGCGAACATGAACCCCAGGAAGAGCGCCTTCGCCAGACCCGGATCGATACCGAGCGTGCCGGTGGCGACCATTTCGGTGATATCACGCAGATCGAATGTGCCACCGTGTTCACCGGCCGGACTCTGGGCCGTGACCACATAGAGCCCGATCACGGCCGCCAACATCACCAGCCCGCCGAACAGGTTGTACATCAAGAACTTCACCGCCGCGCGGGAGCGTTGCTTGACATCGGAATGTGTGCTCCCGAATCCACCTATCAGGAAGTACATCGGGATGAGCATGGCCTCGAAAAAGATGTAGAACAGCAGTACGTCCAGGGCCGAGAAGGACAGCAGCACCATGGCTTCCACAATCAACATCAGCGCCATATAGCGCTGCGCCAGCGGCCGGTGGCCGTACCCCGGGGCCTCTGCCCCGTCGTTCCATCCCGCCAGCAGCAGCACCGGCAGCAGCCCGGTGGTCAGCAGCACCAAGGCGAGGCCGATCCCGTCAAGACCAACCGCGTACTTCATTCCGAATGCCGGTATCCAGGACACCGATTCGACGAACTGGTACTGCGGGCCGACGGGGTCGAAGGCGATTGCCACCCCGACGGCGACGATCAGCACGAGCAGCGAAGTGCCCAGAGCGGTGTACTTCGCCAAGGTGCGCTGGTGGGCCGGTAGCACCAATATCGCGGCGGCACCAACCAACGGAATGAGCCATAGCGCTGTCACGGCACCCACCGCACTCACCACCTCACTGCCATCAACACCGCGACCACCACGGCCGCGCCTGCGCACATGGACAATGCGTACGAGCGGACGTGGCCAGTCTGCAACTGCCGTACCCAACCCGATACGGCACCGAGGATTGAAGCCACACCGTTGACCATGCCGTCGACCGCACGGTCATCGACCAGCACCATGCCCCGAGTCAGCCGTTGGCCAGGACGCATGAACACCGCCTCGTTGAAGGCGTCTCCGTAGAGATCCCGGCGCGCGGCGACGGTGAGGGTGGAGCCCTGTGGTGCGGTCTCCGGGACATCCGCGCGATATATCCGGTAGGCAATACCGGCTCCGCAGAGCACCACCGCGACCGTGATGGCACTGATCACCCAGCCCGGCACGGGTAGCTCGCCATGATGCATACCAACCACAGGCGCCAACCAGTTCTGTAGTGCCCCACCAAGGCTCAGCAAGAATCCGGCCGCCACCGAACCGACTGCGAGCACCAACATCGGCCATGTCATCACCGACGGCGATTCGTGTGGATGCACATCCCTGTGCCAACGGCGCTTGCCGAAGAAGGTCAGGAGCATGACCCTGGTCATGTAGAAGGCGGTGATACCGGCGCCCGACAGGGCCGCCGCACCCAACAGGAATCCGCCCGCACCACCGTGACCGAAAGCGACCTCGATGATCTTGTCCTTGGAGTAAAAGCCGGCAAATGGCGGAACACCAATGATGGCAAGATATCCCAGCCCAAAGGTGACGAAGGTGATCGGCATGACGGCACGCAACCCGCCGTAACGGCGCATATCGGTTTCCTCGTTCATCCCGTGCATCACCGAACCGGCGCCGAGGAACAGCCCAGCCTTGAAGAACCCGTGGGTGAGCAGGTGCATGATGGCCACCGCATAGCCCGCGGGACCCAAACCCGCTGCCAGCACCATGTACCCGATCTGCGACATGGTGCTGGCGGCAAGCGCCTTCTTGATGTCGTCCTTGGCGCAGCCGATGATGGCCCCGAACAGCAGCGTGACGGCGCCCACCAGCACCACCGCCACTTGGGCGTAGGGAGCGTGTTCGAAAATCGGCCCGGAGCGGGTGATCAGGTAGACACCCGCGGTCACCATCGTCGCCGCATGAATGAGCGCAGAGACGGGGGTGGGCCCTTCCATCGCGTCGCCGAGCCAGGACTGCAACGGCACCTGGGCCGACTTACCGCAGGCCGCCAGTAACAGCGCCAATCCGATTGCGGTATTGCGGCTCTCACCGGCCGCGCTCGCCGACCCCAACACCTGTGCGAAACCGACGGAGCCGAACGTCGAGAACATCAGCATCATCGCCAGCGCCAACCCCATATCACCGACCCTGTTGACGATGAAGGCCTTCTTGGCTGCCGCGGCAGCCGACGGTTTCTGATACCAAAAACCGATCAGCAGATAGGAGGCCAGACCGACCCCCTCCCAGCCCAGGTACAGACCAAGGAAGTTGTCGGCGAGCACCAACAGCAGCATGGCGGCGAGAAACAGATTCAGATATCCGAAGAACCGTCGCCTGTCCGGATCATGTGCCATGTAGCCGATCGAGTAGACATGGATCAGCGAACCAACCCCGGTGATCAGCAGTGCGAAACACACCGACAGTTGATCGAGGGTCAACCCGAAATCGATGTGCAATCCGCCTACCGGGACCCAGCTGAAAAGCACCTCGTGCATCACTCGATCGGGCCCGGCCCTGCCGAGCATGCCGAGGAATGCCACCACGGCCACCAGGAACGACCCGAGGGACGCCGCACAGCCCACCAAATGCCCCCGGGCATCTCCCCGGCGGCCGACGAGCAGGAGCACAGCCGCACCAGCAAGAGGCAGCGCCGGCATGAGCCACGTCACGAGTACTCCCTCCTAGAATTTCAACACATCGGCGTCGTCGACCGAGGCCGACCTGCGGGTGCGGAAGATCGTCATGATGATTCCCAGCCCCACCACCACTTCCGTGGCCGCAACCACCATGGTGAAGAACGCGATGACTTGGCCGTCGAGGTTCCCGTGCATCCGGGCGAAGGTGACGAATGCCAGGTTGGCGGCATTGAGCATCAGCTCCACGCTCATGAAGACCACAATCGCGTTGCGCCGCAACATCACACCGGCAGCGCCGATGGTGAAGATGAGCGCCGCGAGATAAAGGTAATTGTCAGGATTCACGCCTGCCCACCTCTGCCTCCATCTCCCGCGGTGTGAGTACTGCGCTGACAGACAGCTCCGAGAACGATCCGTCGGGCAGCAGTGCGGGTACGTCGACCGCGTTATGCCGGGCATACACACCGGGATTCGGCAACGGTGTGGCACGGTCCCCGTGTTGGAACCGTCGAATGGCCAGCTCGCGCTGGCCGCCGGTTTGCCCCAGTTTCTCGCGGTGTGCCAGGACCATCGCCCCGATCGTCGCGGTGATCAGCAGCGCACCGGTCAGTTCGAAGGCCCACAGATAGTCGATGAAGATGCGTTCGGCCAGACCTTCGACATTGCCGCGGCTATTGGCCTGGCCAAGACCCACAAAGACTGTGGTAGAGGCATTTCCGATACTCGCGATGGCGAGTATCCCGAATCCCAGGCCTGCCGCGACAGCGCCTACCCGCTGCCCCGGGAGAGTCTCCACCAGAGAATCCGAGGAGTCCACGCCCACGAACATCAGAACAAAAAGGAACAGCATCATGACCGCGCCGGTGTACACCACCACCTGAGCAACGCCCAGAAACAGCGCTCCCTGCGCCACGAAGAACACCGCCAGGATGACCATGGTCATGGCCAGAAAGATGGCCGAATACACGGCCTTCGGTGCGGCGATCACACCGAGCGCACCGAGCACCGCGATGGCGCCGAGCACCCAAAACGTCACCCCTTCCCATGTCGGGGTGCGCGATAGCCCCTCGGCCGCAAGCACTGTCGCGTGGCTGGCCCAAAAACCAAGACTCACCTGACTTCCTCCCCGGCCTTCGGGACGTTACCCAGGTAATAGTCGGTGTCCGTGGCCCCGGGGTACATCGCGTGCGGTGGCGCCGTCATGCCCGGCTGCAGCGGCGCGAGCAGCTTGTCCTTGCCGTAGATGAGATCGGCCCGGTTGTCGTCGGCCATCTCGTAGTCGTTGGTCATGGTCAGCGCCCGCGTGGGACACGCCTCAATACACAGTCCACAACCGATGCACCGCAGATAGTTGATCTGGTAAACCCGGCCGTACCGTTCCCCCGGTGAGAACCGCTCCTCTTCGGAATTGTCTGCGCCCTCGACGAATATCGCGTCGGCCGGACAAGCCCAAGCGCACAACTCGCAACCGATGCATTTCTCCAGGCCGTCGGCATAGCGATTGAGCTGGTGCCGCCCGTGATATCGGGGTGCGGTCGGCTGCTTCTTTTCGGGGTACTGCTCGGTGAGCCGCTTCTTGAACATGGACGAGAACGTGACCCAGAACCCGGCCATGGCATCGGCCGAACGTCGCAGAAGATCAGGCATGTGCGTCCTCCTTGGTGCTCGGGTGCGCCCCGGTGTCGACGCGTTGTCCCGGCAGCGGCGGCACCGGGAATCCGCCGGCCATCGGATCGAAACGTGCGGGCAGCACGGGTTTCGGCGGTTGTGTGCGCCGGGAGAGAACGCCGACCAGGCCGATGCTGCCCAGCGAGACCGCCACCCCGGTGATCCCAAGGATGATCGAAGGATTCCCATATCCGTACAGCCCCATGGCCTTCACCACGCCGACGACGACGATCCACACCAGCGCGACAGGAATCAGGACCTCCCAGCCCAACCGCATGAACTGGTCATAACGTAGACGCGGCAAGGTAGCGCGCAGCCACATGAACAGGAACATGAACCCCCAGACCTTGGCCACGAACCACAGCGCCGGCCACCACGAGGTATTGGCCCCGTCGATCAAGCTCAGTGGCCAGGGTGCGTGCCAGCCGCCCAGGAACATGGTGGCGGCCAACCCGGAAACCGTTGCCATGTTGATGTATTCGGCGAGCATGAACATGGCGAAACGAAGCGAGGAGTACTCGGTGTGGAAACCGCCGACCAGCTCCCCCTCGGCCTCGGGCAGGTCGAAAGGCGCCCTGTTCGTCTCGCCCACCATCGCGGTGACGTAGACCAAGAACGAGGGCAGCAACAGAAACAGGTACCAGCGGCCCTCCTGCGCCGCCACGATTCCCGATGTCGACATGGTGCCCGCCAGCAAGAAAACCGCCGCGAAGGTCAGACCCATCGCGATCTCGTAGGAGATCACCTGCGCGGAAGATCGCAACCCTCCGAGCAGCGGGTAGGTAGATCCGGATGCCCAGCCTCCCAACACGATCCCGTACACCCCGACCGATGTCACCGCCAGCACGAAGAGAATCGCCACAGGTAGATCGGTGAGTTGCAGAGGTGTGCGATGCCCGAAAACAGAGACGACCGGCCCGAACGGGATGACCGCGTACGCGACGATCGCCGGGACCACGGAGATGATGGGTGCCAGCAGGTAAATCGGTTTGTCGACGCCGGCCGGAGTCAAGCCCTCTTTGAGAGCGAGTTTCACCCCGTCGGCCAGGCTCTGCAACAGACCGAAGGGGCCCACCCTGTTGGGTCCTATGCGGCGCTGCATCCAGGCCAGCACCCGGCGTTCGGCGAGGATGGCGATGAGCACAGTGAGAACCAGAAAGGCGAATACCGCCACGCATTTCACAAGGACCAGCCATAACGGGTCGATCCCGAATTGTGAAAGGTCGGTCCTGCCGGTCACGGGGCCACCTCGATTCTCACCACTTGGCCGAGCGCCGGGCCAAGTTGCTGATGAAGCTCCGACCCCGTCGAGCGCATGGGCACCCAGACCACCCGGTCCGGCATCTCGGTTATCCTCAGCGGCAGGGTAATTGCGCCCCGGATCGATTCCGACAGGCTGCGTACGGTCACCGATTCACCTTCGGCCGCCCCGATTTCGTTGGCCGTCGCCTCGGACAGCAGGACCTGGGCCTCGTGTGCCGTCCCGGCGAGGTACGGCTCGCCGTCCTGCAGCCGGCCGATATCGAGCAGGAGCCGCCACGAGGCCAATACCGCCTCTCCCGCTTCGGGCTGCGGCCTGCCGGCGGCACGCACCGCGCCCGGCGTTTCCCGTGCTCCTTCCCACGGACCGATGTCCGCGAGCTCGGCAAGCGCCTGGTTCGCGTGGTTCAGGCCAATCGGGCGATCCATCCGCTGTGAAAGCGCGGCAAGCACCCGGAGGTCGTCCAAGGCATCGCTGGTCTCCAGGGTGGTGCGGAACGGGCGCAGCCGGCCTTCCCAGTTCAGGAAACTGCCGGACTTCTCCGCGACGGCCGCGATCGGGAGCACGACATCGGCGAGTTCGGTGACGGCCCCATGCCGCATCTCCAGGCTCACCACGAATGCCGTCTTGAGAGCGCCTATGGCAGCGGCGGGATACGGCAGATCGGCCAGTTCGACCCCGCCGACAAGGAAGGCATCGAGACCGCTTCCCGGGTCCAGCATGCCGGCGGCATCCAGCCCGGGCTTGTCGGGCAATGCGATTACTCCCCATTTCTCGGCGATAGCGCGACGTGCCGTGCTGTCCGCTACCGGATGTGCGCCCGGCAGCAGGCGCGGCAGTGCCCCGGCCTCCAAGGCCCCGCGCTCGCCCGCCCGGCGCGGAACCCACACCAAGGCGGCGCCCGTCTTGTCGGCCAGCTGCGCTGCCGCCGACAACGCGCCCGGCGCCGACGCGAGCCGCTCCCCCACCATGATCACCGCTCCCGGCTGCCGCAGCAGCTCAGAACCCGCAAGACCCGCAATGGTTTCCGGCTCTGTTCCGGGGGCCACGACAAGCACCTCGGCAGATAGCTTGGTAGATCCACGACTCACCCAAGGCGCGATGGTGAGCACCTTGAGCCCCCGCTTGCGCACTCCCTTACGCAGCCGCAGGAAGACGACGGGCGATTCCTCCTCCGGCTCGAATCCCGCCAGCAAGACCGCCGGCGCCGACTCCAACGCCGCATAGGTCTGGGACATCCCTCGACCGGCGACCACCGAACCGAGGAAGGCCGCCTCTTCCATGCTGTGCGCGCGAGCCCGGAAGTCGATGTTGTTGGTGCCCAACACCATGCGTGCGAACTTGACGTAGGCGTAGGCATCTTCGACCGTCAGCCGTCCGCCGGCAAGCACCCCGGTGTTGGCTCCCGCATGCGCCAAGCCCCGCGCCGCGGCGTCAAGCGCCTGCGGCCACGACACCGCCACGAGCTTTCCGTGCTCGTCGCGGACCATCGGTTCGGTGATGCGGTCGCCCGCCGTGGCATAGGTGAACGCCCAGCGTCCCTTATCGCAGTTCCATTCTTCGTTGACCTCGGGATCGTCACCGGCCAGGCGCCGTAGCACCTTGCCCCGCCGATGGTCGGTGCGCTGTGCGCATCCGCTGGCACAGTGCTCACACACGCTCGGCGTGGAAACCAAATCAAACGGGCGGGCCCGAAATCTGTACGCAGCGCCGGTAAGCGCACCTACGGGGCAGATCTGCACGGTATTGCCGGAGAAGTACGACTGGAAGGGCTCATCGCTGGCGATGCCAACCTGTTGCAGCGCACCACGTTCCAGCAGCTCGATGAACGGATCACCGGCGACTTGTTGGGAAAACCGGGTGCAGCGCGCGCACAGCACACATCGCTCCCTGTCCAGCAGCACCTCGGTGGACAGCGGAATCGGCTTAGGGAAAGTGCGTTTGGCCTCGGTGAACCGGGTTTCAGCGCGACCGGTGGACATCGCCTGGTTCTGCAGCGGGCACTCTCCGCCCTTGTCGCAAACAGGACAATCCAAAGGGTGATTGATCAGCAGCAATTCCATCACGCCGCTCTGCGCCCGCTGCGCGGCCGCAGAGGTGATCTGTGTGCGCACCACCATCTCGTCGGCGACGGTGGTGGTACATGCCGCCAACGGCTTACGCTGCCCCTCCACCTCCACGAGGCATTGACGGCACGCGCCGACGGGATCGAGCAACGGGTGATCGCAGAACCTGGGAATCTGCACACCGATGAGTTCGGCGGCACGGATGACCAGGGTGCCCTTGGGAACCGAGATATCGGTTCCGTCGATGTTGACGGTGACCAGATCGGTGTCTGGCTGTACCGCGGTCATGCGGACACCTCCCCGAATACGGTGCTGGCCGCCGGATCAAAGGGGCACCCGTTGTCCAGGTGGGCCTCGTATTCGGTGCGGAAGTATTTCAGGGAGGACATGATCGGGCTCGCTGCGCCGTCGCCGAGCGCACAGAAGGACTTGCCCAGCACGATGTCCGAGATATCGAGAAGTTTGTCCAGGTCTTCGGCTTTACCTTCGCCGGACTCAAGTCGCTGGAGAATACGCACCAGCCAGTAGGTGCCCTCACGACAGGGAGTGCACTTGCCGCAGGATTCGTGCGCGTAGAACTCGGTCCATCGCAGTACCGCGCGCACAACACACGTGGTGTCGTCGAATATCTGTAATGCCTTGGTGCCCAGCATAGATCCGGCAGCACTGACACCCTCGTAGTCGAGCGGTACATCAAGCTGCTCCGCGGTGAACAGTGGTGTCGAGGAGCCACCGGGAGTCCAGAACTTCAGCGCGCGCCCGTCGCGCACACCGCCTGCCAGCTCCAGCAGCTGTCGCAGCGTCACGCCCAACGGCGCCTCGTACTGTCCGGGCGTACGCACATGCCCGGACAACGAGTAAAGCGTGAATCCCGGCGACTTTTCCGTTCCCATCGTGCGGAACCATTCGGCGCCGCGGCGCAAGATCACCGGCACACTCGCGATGGATTCGACGTTGTTGACCACGGTCGGGCTGGCGTACAGGCCGGCAACGGCCGGGAATGGGGGTCGCAGCCGAGGCTGTCCGCGCCGCCCCTCCAACGAATCCAATAGCGCGGTCTCTTCCCCGCAGATGTACGCACCGGCACCGGCGTGCACCACCAGCTCCAGATCAAAACCGCTGTCGAGGATATTGCGGCCCAGATATCCGGCCTTGTAGGCCTGTGCCACCGCTGCATGCAACCGCCTGATCACGGAGATGACCTCGCCGCGCACGTAGATGAAGGCCTGTGAAGCACGAATCGCAAAGGCGGCGATCACGATTCCCTCGATCAGTGTGTGCGGTGTCGCGAGCATCAGCGGAATGTCTTTGCAGGTGCCGGGTTCGGATTCGTCGGCATTAACCACCAGATAGTGCGGCTTACCGTCTCCCTGCGGGATGAATGACCATTTGGCGCCCGTCGGGAATCCTGCCCCACCACGCCCGCGCAGTCCCGCCTCTTTCACCAGCGCAATCACCGCATCGGGATCCATCCCCAGCGCGGTGCGCAGGCCGCGGTATCCGCCATGACGCAGATACCCATCCAAGGTCCAGGCATCAGGCTCGTCCCAATGCTCCGACAGGACCGGAGAGAGAATCGACGAAGTCATGGCCTCATCCCGTCTGCCTTGTACTGAACGTTCCGCTGTACGTCCTGGGCCAACCGCAGTCCCGCAAGTGTCGAGTCCCCCGGCTGTGCTGCGGCGACCGCTTCCGGCCGCTCATCGGCGAACCCCGCCAAGATCCGGGCCGTCTCCTTGAATGTGCACGGTGGCGCGCCTCGTCTGGGCGCGGGAACATGACCACGCCGCAGCCCTTGGACCAGAGCCGCTGCCCCATCCGGGGTTTGGTTATCGAAGAACTCCCAATTGACCATCAGGACCGGCGCGTAGTCACAGCCGGCGTTACACTCGATGTGTTCGAGGGTGACCTTGCCGTCCTCGGTGGTGCCGCCCGGACGCACACCGAGTTCCCCGGCCAATCGCGCCAGAATAGCGTCGCCGCCGAGCACCGCGCACAACGTATTGGTACAGACACCCACGAGGTAGTCACCGGTGGGTTCGCGCCGGTACATCGAATAGAAACTCGCCACTGCGGTCACCTCGGCGGATGTCAATTCCACTTGTCGGGCACAGAATTCGATGCCTGCCGTGGTCACGTATCCGTCTTCGGACTGGACCAGATGCAGCAGCGGCAGCAATGCCGACCGACGGCTTGGATAGCGATCGAGGATCTCCTTGGCGTCGATGGCCAGCCGTGAAACCACCTCCGCCGGATAGTGTTTACGCCCAGCGAATCGACCTTCGTCCTCTGACGGACGGCTACCCAGTTCGACAAATACCTCGGTCACCTGTCCACTCCCCCCATCACCGGATCAATGCTCGCCACCGCGGCGATCAAGTCGGCCACCATCGCGCCCTCACACATGGCGGCAACGGACTGCAGGTTCGTGAACGAGGGGTCCCTGAAATGAACCCGGTAGGGCCGGGTTCCGCCGTCACTGACCATGTGCACGCCCAGCTCTCCACGCGGCGATTCGATCGCCACGTATACCTGTCCGGCGGGCACCCGCACCCCCTCCGTCACCAGTTTGAAATGGTGTATCAGTCCCTCCATCGAGGTGCCCATGATCTTGGCGATGTGTTTGGGTGAATTACCCAGGCCGTCGGGACCAGACGCCAGATCGGCTGGCCAGGCGATCTTCTTGTCATCCACCATGACCGGCCCGGGGCGCAGCCTATCCACACATTGCTGAGCGATCTTGATGGATTCGTGCATCTCTTTGACCCGGATGAGATACCGGCCATAGGAATCGCAATCCTGGTGGGTAACGACGTCGAAATCGTAGTTCTCGTAGCCGCAATACGGCTGGGCGCGCCGTAGGTCGTGCGCCAACCCGGTGGCACGCAGCACCGGACCGGTTATACCCAAGGCCATACACCCGGTGAGGTCCAGGTACCCAACGCCCTGGGTGCGGGCCTTCCAGATGTAGTTCTCGTTCAACAGGTTTTCCATGTCGCGCAACCTGCCGGGCAAGATCTCGAGCAGGTCCCGGACCTCTTGCTCGGCGCCGTCGGGCAAATCTTGCGCGAGGCCACCGGGCCGCACATAGGCGTGATTCATACGCAGGCCGGTGATCGCCTCAAAGACCTTCAGGATCATTTCGCGTTCGCGGAAACCGAGGAACATGGCAGTCATCGCGCCGAGCTCCATGCCCCCGGTGGCCAGCGCGACCAGGTGCGAGGAGATGCGGTTCAACTCCATCATCAGCACGCGAATCACATTGGCACGTTCGGGAATTTCGTCCGCAATACCCAATAGCTGCTCTACGCCCAAGCAATAGGCAGTCTCGTTGAAGAAGGGGGACAGGTAGTCCATCCGGGTGACAAAGGTGACGCCCTGTGTCCAGGTGCGGTATTCCAGGTTTTTTTCGATGCCCGTATGCAGATAGCCGATACCGCAGCGCACATCGGTCACCGTCTCGCCCTCGATCTCCAGGATCAAACGCAGCACACCGTGCGTGGATGGATGCTGCGGACCCATGTTGACGACGATCCGTTCGTCGGTGGCTTGCCCTGCGGCGGTGACAATCTCATCCCAGTCCTGGCCACCCGCCATGAGATGGATTTCGGGCTGTGCTGTCATTAGTTGTAAGACCTCCGCTGATCGGGCGGTGCAATGGTTGCTCCGTGATACTCGACCGGCACACCACCCAGCGGGTAGTCCTTGCGCTGCGGGTGCCCGTCCCAGTCGTCGGGCATCTGTATGCGCGTCAGTGCGGGATGATCATCAAAGATGATTCCGAAGAAGTCGTAGGTTTCGCGTTCATGCCAATCCGTGGTCGGGTAGACGGCATTGAGCGAAGGGATGTGCGGATCGCTTTCCGGTACAGCTACTTCCAGCATGATCCGGCGATTCCAGGTGATGGACATGAGCGGGTAAACGGCATGCAATTCCCGCGCAGAGTCATCGGGATAGTGCACCCCGCTAACACCGAGACTGAGCTCGAAGCGCAGTTGCGGATCATCGCGCAGCGATTGGGCGACCTGAACCAGATGCTCGGCTTTCACGTGAATGGTCAGTTGATCGCGATACACGACCACACCTTCGACAGCATCCGCGTAGGTAACGTTCTCCTGCTCTGCGAGAACCGATTCCAGCCTGTCGACCACCTGGTCGAAGTACCCGCCGTACGGACGGTTCGAGCTAACCGGCAAGGAAATCGGTTGGACTAGACCGCCGTAGCCGGATGTGTCGCCGCTCCCCCGCACCCCGAAGAGCCCGCGCCGCACCCCGATTATTTCATTCGGTTTCTGCTCGCCGCCGGTCACCGCAGCAGTCCCTTCATCTCGATGGTGGGCGTCGCGGCCAATGCGGCGGCTTCGGTCTCCCGGATGACTTCCTCGCGATTGGCCCCGAGCGGCATGTGCGCGATCTTTTCATGCAGTTTCAAGATCGCGTGTAGCAACATTTCCGGCCGCGGCGGACAGCCAGGAAGATAGATATCCACGGGCACAACGTGATCGACGCCCTGGACGATGGCGTAGTTATTGAACATGCCACCCGAGGAGGCGCAAACCCCCATGGCCAACACCCACTTGGGCTCGGCCATCTGGTCGTAGATCTGGCGCAGCACCGGGGCCATCTTCTGGCTCACCCTGCCTGCCACGATCATCAGGTCCGCCTGGCGCGGTGTGGCCGAAAAGCGTTCCATGCCAAAGCGAGCGATATCGAATCGCGGGCCCGCCGTGGACATCATCTCGATGGCGCAACAGGCCAGACCAAAGGTGGCGGGCCACAGCGAGCCTTTGCGCACATACCCCGCCAGTGTCTCGACGGTACTCAGCAGAAATCCGCTCGGCAGTTTTTCCTCAAGACCCATGGCTCTCCCGACAAGCGTGCTTATTCGTGATGTTGCAAGGACTTCCAGCTGCCCCACCAATCGCACGGGGCTAATCCCAGCTCAGGCCACCGCGCCTCCATTCGTACGCGTACGCCACCGACACGTTGACGATGAACAAGGCCATTGCGAGCAGTCCGAATACACCGAGGGCGTCAAAGTGCACGGCCCACGGATACAGAAAGACGATTTCGATATCGAAGATGATGAACAACATCGCGGTGAGGTAGTACTTCACGGGCACCCGATGACCCCCGGCCGCGGCACCGTGATGATCGCGCCCCATCGAATGCTGGGTGGCCTCGATGCCGCACTCGTACGCCTCAAGTTTGGCCCGGTTGTACCGGCGTGGACCCACAAACGACGAAACCCCAACGGAGAAAACGGCAAAGACCACCGCAATGGCGCCGAGTACCAAGATCGGTACGTATGCGTCCATCGCAGACCAGCCTCCCGAATAGAGCCATCGGGTCCCTGTGCTGGATCGGCAACATTGCCGTGTCAGTGCTGTTTGTGGTCGAGGGCTGCCGACCAGTACAGATGTGACCTAACAAACACACTATCGGTTGGCGCCGGATCCATGCCACCGTTTGACGGTGTTTTGCGCAATTAAGTACCGGATGCGAACCACCCGAAGGCGGACCCAGTCAGCGGCGGGATGCGGCTGCCGAACCCAGCAGATCGATCACCGTAGCCGTCAACCGCATGGGGTCGATGGGCCGGGGCACCACGGCCTCGGCGCGGGACCAGCTCGCCAGCCAGTTGTCCTGCGGCCGTCCGGTGAGAATCACAATCGGAGGCGGCGCATCAACCTCGTCCTTGACCTGCTTGGCCACACCCATCCCGCCGAACGGCGTCGCTTCGCCGTCCAGGATGGCCAGATCGATGCCGGGCAGTGAGCCCGGCGCGGCAAGTCGCTCGATGACCATGGGGCCGGTAGCGACCTCGACGAACTCCAGCGGCGGCAGTGCGGAATCCGGCCGGGCACCGATTCCCTGAATTACCTTGCGCCGGACCGTGATGTCATCGCTGTAGACGAGGACCTGCAACGCCATAGCGCCATCGTATTGCCGAGCAGACGCTTAGTGCACCAAAACGCCAAGATGCCCCGCACCAGGCGTCTGTTCACGAATGAAAACTACGCCCGGAAGAAGCGGACCTCCGAGGCAAGGATGGCCTTGGCGCCGATGGCGGCCAGCGCGTCCATGGTGGTGTTGACGCCCTTGCGCGGGGCGAGGGCGCGGACCGCCACCCATGCCTCGTCTGCCAGCGGTGCCAACGTCGGCGACTCCAGGCCCGGCGTCACCTTAAGAGCCTCGTCCAGGACCGCGCGCGGGCAGTCGTAGTCGAGCATGAGGTACTGCTGGCCGAACACCACCCCCTGGATACGCGTCGTCAGCTGTGTACGAGCCGATTCCGTTGCCGGATCGGCGTTCTCCCGCTCGATCAGCACCGCCTCCGAATCGCACAACGACTCACCGAAGGCAACCAGCCCATGCTGACGCAGGGTGCGGCCGGTGCCGACGATATCGGCGATCACATCGGCCACCCCGAGCTGGATGGAAATCTCGACGGCACCGTCCAGCCGGATGACCTCGGCTTCGATGCCTTTGGCGGCCAGATCCTTTCGGACCAAGTTGGGGTACGCGGTGGCGATTCTCTTTCCCGCGATGTCGTAGATGGTCCAGTCCCGCCCTGCGGGCGCGGCGTACCGGAAGGTCGAGCCCCCGAATCCCAGCGCGAGCCGCTCGGTCACCGGCGCATCGGAGTCCATCATGAGATCGCGGCCGGTGATGCCGAGATCAAGCTCACCCGAACCGACATAGATGGCTATGTCCTTGGGCCTCAAGAAGAAGAACTCGACGTCGTTCTGCGGGTCGAGCACGGTTAGGTCCTTGGCGTCACCACGCCGCCGATAGCCCGCCTCGGACAGGATTTCCGATGCGGCTTCACTGAGCGCCCCCTTGTTGGGGACCGCGACGCGCAGAGCACCGTTGGTACTGGTCATCTCAGAGCTTTCGGTAGACGTCGTCGAGGGTGAGGCCACGCGCGATCAGCAGCACCTGCGCCCAATAGAGCAACTGGCTCACCTCTTCGGCAAGCGATTCGTCACTCTCGTGCTCAGCAGCCAGCCACACCTCACCCGCCTCTTCGAGCAGTTTCTTGCCCAGGGTGTGCACCCCGGCGTCGAGAGCGGCAACGGTACCGCTCCCCTCGGGGCGGGTCTTGGCGCGATCACTGAGCTCAGCGAACAGCTCATCGAAGGTCTTCACGGGTGGCGATTCTGTCACGACCCTGCCCGGCGAGTCATATGGGTTTGCAGGTGGTCGCGGCGAGCACGTCGGCGTGGGCATCCCGCAGGTCGCGCACGGAAAGGCCAGACAAGGTGGCGGCATGTCTGCGCCGCGCTCCGGCGGGCACCTCGACATGGTTGGGCACCACCAGGACCGCGCACCCCGCCGCCTCGGCAGCGGCTGCTCCGGTCACCGAATCTTCGATGGCCAGGCAATCGCGTGGCTCGACGCCCAGTAGCGCGGCGGCGCGCAGGTACGGATCGGGGGCCGGCTTGCCAGCGGGCACCTCATCACCACAGACCGACTCGGTGAACCAATGCGTGCCAATGGTCTTGAGTGCCTGATCGGTCAATGACCTGATGGTGTTGGTTACCAGGGCCATCGGCATCTGCTCCGCGGCAAGCTGCCCCAGCATCTCCTGGGCGCCATCGCACCAGATGAGACCGGTGGCGAACAACTCGCCGGTGTACTGGTGCAGCCAATCGTTCTCACTGGCCATCCGCACGGGGTCGGGTTCCAGCTCCAGCGCGGTGAAGATCATCCGCATGGTGGCATCCGCGGCGCCGCCTACCAGTGCGGTACGCAGCTCCGGCGTCATCTCACCGCCTAGCTTGCGGCACAGCTCTCCCATCGAGATGTCCCACAGCTTCTCCGATTCGATGAGGGTGCCGTCCATATCCCACAGCACCGCTCTCATGCGATCAATTCTGTCAGAGGTCCTCTGCCGCCCATGACGCTGGTGCTCAGTCCTCCGGGTTGTAGCCGAGGTTCGGGCCGAGCCAGCGCTCCGCTTCCTGCAGAGTCCAGCCCTTGCGCTTGGCGTAGTCGGCGACCTGGTCCTGGGCCAGCCGTCCGACCACGAAGTACTGCGACTGTGGATGCGCGAAATACCAGCCACTCACCGCGGCGCCGGGCCACATCGCCATCGATTCGGTGAGCTCGATGCCGGTCCGCTTCGTGACGTCCAGCAGATCGAACAGCGTCACCTTCTCGGTGTGCTCGGGGCAGGCCGGATAACCGGGCGCCGGGCGGATTCCCCGGTACTTCTCGCCGATGAGCGCCTCATTGTCCAGCTGTTCGTCCGGCTGGAAACCCCAGAACTCGGTGCGCACCCGCTGATGCATTCTTTCCGCGAACGCCTCGGCCAGCCGATCGGCGATCGACTCCAGCAGGATCGCGCTGTAGTCGTCCAGATCCGCCTTGAACTCCATGATCTTGTCCTGGCTGCCCAGCCCCGCGGTCACGGCGAAGGCGCCGATGTAGTCCCGGAGACCCGTTTCTTTGGGCGCGATGTAGTCGCCCAGCGACCGGTTGGGGATGCCGTCGCGGTGCTCGCCCTGCTGGCGCAGGTTGTGCAGCGTGGTCAGCACCTCGGTGCGGGTGTCGTCGGTGTAGACCTCGATGTCTTCAAAACCTGGGCCGACCGCGTTCGCGGGGAAGAAACCGATCACCCCGTTGGCCGTCAGCCACTTCTCCTTGATCAGGGTGTCGAGCATCTGCTGCGCGTCGTCGTACAGCTTGCGCGCAGCCTCACCGGTCGCCGGGTTGTTGAGGATGTCGGGGAACCTGCCCTTCATCTCCCAGGCGTTGAAGAACGGTTGCCAGTCGATGTATTCGCGCACCTCGGCGAGGTCGTAGTTCAGAAACTCCCGCACGCCCAGGCCCTGAGCGGGAACGGGCGGCGTGTATCCGTCCCACTCGACCGGTGTCCGGTTGGCTCGGGCCTTTTCCAGTGTCAGCGTCGGCCGCTCGTTCTTCTGCGCATGCCGCTCGCGAAGCGATGCATAGTCCTTCTCGGTGGCCTCCAATAGTCCCGGCCGCTGCTTGTCGTCCAGGAGTGCGGCGGCGACCGGCACCGAACGGGACGCATCCTTGACCCACACCACCGGACCCTTGCGACGCGGCGAAATCTTCACCGCCGTGTGGGCGCGTGAGGTGGTCGCGCCACCGATCAGCAGCGGGATTTCCAGACCTTCGCGTTCCATCTCGACAGCGAAGTTGGCCATCTCGTCCAGCGACGGGGTGATCAGGCCGGACAGCCCGATGATGTCGGCGTCGTGTTCCTTCGCCGCGTCCAGAATCTTCTGAGCGGGCACCATCACACCAAGGTCGATCACTTCGAAGTTGTTGCACTGCAAGACAACCCCGACGATGTTCTTGCCGATGTCGTGCACGTCGCCCTTCACGGTCGCCATGACGATGGTGCCGTTGGTGTCCTTGGACTTGGAATCCCCAGCGGTGCCGTTATCTTCCTTCTCGGCTTCGATGAACGGCAGCAGGTACGCGACGGCCTTCTTCATCACCCGGGCCGACTTCACCACCTGGGGCAGGAACATCTTTCCGGAGCCGAAGAGGTCGCCGACGACGTTCATGCCATCCATCAGCGGGCCCTCGATCACCTCGATCGGGCGACCCCCGGCAGCGGCGATCTCGGCCCGCAGCTCCTCGGTGTCGTCATCCACATGGGCGTCGATTCCCTTGACCAAGGCGTGCGTAATACGTTCGCGCACAGGAAGACTGCGCCACTCTTGAGCAGCTCGATCGTCTCCTCCGCCCGAGTTCTCCGTGCTGTTGAATCGTTCGGCGATCTCCAACAGCCGTTCGGCCGCGTCCGCACGACGGTTCAGCACGACGTCCTCGATGCGGTCCCGCAGCTCGGAGTCGATCGAGTCGTAGGGCACCAGCGCACCGGCGTTGACGATGCCCATGTCCAGGCCGGCCTTAATGGCGTGGAACAGAAACACCGCGTGAATCGCCTCGCGGACGGGGTTGTTGCCCCGGAACGAGAACGACACATTCGAGATACCGCCGGAGATGTGCACTCCGGGCAGGTTCTCCTTGATCCAGGCACAGGCCTCGATGAAGTCGATCCCGTAGGTCGCGTGCTCCTCGATACCGGTTGCCAGCGCGAAGCAGTTGGGGTCGAAGATGATGTCCTCGGCCGGGAAGCCGACCTCTTCGGTCAGGATCCGGTAGGCGCGTCCACAGATCTCCTTGCGGCGCTCCAGATTGTCGGCCTGCCCCTTCTCGTCGAAAGCCATCACCACGACAGCAGCACCGTACTTGCGGCACAGCCGCGCTTCGCGAATGAACTTCTCTTCGCCCTCCTTCATGGAGATCGAGTTGACGATCGGCTTGCCCTGTACGTTCTTCAGACCCGCCTCGATGACCTCCCACTTGGAGGAATCGATCATCACCGGGACGCGGCTGATATCGGGCTCGGCCGCGATCAGCTTGGTGAACCGGTCCATCGCGGCGACGCCGTCGATCATGCCCTCGTCCATGTTGATGTCGATAACCTGCGCGCCCACCTCTACCTGCTGCAGCGCCACCGATAGCGCGGTGTCGTAATCCTCGGCCTTGATCAGATTGCGGAACCGGGCCGAACCGGTGATGTTGGTGCGCTCACCGATGTTCACGAACAGCGAGTCATCGGTGATGTTGAGGGGTTCCAGTCCGGATAGCCGAGTCGCGACGTCGATGCTCGGCACATCCCTCGGTTTCACGCCCTCGACAACCTTGGCGATCTCCGCGATATGGGCGGGCGCGGTACCGCAGCACCCGCCGACCAGATTGACCAGACCGGCCTCGGCGAACTCGGCAAGGTAACCGGCCTGGTGCTCCGGCGACTCGTCGTACTCGCCGAAGGCGTTGGGCAGGCCCGCGTTCGGATAGCAGGAGACGAAGGTGTCGGCGATACGCGACATCTCAGCGATATAGGGCCGCATCTCCGGGGCGCCCAGGGCACAGTTGAGACCCACCGCGATGGGCCTGGCGTGCCGGATAGCATTCCAGAATGCCTCGGTGACCTGGCCGGACAACGTCCGGCCGGACGCATCGGTAATAGTGCCCGAGATGATGATCGGCCAGCGCCGCCCGCGCTGCTCGAACAGCGTCTCGATGGCGAACACCGCCGCTTTGGCATTCAGCGAGTCGAAGATGGTCTCCACGAGGATGATGTCGGCACCACCGTCGACCAGGCCGTTGGCTGCTTCGAGGTAGGCGGCGACCAGCTGGTCATAGGAGACGTTGCGGGCTCCGGGGTCGTTGACGTCCGGCGAAATCGACGCGGTCCGGGTGGTGGGTCCCAGCGCTCCGGCGACATAGCGGGGCTTGGCCGGGGTGCTGTGCTCGTCGGCGGCAACCCGCGCCAGCGCGGCACCGGCGTAATTCAGCTCGTAGCTCAGCTCTTCCATGCCGTAGTCGGACAGTGACACGGCATTTGCGTTGAACGTGTTCGTCTCGAGGATGTCCGCGCCCGCCTCGAGGTACTCACGGTGAATGCCCTCGATGATGTGCGGCTGTGTCAGCGTGAGGAGATCGTTGTTGCCGACAAGGTCGCTCGGCCAGTCGGCGAAACGCTCACCGCGGTATCCGGCTTCGTCGGGCCTGTCGCGCTGGATAGCGGTGCCCATCGCGCCGTCGATCACCAGGATCCGCTGTTCGAGAGCAGCCGTCAGCGCCTCTGTGCAGTCGGGTCGGACATTCGGCTGCAGATTGGTCACGTGCATTCCTTCCAGAGCGGAAGGCGTCCTTAACTCTGCCGAGCGTGGCGGTCACGGGGCTGTGATCCCCGAACCGTTGCAACGCCTCTCGACCAGATGAAGTCTACGTCGTCGCTCAACAGTCGCGCGAACGCCCAGTTTGTCCTGTGGGGTGTCGTACGGCTTTTTCTGGGTGCGGTCCTATCAACAACGTGATCCGGCTATCCAATCCATTCTCCGCCGGCCGCGACTCGCCCCCGCCACGCAGGGCTTACGCTGACACCGTGACCTTGTCGGATATGGCCCAGAACAGCCTACCCGTGCTGCGCGACCCGATAGTGGTTGCCGCGTTCGAGGGCTGGAATGACGCCGGCGACGCCGCCAGCGCTGCGCTGGAGCATTTGGACACCACCTGGCAGGCCACCCCATTGATGACCATCGATGACGAGGATTACTACGACTATCAGGTCAACCGGCCCGTCGTACGGCTGGTCGACGGCGTCACTCGCGAGCTGGAGTGGCCTGGCATGCACATCTCCTACTGCTCACCCCCCGGCTCGCAGCGCGATGTGGTCCTGATGCACGGTGCCGAGCCGAACATGCGCTGGCGCACGTTCTGCAACCGCTTGCTGGCCATCGCGGATCGTCTCGACGTGTCCACGGTGGTGATCCTGGGCGCGCTACTGGCCGACACCCCGCATACGCGGCCGGTACCGGTCAGCGGTACCGCCTACTCCCCCGAGGCCGCCAAGTTCTTCGGCCTGGAGGAAACCCGGTACGAGGGGCCCACCGGTATCGCCGGTGTGTTCCAGGACGCCTGCGTGAACGCGGGTATACCCGCCGTCGCGTTCTGGGCCGCGGTACCGCATTACGTCTCGCAGCCGCCCAATCCGAAGGCGACGGTCGCGCTGCTGCAGCGGGTCGAGGACGTGCTCGACGTGGAGGTCCCGCTCGGAGATCTACCCGAGCAGGCCGAGGAGTGGGAGCAGGCGGTCACCGAGATGACCACCGAGGACGAGGAGATTGCCGAGTACGTGCAGTCACTCGAGGAACGCGGTGACGCCGAGGTGGATACCACCGAGATGCTGAGCAAGATCGACGGCGACGCATTGGCCGCCGAGTTCGAGCGATATCTGCGTCGCCGTGGGCCTCGTTTCGGTGGCTAGACACCGTTGGGCCCGGCGGGAGGGATTGACTTGACGTCTGGTGCGCTGCTGGCGAGCGCCGTGGAGTTGCACTCGTTCGCATCGATCAGCCACGCGATTCTTGACTACCTGGGCACCTTGGCGTTCGCGATGTCTGCGGCACTGGTCGCGGTAGAGAAAAAGTTCGACATAGTGGGACTGGCCGTGCTGGCCATGGTGACCGCGATCGGCGGCGGTGTGCTGCGCGACGTCATCATCGGCCAACACCCGCCCGCCGCATTCACCGGCTTCTCCCATATCGGAATCGCGCTTGCGGCAGCGGGATTGGTCTTCCTGTGGCAGCCCCCCGCCAAGCTCACCGGGTGGCCGTTGCAAGTCACCGATGCACTTGGGCTGGCGGTCTTCTGTGTCACCGGCACTGCCATCGCCGCCCACAGCGGGCTGGCCGAGCCGTCGGCCGCGCTACTCGGGGCCATGACCGCGATCGGCGGCGGTGTGATCCGCGACCTACTCTCCGGGGAGACCCCGATGCTGCTGCGCCCCGACAGCGAGCTATACGCCATCCCTGCCATGCTGGGCGCCAGCATCACGGCGTTGCTCATCCACGTCGGCCTCTACACCGATCTGACGGGGTTGGCGGCCGCGTTGGCGGCGTTCGGGCTGCGCATGCTCGCAATGCGTTTCCATTGGCACGCGCCACAGGCCCGGCGCCGGGCCTAGAACTGGCCGGCCACGATGATCGTGACCGCCGCCCATCGACTCGGTCGGTGGGCGGGCATCGGCTAGCCCGCTACCGCGTCTTCAGGAAAGCCGCTGCACCGCCAATTCGTTCAGCGAAAGATAGCAGTTCACCGCCATGGTCAGGTCGGCCTCGGCGAGTAGCGACTGGATGACGTGTTTGACACCGTTGGTACCGTCCAGGGCGAGTCCGTATACATAGGGACGCGCAACCCCCACCAGGCTGGCGCCGAGCGCCACGGCCCGCAAGATGTCGATGCCGTCGCGTATCCCGGAATCGAATGTGACCGGAACCGAACCTGCCGCCTCGACCGCCGCGGCCAGACCATCGATCGCGGGAACTCCCCCATTCGCTTGGCGCCCACCGTGGTTGGAGTAGGCGATGGCATCCACGCCGCGGTCCACCGCTTGCCGGACATCATCGCTGTCGCAGATCCCCTTGAGGATGATCGGAAGCTTGGTGATCGACCGGTAGTGATCGATGTCCGCCCAGGTGAGCCCAGGATGACTGAACAGCGAGGCCCACACCAGCCCGGCATGCATCGGCGTCAGTTCCCCGGCGGAACGCACCCCCGCGATCTCCAGAAACCGGGGATCGGACGTGTAATTCGCCAGACAGTGCCCGTGCAGCATCGGTAGATACCCATGCTTGAGATCGCGCGGCCGCCAACCGAGCGTGCCGGTGTCGAGAGTCACTGCCAGCGCGTCGTACCCAGCAGCCTCGGCACGCCGGATGAAGTTGTCGGTCAGTTCTGAATCCGACGACGGGTACAGCTGGAAGATCCCATAGGAATCACCGCGCGCGGCGGCGACCTCTTCCAGGGTGGCCGCGGAAAGTGTCGAATACATCGCGGGCATATCGAGCTCGCGCGCGGCGGCGGCCGTCAGCAGATCGCCACGGTCACGAACCGCACCCAACACACCCACCGGGCAGATGAAGGCCGGGCTCGTGAACGTGCGCCCCAGAAATGAGGTCGACATGTCCCGAACGGTGCGATCCCGCAGCATCCGGGGCACCAGTCCATAGCGACGCAGCGCTGTGACATTCGAGTCCTGGGTGTGCTCGTCGCCGGCACCGCCACGCACATAGCCGAAGATCCCCTCACCCAATGTCTGCTCGGCACGGCTCTCCAGCTCGGCAAAGTTGAACGGAAGGGTGGAAACCTTGCCGAGCGCACCCGCCGCATAGAACTGAAGCTGGAAATCGCCGAAGTTCATCGGGCACTCCTCACCATTCGGGCTTTCGCTGGATGTTCAGCGTACTGGGCACCTTTGGCCGCAGACGGCACGAGCCCGCAGACGAACCGGCATGTCAATTCCTCGAGCATGCGCCGCAACACCCGATGCAGGTAGCCCACACATCCGCCCCGGCGGCAGCAATCGACCTGTCTAGCAAATGGGAGCCCATGTTAGGGGTACCTTACCGGGGTTCCTTATGATCGTGCGTGAACGCATGCGCATACGGCGTCGGCACATCTTCCGGAAGGCTTCCGTTGTCCGCTCTCACCTACCCCGCCGGGACCCGGTTCAGCCTGCGCGATGGCGCAACGTGCCTCGTCACGGCGGCGGGCGGGATACTCCTGAACCCGCCGCGCAACGAGAAACTCACCGGACTCACCGGTCAGCAACGGCGCGCCCTCAAGACCCTCAACAGTGGCCCGGCCACACTCGCCGAGCTTGTCGCCGATGCCGACAGCGACGACATCGAAGCGCTCGTCACTCGGCTGCTCAACGGTGGCTGGCTGTCGGTATCGGTACGCGACGAGGGACGCGAGCTCTATGCCATCGAAGGTTTCGGAGTTCCCGGCCCACAAGCCGCAGGGGCAGCGCCCGCCACCCTTCATCTCTCGAAATTCTCAGTACTGCACCGCGATACGCGGGGATATGTGCTTGAAAATCCGCTCGGCTGGTGCGATATCCGCATCCAGGATCTGCGGCTGCTGCCGCTGCTCGACGGCCCAGGACAGACCGATGCCGGTGTTCCCGAGGAACTTGTCGCGCGATTCCTGGCTGATTTGCGCTGGGGCGGATTTCTCGTCACCGACAGCTCGGACGAAAGCCATGAATTCAGCTCGATCAGCTGGAGCGCGCCGGATCTGTGGTTCCACCGCCGCAGCACGCTGGGTGAACGCACCGTCACCTGGGACCATTTCGGCCCGACGAAGTGGGCGAAGGGCAAGTTCCCACAACCCGCGGCTCGCCGGCGAGACTACCCAGGCAGCCCCGTCTCGTTGCCTGCCCCGGACCTAGCGGCCCTGCGCGCCGGCGACCCGACCCTCACCACGGTGATCGAAGATCGAATATCGGTGCGCGCCTTCGACGATGCCGATCCGATCACCGTCGAACAGCTTTCCGAGCTGCTGTATCGCACAGCCCGTACCCGTGCTATCAGTTCACCCGATGACGGTGAGGAGCTTCTGTCCCGCCCATATCCGTCGGGGGGCAGCGTGTACGAACTCGAGCTTTATCCGGTGGTTCGACATGTCGCGGGGCTGGCGGCCGGCATGTACCACTACGACTCTTTCGAGCACGTACTCCGCCCGGTGGCCGACGCGGACTCTGTCGCGGTGAAACAGCTGTTGAAGACGACGTCGGCCACGTTGGAGGGCGGCGCCGAGCCACAGGTGCTGCTGGTGATGGCGGCACGCGCCGGACGGGTGATGTGGACTTACGAGCAGGTCGCCTACTCGGCCATCCTCAAGCACGTCGGCGTGCTCATGCAAACCATCTACCTGGCCGCCACCGCGATGGGTCTGGGCGCGTGCGCCCAGGGCTTCGGCGATACCGCGGCATTCACCGCGGCCGCCGCCGTGCCCGAGCTACAGGAGTGCAGCGTGGGCAGCATGGTGCTCGGCACACCCGCTGCCTCCTGACCTATCAGACGGTCCCGGCCAAGACCTCCTCGTCGGTCATCGCCGCGATCTCGAGATAGTGGCCTGCGACGACGGCCAGCCGGTCCGGCGTACCGCGGTCGGCTTCACGCTGCAACAACCTGTCGGCCAGCCCCGCGACGGTGCGGGTGGCGAAGAAGTCCCCGACGAGCGCGTGGTCGACCGACAGCCAGTCTCGTACTCGGGCGATCACAGCGGTCGCCAACACCGAATCGCCACCGCGAGCGAAGAAATCGTCATGTACGCCCATCGATTCGATGCCAAGTACACCGGAAACCAGATCGACAAGAGCCTCATCGAGGTCGTGCCGCGGCCCCGCATCGGCACCCCCAACAGCCACTTGCTCCAGGAGCGCAGTCACCGCACGTCGATCCATCTTGCCGTTCGAAGTCAGTGGCATCTGCTCAAGAAGCTCGATCCGGGCGGGAATCATGTAGCCGGGCAGTAAGTCGCCGAGCAGCGCCGCATAGTCGGCCGCCGGGTCGGGCGTACCCGCCACCGCGGCAACAAGATTCGGAGCATCCGCCCCCACGACGGCGGCGACCGCGTGGCGTATGCCTGGTATCAAGCGCAGCGCGCTCTCGACTTCGCCCAGTTCCACGCGGTACCCACGGATCTTCACCTGATGGTCGGCGCGGCCCAGGAATTCGATGGTGCCATCGGGCCAGTAGCGCGCCATATCGCCCGTCCGGTACCAACGTAGACCGTCGTGCTCGACGAAACGCTCTGCCGTGCGCTCCGGGTCATTGCGGTAACCGGACGCGACGCTGTCGCCACCGATCCACAGTTCGCCGGGCACCCAGTCCAGACAGTCACGACCTGCCTGCGAAACGACACGGCACCGTACGTTGCGCAGCGGCACACCGAAAGGAATTGTGGCCCAGTGCTGCGGCGGGTCACCCAGCACCTCACAAATCGTGCTGTGTATGGCGGCCTCGGTCGCCCCACCCAGGCCGGTGAAGCGACAGCCCGGGACTTGCGCGGCGAGCCTGCGCGCCAGATCCGAACTTACCCAGTCACCTCCCAGGATGACCGCGCGCAGGGAATCGCCCAGCTCACCCCCGCCCATTGCCAGAATCATGTCGAGCAGTCCCGGCACACAGTTGATAATCGAAACCCTATGTCGCCGTATCAATTCCACCCATGTGGTGGCTTCGGCCCGCTGCGCGCCGTCCACCGCAACCACGGCGGCGCCGACAGAGAACATGCCGAAGATGTCGTATACGGACAGATCGAACTCGAGGGCCGACAGTCCGAGCGCACGATCCGAGGTGACCACTTCGAACTCATCGTTCAAGGCGTCAATCGTGTTCATAGCGGCCGCATGTGAGACATCGACACCCTTCGGGGTTCCGGTAGAGCCCGATGTGAAAAGGACGTATGCGATCTGCGAAGCATCCGGCAGCACCGGCTCCCGGAGCGGTTCCGGATATTGACGGGCCGCGTCAATCGACAGATGATCAATAGGCATATCGGAGTCAGCGGTGGTCAACGCCACGGAGATTCCGCCGGTTTCAAGGATCGCCGCGCGGCGCTGGGCCGGCTGATCGAATCCGATCGGTACATACGTGGCGCCGGCCGCCAGCACACCGAGCACCGCGGGAATCTGGTCGCGCCCCTTGGGCAACTGCACGGCAACACAATCACCCGGGCGTACCCCGCGCGCCCGCAAGGCGCCCGCCACCGCCAGGGCCTGGGCCGCCACATCGCGGTAGGACCACACACCATCCTCGTCGCCAAAACCCCAGACCACCGCGGGCATCCCGGGGTTCGACTGGGCGAAGTCGAAGAAGCCTTCATGCAGTCGCCGGCCGGTTACCGGGCCAGCCGTCGCGTTGACGGCGCGCCGCACCCGTTCCTGGGAAGCAGGCAGTCGCACGGCCGAATCGCTGTTCCAGCCGTCCGCTCCCGTGCACAAGGCGGCCACCGCATCGGTGTACCGCTCGAACATCGCGGCCACCATGCCGTGCGGGAACGCTGATTCGCGAACGTCCCAGTTCAACAGCAAGCCTCCCCGCACCTCGGTGACCTGAGCGTCCAGTAGCACCTGCGGTCCCTGCGAGATGATCCATACCGGTTCCCCGAAGGTCTGCATGACCGGCTCGGCGAACAGTTCCCCCAGATTTAGCGCGCTGGTGTACACGATCGGTGCCAGCACCGGTTCGCCCCGGTGCCTACCCAGGTCGCGCAGCACATTCAATCCCGGGTACGCCGAGTGCGCCCCGCTCTCATACATGGTGCGCTGCAACGCACGGGCCCGGTCAGCCACCGACATGTCCTCGGTCAGGTCGACGTCGAGCATGATCGAGGAGGTGAAGTCACCGATCACCCGATCTATGTCAGGATGCACCGACTCGCGATGAAATAGGGGGACATTCAACAAGAATCGGCTCTGCGCCGACCATCCGCCGATGGTTTCGGCGAAGACAGCGGCCATCGCCATGGCGGGGGTGATGCCGCGCTGGTGGGCGGCGACCAGCAGCTGTTGCTTGGCCTCAGGTTCAAGCCAGTAGTTGTACCGGACGGTGCGGTGCTGATCGGTGCGTTCGCTCACCGGGACAACCGGCAGTTCCGGAGCACCCGGCAGGTCCGCCAGCCTGTCCTGCCACCATTGCCTGTCACGCTCGTGCGCGGCCGCATCGCCACGATCCTCGGTGCGGTACCGCCGGTAGGAATATCCCAATTCAGGTTGCGCGCCACCGTGATAGAGCGCCGCCAAATCAGATATCAAGACCCGGTAGCTCATCGCGTCGCCGGCAAGCATGTCGACGTCGAGATGCAATCTGCTGTTGTTGTCATCACGCAAGGTCAGCGTGACGTCGAGCACCTGCCCGTCCTCTATGGCCAGGCGCTGATGCGTCTTATGCTCCCGCAGTTCGGCAAGTGCCGCGTCAACTTCGCCGGCCGCACGTCCGCGCAGATCCACCACGGTGAACACGTCACGGCCGGGAGCCGCCATGGTCTGCTGTGTGCCGTCGGGCAGAAACTTGGTGCGTAACATCGGATGGGCGGCCACCAAGCGCTCTACCGCAGCCTTGAGTCGGTCGGGATCGATTGCTCCTCCGTCGAATTCGACGTACAGGTGTGCCGCTACCCCACCGAGCTCCTGATCCTCCGATCGGCCGATCCAGTACGCGTGTTGCATGGTGGCCAGCGGGAAAGGCGCGTCCTCGCCGTCCTGACCATCTGTTTCGTCCGCCGCGGCCTCCTCATCCGGGGCCACCTCGTCATCCGCCCGCAGCAGCGCGTACCAGGAGTCCACCGAAGGCTCGGCCGCCAGCTGAGCGAAGGTGACACGGCTGCCCCGTTTGCGCCATCCACCGGCCAGCGTCATCATGCGGATCGAGTCCAATCCCAGTGTGATGAGGTCATCGCCATCCGAAATATCCTGGGCTGTAAGCCCGATGAGGTCGGCGACCATCAGCTTGATCTCGTCCCTACTGATTGCTTCCATCCGTATTCTTCCCGTCGCTATCCGTCGAGTGCCCCGGCCAGTGCGGCCACACTGCGCTGCCACAACTGCGCCAGCCGGTCGGCATCCGCCGGGGTGAACAGTGCTGAACTCAGCTGCCAGTTCGTCAGCAGCTGAGGCCCTTCAGGTGTCGTCATCACCGCTGAACCGATGTTGATGGCAAACCGCAGCGGCAGATCCGGTTCCGAGTCCGGCGGCACCGCCAGACTCCTGGCGTCGGTGATAAGCGACCAAGGTTGATCGTCGATCCCACTGATATCCATCCGGCCCACATAGTTGAACTGGATCTGCGGGTCGCGCGCAGAGCTCAGCTCCTCGCAGCCCCGCACATAGCGAAGCAACCCATAATCTAATCCCTGATAAGGGATTTCGTCGATGTGTCGCGCCACCCCGGCCAGCAACTGTCGGGCCGCGTTGACGTCGTTCTCCATCCGGTCGACATCTATCGCCGCTTCACCCGCGGCAACTCGCACCGGATACACGGTGGTGAACCACCCGACGGTGCCGCTGGTATCGGTATCCAGCTCGCCGTCCGCTCTGCCGTGCCCCTCCAGCGACACCAAAGTGCCTGCGGCGGAGTCCTGCCCGCGCTGCTTTCGCCAACTTGCCACCGTGACCGCCAGGGCGGACAACAAAAAGCTGTAGACACCTTCCGGCTTGTTCAGCGAGGCCAGCAGCCGCGTGGTCACCGCTACCGGGGTCGGCACCGCGGTGGTCTGCAGTGTCCCCCAGGTGTCCCGGGAAGGATCGGCATGCCTGCAGCCGAGCTCTGGATCAGCACCCGAAACCTGTTCGGCCCAGTAGTCACGCTGGCGCAGCACATAGGGGCTGGACGCGCGCTGGTGCATGAGCTGGCTCCACTGCCGGTATGACGTGAATTCCATCGGCGCCTTGGGCGCTGTACCGGATCGCACCGCTGTCCACGCGTCGGCGAGATAACCGAGCACGATATGCCAAGAAACCACATCCATGGCCAGATGGTGGACGGTCAGTAACAGCACATCACCCGAATCGTGAGATGCCAACCAGACTGCCCGCATCATCGCGCCCGAGCGCGGGTCCAAGGAATCAAAGGCTTGCCGCGCGGCATTGGTGATGGCGGCATGAGCGGATTCACCCGTGGGCAACTCGACTCTGCTGAGCACACTTTCGCCGCGCACCACTCCCGGTTCGCGGGTGACCACTCGGGCGCCGTCGGGCGTGTCGACCAGGGTCGACCGCAACATGGTGAATCCGTCGAGAAGCAACTGAAGCATCTGTTCGATCCCCGGACGGTCAATCCCCTCAGGCAGCCGAACCAGGACCGACAACGAGAGCCGACGATAGACCTCGCTCTCATACATCCACGAAACCACCGGCAACGGTGGCACCTCACCGTAATCAGCTTCTCCCGCCAGGGAATCCACGTGACCACGAGTGTCAACAAGAGCCGCGAGCTGACGGATGGTCGGTGCGGCCAGCACCATGCGCGGGGTGATCACCAGGTCGCGTTTACGTGCCTTGTTGACCAAGGAAATCGCGACAATACTGTCGACTCCGAGAGAGAAGAAGTCCTCGTCGATACCCGGCGCGGTTCCGTCGAACAACTCTGCACAGCATTCGCAGAGCACGCATTCGGTTGCGGTGGCCGGCTGTGCCTGTTCGCCGGCCGCACCGCCGGACAAGGCCTCGTGTGCGAGGCGCTCCAGCGCGCTGCCGTCGAGCTTGCCGTTCACCGTGACGGGCAACTGCGGAAGATGCACCAGGCGCGAGGGCATCATGTACGACGGCAACCGGTCGGCCAGACGCATCATGGTCCGGGCAGAGTCGAACGTATCTTTTTCACAGACAACAAATCCAACGAGGCTCGCACCCCCGGCACGACGCACGACAGTCACCGCGGCGGTCTGGATATCCGGTTGCAGGCGCAGCGCCGACTCGATCTCACCGACCTCGACCCGGTAGCCACGAATCTTTACCTGCGAGTCGGCCCGTCCCAGATAGGCGAAACCACCGTGTGGCAATCGGCGTACGAGATCGCCGGTGCGGTACATCCGCTGGCCTGCCCGCCGCGGATCGGCCACGAAGGCGGCCGCCGTCACCGCAGGCTTTCCCGCGTAACCGCGGGCCAGTTGGGCGCCCGCGAGATACAGCTCGCCGACGGCACCATCGGGCACCGGCCGTAGGCGTGAATCAAGCACGTATCCGACCATGCCCTGGTTCGGCGTACCAATGGTGGGCGCCGGGTACTCCTTTACGGCAGCCACCACCGCCTCGACCGTCGTCTCGGTGGGGCCGTAGCAGTTGTAGACGGCAGTGTCGCTCAACGAGCGCAGCCGGTCCCACAACGCGGTTTCGATCGCCTCGCCACCGAGTGCCAGCACGGCCAGCTCATGATCCAGAAGCCCCGCGGCGGACAGCTGCGCCAGCATCGAAGGCGTGGTATCGATCATGTCGACACCACGCTCGGCCATACCCCGCACGAGCAAGCTGGCATCCCGCATGGCTTCGGCATCGAATAGGTGCACAGCGTGCCCATCCAGCAGGCCGATCATCGGCTGCCAGGATGCGTCGAAACTCAGCGACCAGGCGTGCGCAATACGCAGCTTGCGGCCGAGTCGCGCCGTAGCGGGCCGATATACACGATCCCGGTGGTCGGCGAAGTAGCTCATCAGTGCGGCATGCGTGCCGACCACACCCTTGGGCTCTCCCGTCGATCCGGAGGTGAAGATCAGGTACGCGCTTTGATCGCGGTGTACGACCACCGCGTGGCCGGACTCGGAACGACCGGAGATCCGCGCGGCGGTCCCGGGATCATCGAGGATCAGGACCTGATATCCCCGACCGGCAATATCGCGATGCCGGTCGACCGTGATGACAAGTGTGGGATTGGATTGCCGCAGAATCGATTCAACGCGTGCGGCGGGTAGCCCGATATCCACCGGGACGTAGGCAGCACCCGCCGCCAACACCGCGAGAATGGCAATGATCGAGTCGGCTGAGCGCGGAAGTGCCAGCGCTACTGTCGTTTCCGGAGTCACCCCGCTCTCGATCAATTCCGCACACAGCCGCGACGCCGCACCACGCAACTGCGCATACGTATAACGCGTCCCGGCGTCCGCCACGAGTGCGAGCGACTCGGGGTGTGCCTGTGCCTCTCTCTCGAATAGGTCCCACACCGATACCACCGATGGATCGGCCGCCGAGGCCGTGACAACGATCTCGGCGCGTTCCCGTGCCGTCAACAGCTCGAGAGCATCCGGCGTTCCGCCGCCGATATCCGGAAGCTGCCGTAGGACCGACACCAGGCGTTCGCCAACGCTGGCGCCCGAAACATGAGGTAACGCCTGGGGAATCGCTTCGATAAGCACCAACAGTGAGTCGCCGTGCATATGCGACACCACCGTCAGCGGGTAGTGCGCCAAACTCTCCATTTCGACCGGGCGGAAGCGGGCACCGTCGGCCATCTCGACTTCCTGGACGACATCGCCGATCGGGGCGTTTTCGAAGACAAACAGGGTGTCGAACAGTGCGGCGCTGCCCTCTGCCCGCTGCAGTGTCGACAGACTCAGATAACCGATATCGCGCATCGCCGCCGCTTCACGCTGCAACTGCACGCACTGCTCGACCACCGAGGCCGAATAATCGATGTGGTGCACCATGGGCACCGAGTTGATGAAGAGTCCGACCATCCGCTCGACGTCAGGTAGTTCCTTGGGCCGTCCAGACACGATCGTGCCGAAGACGACATCGGTGCGGTCGGTCAGCCTGCCGAGGACAAGCGCCCAGGCGAATGCGGTCACGGTGTTCAGCGTCAGCCCGTTGGCCGCCGCCCATTGCCGAAGCCGTGCGGTTTCCTCTGGCGCCAAAAGAAACTGCGACTTCTCGGGCACGTTGTCGTGAGCGGCAACGGCTCCGTCTGCCAGCATCAGGGGGCCGGATACCGTGCCCAGATAGCGGGTCCACCGGGCGGTGGCCTCGGTGGTGTCCTGAGCGTTGAGCCAGGCGATGTAGTCGCGATAGGGCCGCACCGCTGGCAGCCCGGCTAGGGACCCTCCTGCCTGGTAGACGGCGAGCAACTCGCTGAAGAAGATCGCGATGGCCCAGCCATCCATCAGGATGTGATGGCTGGTGACAATCATTCGGTGGCGTGACTCACCGGGGACGGTGAGTAGCACGAGGCGAATCGCCGGCCCCTTGCCCAGATTGAAGGGGCGCAGCCGCTCGCGCAACGCGATCTCGTCGAACTCCGTGGGCTGCGCTTCACGTTCTTCCCACGGGATGTCCGCATGTGTCGGCACAATCTGGACGGGCTTGGGCAGCCCACGGTCCCAGAAGGCCGCACGCAGGTTGGGATGCCGGGTAAGCAAGGCCTGCGCACTGCGGTGCAACAGGTCAACGTCCAGGCCTCCATCGATGTCCGCGACGAACTGCATGCTGTACAGATCGACACTCTCGTCGGCGAGCTGAGACAGCGCGAAAAATCCCTCCTGCAAGGGGCTCAGCGCCAGCACGTCCTCGATCTGCGGCTGCTGTTCGGTACCCGTCACGACTGCGCCTGCCAGGATGCGGTGAGCTCGGCCAATGCGTCGGCGCTCAGACCAGAAGCGCTCATCGGCGCGCTCTGCACCGGCGGCGTGACGAGATGCGAATCGCCTTCTGTCACAACCTGATCAGCGGCGTCCACGGCCCCCGCCAGCTGAGCGATGGTGGCGCATTCGAAGACCATTTGCGGAGTCATCGCCAGTCCACGCTCGGCCGCACGCGTGGACCATTGGATAGAGATGACACTATCGCCGCCGAGGGCAAAGAAATTGTCCTCGGGGTCGACATCGCTGATCTCCAGGAGTTCCTCCAGAATGGAGATAAGTACCAGCTTGGTTTCCTCCGAGCCCTCCACCGATGGGGTGGTGACAGGCTCGACAGCGGCGGCCGGCGGCGCCATCAGCTGTGCCATGGCATCAGCCGGAAGCAGCACAATCTCGGAAACCCTTGATTCCTGATTGTTTACGAACGCATCGAATGCGGTGTCCAGGGCCTGCGCGATCATCCGGGTGGTCTCGTGATCATAGAGATCAGCGTTGGCGACCACCGACACGTCGAGACCGCCCGACGGCGTGACGTTCAACGCGAAGTTCAAGTCCAGATAGGACACGTCCACTTCCATGGGCAACGGCGCCACAGTGGTCTCGCCGGAAACCGTCACGTCCCGCGCGGCGGTACCCCAGTCCGCACCGCGGAAATTGACCATGGTCTGGAACAGCGGGTTCCACGACAGCGAGCGCACCGGGTTGACAGCCTCAACCAGTTTTTCGATGGGTAGCTCCTGGTGAGCGTGTGCGTTGAGTGTGGCATCCCGGCTTCGCTCCAGCACGCTACGCAACGACGGATCACCAGACAGGTCATTGCGCAACGCCACCATGTTCGCGAACAGCCCGACGAGCTTCGCAACATGTGGATGCACCCGTGCGGCCACCGGGCTGCCGATCACAATGTCGGTACCGCCACCCAGCCGATGCAGAACAACAGCCAGCGCCGCCTGATAGACCATGAACTCGGTGACGCCACGCTGTTCGGCCATCCGGGTCAGCGCCTGTCTACGCTCGGGCTCCATGACGAATTTGGCGACCTCACCTCGCTTTCCGAGGATCTGCGGCCGAGCACGATCGTGTGCCACCGCGATCTCGGTAGGCACACCGGCCAGTTGCTGGCGCCAGAAATTCACCTCTGCTTGCCCGAATTCACTATCGGGGGCAAACGCATCACGTTGCCACAGAACGTAATCGGCGTACTGTACCGGTTGCGGATCCCATTGTGGGGCGTGGCCCTCGAGGCGGGCCCGATAGGCCGCGATGAGGTCGTCGACGATCACCGTGAACGAAGCGTGATCCACCACTATGTGATGCACCACCAGGGCCAGCACATGCTCCTGCGCACTCAATTCGATGATGGCGGGCCTGATCAAGGACTCCGTTTCGAGGCCGAAAATATGGTGCCGCAGCTCGGCCAGCGTGTCCGAAAGGCCCTCCGGAGAAGACCGCAGAATCGGGACCGCCAGCTCACGCGAGGGATGCACTATCTGATACGGCGCACCTTCGTGGATCGCGATATTGGTCCGCAGCGCCTCATGACGGGCTACCACATCGTTGAGAGCCGCAATTAAGGCAGGAGTCTGCAACGGTCCGTCGAATCGCAATGCCAGCCACATATTGCCGATATCGGTGACGCCCTCCATCTGGCACTCGAACCACATGGACAGCTGCGACGAAGACAGCGGTAAACGCTCCGGCCGCTCTGCCGCAACGAGATCCGGTCGGCCGTCCTGCGGCGCGGCCTCCATCTCGTCCGACTCGTCAAGGTCAAGTTCATCGAGCTCGATCTCGAACTCTTCGCGGAAGTAGGTGACCAACTGCTCGGCCAGCCCGGCCGGGGTGGGGCGATCGAACACCGCACGCACCGTCAGATCGATGCCGAACTGTGCCCGGATCTGTGCCACCAAACGGGCGGCCAGGAGCGAATGCCCACCCAGTTCAAAGAACGAATCATCCAGTCCCACACGCTCTTTCCCGAACAGGTGCGAGTAAATCGCGCACATCCGGCGCTCGGTCGGCGTCACCGGCAACCGAAATGCCCGCTCCGTCAACGCGTCCGGGGTAGGTAGCGCCCGCTTGTCGAGCTTACCGCTGGTGGTCAACGGAATCTCCGGAATGACCGCGAATGCGGTGGGCACCATGTATGCGGGCAATGCTTCCTGCGCACGAGCGCGCAGTTCGTCCAGATCGATTTCCCGGGTGCCACCAGCAGGTACTACGTACGCGGCCAGCAGCGGGCCCACCTGCGGATCGTCTACCACCGTCGCAACGCAGTGCCCGACGCGTGGGTCGGCACCGATAACCGCCTCGATCTCGCCGAGCTCGATGCGGTATCCCCGGACCTTGACCTGCTCGTCGGCGCGGCCGACGAACTCCAATTCACCCCGGGCATTGCGCCGCACCAGGTCACCGGTGCGATAGAGCCGCCCACCCGAACCGAACGGGTCGGCCACAAACCTCTCGGCGGTGAGCACCGGCCGGGCGCGGTAGCCTCGCGCCAATTGTGCACCACCGAGATACAACTCGCCGACAACGCCCGCGGGGACCAGTTTCAGTGCCTGATCCAGCACGTAGGCATAGACATTTTGATTAGGCCGACCGATCGGCACGATCGAATTACCTTGGGGTCCCCGGACAGACATGTATGTCGAACACACCACCGCTTCGGTGGGCCCATAGTGGTTGCGCAGTTCGGCATCAAACATGGTCGCGAACTTGTCGGCCACCTCGCCCGGAAGGGCTTCACCACCCACCGGAACATGCCGAAGTCCCCGCAGCTCACGGGCTTCCGGTAACAGCAATACCGAACCGAGTAGCGAGGGCACCATGTGCAGCACTGTCACGCCGCGACGGCGCACCAAATCGGCGACGTAGCCGATATCAGAGAACGGGTTGGGCTTCGGGATGACAAGCTGCGCCCCCAGGGACAGCGGGCACAAGATGTCCGCGAGCGACGCATCGAAGCTGACCGACGTGGATTGCAGCATCCGGTCATCCGCGGTCATGCTCCACTCGGCGGTGAAGGACACCACATGCTCGACAATCGCCGCATGTGCCACGGCAACACCCTTCGGCCGCCCTGTCGATCCCGATGTGTAGATCACGTACGCCAGGTTGTCGGGCAGCAACGGACGCAAACGATCTGCGTCGGTGATCGGTGCGTCGACAAGCCCGGTGGCCGCCGCCTCAGCTACCCGAAACTCCTGCGGGCGCATCACAATCCGCGGTTTCGCGTCGGCAATCAGATATTCGATGCGCTCTTCGGGTAATGCGGGATCGATAGGCATGTAGGCCGCACCCGACTTGAGAACTCCGAGCATCGCGACGATGAACTCGACCGAGGTGGACATCTGCAGCGCGATCACATCCTCGGTGCCCGCCCCCTGCGCGACGAGCCAGCGGGCGAAGCGATTCGAGCGCTGCTGCAGCAGCTCGTAGGTGAGCTCCAGGTCATCGGATACCACTGCCAGTGCCTCGGGCGTCGCCCGGGCAGCCGCGTCCAGAAGATCTACCAAAGTGGCGGCGGAAGGCCGCGTCAAGACTCCGTGAGACTGATCGAGCAGAGCCGAATGCTCTTCGGCATCGAACAGCTCCAAGCGTGCGAGCGTTTCTTCCGGCCGACTCAAACCATCCGCAAGGAGCCTTTGATAGTGCACCAGGAGCTGACCAACAAGCCATTGCGGCAGCACATCTGTCTGGTATTCGAATTCGACGATCGTGCCGCTGGATTCGGTGGCGATCGCCAACGACAACGGCAATTGCGCGCTTACCGCGGCCAGGTCGAGTTGCGTGACATCGACGCCCTCCAGCCGATACCCACTGGCGTCCTTACGCATGCTGAAGCCCAGCCGGACCAGCTCGTCCATCCCGTCATGACCGGTAGAGCGGCTCGGATTTACCTCGCGGACCACCTCGTCGATACCGACATTCTGGTGGCCGAACGCATCCAGGCACACCTCGCGTACCGCAGCCACATGCGAGGCGAAGCTATCGTCCGGGTTCACCGCCGTACGCAGTAACAGCGTATTACCGAAATAGCCGATTGCTTTTTCCGCATTGGACTTTCGCTCTGCCACCGGAATCGCGGTCACGAAATCACGCGATCCGGTATACCGATGAACGAGCACCCCGAACGCCGCCAGGAGCACCATGAATGGTGTAGCGGAATGTTCGCGGGCGAACTCCTCGATGCGAGCAGCGGTTTCGGCAGGCATCGGCACCGCAAGACGCCGAGCGGCGCGAGAGGAATACGTGCTCGCGGCTCCGGGAAGCTCCAGCGGGTCCGGGAGCGGAGTCAGTGCCCGGCGCCAATACGTGAGATCGGCGTCCGATGACGGTTCTGTGTCCGCACTCACCACCATGAACTGCGGCGCATCGCCCTGGACGGGACGACCGTGGTAATACTCGCTCAGTTCGGCGAAGAAGACCTCCCACGAATTGTCATCCCAACAAATGTGGTGCACCACCAACAGGACCACGAAGTCTTCGGCACCGAGCCGCAGCAGCGTGACCCGGAGCGGCCGATCGGCAGCCAGGTCGAAGGGCCGTCCGAACTCACTGTCCGCCAAAGCCCGGACCTGCCTGTCCTGAGCATCGCCCGTCAGGTCTGTTAAATCTACTGCGGTCCAAGGAACTTCGAATTCCTCGACAAAAAGCTGATACGGCTCTCCGGCACTGTCGACCCCATAGACGGTGCGCAATACGTCATGACGCCGAATTACCGCCGCGACGGCGTCACGCAAGCGCGTTTGATCGAGTGCACCCCGCATTCGATGCGCGACACAGATATTGAGCGATGTGTCCGCCGGGTCCTTGGTTTGCATGAACCACATGCGCCGCTGGCCTGGTGCGAGTCCACGGCGCTCCCCCGCTTGCACACGGGGCGCGGATTCCACAGCCTGCGCCGCCACGCCACTCTCGGCAAGCCGCCTGCGCAATAGTTCCCGCCTACGGTCCAGGGCGGACAGCTGATCGCCAGTCACCGAGCGTCTCCGCTCATGACAGAAGCCTGGAATCCGAACGACTCCGCGCGCATGAAATGAACCACCTCAATCTAGGAACTATGCCTAGCCTTACCTTAATATCTGTCGGACACGCCGCGTAACGCCCCATGGGTGCCGTGCATCACCCGCACAGGGATGAGCCACATACCTCCGAACGGGTTACGTTAGGCTAATCTAACTATCTGCAAGTTGGAAGGAAGCTCGACGTGGATCGCAAACTCGGATGGATCAGGCAGTTTCATAAGCCGGAGTCACCCGATGCACCATTGCTGCTGATTTTTCCGCATGCAGGGGCCGGAGCCTCGGCCTATCGCACGCTCTCCAAGGCTTCTTCAGCAAATTTCAATGTGCTCGTCTTCCAATACCCGGGCAGGCAGGATCGGGCAGGTGAGCCGGCCCTCCCGACCCTGTCCGATATTGCCGCGGGTGCCTTCGCCGAGTTCCAGTCGTCGGAACACAATCGACGCGTACCCATCCATACTTTCGGCCACAGCATGGGGGCCGTGGTCTCCTTCGAGTTCGCCCGGCTGGCCGAGGCCGCCGGCCTGGATGTACATCAGCTGACCGTTTCCTCGGCAGTGGCACCCTGCAATATCGCGGATAAGCCCGCGCTGCCCACCGATGATGACGCGGTGTTGGCCCACATGGGCGCCCTTGAGGGCACGAACTCCACGGTCATGGGCAATCTCGATGTGATGCGGATGGCGTTACCCGTCATGAAGGGTGACTACCAGGCCTTCAACGCATACCAGTGTGCCGACGGCGCCAAGGTTGCGGCACGCATCCATTCGATCGGCGGAGACCAGGACCCGATGATCACGATGCGCGATTTATACGGTTGGGCTCAGCACACCGACGCACTTGAGGTGACGTTGTTCGACGGCGGCCACTTCTTCCTGAACTCGCAAACCGAGGCACTGGCCGAGCTGCTGGTCGCGAACTCTGCCTCCGCGTCCTCGCCACAACGATGACCGCCGTTCACGTTGACCCCGTCGTCATCTCCGGAATGGCGATCGAGGCGCCGGGTGGGATCGACACCCCGGCGGCATTCTGGAATGCGCTGGCCGACGGTCGCGAACTCATCTCGGCGTTCCCCCGTGACCGTGGCTGGCCAGTGGACGAGCTGCTATCGCTGTCGAACCTGGACGGCTGGGGCCGCATTTCCGATGCCGGCGGATTCATCACCGACGCAAGCGCTTTCGACCCCACTTTCTACGGCATCACGCAGCGTGAGGCCGTGGCGATGGATCCGCAGCAGCGGGTAGCCATGCGGGTCGCGTGGAAGGCGCTGGAAAACACCGGGCTCAATCCGGGAGCAGTCGACGGATCGGAAGCCGGTTGTTTCATCGGCATCTCCCCTAACGAATACGGGCCGCCAGTCGGTGAAGTCAACGCGCACAGCGGAATGCGTGTCGTCGGCCGCGGACAGCTGGGTGCCGCGGGCCGAATCTCGCACGGCCTGGGCCTCATCGGCCCATCCGTCTGTGTCGACTCCGCGTGTGCTTCGTCGTTGGCGGCGCTGCATCTCGCGGCGTCCGCCGTTCGTGCGGACGAATGCGAGTGGGCCATCGCCGGCGGAGTCTGTGTCATGGGCTCGCCCGGAGGGTTTTACGAGTTTTCTCGCATGCACGCGCTCGACCCCGACGGGCACTGCCGCTCCTATTCGGACGAGGCCAACGGCACACTCTGGGGCGAGGCCGTGGGAATGGTCGTACTGGAGCGCGAGTCACGGGCGCGCGCCCTGGGACACCGGGTGTACGGACGCATCATGGCCGTACGCACCAACCACAACGGCGGCGGCAAACCCATTCTCGTGCCACGGGGACGGGCACAGGCCAAGCTGGTCGCCGCCACCATCGCCGCTTCCGGTGTGGATCCGGCCGATGTCGGGATGCTCGAGGGGCACGGCACGGGAACGCGTGCCGGCGACCCGCTGGAGATCCTGGCGCTGCAAAGCACATACGGCGCGGGCGGCTCGAATGCCCTGCTCGGGTCCGCGAAATCCAATGCCGGACACGCACAATCCGCCGCCGGCATGGTGGGTCTGATAAAGCTCCTGCTGTCCGGACAACACGGGCATATCCCGCCGACGCTCTTCGCGGACAACCCCACCACCAAGATTGACTGGTCGATGACCGGGATTCGCCTGGCCACGAAGCTGCACCCGTGGGAACCCAAAGACGGCATCCGCTACGGCTCGGTCTCGTCCTTCGGAGCGGGGGGCGCCAACGCTCATGCCATCATCGCGATGCCCGCCATGGACGCACAGGGAGAGGACGGGGACGATTTCTAGCCACCGCTTACCCAATGGAACCATCCCGGTCCTGCTCTCCGCAGATACACCAGAGGTGCTTCGCCGCGAGGCTTCGGCGCTTCTCGCATACGTCGCCGATCACCCGCGGATCGCGCCAAACCGCATTGCGGGCATGATCTTTCGCACCCGCGTCGCACGCCGGTATCGGGCGTTGGCCACCGTCGAGAATCATGATCAACTCGTCGCCGCGCTACGTACCGTGGTCGCCGGCACCGAGCATCCGCTCGTCGTGCGCAATTCCGAGCCCGCTACCGCGCGCCGCCACGGGTTCGTATTCCCCGGGCAGGGTGGGCAACGCCCCGGAATGGGCCGGCTCTTTTACGACGCGTTCCCCAGCTTCCGTGCCGAGGTAGAACGCTGCGCGGACTTGTTCGACAAGCAATTCGGCCGTTCACCGCTGAGCTATCTGCTCGACGATCAACTGCCCACGAATGACAGTGCGACTGTCGTTCAGCCTGCCCTCTTCACCCAGATGGTGGGGCTGGCGGCGCTGTGGCGCACGGTGGGCGTAACCCCGCGGGCAGTCGTCGGGCACAGCCAGGGCGAGATCGCCGGGGCCTACGTCTCGGGCGTCATGTCCCTCGACGACGCGGTGACCGTTGTCGGCACCCGGGCCGGAATCGCCGACGAGTTCCCCGCCGATGACTACGCGATGGCGGTCATCGCGACCGACCGCGATACCTGCGAAGAGCTTCTTGCCCGGAATTCTGGCTGGGCCGAGCTTTCGGTCATCAACTCTCCTTCGATGGTGGGCATCTCCGGCCAGCGCGAGACGGTTCACCAAATCGTCGAGCACCTCACCGAGGACGGTGTGTTCGCGCGCGTGATCCCCGTCCGCTATCCGGCACATACCAGCATGATCGCCTCCATCGGCGCTCAGATTCGCCATGCGCTGACTGAAAACCTGGACGCCGGTGAGTTCACGGTCTCCGAAATTGATTGCATCGGAGCAACACTCGGGACCGCAATCAGCCCTGAGATGCCCGTCGACCAGTACTGGTTCTGGAATCTGCGCAATGCCGTGCGTTTCGACCGCGCCGTCGCGACCGCGGCGGCCGCTCACGTCGACACCTTTGTGGAGTTGGCCGAGCACCCCACGCTGCAGCTGGCTCTCCGGGAGAACCTGGCAGCGCTGGGCTCCGAACGCACTGCCTGCGTGGTGGGTACGTCCCACCGAAACGCGACGGATCTCGGCGAGTTCACCGCCAATCTCGCGAAGATCGCGGTGCACGATCTGGACTACAACTGGGATGCCCTACGCGCCGAGGCACCCGACCGGGTATCGCTGCCATTGCGCGATTTCCCGAACGTGCAGAACAATGACATCCCGCTATGGCTCTCGTACCGCGCGGACACCAGCGGGGTCGCGGTGCCGAAGCAGCCGATCGTCACCCCCGAGGCCGAACGCCGCGTGGAGATGGGCAACGATTCCCGGGCATATCCCCGACTGCTGCGTGAGGCGTGGGCCAAGGTGACCCGGCGCTCGATGATGCCACCCAGGTCCTACGCCTTCATCGATGGCACCGGCGATGCCGGTGCCCTTGTTGAGGCCCTTCGTGACAGCGCGCCCAACTTCGGCTCCTCGGCCCGAATCGTCACCGGGACGGATGAATCCGGCATCGGGGATGCCGACACGGTGGTCATCGTGCTGCCCTCCCCGGAGCTGCTCGATGATCACGAAGCCGCCGGCGCGGTCGCGCGGTTCTTCGGCAACCGGACCTGGTGGCCCAGGCTGTCGAGCACGGTCACCGGCTGCTGGCTTGTCACCGTCGGCGGCGAGCAAGCCATCGCCGACGACGGACCAGCGCACCCGGTGCACGCCGCGATCGCCGCCGGTTTCCGGTGCATGGGCACCGAACATCCCGGCATCGCCTTCCGGCATCTGGATCTCACGTCCGATTTCGCCACCCCGGACAAGGCTGACAACATCCTGGCCGCACTGCAGTCGGCCGGCGAATCGGAGCTGGCGTTGCGCGCGGATGGCATGTACGCCAAGCGTGTCCTCGACATCGATCAGGACGGGGATGAATCATCCCGCGTCGTGGCGCCCGCCCATGTGGTGATCACCGGCGGCACCGGAAAACTCGGCCAGGAATTCTGCGAGCACTACGCCCGGATGGGTACCCGCCAGATCACGTTGATCAGCCGTTCCGGCGAAACCGACGCGGTGACCGGGCGCCTGGATGCCATCCGGCGCAGCACCGGCGCCAAGGTACGTGCGCTGCCCTGTGACGTGACCGATACGGCGGCCGTCACCGCGCTCGCCGATCAGCTCCGGGACACGCCGGCAGACCTCATCGTCCATGCCGCGGTGGACTACTCGGATACCCCGTTGGCCGAGGTAACTACCAACAAATTTCAGGACGCGTTACGCGCCAAGGTCATTGGGATCTCGAATGTTCTGGACACGGTGCCTCGCACCGATTCTTGCCGCGTCATGTTGTGCTCGTCCCTGGCCGCAACGATCGGCGGCAAGGGACAGCTGATGTACGCGGCGGGTAACAGGATGCTGGACGTGCTGGCCTCCACGCGGCGGGCGTCCGGGCTGGACTGCACGTCCATACAGTGGGGCCAGTGGACCGTGCACCTCGATCTCGGTGATGCCGGTATCGCCAAGCTCGCCGCCGCGGGGGTGCACCCGATGCGCCCCGCCGATGCGCTCGCCGTCGGCATGGGCCGCCACCACGGCAACACCCTTGTCGGGGCGTTCGATCTGACTCAAGCCCGCGCCATGCTGGGCGTATTCGGGTATGGGCCGCTGCTTTCGGAGCTCGAGGACAACGGCGGTCCCGTGGCACCCGCCGAGACCACCCGGCCGGCCCCCGTGGTATCTGAGAACAGATCCGGGCATCTGGTGCAACTGCTGGCCGAGGTCATCGGCGCCGACCACGCCGACTCCATCGACACCGCCATGCCGATGGTGGCGATGGGGCTGGATTCATTGCAGGCGTTGGAGTTTCGTCGGCGCGTGCAGGCCGAGCTCGACTTCGAACTGCCCGTGCAGGACCTGCTCGGCGGCGCCTCCGTGGACCACGTGATCGACGCGCTCACCGCCCAGTCGCGCTAACTCAGAGACAAGCGTTGCGGCGCATCGCAATCCCCTAGCACTGCACCATGACGTACATGACGTGTGAGTCCAGCGAACGGATGGCCGGCCCCTTACGCTGTGGAACCTGTTTGTAGATGTGCCGACCGACACGCACCGAGGTGGCTACGCACTCCGACAGAGGCTTGACGGGTCCGCTGCGGTTGATGACGACTTGATCTCCGCGGCTCTTGAGCGCGGCGATCAGGTCCTGCGCGTTACCCGGAGCCTGTGGCCCGGGCTGCGCGGGACCCGCGGCGGCCGGAATAGCCAATACGGCGGCGGCAAGCCCCACCGCCAAGGCCACGGCGGCGAAGCACATGGCAGCCGGGCCATGAGACAAAAACTGTGATGTCACGGTGATCGTGTCCTTGAGACCGCTAAGCGACATGAGGCCACCCTACACCTAACCCCATACCCGTAGAGGGTATCCAATGAGGTCTCGCACAGCAGAAAGTGCCGCTACGGCCGCTCGATGGCGTCGCGGGCAGCCCGTTGCAACTCGGCCACCTCCGCGTCAATACGCGGCAGAATCTCAGGAATCATGCCCCGCACCGGGATTTCGCCCAGTCGGGTCGAAAGCACAGGCTTGAGCCACCGCGTGATACCGACCCAGCCCGGACAGTTGATGCGTCGGCTGCGCCGTTCGATCCCTTTCACAAAGGCCCTACCGCAGGCTTGCACGGACGTCACTGTGCGCAGCGGCGGTGGCAGTCGCGTCAACATCTCGGAGAACGCCGAAAGATTCGACTTCTGGTCATTCACCATCGAGGTGTCTATCCAGGACATGTGGGCCGAACCGACATCGACACCGCGATGTGCGACCTCCAGCCGCAAAGCATTGGCGAAATGTTCCACGGCCGCCTTGGAGGCGTTATACGCGGTGACCGCGGGCGAGGCGGCGTAGGCGGCTAGCGAGGACACGACGAGCACGTACCCCCGTCGTTCGATCACCGACGGCAGTGCGGCGCGCACCGTGTGAAATACACCCAGCACGTTCACGTCGATCAGCTTCTTGAAGGTGGCCGGATCGATCTGCAGTACCGAACCGAAAGTCAGCAGACCGGCGTTCGCGACCACCACGTCGATTCCGCCGAACCGCTGGACAGCCTGCGCGGCAACTTTCTCCATGGCCGTCAGGTCGCACACATCGGCGACCGCCACCAGTACACGATCACCGCCCAGCTCGTCCGCTATCGCGGCAAGTTTGGCCTCGTCCAGGTCGGTGAGCACCACGTTGGCGCCCTTGGCATACAGCCGGTGCGCCACCTCGACACCGATTCCGCCGGCACCGCCGGTGATCATGACCGTCTTGCCCGCAACACCGTTCGCCGTTGAACCCATGCGACGACGCTACAACTGCACTCCCAGCAGGGCATCCACCGCATCGCGCACCTGCGCGCCGGCCGCAGCATCGTGACCGCCGTATGCCAGTGCATCGGTCACCCAGTTATCCAGGGCAGCAAGCGCTTTAGGTGTATCAAGGTCATCGGCCAGGTAGCGGCGGACTCTGGCCACCACGTCGCGGGCACTCGGCGCGGCGGACAGTGCCACCGCGTGCCGCCAACGGGCCAGCCTGCCCTGCGCGTCAGCCAACACCGCATCACTCCAGGACCGATCGGCCCGGTAGTGACCAGCCAGCAGCCCGAGCCTTACCGCGGCGGGGTCCACCCCCTGCGCCGTCAGCCCGGATACCTTCACCAGATTGCCCCGGCTCTTGGACATCTTGTGGCCATCCCACCCGATCATCCCCGCGTGTACGTAGTGTCGCGCGAAACGGCGTTGCGCGGTAACAGCTTCGGCGTGCGCGGCACTGTATTCGTGGTGCGGGAAGATCAGGTCGCTGCCGCCCCCCTGGATGTCGATACCGGCGCCCAACTCACGCAGCACAATCGCGGAGCATTCGACATGCCACCCGGGCCGGCCGGGCCCGAACGAGGCCTCCCAGCTCGGTTCCCCGGGCCTGGCGGCCCGCCACAGCAGCGCGTCGAGCTCGTTGGCCTTGCCGGGACGGCCTGGATCACCCCCGCGTTCGGCAAAAAGCCGCGACATGGTCTCGATGTCGTACCCCGACTCATAGCCGAACTGTTCGGTGGCATCGACGCGGAAGTACACGTCCGGATACTCGGGGTCGTCCACCACGTACGCGGCCCCGGACGCGAGCATCTTCTCGACGAGCTCGATGATGCAGGCGATCGACTCGGTGGCACGCACATATTCCCGCGGCGGTAGCACCCGCAGCGCGGTCATGTCGCCACGAAACAGCTCTGTTTCCCGGTCCCCCAGCTCGCGCCAGTCGATGCCGTCACGATCGGCCCGCTCGAAGAGCGGGTCATCGATATCGGTGACGTTCTGCACATAATGCACGTCCAGGCCCGCGTCCAGCCACTGCCGATAGATCAGGTCGAACGTGAGATATGTTGCGGCATGGCCCAGATGAGTAGCGTCATACGGGGTGATGCCACACACGTACATGGTCGCGGTCGGCCCGGTGGTGACCGGACGTACCTGACGGTCGGCGGTGTCATACAGCCGCAGCTGCGGCCCACCACCGTCGAGTTCAGGAACCGGCGCCGACGCCCACGACTGCATACCCACACCTTATGGGGTCGTTAGGCGCGCCCGGCGACCGCGTCCAGCAGCACCGGCGCCAAATCCGGCCGGCACATGATCAGGTCGGGCAGGTACGGATGCGGCTCGTTGTACCGAAGCGGAGATCCATCGAGCCGGGAGGCGTGCAGCCCCGCCGCCAGCACCACTCCCGCGGGAGCCGCCGAATCCCATTCCCATTGCCCACCGCCATGCAGGTACGCGTCGGCCTCACCACGCACGACCGCCATGGCCTTGGCCCCCGCCGAACCCATCGGAATCAGCTCGATGTTGAGCCGCTCGGCCATATCGGTGAGGAATTTGGGCGCCCGGCTAGCGCTGGCCACGATCCGGATCGGATCTGCCTCAGCGCGCGCCGCAGCCGTCACCCTGGTCTCGTCGGTACGAAACACGGTGTCCAGTCCGGGCAGCGCCACCGCGGCGTCGGTGATCGAACCGCCGTCTCCGTCGGCTTGCCACAAGGCGACATGCACCGCCCAGTCGTTGCGGCCTTCCATGCCGAACTCGCGCGTGCCATCGAGCGGATCGATGATCCACACCCGTTGTGCACCCAGACGCGCCTTGTCGTCCACGGCTTCCTCGGAGAGCACCGCATCGGCGGGGCGCTCTGCCGCCAGCCGCTCCAGCAGCAGCGTGTTGGAACGCTTGTCGCCTGCCGCACCGAGGCCCTTGGGGTCGTCGAACCCAAGCTCGGTACGCACCTGCAGCAGCAGTTGTCCGGCCTCGTGGGCGAGCTCCGCGGCGAGCGCGGCATCGGAAACAGTCACCCGGTCAGTATTACCCGATCGGAATTTGTCGCACCCCGTCGGCATACTCACGCGCATGGCTCCCATGCGATACGGAATTGTGCTGACGACAGGAGATGCCGCCGACGTCGCCCAGCTGGCAACACTGGCCGAAGAGGCGGGATGGGATGCGATCTTCGGTTGGGAACCCGTCTGGGGTGTCGACGCCTGGGTGGCATTGACCGCCGCCGCCATGCGCACCAGCCGGATCAAGCTCGGCACCATGCTGACTCCCCTGTCACGCCGCAAACCATGGGATCTGGCGTCCACCACCGCAACGCTGGACCGGCTCTCCGGTGGCCGCGTCATCCTCTCCGTGGGCATGGGTGCGCTGCACGACAATTGGCTGGCCTTCGAACGCGATCAGGGCCGCAGGACCCGCGCCGAGCTGCTCGATGAGGGCCTAGACGTCCTGTTCGGCCTCTGGGAGGGGCAACCCTTCAGTTATGAGGGCAAGCACTATCAGGTAACGCCGACTGCGCATTTGGTACCCGATCCACCGGTCCAAGCGCCACGCATCACCACCTGGTGCGTGGGTCTGCTCGGATCGGCGAAGTCCATGTCCCGCGCGGCCCGCTGCGATGGGCTGCTGCCGAACATCACCACCGCCGACGGACGGTTCGACTTCAATCCACCGCTGGATCGATGGGCGGATGCCGCCCGTGAAATTCATTCACTGCGAAGTGAACTGGGATACGGGGACGGCTACGACGTGGTGTACGAAGCGACTACCGATTGGAGCAACCTCGATGCCACTCGGGAGAAGATCGCGACCCTGCACGACGGCGGCTACACCTGGTATCTGGACTCGGACTGGCACACCGAGCACGACGATCCCCTGGCCGCACTACGTGCCCGCATCGAGATCGGGCCGCCACGTTAGCGATCAGTGCTTGACGTCGGTGCACAGAGTCTTTGGGGCGATATCCACGATTGAGGACACTTCCCAGCGAGGCTGAATACCGGGAAAGACCGTGGCGGCGGCAATCGCATCGTCTTTCGACGCGCCCGACCTCAGCGCGTCACACGCCCGGTAGCCGCTGGCAAGGTATCGAGCAGAGGCACCGCCGAAGATCGCGATGCCCGGGGTGGTGTCATTCAACATCTGCAGGAATTCGACCTCTCCGTCGGCGTGCGCTGGCGCCGCCAGGGCGACGGCCGAAGCGGCAAGAATTCCGGCAGCCGAGAACCGGCGGAAGTTTGTGATCATGATTTCCCCTCTGGCAAGGAGACGATCTTATGAGGCCATTCGCGCTGGCGGGAAGCCATTTCCCGATAGTCGACTGATCCCAGTTTTCAAGATCACGGCGCGAATTCGCCGGTGCAAATCGCCATCGGCGGATCGGGGAACGCGAAGGAGTGCACAACGCCGGGCTTTCCCTTGCACTGCGATGCCTCCTTCGTCCCCGGAATGACGAACAACACGACGAACGCCTTGGGCGCCTGACACGAGTCGGCGGCCACAAAAACCGTGCTACCCATCACCACGGCCGTCTGATAGCAGGAGCCCACACGTAGCTGCGGAGCAATGCAGTACGAAAAATCACCGGCGGTGAATCCCGTGTACGTCTGTCGGCACTTGCCGCCCGGAACCACCTCAATCACGCGCCAGGCCGCCGTGGGGTCGGTACACGCCACCGTCTTGTAGTCCGAGGGAGCCGCCAAAGCAATGCAGTCACCGACGGACGCGACCTGTCCGGGCGCCCTGGGCGGGCCCGTCGGCGCGGGCGGCGGCACCGGCATCTGCGGTGGCGCCGGTGGCGGTATCTGCGCGGTGGGTGGCTGGGCAGTGGGCGGGTGGTAGGTCGGTGCGCCGCCTGCCGTCGGCAGCTCGGGGTTCGCATACGACACTGTGGTGGTGGTCGGCGAGCTGGCTGCCTGTCGCGGATCGCTATCCCGGTTGAGAATCAGCACCAACACCAACGCAAGGACGACAACGACCGCACCCGCGACGGAAGCGATCAGAAGCCATGGCTTGGATTTCTTCTGCGGCCCGTACGGGTCCTGGCCCGGGAGCCCCGGATACATGGGCGGGACCGCATAGCCCTGCGGCACTCCGTCATACAGCCGGCCTATCGAATCGTCTGGGTAGTCCGCGGGCGCCTGCCCGAAGTACTCCTGTGCGTATCCGTACTGGCCTTGCGCCGGCGGTGCACCCTGCCATTGCCCCTCCGGTGCACCCCACTGTCCGGTTCCGCCGTACTGGTACGGGTCATTCGGCCCCGTCATGTTCGCACCCCCTCTGCCCCGTTTCCCACGGACGCGTTGCCGACCAGGCTAGACGATCGGCAATCAAAAGGCGGGCCACGGTATGGGCCTGTTGCGATCGGGCGTCGGCATCACCGGCTCGTCCAGCATCATCGCAGCGCGCTGGCGCAATGCCGCCACTTCTTCGGTGGTTACGTGGGCCTCCAGAACAGTGCCGAATTCGCCGCGTAGTACCTCCTCGAGGCGAACGACATCGGCAAGCAACTCGGGCTCGACGGGCTTGCCCGCCCATCCCCACAGGACGGTCCGCAGCTTGTCCTGCGCATGCAGGCAGATCCCGTGATCGACTCCATAGACGCCGCCGTCGGCGCCCCGCAGGATATGGCCGCCCTTGCGATCGGCGTTGTTGACCAGGGTGTCGAATACCGCCATGCGGCGCAGCAGGGAGTCATCGGCGTGCACCAACACAATCTCCGCACCGTCGGCGTCCAGCGCCCGCAGAATGGGCAGGTAGCCGGAGGGGATCGCCTCAGGCAGGCAGATATCGACCAGGTCCAGGGCGCCCTCGGCCAGTTCCGGCTCATGAATCCACTGCTGCACCATGCCGACCCCGGCCGGGCCGTCACGAAATACCGTGTAGGGCACCACGTTCCAACCCAGCTCGGCCGATATCAGGTAGGTCGCTACCTCGCGGCCGGCCAGGGTGCCGTCCGGGAAATCCCATAGCGGCTGTTCTCCCCTGACCGGTTTATAGACACAGTGCACACCCTCACCCGATGTGTTCTGGACCTCGCAGAGAAACGTGGCATTGCTCGCGGACCGGATGCGACCGATGACGGTGAGCTCACTGTCACGGATCGCGGCACGGTCGGTGTCGGCACTCCCGTTAGGAATCTGGGTCATCTGTTGTCCCGGGCACCGTCCCGCGGCGATAGCCGTTGGTGCGGACACAGATGTGCCCGGCCGGGTCCAGCGGTTCCTCGCATAGCGGACAGGGAGGACGGCCCGCCGATACAACCCTGGTGGAGCGGGTTGCGAACTGTCGCGCCGCCTCCAGAGACAGAAATACCCGAACCGCGTCCGGGCCCTCCTCGGAGTCATCCAGCACCACCGAGGCGTCGAACTCCTGCTCGCTGACCGCGAGGAGTTCGACAACCACCGAATTGGCCTCGGCATCCCAGCCCAGGCCCATCGTGCCGACACGAAACTCCGCATCTACGGGCATCACCAACGGATTGAGATCGTCGACCACGTCCGGCTCGGGCGGAATCGGCGTTCCGAATCGACGATGGACCTCAGACAGCAGTGTTCCGATGCGTTCGGCGAGCACCGACACCTGCTGCTTTTCCAGCATCACAGTGACGATCCGGGTTTCGTGGACAGCCTGCAGGTAGAAGGTACGGTTCCCCGGCTCCCCGACTGTCCCGGCGACGAAACGGTCCGGGCTGCGGAATACGTGAATCGATCGCGGCATGGTGCCTCCAAAACTACCGCTAGTCGGTGGTGCCGCCGACTGTCGCGTCGGATGCATCCCCGGCGGACTTCTCGGGCGGCCGGGCGCTCAGCGCGCTCGACAGATCCGGACCGGTGTGGTTCATGTGCAGGACGAAGGGCCGTAGCTCGGTATACCGCACCACGCTCATCGAGGCCGGATCGGCCACGATGCGCTGGAAGGCGTCCAAGTGAGTGCCCAGGGCGTCGGCCAACACCGACTTGATGACATCTCCGTGAGTGCAAGCCACCCAGATGCAGTCGCCGCCGTGCTCCTCGGACAGTCGCCGGTCGTGCTCGCGCACCGCGGCCACCGCGCGTGCCTGGACCTGCGCCAGACCCTCACCATCGGGGAATCGCGCGGCGCTGGGCTGCTGCTGGACTACCTTCCACAGGGGTTCGGCCAGCAGTTCGGCGATCTCGCGGCCCGTCCACTGTCCATAGTCGACCTCGGCGAGCCGATCCTCGACGATCGGTATCAGCTCGAGCGCGACAGCCAATGGAGCCACCGTCTGTTCGCAGCGCAGCAGCGGCGAGGTGACGATGGCCTGCACGGCAACCGCACTCAGACGATCCACCACGCCGCGGGCCTGGGACTGCCCCTTCTCGTCCAGCTCGACCCCTGGGCTGCGCCCGGCAAGGGTGTGCGCGACATTCGACGTGGACCGTCCGTGGCGTAACAGGATGACCGTCATGATGCGCTCACCACTCCCGCGGCCAACAGGCCCATCACCGCGAGGCCCAGGATCACGCGGTAGCCCACGAACCAATACATGCTGTGGTTACTGATAAATCGCAGCAACCACGCGACGGCGGCGTAGCCAATCACAAACGCGATCAGGGTGGCCACCAACAGCTGCGGGCCCGTCGCGCTCATGCCCTCGGTCACCGGATGGAACGCGTCGGGCAGCGAGAACAGCCCAGAGGCCAGCACGGCCGGGATCGCCAGCAGAAATCCAAATCGGGCTGAGGCGGGCCGGTCCAGCCCGAGAAAGAGCCCCGCGCTGATGGTGGCGCCCGATCGGGAGACCCCCGGTATCAGGGCCAAAGCCTGTGCGCTACCGACGATCACGGCATCTTTCATGGTGAGCTGTTCGGTGTGGCGCACCTGGCGGCCGTAATACTCAGCGGCGGCGATCACCAGCGCGAAAATGATGAGCGAAGCCGAGATGAGCCATAAATTCCTTGCACCGGAACGGATCTGATCCTTGAACGCCAGGCCCAGGATGCCGATGGGCATGGTGCCGACGATGACATACCAGCCCATCCAGTAATCAAAGCTTCTGTGCGCCTTCACAAAAAGTCCGTCAAACCAGGCTCGAAGGATGCGCCAGATGTCCTTGGCGAAGTAGAGCAACACCGCAGCCTCGGTACCCAGTTGAGTGACTGCGGTGAAAGACGCGCCTGCGTCGTCGTGGAAGAACACCCGCGACACGATGGCCAGGTGACCGGATGAGGAGACCGGCAGAAACTCGGTAAGCCCTTGCACCACCGCCAGCACGATCACTTGCAACCAGGACATTGCCGCTACTGCCGAATCCACGACAGCGACCGTACTGGACGCGGCGGCGGATCGCCCTAGCCGGCCAGTAGCCGGGCGAGCCGACTGGTGCTCACCGGCTGCGCGTCGGCGACCAGATCGCGCACCGCGGCAACGATGCTGCGTTCGTCGGTAACGTCGATATCGGTGATCGGCCGGGTGCGGCCCGCCACCACATCGCTGTCGTCGGGCACCAGCTCGGTGCGAAATGCCCGGTAGATCTCGACACGCAGCAACGAATCCTCGATGCGGAAAGCGAAGCTACGACCATCGCCTACCTCACCAAACCCATTCGCGTGCACGCCCGTCACCAGGACCTCGACGGTGAAGACCGGACTGTCGGCAAGCGTCATGGTCCTTACGATAGCCCTCAGCTACCGACTGCTAGCACCGAACGCGCCGAGAAAGTCATCTCCCGGTAGGCAATCCCAGCTCGATTGCGATGATGGACGCGATGAATCGTTTACCTCGCCGCGGGATGCGCGGTATAAGGGGCACCGTCGCCGCGCTAGCAGTCGTCATCACGGCGGCCGCAGCCGCCTCCTCGGGCTGCTCATCCGGCGGCGATAGCGAAAATTCCGCCGATCCTCGGGTTATCACCCCGGCCTCCGCAGCGCAGTCGCCCCCTGTGACCACAGCGCCGGCCGGGACGGTGCACCGGATCGCCGGGCAGGCAAGCGCCGTGTTGTTCGACACCTCGACCAAGACGGTGTCGATTCTAGCCAATGAAGGCCGGATAGTGACGACGGTCACACGCGACGACCTCGACACGGTACGCCGCGTCACCAGACTTCCCTCGCCCGCGACCGCGGCCGTCGGCGATGACCGCGGCACCGTGTACCTGTCCACCGCGGGCGGCTATTTCGCCCTGGACATCGCCTCGGGTCGCGCCGACAAGGTCAACATCTCGGGCCACGAAAACACCGAGTTCTCGGCGATCACCCGGCGCCCGGACGGCCGAATCGTGTTGGGAAGCGCCGACGGCACCGTCTTTACCCTCGGCCTCCAGAACCAGGTCATCGCCCACGCGGCGGGCTTCGCACATATTGATTCCCTTGCTTACCAAGGCAATACCGTCGCGGTGCTGGATCGCGCGCAAAGCTCGGTGACCACACTGACCGCGGCCGGCGATGGCACCGCGCATGCCCTGCGGGCCGGCGAGGGCGCCACCACGATGCTCGCCGATGACAAGGGCCGCCTCTTGGTGGCCGACACCCGTGGTGGTGCGCTACTGGCGTTCGGACTGGCGGATTCACTCATCCTGCGCCAGCGGTATCCGGTGTCCGGCGCCCCCTACGGGCTCGCGTACTCGGCCACGCTGATCTGGGTGTCGCAGACGGCGACAAACACGGTTATTGGCTACGATCTGTCCACCGGCATCCCCGAGGAAAGGGCTCGATTCGCGACTGTGCGGCAACCTAATTCACTGGTCAGCGACGGATCCACACTATTTGTGGCATCCGGGGCGGGCGACGGAATACAGGCGATCGACATCAGGAGCCTCGGATGAGCCGCGCCGGGCGCGGCAGCTTTCCGGCGAGTTGGGAGAGCGAGCCCGATGACGACTACGACTACTACCCGTTGCGGCTGCCGCCGGAGATCACCAGGATCACCGCCTCACTACGACTGTCCATACAGGCCGAGTTCGGCGGCTGGGAACTCACCCGTGTACGGCTCTACACCGACGGAAGCCGACGAGTTCTCCTGCGCCGCAAGAAGTTACGTGGCAGCCTGGGCGCCGGCCCGTTGACGGCACCGGTGATGTAGTGCTGTACCAGATCCTGCTGCGACTGTTCTTCCTGGTGCCGCCCGAGCGCGTACACACCCTGGTGTTCGCGGCCCTGCGCGCCATCGCCGCCTTCACACCCACACGATGGTTGCTGAATCGCCTCTGCGCCCCCACCGATCCGATCCTCGGCACCGAGGTGTTCGGGGTGCACTTCCCCGCCCCGCTGGGGCTGGCCGCCGGATTCGACAAGGACGGCGAGGGCCTGAAGGTGTGGGGACCCCTGGGCTTCGGCTATGCCGAGGTGGGCACGGTGACGGCAATCGCCCAGCCCGGCAACCCGAAGCCGCGTCTGTTCCGGCTCCCGGCCGACCGTGGCCTGCTCAACCGCATGGGCTTCAACAACCACGGCGCGGCAGCCCTCGCCCCCCGGTTGGCCACCCGCACGTCGACAGTGCCGATCGGCGCCAACATCGGCAAATCGAAGATCGTGGAGCCCGCCTTCGCGTCCTCGGACTATCGGGTGAGCGCCCGGCAGGTAGGACCCGCGGCCGATTTCTTGGTGGTGAACGTGAGCTCCCCCAACACCCCCGGGCTGCGCGATCTGCAAGCAATCGGCGAACTGCGCAAGATCCTCTCCGCCGTGCTGGAGGAGACCACCGCGCCGGTGCTGGTGAAGATAGCCCCGGATCTGTCCGACGCCGACATCGACGAGATCGCGGACCTGGCAGTGGAATTGGGCCTTGCGGGAATCGTGGCCACCAACACCACCATCAGCCGCGCCGCGCTGAAGACGACCGGCGTCGAGCACCTCGGTGCCGGAGGCGTTTCCGGACCGCCGGTGGCGGCACGCTCACTGGAGGTGCTGCGGCGGTTGTACCGACGGGTAGGAGATCGTCTGGTGCTCATCAGCGTCGGCGGAATCGAGGATGCCGACGATGCGTGGGCACGGATCATCGCCGGGGCATCGCTGCTGCAGGGCTACACGGGCTTCATCTACCGGGGTGGTTTCTACGCCAAACGCATTCACGACGGCATCGCCCAGCGCCTGCGGGCGGGCGGCTTCGCCAGCCTTCAGGACGCCGTCGGGTCGGCCACCTGACCTACGAGCAGCTAGTGCTGCTCGTAGGTGCCGTGGATGACGGCGCGGGCGATCGCATGCCCGAACAGGTTGAAGCCCAGGTAGGCCGGCGTCGCGTTCTCCGGCAGCTCCAGCTTCGGCACGCTGACCGCGTGCACCGCGATGTAGTACCGGTGCGGGCCGTGTCCGGCCGGCGGAGCGGCCCCGATGTACCGCTTGAGGCTGGCATCGTTGGCCAAAGTGATGGCGTCACCGGGCAATCCGCTGCCGTCACCAACTCCGGCGGGCAACTGCGTCACCGTGGCGGGTAGGTTCGCCACCGCCCAGTGCCAGAAGCCAGACGCGGTCGGGGCATCCGGGTCGTAGACGGTGACGGCGAAGCTCTGGGTTTCCTCCGGAAATCCGGACCAGCTGAGCTCGGGCGAAACATCCTGTCCCCCAGCGCCCATGATCCCGCTGACCTGGTCCAGGCTCAGCGGCTGACCGTCGGTGACGCTGGCGGAGGTCAGGGTGAAGGTCGGCAACTGCGGCAGAGCGTCGTACGGGGAAGCCATGCGATGTCCTTTCGTTCGAGTGCGGTCAGTGATTGAGCAGGAAATGCTGGAGAACCTTGGTGCCGAACGTCAGTGCGTCAACCGGTACCCGCTCGTCTACGCCATGGAACAGCGAGGCGAAATCGAGCTCCGGCGGCAGCTTCAGTGGGGCAAATCCAAAACAGCGAATACCCAACCGGGCGAACGCTTTTGCGTCGGTACCACCGGACAGCATGTAGGGTACGGTGCGCGCTTCGGGATCGAATTCGAGCACCGCCGCGTTCATCGCGTCAACCAGGTCGCCGTCGAACGTCGTCTCATACGCCGGGAGCAGCTGCACCCACTCACGTTCGACATCGGGCCCGATGATCTCGTCGACCTCACGCTCGAAGGCCTCCAACCGTCCGGGCAACACGCGGCAGTCGATGACGGCCTCGGCGGTCGCCGGAATGACATTGGCCTTGTACCCGGCCTTGAGCATGGTGGGGTTGGCGGTGTCGCGCAGCGTGGCGCCGACGATCTTGCCGATCGAGCCCAGCTTGGCGACCGTGCCTTCCAAGTCCGGCGAGTCCGGGTCGAAGTCGTAGCCGGTCTCCTCGGCCACCGCACCGAGGAACTGGGTGACCGCCTCGGTCAGCACCAACGGGAACCGGTGCCGTCCCAGTTTGGCGACCGCCTCCGCCACCGCCGTCACGGCGTTGTCCTCGTGCACCATCGAGCCGTGGCCGGCGCGGGCTTTGGCGGTCAGCCGCATCCACGCGATGCCCTTCTCCGCCGTCTCCAGCAGGTACAGGCGCCGCTCGCCGCCCTGCCGACGGGGCACGGTGAGTGAAAAGCCGCCGACCTCACCGATGGCCTCGGTGATGCCCTCGAACAGATCGGGACGGTTGTCCACCAGCCACTGCGAGCCCCACTTGCCACCGTTTTCCTCGTCGGAGACAAATGCCCAGACGAGATCTCGCGGCGGGACGATTCCGGATCTTTTGAAGTACCGGGCGATGGCGATCATCATCCCGACCATGTCCTTCATGTCGACCGCGCCGCGGCCCCACACGTAGCCGTCGTTGACCGCCCCGGAGAACGGATGCACGCTCCAATCCGCGGCCTCGGCGGGCACGACGTCGAGGTGACCGTGAATCAGCAGGGCACCGCGATCCGAGCTCGCCCCGGGTAGCCGCGCGAAGAGGTTTCCGCGCCCCGGGGCGCCGGCCTCGACGTACTCACAGGTGTATCCGACCTCCTCCAGCTGCTGCTGAATCCACCGCGCGCATTCGGCCTCGCCCTTGGTGGTCTCCAGCTCTCCGGTGTTGGAGGTGTCGAAACGGATCAGCGTGCTGACCAGATCGACGACCTCATCCTCGGGTGCCGGGTTCACAGAAGTCACAACTACCTTTCCTACCATCGTCGGTGGCGACGCACCGGGCTGCGATGACCGGTTTGGGCTCTGTGCAGGGTTTCCGCTAGCCTATGACGGCAACCACGGGCCATAGTGCCCGCACTTGGTTTGAGCACAGCGCGGAAATTCCGCCCACGTGCCCAAACTGGAGCAAGAGGTCCGAGTGGCGGAATGGCAGACGCGCTAGCTTGAGGTGCTAGTGCCCTATTAACGGGCGTGGGGGTTCAAGTCCCCCCTCGGACACACGACTGAGGCGAGCGAAATGAACGCTCGTGTTCATTTCGCGGGCCGATGGAGTGCGTTGAGCGGCTAAGCCGCGATCACACCCAGCGATACGACTCAGGTCGGCAGTCGCCGGACTTGCTGGTTAAGCGAGTGGTAATCCAGATGCAGGCCCAGGCTGGCGTACACCTCGGCACGTTCAGTCGCAGTTGCCTGCCCCAGTACCGCGGCCAACCCACCCAACTCCTCGACCAAGGTGCTGATCTGTGCAGCGGACATGGTGGAGGGCTGCTGTACGCGCGCTAGACGCGCCTTCAGTTCATCACGCTCGGCGGTACGACGACGCAATGCATTGGCTAAATCCTCGATGGCCACACCTGACTCCACTGCCCAACAAGCGCGGCAACCTTGCTATTAGCCTCACTGAGTTGCCGCTACAAGGCCGCATAACTGGCATCTGCTACCCGGCCCACTTGCTGCCCGCGTGCTAAGTCATCAGGGCCGCCGGGACACTGCTCGCCACCGAGGCCGGAGCATCTGTCACCGACGCCCACGGCAACCCCACACCACCAATTAGCCGCAACCATCGCCACCGCACCCGGCATCGCTAGCCAACTGGCCGCCATCATCGAAAACAGCGCCACCACCAGCTAAACAGCGCAGGCCGACTATTCCCACCGCGTCCATCGGTCATCAATACGGCGGGACGGCTACCGTCCGCCGCCCCCGAACAGACCACCGAAGTCACACACAGGCACACCAAAACCGCCTCTGAACTGCGGGGTGAGAACTTTCTTTACTGCTATCAAGGTCCGTAAGTAACACCAGCACGGTGCCCGCGACCGATGGGTACGGGTCTACCACAACAACTTGTGCTGCGCCGCGATGTCGGCCCCTGCAAGTAATGTTTCTTGGCTGGCCTGAGTACGAGATCGCAAGAAAGGAGGAAGAGAGTGAGCGGGCATTGGAGTGCCCGCTCACTCTGAGGACCGCTACACGACCCGTCGTTACAGACATGAAGTGTAGGGCCCTCGTTCATATCCCGTATGCCAACGACGGGAGTTCTAACTATGAGAGAGGTCTCACTAACGTGAGCGTTCGTATTACTGCAATCCGCATGTCTGGTGGCACTGGCCACGAACACGTTACCGACCTGTGGTGGGTCAATCCGTCCACTGGAGCCGACGGAACCAGCTCCCGCGCAGCGGTTGTGACGTGGATCGAAGACGACAACGGCAAGGCGTACGTCGAAGAGGGCGGGCATCGCATCGACGTCGGAGTGGTAAGCCCGACGTCGGGGCCGAAGTACCTGCGCACATACGCAGACGGCTATTGGACTAACAACCTGCTGTCCTTACCCCGTAAATAAGTGCCTAGCTTGGGATGGGGGTGGGTTTTCCGCCCCCATCCCAAGAAACTACGAAGTAGCGGAGGACAACGTGGCTAACTCGGATGGCGACGAACTCATCGGCTGGTCAGATATCGCAGGAGGCGATTGGCCCACCCTGCTCGTAGGCAACGGCTTGAGCATCAATATTTGGAACAAATTCGCCTACTCTGAACTGCGCACCCACGCTCATCTGAATTCGCCAGCTGAACGGCTGTTCTGCGACTTGGAAACAGTGAATTTTGAGGAAGTGCTCGAGAGCCTTTGGCACGCCGGACGCGTGTCAGCAGCACTAGGCCAAGATAGCGCTGCAGCGAACGATCTGTACACCCACGTGCGACTCCAACTCGTTACAGCAATCCAAGGAGTGCATTTGCAATGGAGCAGTCTGCCGTCGGAGCACCTTGGTCGAATAGCGGCGACACTCGATCAACACCGCTGGGTGTTCACGCTAAATTACGACCTCCTCACCTACTGGTCCCTGATGAACAACTTGTCCTCGACAGAGATCGTTGACTTCCTTTGGAACAATCCCTTCAACCCTGCTGACGCGAATCTCCGTTCGGGCGGAGCGACCGGGCTTCTCTTCCTCCACGGTGGCATCCATCTGTGGCATGACTCGCTAAGCGGGGAGTCCGGAAAATGGACATACCAGCAGCAGGGAGGGCTTCTATCCCGACTGGGCACAACTCTGGATTCTCACCCTGACCGGCTTCCGTTGATTGTGAGCGAGGGCCGGAGCGAACAAAAGCTGCGCGCCATCCGACGCTCGGACTACTTGTCTTTTGGATATCAGAAACTGTGGGAGAACAGTTCTCCCACAGTAATATTCGGAGCCAGCTTCGGACCTCAAGACGCCCACATCGTAAGAGCCCTGCGGAGCGGCCCCCAACGTAAGATCGCCATATCGGTCTTCCCTGTCGCCGATGCTGCCGCGGTAGTTGCGACAAAAGCGACTTATCGCGCCCTTCTTCCCGACCAAAATCTGTGCTTTTTCGACTCCAGCACCCACCCGCTAGGAGATCCTGAACTACGCGTCACCATCGCCTAACATCGACTCGCCGGGCCATCGCCGCCGCTATACCTCACCAACTGGTAGAGCAGGCTGGTCAACACCTCAGCTGCAAGACCTCAACCCGTGTTGTAGGTGGCCAAGTCCCCCCTCGGACACACGACTGAGGCGAGCGAAATGAACGCTTGTGTTCATTTCCGGGCCGATGGAGTGTGTTGAGCGGCGAAGCCGCGATCACCCCAGCGATACGACTCTCGCTGGTTTAAGCGAACCGTAATCGAGACCGCGGGGTCGCCGGGCTGGCCCACGGACCTCGGCATGCCCTGCCCCGCCTCCCCTCTGCCGGACGGCCGAACGCGAGGTGAGTGGCAGTGATCTGGCATGAAGGACCAGTCGGTGCGAAAGACTGCCTGTTGAAGCAACGGCAGGCGCAGCGACGTCGCGGGCGATCCGCTGCGCCGTGATGTGCCGCATATACGAGAACAGATTGCTGGGCACCAGCTCAGGCGGCGACTGATTTGGTTCCAACAATTCTCACCTACGCGGAGACCTCGAATATCATACGGAAAGTGGTGGATGGCACCAGGAGTAAAGGGCCGCAGCCTGTTTGGCCGCATGTGCCATCTCCTTTCCTGACCCTCGAGACAGAATGGTGTGCGCCTCTGCAAGTGAGTGGCGGACGGTTTGTAGCAGCACGTAATCCATGGTGGTGGACTGCGGCGGGAACGGCGGGGCCTCGGATCGGCTGATAGACGCCTCGAATGCTGCCGGGTTGTCAGGAACAACTGGATCGCCCGCGAAATATGCGGCGACTATTTCGGCGTCGGCGCGCATTGTCGCGGCCCGTCGCCGATAGCCCTGGGCCTGCCATCTGATCAAGTCGATCAGGAGCTGCAATGACGCCGCATCTTGCGGCGAAATCCCGTATCCACCAGCGTCATCGAGGAACGCGTCGAGCTGCCAGGCGGCCATGTCGTAGAGGCCGGCCGCCAGCTCGAGTCGCGGTGGATCTAGCTGCGGTTGCGGCTTGTTCATGGCTCCGGCCTAGTTCGTGGGCGCCGATTGCGTGATGACGCCTGGATTGTGGCGTGCAAGATCGTCGTCGCGTAGATCTCCTGGGAAGCACGGCGATACGACGGTCAATGTGGGCGAGTAGTTGGCGGGGTGGGCGATTTCGATTTGAAGCCGGTATCCATCGTCGGCGTATGCGAACCAGTTGGGCTTGTCGAACTCGCTACGCTCTATCACCTGCAAACCCCAACTGCGCCAAACATCGCCGATATTCGCGACGATCTCCGTGGGGCTGACATTCGCCGGTGCGGTGACATGGGTCGTGACGTCGTACTCGGTCGGCCCCGGGCCGGGGCCTGCGAAGTCGTCGTCGCATGACAGATTGCTGCCACCCTGTGCGTCGGTACTGTCCAGTGCCGTGCCCTTAGGCAATGCATCGACGGTGCGCTGCAAGTACTTAAGCACGGTGTCTATGGCTTCTTGTTGACTGCCAGGGATTTTCGGATTCTTGGCTGTGGGTGTGGGTTCCATGGGTCCTCCGGGGATAGCAGTTGCACCGGATGGTGTGGACGGTCCGAGCGGTTCAGCGGGCCGGCTAGGAGTGCACGCGGCCATAACGACGGCGAGGGCGACAATGACTGCTCGGGACATAGGTTTGATCATGGTACGAAACTCGGCGGCGTGACATCGGTGCGTCCGACGATGATCTTGCCCATGTTGGCCAGTGCGGGGTTGCCCTTATCCCAGTAGCTGCTATGCGCCTCGACGGTCGGGAGACCAAGTGGCCCGGCCGGACCTGGTGCGGCTTCGAACGGAATGCCGCCGAACTGGGAAGCCATGGGATCTGGACCGAGCGTCGCATAGGTGACAACACCGATGATGTCGTTCTGCGCGCGAGTGGAGAAGACGCTGGCACCAGGAGCGAGATTGAGGTCCTTCGTGTGGTCGGCGAGCACCCCGGGGCTTCCAACCGTGATCACGTTGTTGGCATCGAGGTGATGCCCGTCAGTGGCCGCACCACCCAACAGGGTGGAGCCGTAACTGTGGCCGATAACGGTCTGAATCGCTTGTCCCCCAGCGGCCGCGTCGTTGTGCGACGCGCGCAGCCCGGCTTGGAAATCGTCCAGGGCTTGGGCGCCGTTGTGGGCGTAGCTCGTGGAGGCCGCCTCCGGGATGCTCATGGGCCGGTCATAGCCCATCCACGTGGTGACCGACACATCGGTGGGATGCAAGCTGCGGTCGGCCTCACGTGATGCCCAGTACATCCGCTCAGACTTCTCGGTGCTGTATTCAAGGCGCGCGAGATCTTGACCGGTTCCGGGTACATAGGTGGCGACACGTTTGGCGTTGTCCGGGTTGTTGATTGATGTTGCCGCATGGCCCTTGTCGTCGAGGTAGCCCAGGTAGCGGCGCATGCCGTCCTTGGAATCCAGGGATTTCCCGACCTGTTGATAGCTGGACAGAGTGTGGTTAGCGTTTTCCCACTGCTCTTTCCAGTGCCGGTATTCCCAATTGCCGCCCTTGTTCGTCGGCAGCTTCCCATCTGCCCAATCCGGGTGTTGCGCCCGCAATGTATCGACATTGGCCTGCGCCGCGTGGGTCAGTTCGCCAAGGTGGCGCTCGTTGAAACGTGTGCGGTCCTCGAACGGCATGCCGGGATGGTTTCCGATGAAGTGATCGCGGTTGTAGAGGTCTTGCTTTTCCTCTTCGGTGAGCCCGTTCCACCAGCGTGTGAACTCCTCAGGCTTAGCGAACTCCTTAGCCTTGTCGAGAATCCAGGGCACCGTGCCCGCATCCGAATCGCCATCGGGGCCATCAAGCAGATCAACCGCGCGCGTCAGCTGCGCATCAGAAGACTCGCCCGCGGCCAACACCTGTTTGGCGGTCGAAACGATGTACTCCATATCGGAGGGATCGTGATTCTCGTTCAATGCGGTGACGGTACCGCTGCTCTTGTCGATCCGGAATCCATGATCGGCCGCGTATGCATCCACGGTTCTCAAGAGCTGCTGCGCTCCATCGAATCCATCTGCGGCACCGTACATTCCCTTGGTCGCAGCCCGGTAGTCATCGCAATGGATGGTCATGAACTTGCCAAGGCTATCGAGATTGCCGAACGCGGCAGTGGCCGAGACACCGGTCCACCGGCCTTGAATTGGTAGCTTCCCAATACCCGCCTTGGTCTCGTCCATCGATGCGGCTTGCTTCTCCAGCGCCTTGGCCGCATCACGAATGGTTTCGACTTCTAGCCGCTCGATATCGGCGAGGGTGATAGCCATCAACGTCCCTGCCGGGTAACGAGAATACGTTCGGCGTTCATCTCATCGGTGCGCTCGAATTCGTGGCCGATCTGACGCAGCGCCTTGCTGTTGTGCTCCAGCTCGTGCTCGACGTTGTCCGAGATCTTTTGCAGAAAACCGAGCTTGCCTTGCAATGCGGGAGCCGAGGTTCCTATCCATTTCGACGCCGCGGTTTTCAGGGTCTCATTGGCTGGCGTGTGCACTTCCTTGTGCTCACGCTCAAGCGTCGCCAAACGATCCGATGACATCAACAGATCTACCGGGTCAACATGCAACCGTTCCCCCAATGCCCTACCCCTTCCCCACAGCTAAACGACTGTCCGACTGGGCTTCTCACTCAAACTTGACGTTCCAACCCATCGACTTATAACGACGAATCTCCGCCTCGCGCGCCTTTTTCTCGGCTTCCTCGTTCTCGGTCCAATCCCCGATCACCCCAGGAGATGCCTTGATCGTTTCGCCAAACAATTCGTTGCCATTGTCGACATTGATCAAATAGCTCGGCGTTGCGTGATCATCATCGTCTTCACCCTTGCCGTGACCTCCGTGCGCACCGCCGCCCATCATCCCCATGGGACCCATGCCACGTACCCCGGCAGCACCCACGCTCGCGGGGTTCACGCCACCACCGCCAGCACCGGCCGCGGCGCCACCCGGTAAGCCCGCGCCACCGCGCAGCGCACTCAGACCACCAGCACCACCCGCACCTGAACCCGACCCGCCGACGCCTGCACCCGTCGACGACGGCGAGTAGCCAGCTGCGGTCGTGCTACCGATAGGAACACCGGAACCACCGGAGCCAGAACCCAACCCGGAACCAGACCCACCAGAACCAGCGCCCTGACCACCACCGGAACCCGAGCCAGCACCCTGACCACCGCCGGATCCACTGCCTTGACCCTGACCTTGGCCCGCGCCGGCCTGCCGACCCTCACCACCGGCCAACTGCGGCTTAGTGTCCTTACTGGCCAAACCATCCGAAGATGACGGCGGGGTCTGCGTGCCACTACCTGAACCACCCGACCCCGAGCCACCACCGCCGCTACCGCCAGCGCCACCGGGATCATTCGGAGTCGGCCCCAGCTGTTGCACATCCGGGTCGGTGACCTTGGGGCGGTCCGTTGACATCGGATTGGTATACGCGCTTTGCGCCGCAGCACGAATCGCGTTGAGCGCCTGCTGCTTCTCGTCCTTCGAAGCGTTCTTATCCGGAACCGGATAGTTCTGCGGCACCCGACCAGCCGCGATCAACGTCTCACCATCCTGCTCGGCAGCCTGACTCAGCTTCCCCGCCTCCGCAGCCAAACCCGTATCCGGGTCTGCGATCTTCTTATACGTGCGGTCAACAGCGTCATACGCCGCGTTGGCAGCCTCGCCCGACCACGACTCGGAGTCAAGCAGCTTGCTGCGCACCTTCATCGCCGTATCCACCGACTCAGACACAGCTCCATAGACGCTGCTCCAGCGGTCCGCTTCCGCACGCGCCGACTCAACCGCCAAACCTGTCAGCTTGGAGACGATCTCCTGATGCGACATCCCCTGCCAGCCATCATCAGCCATCACTCACACCCCATCTCACTTCGGAAGAGTCGGAGCCACCGCAGCAGCCACTTGCTTTGATTTTGCGCACGGATCGGGCACGTCTTGGGCTTCCTGAACGTCGACTACGACCACGACAACAGCGACCGTTGCCTGTTGCGACGGCAGTATCACCGTGCAACTCGGTACCGAAGCGACGCGGCCCTGGTAAATCACTCCGTCAAGACCGGCCACCGTGATGGGCTGAGGATTGTTGTACAGCTCAGGATCCAGGTAAGCCGACACCTTGGTGTTAGCGACCGTCAATTCCGCCGTCCAACCGCCACTGAGACCCTTCCATTGGCAGCCACGCAACTGCGGATCCTGAGCCCCGACATCGGTCACTTTCGACGGATCCAAACCCCAGGAACGAATCTGCTCAGCGGAATAGCCAAAGCATGGGTCGTAGCTCGTGCCGTCATTCCAATGATTAGGCGGCGGATGCGGGGCCGTCAATGTGCTCGACACCTGAGGTTGCGAACTCGCAGTGGCCGACGCCGACGGCGACGCCGAACTGGTGCTGTCCGCTGGCTTCGTAATGCCTGTCGATGTCGAGCAGCCCGCCATCAACAGCGCCGCCGCGCATGCCAAGCCCGTACGCATCATCAGTAGCTCACCGTTGCCGTTCCGTCCTTGTACGGGTTTATCCGGCCAGCGTTGCGTTCCTCGGTGTTGCGGTAGAGCATCTCGGTAGCGATGAAGTGGTCGGCGTGACTCTTGTAATGGGCTGAGATTTTCTTCAGGGCATCGACGGCCGCTGCACGCTGCTCTGCGTAGTGCTGGGCCGCCGCGTGCCCAGAGGGCAGGTCCCCGAGCGCAAGTTGTTGGTCACGGCTCACCGCTGAAATCTGCGTCTCGACCAAGTCCCGCGCCCGCAGCATGTCCCCGGCAAGCTCCATGCCGTAGCCGTCCTTGAACTTCAGTGTGGTTCGGGCGGCTTCGGCAGCCTCCTGGCGAGCATCCTGAGACATCCCATTGATGTCGAACTTGTACTCACCCACAGCCCACCTCGCCTCTCATCGTCACAACCGGCATTCATCTAGATACGACGACACTAGGGTCAATTCGGTTCCAACAATTTCAGATCATCCTGATATCACTCGGGCTCCCTCGCCGAGCCCCACAAAACCGCCCCGGGAAACTCAAGCTCAGGCCGGTAGATCGGCCAGCTTGCTGCCGCACGCCGGGATGCCGCCCCCGGGCACGCCCGAGGAATGATCGGCTCCTTCGCGTCGATACGCCGCCATGTACGCGAACTACCCACCACAGCAGCCATCGGGGCGCTGGCCGCGCTCGAAGCTGCAGATGGAAACGTGTCGAACTCGACTGAAGCTGATTCCGATTTGCTAATGCCCACTTAGGTATCGCGTTGGTATCCGAAATCTTTGGTACGGCAGGAATCTCGATTATCCATTCGGGGCGATGCCGCGGGATTTCATCACGACTCTCCTGCGGAGCGAGCACACGACGACTGCAGAAGAGCATGATGCGTCCAGCGGGCTCGCGTCTCTGACTGCCGGCAGGCCTTGCCGGTGTGGGTGTTAGCACTGGATACGCGGCCTGGTCGAGTGGCGTGTCGCGCCTGCCAGCTTCGGCGTCTTGGTGCGACGATTCGACTGTGGGGGATCCGCTGCGTGAAACGATGGATGGGACGCTCGGGCATTTTTGGATGAATTTCGGCGATGTGTACAACCTCGACAAAGCAGCAGATGGCTACGTGCAGCTGGCCGAGGACGACCTATTCCACATCGGCACTTTACGCACTCGCCAGTACAACAACGAGTTCAGCGCAAGCCGCCAGCGACTTGCGCTGCCAGACACGATCTACGCGATGACGAACGTGACCCGTTCCATTTTCTTCGATATCGCCGGGATCTCGCAGTCGAACGTGATGGGAGAACGAGCTTCCACCCAAACGGTTCGGACACGGGGTGTGATAGTGGACGTGCCCCTTGCGGCGCTCAAGGATGACAGGTTTCTCTCCGTTGAGCTTGAAATTCCACAAGTGACCCGATGGGCGGGGTTGACCAGCATTCACGAGGAAATCGTCCCTCCCAGCGGCGATCGAGGGAAGCAATATAAGGCCGAGACAGTCGAGGTGGACCCGCTTGAATTGGAGATCAGACGCGGTTTCACCTTGAAGCTGGACTCGACGTGGCATGTCGACGGCCCTGATGACCGGCGAATGGTCAATGCGCCTTTGGTGGTAGGCACAACAAGCCGCACACCGAGAAAGTGGCACGATCACCTTGTGCCGCTACTGGCCGTCCAAGATCTAGTCAATCTCGCCCACGAGGGATTCGTGCCGGCAGAGCAAGCGAGCGTTGAATTCAAGATCAAAGACGACGGCAGCTCCCGCAGCTCTGCCACACTTTGGAACTCTCGATTGATGGCCCTGCCGCGCCAAGGCGGTATATCCAGCCCGAAGTCGATGACGGAGGTCCCGTTGTTCTACCTCGGCCACATCGGCGGCGTTAAGGGGCTCCGAAACTGGATTCGTCTTGACCACCAGCACGGGCGCGCGACGGGTCCTATTACGAACACATACAGGTACGGCCGCGCCGGCATCGAAGTCCATCTAATCGAACTGGCCGTCGGGATGGAATATTGGACCAACGTCCACAGAAAGCAAGGACGAGCCTGGGCGCAACCACGCCGGCTACGAAAGAAGACGTACGAACCGCTGCCAATGTCGATCGGGCGCCACGTTGGTCCGGCCTTTGCAGACTTCGTCGGCGACCTAGACAAGTGGAGCAAACTATTTTGGGACGCCTACACCAGCTTGAAGCACGCCCCATCGTACGAATACGATCCAAGGGATATCGAGGTCCTCGGCGACTCAGGCCAACTGTTACTACTGGGCGAGTTGTTGAATCGGGTTGCCGGCAACAGAACGCCAATGAAGGCGATCACCAGCAGCCACCGCACACAACACCTCAAGCAGAGAATTCAAAAGCTCGTTGCTACAATCTAGCACCGGCGACCCCAACGAGGCGTTGCCGTGCCACGCAGCTGACCAACGGCAGGTTCGCACAAATGCCACCGGATGGCAAACACCCTCCTCCGCAACATCGCCGGGTGCAGCTTGAACAAAAGGCGACCAGCCGCCAGGAACATCGACTGTCTCGCATCGCCGACATCTCGGACGGCGTCGGTGCATCGGCCCGACGTCAACGACGAGCCGCCGCCGGCTGACACCACCGCGTTCGCAGCGCTGACCCACTTCGCGCGCCCCTCGCCGCGAAATCGGTTCGGCGAACAGTTCCCGCGGAATCGGTTACCCGTTTTCTTGATTCGCCAGCCGCATGAAAACTGCTGGTCAATAACTCAAATTAAACACCTCGACTCGTGTCGCAAGTGGCCAAGTCCCCCCTCGGACACACGACTGAGGCGAGCGAAATGAACGCTCGTGTTCATTTCCGGGCCGATGGAGTGTGTTGAGCGGCGAAGCCGCGATCACACGTCCGGCGATACGACTCAGGGCCCGGCTTTCGGGCGAGGAGATGCCTGCAGCGCGGTTTTACAAGCGTCGAGGGAAAGCCGAAACTCCTCATTCGCGGCCGGAACAATCCTGGCGAAATCAAGGTAGCCGTGGACCAGAGTGTCGGCGTTGCGAAGCTGGACCGGCACCCCCGCATCTGCCAGTAGCGTCGCGTAGATTTTGCCGTCGTCTCGAAGCGGGTCGTGTTGCGCGGTGGCGATATATGCGGGGGGCAGACCATCGAGCTTCCCGTTGACCGGCGCAACGGTGAACGGTAATGCTGTCGGGTCGGCGGTTTCCGATAGCTCACCGAGATATGCCTGGCCAAAGATCCTCATGATGTCCCGGGAAAGGACCGGACCGTCGGCATTCTCGACGACCGACGGCAAGGAAAGATCGCTGGTGGTGCCCGGATACCAGAGCAGTTGAAACTTAAGATGTGGGCCGCCGCGGATTTCGGCCAGCTGAGCGGCCACGGTGGCGAGGTTGCCACCGGCAGAATCGCCAGCTACGGCGATTCTGGCTAGGTCCGCACCCAATTCGGGGGCGTGTTCTGCCGCCCAGCTGAGTGCGGCAAATGCGTCATCGACAGCGGCTGGGTAGGGGTTTTCCGGTGCGAGTCGGTAATCCACCGACACCACCACCGCTTCGATATGTGCACATATCGACCGTGCCACCCAGTCGTGAGTATCGATACTGCCCAACGCGAAACCGCCGCCGTGGTAGTAGAGGACAAGTGGGAGCTCTCCGGCGCTTTCAAAGCCCGCTGGCCAGTAGATGCGCACCGCAATAGGGGGTGCATCGGTGACAGGAATCGAGGTGTCCTTCACGCGACCCACCGTGGGCAACTGCGCGTCGCTAGGGGCAGCGTGGCGGCGGGACTCACGTGCCAGGGTCAAATCCTCGGGCCGATCGAGCTGTACCGCTGGGCTCGCCTCGAGGACTGACATCAGGAGCGGGTCAACGGGGCTGGTCACGATTTCCTACCTTCTACTCGGTGTCCTCGGATGTTGTATCGCGGACGGTCAGCGCCAAAAAGAAACCAAGCCCCATCAGCCCGCTGATGTATGCCAATAGGCCGTTCCACCCTGTATCCGTGAGCACACGGCTACCGATTAGTCCCAACATCGCGCTCCCCGTGAAGCTCGACGCGAGAAAAAGCGCCGATGCCTGAGCCCTACCTCTATCCGCGATTTTTGCCGACAGACTAGTCAGGCACGTGTAACCGGCAAAAGCGCCTGCGGTGACAAGCGCTGCTCCGATAACAATGATCCAGACAGTGGGAATAGCTAGAAGCGCAACTCCGGCCATCATCAAGACAACAGACAGCAGTAGCGTTATTCTGATTCCGATTCTTGCGGCCACAGCGCCCGAGGCCTTCGCCGCGAAAACGCCCGCCAGGATAACCAGAAAAAATGTGCCGTAGACGCTCGGGGATATATTGAACGGTGGCGATTCCATTCTAAAGGGTAAGGCATTAAATATAGAAATAATCGCGCCCATGAAGCAAAACACCAGCAGGTAGATGACGAGCAGCCGAGGGTTTGAAAGGTGAGAGAGGAAGAGTCCAGATTCTTTGACGTAGGAAATCGCGCTGGGTACGAAGAATTTCGAACGCGGGAGTGTCATGCCAGAAATCATGACGACCACAAGTAAGAGCACGGCCAGCACGCCAAGCGCCAGCCTCCATGAACCCGTACCCCCCACGATCCAAGCTGGCAGCATTTGGCCCAAGAGCGACCCGAGAGCATTTCCGGCAGCGTAGATCCCCATCGCGGGGGTAACGGCCGGGGGCTCGAACTCCTCCCCTATGTATGCCATCAAAATGGCGGAAACACCGGCCAAGAGGACTCCTTGGAGCCCTCTGAGTAAGACGATTTCCGTGAGGTCATGGCAGAACACCAGAAGTAGGCAGATCAACGTCGCGAGCGTTGAGGACATCAAGAGAATGCTGCGCCTACCGTAGCGTTCAGACAATAGACTGATGGGGATCAATCCGACGGCGAAACCGGCAAACGCGGCCAGGAAAACCAGTCTGCTGTCACCCTCAGAGATATGCAGTCCCTGCGCGACCTGCGGCAGAATTCCCTGAATGCAATACAGCTGTGCGGGGCCGATCATCGAGGCCAGGAGCAGACCCACAGCCGCGATCCGAAACTCTCGGGACTCGGCACGGATTCTGTGTGCGGTGTCATCCTGCTGTGATTCGGCGGCAGGCATAGGAATCACGTTCCTTTCGGCGCGCTCGTGAGCACCGCCCCAGATGCATGCGCCGGGCGCCAACGCACGACCCGCGGCCACCAGAACCATGGGCCCAAAATCCTGGCGATTGCTGGGACAATGAACGAACGCACAATCAAAGTGTCGAGCAGGAGGCCTACGCAGATAATCGAGCCCACTTGCGAGATGGCACGTAGATCGTTCGGCACCATGGACAGCATGGTGAACGCGAAAACCAAACCGGCGGCTGTCACAACGCCACCGGTCGATCCCACCGACCGTATGATTCCAGTCTGGATTCCGCCCTGTAATTCTTCCTTCATTCGTGCGATCAACAGAAGATTGTAATCTGAGCCCACCGCGACCAAGAGGATAAAGGTGAGTGGGAGGACCATCCAGTGCAGGTTGAGGCCAATTATGTGTTGCCAGATCAATATGCCCAACCCGAATGCTCCCGAGAAGGAGAACGCCACTGTGCCGATAATGGTGCACGCGGCGATGAGGCTCCTCGTGATGATCAGCATTATGACGAAGATCAAGGTGAATGAGGCGATAGCCGCGATCAGCAGATCGGACTTTACATATTGTTCGATGTCTCGATAATTCGAGGCCGAGCCTCCGAGGTAGATCTTCGCCCCGGCGAGAGATGTGCCTTTCAGCCCCTCATAGGCGGCCTTTTCGATGGCATTAACATGGGCCACCCCCTCGGGGCTCAGGGCCTCACCGTCATGGTTGATGATGAACCTGGCCGCTGTGCCGTCCGGCGAGACAAGAAACCGTAGAGCGACCTGAAAGTCAGTATTACTGAAGATATATTTCGGCGCATAGAAGAGGTCGTCATTACGAGAATCGTCAAAATCCTGACCGATATCGATCATGTCGTTTGCGTCATCGGCCGCAGTGTAGGTGTTCAGCGCCTGTGTGCCGCGCGACTTGACCATCATCCCTCGCATGATGGTCATGTCACTTAATGCCATGCGTGTCTGCGCAAGCATGCGGGGCAGCAGCTGATCCATGACCTGCATGGAGGCCAGCGCCTCCGCTGTTAGTGCCGTCATCCCGTCGATGCTGTCCATCGACTCGAACATCGACCGCCCCATCCAGCAAATGGGGATGTCCGCGCAGTGCGGTTCCCAGTAGTAATAGTTCTTAATAGGTCTGAGGAAATCGTCGACGGCACTGATGTTTACTTCCACCTGGTCAGCGAGTGCCTTCATCTCCTCCATTGTCCCCACCATCTCATGGGTGAGTTGCGTCATTTGATCCATGAGCCCAATAACTGTCTGCATGATCGAGATGGTGTGATCCATGACGGCCACTTGGTTGTCTAAATCTGCCACTTGGTTCTCGGTAAATGGCAGCTGTTGACCACTGCTGCTGCCTTGCCCCGCCAGTATGTTGGCGATTGACGCGCGCTCCATCGGACGGCCCTCCGGCCGGGTGATGCCTTGAACTTGGGCAATCCCCGGAGTGTGGAAGATGGTCTTGGCGACATGATCGAGTGAGATGAAATCGGCGGGGTTTCGCATATCGTGATCAGACTCGATCAAGAGCATTTCCGAGTTCAGTTTCCCGCCCGCAAAATGTCGGTCCGAGGCCATGAATCCGGCGTTAGCTGGAGTGTTCACCGGCTGGAAGGCCCGCTCGTTATAGCTCACCCGGTAGGACGGCAGAAAGACGGCCCCCACCAGCACTGCTGCGCTTGAGGCAACGAGGACCGGCTTTGGCCAGCGCACGACGATCGTGCCTACCCTGCGCCATCCCCGGGATTGCCCGGCCTGCTTCGGGTCGAGAAGGCCAAATTTACTGGCAATTGCCAGCAGGGCCGGGCCGAGCGTCAAAGCTGCCGCGACCGTCACCAACATCGCGATGGCGCAGGCCGGCCCCATCGTGTTGAAGTAGCCAAGTCGCGCAAAACCGAGGCATAGACATGCCCCCGCGATGGTGAGCCCCGACCCCAGAATGACGTGCGATACGCCGTGAAACGTGGTGTAAAACGCACGGTCCCGATCCTCGCCCGCATTGCGTGCCTCGTGATACCTGCCGAGCAGAAAGATGCCGTAATCTGTTCCGGCCGCGATGATAAGTGATTCGACCATGCTGGTCGCGAATGTCGATATGCCGATGATGTTGTGCACCACGAAAAAGGAAACAATGCCGTTGGATACCGTGAATTCGAAGGCGACGGTGAGTAATATCAGCACTACGCATGCAATGGAGCGGTAAACCAGGACGAGCATGATGATGATGACGGCAATCGTAAAAAGCAGCACCCGCTTCATACTTTTGTCGCCGGCGTCAAGCAGGTCCGCAGACAGCGGCGCCGCCCCCGAGACGTATACACGTAGTCCGGGCGGAGGCGGAGTGCGTTGAAGAGTATCTTGCACCGTCTTGCGCAGTGCGATGGTGGACTCGTTGGCGGCGGCCTCGCCGATATCGCCGACCAAACGCAGCATCACGTAGGCGGCCTTGTTGTCGGGGCTCTGACTGCCCGCGGCCGTGATCGGCTTACCCCACATGTTCATGATGAACTGAACATGCTGCTTGTCCGCGTCGAGCAAACGGATTAACTCGTCGTAGTACTTGTGGTCGGCATCCCCCAGTATTCGGCCCTCGGTCTCCAGCAGGATGTAGGCGAGGCTCGTGGAAGTCGATTCTTGAAACTTCTCACCAATGTGCAGCATTGCGCGCTGCGAAGGCGCGTCCAGGGGAACCATCGGCCCCGCGTGTTGCTTTGTCACGCCATCGAGCTTGGGGACCAACACGCTGAGCAGCACCGCGACGCCGACCCAGAAGAGGACGATCGGGATCGCGAGCACCCGAACAGCGTGCGCGACGAAAGGGCGCCTTTCGCCGCGGTCGCGCCCCACATGCTTGTTACCCACGTGTCACGTCGTCTCGTGCGGTGGTCATGCCGACTTCACCTTGCATGCGACCGATCCCTGCTCGCGACTCTGGATCTGTTCGTCGCGAACCTCGCCGTTGACGATGATCCTGCAACCGAGTTCATCTCCCGTTGACTGGGCCATGAGATTGGCCAACATCGACGTACGCGTCGTGACTTCTTCGTGCGTCCAAGGCAACGTCGTGAAGTCGACACGGTGTGGTCTGCTGTCGACGTCTAGGTAAGTGAGCGTCCCTGTGCCCGCGGATTCCCCGAACACCATGTAGACCACATGCTTGGGAGCGAACGACGGGAGCTTCGGCGCGCCCTTCGGACTCACCACCGGCCCCGACGGGGCAGATAGCGCGCGCACCTTCATCACGGATACGGACGCAAGCGAGGCCACGACCGCTATCACCACGACCAACCAGCCGTGTCGGATGACCTTGCGCCCGAACGCACCGAGCCCTCGAGGGAACGCCATCAGATGCGAGCGTCTATCGCCGCGGTCAGTTCGTCTTCGATGTACGCAAGAAGCTCATCGCTCTTTTCGTAACTTCCGGCTAGGAAACCCACCCGCAGTCGTTGATTCAGCGAGTCAATCGTGTATACCGAAACTTCCCGACCGTACAAGAACGTATAAATAGCTGGCCCCAATGCCGATGCATGACTGGACGTGATGTCGTCTACGACCAGATTCCCCGGTAGGCGGGGAACACGAATTCGACCTAGCTGGGTGGCATGAATTGCGCCACCAAAAGACTTATCAGCGAGAAGCTTCGTTGGCTCATTTCTGACGCGCGTTCGGTGAATTGTGCCGTCCGCTAAGTCCCTGTCGAATTGGACATGTATCTTTCTGGCGAGTGTGACGAGGTCCGGCCCGATCTCAACATCGCCGAACCATGCGTTGGAGAGCAAGTTGGTCGCTTCGGTGGGGGCAACCGGAGGCGTTACACAGTCGCGAAGATCTACCGGATAGAAATACAGTGGGACTGGGTCGCCAGCGCGGACATGCGCACGGATCAGAGCTGCGGATACAAGCGCGTTGATCGAGATGCTTTCGATATTGCCGAGGCGGGCGAGGCTTGCTCTGCCGAGTTTTTCCAACGTCATCTGTTTGGCGAGCGCGGGCTCCCGAGGGGGCGGGAGTTTCTGGGCAAGCGCGGCCTCATCCCACAGCGGCACACGCAATACTTCATCCGCCTTCACGCTCGGATCCGCGCCCGGATACTGAGTGCGGTTCAGGAAGTACTCCCCCGACTGTGGGAATTTTTGGGTGAGGATCGGCGGGAACTGCCCTTCCTCGACGCGCTGAACGTAAAGGCTCCAAAACTCGATGAGGATCGCAGATCCGTGGCGACCGTCCGCAATGGAGTGGTGGACGAAGAACGTTACGCGGGCCTGGCCGTCCCCGAGCAGCAGATCGACGTAGAAAAGCTGCTGCGTCTGATCGAATACGGCCTCACGTCCAGTGGACCGGGTCCCAAGGTCTTCTCCCTCGAATACGCGGATCGATTTGGGCGGTTGGTGCGTCGCCACAAACTCGGGGACTTGATCATTCTTACGGATGATGCTTCGCAGGGATTCGTGGCGGAGCTGCATCTCAATACAAGTGTCATTCAGCGCCTCGATATTTAAATCCCCCGAGATAAGCATTGACTGCCCGCCGAAATGACCAAACCCAAAAGTGAAGTATGCCTCCAGGCGGCTAAGTGGACGAATTGGCTCGCCAGGCGCGTCCACCGTGTCCTGATGCGGTCGCGTGTCTGTCACGTTGCCTCCTTTCTCGGCTATTCGCCCTGTAACGCATAGTGTTCGCACGGAACTCGGCTAATCAATCGCAAACTCGCCGGAAAGCAACTCCACGTCCCCTGGCTCCCGGATGGCAACGGTCTGAAATTCTGCGTTGAGACGTTCGGCGAGACGGGTCAGCGGTCCACTCGGCGCAAGTTCGATGACGACGGTGTCGGCGGTTGCTGCCGAAGCGATCGTGGCGGCACACAGATCCCAACGGACCACCGAATTGATCTGGGCGATCAACCGCTTTTTGAAGTCCATGGGACCTTCGATGATCGCGCCGTCACGATTGCCGATCATGGGGGACGACGGGGTCAAAACCGGACAGCTGTTCACTGCTTCTGCGAACGGCGATATCGCGGTGTCCATCGCCGAGGTGTGAAAGGCACCCGCCACATCCAGTTTCATGACGCGCATGCCCTCGGGTGGCGCGTCGGCAAAACGTTCGACAGCGTCGAGGGGCCCGGCGACGACGAACTGGTTGCAGCCGTTGCGGTTGGCCGTCGAGAGGCCATGTTCATGCGTTTTAGCCACAATCTCGTCATCTGACGCGCCGCCCCTCTTCGTCGGCATCACCGCGGCCATACCGGTGGCGGCCAGGGCGCATGCCGACGACATCGCGCCGCCCCTCACGCCGGCCAACGTCAGCGCGGCCTCATCAGTCAGATAGCCCGCCCCAACCCCGGCAGCGAGCTCACCCACCGAGTGGCCGGCGAACAGTGCGCCGTCTCCGGAGATATCGACTTTCTCGCGCAGCACGCTCAGTGACAACAGGGCCGCCGCGATGATGACGGGTTGAGCGACGGCGGTATCACGCAAGGAGTTCTCATCTCTGCTGGCGGTCGCCAGGTCGAACTTGACCGCGTCAGACCAGATCGCGATGCGATCGCGCGCAGCGGACAGGGTCAGCCAAGGATCGAGCATGCCCGGCTTCTGCACACCTTGTCCGGGGGACGTGACGATGTAGTTGTACACACTTCCTCGCTTTCCCAGTGGGGTCAGATATTCTCCGGCAGTAGCTTTTTGCATCACCGCCTAGATGATTGGGCTGACATTGCACACCTGGATGAGACAGGCGCTTACTTCGTCGATGTGGTCTTCCAAGTAGAAATGCCCACCGCCGCGGAATACCTGCAGATCGAAATTGGCGCGGGTGTGTTCGCGCCACGAACTCACCCGCTCCAGTGGGGCCAAGACATCCTTGTCACCGATGAGCGCGGTGATATCGCAGGCGACGGTCGCATCGGGCGGTGGAGTGTATGTCTCGCCGGCAGTGAAATCGCTACGCAGCACCGGGAAAAGAGCGCTGAGGGCCGAAGGGTCGTCGAGGATCTCGGGTGGCAGGCCGCCCAAAGCCGCTATTCTTTCGATTCCTTCGGCTTCGTTGAGCAGGCGATAACCGAGATCGACCACCTTGGACGGTGCCACTATCCCGGACACCACAAGTTTGCGAACGGGCAGCCTCTGCGCCACTTCGAACGCGATGTGACCACCGAGGCTGTGACCGAAAAGTACGTCTTGCTTGTCGCTGGCGGGCAGGGCCGATGCAATGCCTTCTGCGAGCAGGGGCACTGACTCTATCGGCTGCTCGCGCAATCTATTTCCCCGTCCCGGATATTGCACGGCGAGCACTTCGGTGTCGGCCGGCAGCATCTTCGCCAATCGCCTGAAGTAACTGGCGGAACCGCCTGCGTGAGGGAAACAGATCACCCGCGTCGCACCGTTCCCGTCGCGGAGCCTGCGCAGCCAAGGATTGCCAGGCAGTAACTCATCGGTCCTGCGCACCTGTCCTCCTTAGTCTGTCGAGGCGTCCGTCGGTGATGAAACCGGCGGACGCTGTTTGAGAATGTCTGATGCGTTCGCGCTCTTCGGGTTTGAGCGCTATTTCATCTTGTACCCGCCATCGATATGTAGAACCTCGCCCGTGATGTAGGTGTTGTGGGGGCTCGCGAGGTACAGGACGGCATCGGCGACTATTTCCGGCTTCGCGAAGTCTTTGGCCAGTATCTGGGCCTTCAATCGTTCGAAGGTGGCGGGAACGTGTGTACGCGTGATCTCTGCCATGTCGGTGTAGACAACGCCTGGTGCCACCGCGTTCGAGATGATGTTTCGCGACGCGAACTCGACCGCTATGGCTTTGGTAAACGACTCCAAGCCACCTTTGGTTGCGGCATAAGTAGATTGACCGCTGTCGGGCTTGTCGGCGGCCACCGAGGAGATATTGATGATTCGTCCGTATCGCTGGCCCAGCATGTGTGCGACGACAGCTTTCGTCATCCGGATGGGGCCCAGCAGATTGGTGGCCACCGTCTCCTCGAGATAGTCCGGGGCGATGTCAAGGAGCAGTCCGGCTCCGTGGGTGCCCGCATTGTTCACGAGGACATCGATCCGGCCGAATTCGGCGTGCACCCTATCTGCTAGTAGCTCGGGTACTGCCGGATCGGCTATGTCGCCCTGACAGAGGAGGACCCGTCTACCCAACGCGGATATTTTCTCGGCGACCTCTTCTGCTGCTGGTTTCGAGTTTCCATAGTGCAACGCGATATCCGCCCCATGTTCGGCAAGCGCCAACGCGATGGAACGTCCGATTCCGCGTGAGGCCCCGGTGACAAGCGCGACCTGACCCTCAAACTCTTTGCCGCTCAAAGACACGTTTCTCCCTGGTTTGTGATGCTCAAGTGGTCCTGATGGTCACGCCGCGTCTGGACGTTTGGCCAGTACCGCACTGGAGATTCCGTTGAAGTTGGTATAGGTGCCCAGAACTGAGTCGATCCGCTGCTTTCGGGGTCCGCCCTGGACGAACTCGAGCTGATCAGACAGTGGATCCCCGAGATGGGTGATTGCCGGCAGAGTATTTTCGGTGAAAATTTGCCCGGCGAGTGCCAGATCGACCAGCGGGCCGGCCGCTCCCGGCGTGCCGGTTATCGGCCGAACGGTCGATACGGGTATCGCACTGCCCTTGAACAAGGTGGTGAGCAGTTCGATCTCGGCGGTGTCGTAGCCGGGGGCCGCCTTGCCGTCGGCCAGCACCGCGCCGAGTTGCTCTGTCCCGATCCCGTTCTGGTGCAGCATGTCGTCGTAACGGTGAGCGATGTGGGCGGGCCCGGCGCCGCGGCTGCCCGAAACAACAACCGTGTCACATAGTTGGACCAGCGGTGTGGCACCGCGCGCGGTCGCGTCTCGCGAGCGTTCCAACACCAGCGCTACCGCGCCCTCGCTCAGGACCGTTCCGTCTTGCGCACTATCGAAGCTCCGCAGCTGGCCATCGCCGCCAGCGTCCTTGCTGAGATGGCCCAGGCGGTAATGCCCGGCCAGCGTGAGTGGTTCGTTGTAGCTGCCCGCACCCACTACCAGTGCGATATCGCAATGCCCGTTACGCAGACTGAACGTGGCACGTTGCAGTGCGGTGACCGCCGCGGATTCGCCCTGGACCAGCGCTGCGCAATCACCGCGGAGCTCATGGACGATGCTTACCAGCGCGAGCGTGTTGTTGTTAAGGGCATGAATGATGGTGAACGGATCAAGCCCTCCGTTCATGAGTAGCTCGTTTGTCAATGCGCCGAAATCGATTTCGCGGCCCTCACCCAGTTGCGTCAGTCCTCGAGCGAAGGTTCCGATGCTGGGAGTAGTGGAATTGTCTTGTGCGACAAATAGTCCTCGTCGACGGTCCTCGACCCTCGCCCAGCCAGGTCCAGCCTCGGCGATCGCATCTTGAGCTGCCAACACCGCGTTGAAGGTGTATGGGGTGCCGTATTTCCGCTGTCTGTGTGGCACTGCTTCACGGCTTTGCTCCACGACCTCGGCGGGTATATGGCCGAAATGCGTGATCCGGCGCGTGGAGACCAGCGGATCGAGGTACGGCGAGATAGCCGGTTTCCCGTCAGTCCAGGCGTCCCACAAGGGCGTGATGTGACGACCCGTCGGCAGCACCACGCCGGTTCCGGTCACGACTATTGATTGATCTGAATGTTCAGTTGTCATAACGGCGTACCACCAGAGCAGCGTTGAGCCCACCAAACCCGAGCGAGTTGTTGATTGCCACCTCGATATCGGCCTTGCGGGCCTGGCCCGGCACATAGTCAAGGTCACAGGCCGGGTCGGGGTTCTCCAGGTTCAGGGTCGGCGGAATGATTCCGTCGCGTAACGACAGCACCGTCGATATCAGCTGTTGGGCGCCCGCCGCGGCGAGCATGTGACCCAGCATCGTCTTGATAGAGCTGACCACGAGTGAGCGGTAATGCTCACCGGTGCGGAACACTTCTTTGATCGCAGCTGTCTCGGCCGCGTCGCTCAGCGGGGTGGACGTACCGTGCGCACTGACATAACCCACCTCGGACGGGGCGACTCCAGCATCGGCGAGGGCACGCTGCATCGCCAAAACCGACCCGCCTCCTTGCGGGTGCGGTGCGGTCACCTGATATGCGTCCAGCGAGCTGCCAAATCCCGCCACCTCGCCGTACACGTGCGCACCGCGCGCCAGTGCCGACGACTCGCTCTCCAACAGCACCATTGCCGCCCCCTCGGCGGTGACCATCCCACTGCGATCGCGGTCAAACGCTCGACATAGCCGGTCGCCGTAAAGTTTTGATGTTGATGGGGCGCCGAGCAGGTACAGACTCGTCATTATCGGCAGATTCAGGGGGCTAACCGCTCCCCCGGCGATCACGGCGTCTGTTTCCCCACGCCGGATCATCCGGAAGCCGTGCCCGAGTGCATGTGTTGCTCCGGCACACGCCGTATTGAGGTTAAGCGTGGGACCAGCTAGGCCGGAGCGCGTAGCGATTTCGGTCGCCAAGGCATCGCCAGTGGCCAACGGCGCGTGGGACCGGTCAAGGCCGATCTGCTGTTCGTGTACGCGTTTCCAGTCCACGACGCCATCGACATACGCACTCAACAACTCTCCCGATTCACGTTCTGGCATTTCCGACGCGATCGAAACACCAACGCGGCCCAGTGCCGCGGCATTCGTCACACCGCCGTCCTCCAGTGCCTGCTGCGCGGCGGCGAGGCCGAACCGGGTGCGCTTCTCCATCGGCGCACCGAAATCGGGAAACAACGCGGTAAACGCTTGATCGTCTACCGGTGCCGCGTAGCCGACGGGAAAGTTCGGAACATCGGGCGGCGACCATGCCTGTATTGCCGAGCGTCCGTTGACCAATCCATCCCACATGGACTGCCAGTTCATGCCAAGGCCACAGACCACGCCAAGGCCCGTCACCAGTACACGATTGCCGTGTCTGGGCTGGTTCACATCGCTCATCGCGTCACCTTTTCCACTACGACAGCGCAAACCTGTCCTTGGACACCGCAACTGAGCACCACAACCGCCTGATTGTTTGACAGTGATTCTTCGGCCACGGCATCGTCGCCGTTGCCGTTCACCGGGAGCAGCCGTAGCCCGCGCAGCAGTCCATGCCGGGCCAACAACACGTGCACCAAGGGCTGAGCGGGCCCGGTTACTCCGATAGCCTGCTCCGCGGAGAACACCGGTGCCTGGTCGTTGAACACGCTGCCAATCGCGGCATGCTGAGCGTGGGCTACCTCGTCCGTCCATGGACTATCGGCCAGGATCCAGCCCACGTCCTCAACCGATAATTCAGCTACGCTCAACGCATTTCGTAGTGTCTCCGCGAGTACCTCGGGGCGATTCTGACTGGTGGCGAACCCGCGGCTGTAGCCCGTGAGTACAACATCGCTGGACTGTCCGACGCTAAAGAATGCCGCCGCTTCGCCTGGGATCGCTCCGTTCCAGCCCAGATCTTCGTATTGCAATGCCAGCCACGGGGATATGGACGGGCTCACCGCGCCGACCAACGCGGTCTCACAGTCGCCCTCGGCAACTGCGAGTGCGCCTTCGATCAGTGCCTGCATGCCTGCGTCGGAGAAGGGCGAATACACCGATGTAGGGCCGGTCAACCCAAACAGGATTGCGATATGGCCGGCCACCGTGTTGTTCGAATCTGTCAGCGCGAAGAACGGTGGAATATCTCGAAGATACAGCTCGGCGATCTTTTCGGGATCTTTCGCCACCTCGCCAAGGTTAGGCGTATCACATTGCGGCAGTAGTGGACTGAGAACCATGGGCAGTCCGAGATAGGCGCCCCACTCAGGGCGGCCAACATCTGAGATGCCCTTCAGCGCCAGTTGGGCCCCATACATCGCCAAGCGAGTTTGTTTCACCGTCGTGCGCAACGCTTTTCGGTGGATGCCAAGCGTCGATGCATCTGGATCGGGAACTGCGAAGACTTCAGGAAGCTCGGACCACGATCCGAACATGAATTCGTTTGGGACAGTGTTCTTTTTTCCTACTCGCAGTGCTTCCCATACGGTCTCCACGCCAATCCCGGTTGCCGAATACAAGCCTGGATTACACAGTCCTACCGCCAAGCGTTGATTCATTGAGGGTCACGCTTCCTTTGCCAGGATCAGTGTGCAGTTCATGCCGCCAAAGCCGAAGGAGTTCGAGAGCACGGTGTCAAATTCGTGGTACCGGGCCTTGGTGACTACGTCGAGCCCTTTCGTGACATCGTCCGGTTCGCTGAAATTCAGCGTGGGCGGAATAATCTGTTCACGCAAGCTCATCGCAGACAGCACGGCTTCGATGGCGCCGCTTGCCGCAAAACCATGGCCGAGCGAAGACTTGGTGCTGGTCAACGGAATTGAGGCCGCACCGGCACCGAACACCAAGTGCAGGGCTGCAGCTTCGCACTCGTCGTTGGCTTGCGTGCCCGTCCCGTGCGCGTTCACATGATGTATGCCTGACGGACTCAGACCGGCATCAGCGATCGCGGCCCGCATACATTCCGCGTATGTCGCGCCGTCTCGCTCGCTTGAGGTTATCCGTACCGCCTCGGCGGTACCCATGTAGCCGGCGACTCTTGCCAGCGCCTGTGCACCACGTGCTTCGGCATGCGAGCGTCGCTCCAGCACAAGGAACGCGGCGCCGTCCGCGATGACGAAACCGTTGCGCCCCTTGTCGAATGGCCTGCTTATCTCGGCGCTTGGTTTGTCACCGGTGGGAGCGAGCGCGCCGAGCGCGGCGAAAGCCGTGACGATGCTGTAGGTGGTCAGCCGCTCGGCGCCGCCGACCAGCGCCACATCCAATTCGCCTGAGCGAATATGCCGGTAACCGCTGCCGATTGCCACACCGCCCGCGGCACAAGCCTCCGCATGAGTCACCAGCGGCCCACCGAGGCCGAAATAGTCGGCCAGAGAGGCGGTCATCGTATCCGGAAGAAACTGCAGAAGATCATCCGGAAGATCCGATACGGCCTCGAGGTGGTCCAGGTAGGCGTCGAGATCGAACGTGCCGGCTTGCCGGTCATAGAGCCGAGACAGGTCCGCAAGCGTGTCCGGCGCGAAGGCGAGCTTGTTGCACGCGGCAAACACACCGACCCGGTCGCTGCCCGCAAGGTTAGGCAGGCCACTGCGCTTCCAAGCCTGTACTGCCGCATGCCATCCGAGCACGCCGGCCGCACCAACCCGAGCCGCCTGCTCGGGCAGCGCGCGCGCCAGCTTGCGCACGGTCTCCTCATCGACATGCCCAGAAACCGACGCGGGCAACTCAGCATCGCGATGCTCTTGGTGTTGCCGGATGAAGGAGGCACCGTCAGCCAACTGCCAAAATAGCTCCTCGGGATCAGTAACCGTCCCCGCGACAAGTCCAATCCCTGTGATGACTACATCGTCGTCGTCAGGTGACTGTTTCTGTAGCTCCATCTGTGATGATGCTTTAGCTAAAGGCGCTATGCGACAACCGAGTTGGCCTGAGTAAGCGCTTCTCGCACATCGGCGACCAGAAGTTCATCGCCGGTGATCTGCCCAGCCGAAGGATTGAGCAGGCGATACGCCATGGACGCCCAATGAGCAGTCGTCGTCGCTCCCGAAACCTCGTGCGGCCAAGCACCGGCCTGGAAGTCGGCAGCCGTGTAGCCGAACGCAGATTGATACAGCGCACTTTCAGCCAGTTTGGTGATTCGACCTTCCGCGTCGTACACGCGATCCTTACCCCCAAGCTCATCGGCAAGAGCGCTCAGAACGTTGCTGCGCGGGAAGGTAACGCGGAATTTCGACTCCAGATTGCGCCGGAGTTCGACGATGTCGAGCGACTCTACGCCCTGATCAGACATCGGCGCCGTCGTCACTTCATCGGCCTCGATTCCCAGCACCTCGGCCAATTCCTCACGCACAATAGCGTGAACCTCGTCATAGCTAAGCGGATTGCTCATGAGTATCAGAGTGCCTTTCATCTCTGCCGTCTGGTTCGCTCCGGGCGAGCCGAAAACTGCTCTGCCACTTGGCGATAGATTCGAACTTCGATCAGGTGACAACGTTGGCACTTGGCGATCACTCGCCGTGAACCTGATACCACAAACGATAAGACCGGCCGATAGCCTTCGCAACTGGTAGACGAAATCTGTCATCTATAGGTTGACCGTCCCGCGCCATAGGTCGATGGCCGGCGCCTACGGACCGAATGGGTCACTACCGCAGCGTGATTGTGACGCCCGCGACACCCTGCCCCACCCCGTGATCATGCAGGAAGGACGCAGGCCCCGCACCACGGTCGATTTTTACATCCCTCGACTGAATTTGTTGCACGACAAATTCTTTGAGATGTAGGCGACAAACCGGCGTCCCGTCGACACTGATACCAGAAAGCCCACCGCATCGCAGCAGGAGAAGAACGGGATCATATGCGCAGGCGCTAGTGATCGGTGACGAGTCCGCGTATCCGCAGCCATAGGAAACTGCGGGTTAACAACTCAAATCAAACATCTCAACTCGTGTCGCAGGTGACCAACTCATCCTCGGACACATTTTGCCCAGCTGGCGTGCCCTCGCCGCGGCACTGCATACGTGGATAAATCCGCCTCGCGCCCGAGGGGATTGAGGGCGCGGCCCGGTACCAGCTCAAGCGGAGGTACCGGGCCTCGCTGCCGTGCGCTATACCGCAGGCATGTGCTGTGTAATGCAATGGATTCCGCCGCCGTATCGAAAAATGTTCCGCGCGTCGACGCCAACAACCTCACGTCCGGGGTAGGCCTCAGCGAGTACGTCGAGGGCAATCTCATCGTTTGGATCGTCATAGGTGCAGGCTATGACGGCGCCATTTGTCACGACGTGATTCACGTAGCTGTAGTCAACCCATGTCACTTCATCCCGGAGCCGCAGTGGCGCGGGCAGGTCAAGAATCCGCCAGGCCCCACCGTCGGCCGTGCGGGCCGCGTCCAGTACAGATCGACACTCGCTGTAGAGGTGGAAATCGGGATGGGATGGGTCAAATTGTCGATGCAGCAGCAATGTCGCGTCATCGGAAGGCACAGCGAGAATGTCGATGTGACCCCTTGTCGCCCCCGGCAGCGCATCGCGAAACAGCCCGCGATGAAGCCATACGAACGATGTGACGCCTATTGTGCGGGTAAGTTCCCGCTCGATCTGCGTCCGGGACCAGTCAGGGTTACGGAATCGATCGAGTTGGACGGTGTCGGTGAGGAACACGGTGCCACGACCATCGACATGGATTCCGCCACCCTCGTTGACGAGGTCGGACGACACCAGCTCTGCGCCCGCGAGATTCGCCACAAAGGCACCAATCTTCGCATCATTTGCCCAGCATGATGGCTGCTGCCCCCAGCCGTTGAAACCCCAGTCAACTGCACCCAGCTGTCCATTCTCTCCCACCACGAACGTAGGCCCGAAATCCCGCATCCAGGCCTCATCGAGCGGGGCCTCATGTAACTGAATCGATGAGGTCAACATGGATCGTGCGACCTCTTGGTCCCCTGGGGCGACGACCATCTCGACTGGCAAGAAGCCAGCGATAGTGTTGGCGACCTCAGACCAGGCGGTACGGGCAACTAGCGCCTCATCGTGCGTGGCACCGAACAGTTCGCCAAGAGGTGGGAAGCCCATGAAGATGCGCTCCTGGGGAGCGGTCTCGCTCGGCATACGCCATGTGCTGAAGGGGGTCATGCTACTCCTTTGGGGATGGTCCGACGTGGTGCTCACGCCGGAGGGTGTCACTACAACAGGTGGTCTTTGGGCAAGATGTTTCGTACGACGGGGGCGTCGTCTCGATGGGAACCGGACATGATTCGTGGCCCTACGCGGAACTTCCGGACGACACGACGACGCGCGGTGCCGGCCACGACACTTGTGCGAGCCAGTACAAGCCGCCGCCAACCACAACTGACAACAACAGACTGACATCGGGGTCTGCTGCACGAATAGGTGACATCTGAGTTGGCTTGCCCGGGACGGGTGAGCTGGAAGGATGTCCTTGTGCCCAGGCCTTACCCCCGAGAGTTCCGCGACGACGTCGTGCGGGTCGCTCGCAAC
>Ga0268299_1000291_pt1 | contig 176751 bp, 136 predicted proteins | sample NOBtaG_FD_193484 | JGI IMG/M metagenome (GOLD analysis project Ga0268299, IMG submission 193484) | Activated sludge microbial communities from bioreactor in Nijmegen, Gelderland, Netherland - NOB reactor | ecosystem: Engineered > Bioreactor > Aerobic > Activated sludge | place: Netherlands... | reverse complement strand
CACTCCCTCCCCCACCCCACTTCACCCACGACACCGGGCCATCGGGGCCCGCGAGCCCAACCTCCACCGGCTCGGCCCACGTCAACAGCCGCGTCGGGCGATCACCCGTCGGCACGAACACGTCCTTCGCGCCCCCCGCCCCGTCTGCCGTCACGCTCGAAGTCGCGTCCGGGCCCATCGCGATCCCGTGCGCCCGCTCGGGCCAGTGCGAGGGCGACGCCCGCACCCGCCCCACGCGCTCCGCACCCAGCCGATTCGCCAGCGTGTCCACGAGCATCCCCAGTGCCGCGCTCGCCTCCGTCGCCGCACGACCCGCGCCGCAACCCCCCCCGCCGCAACCCCCCGCGCCGCAACCCCCCGCGCCGCCCGGCAGGCCCATCTGCCCGTGCCCGATCGGCCCGCTCCGCGTCACCCTCGCGTGCACGCCCTCGATGCCGAAGCCCATCTCCACACGCTCCAGCCGCGGCACCAGCAACGACCGCAGGTGCTTGCCGTCCCGGCTCGGCCTGCTCAGCACCACCTCCAGCACCGCCGGCGAAAGGTCCGCCCGCGCCAACTCCACCCGCAGCACCCGCGCGCCCCGCTCCCGCGCCCGCAACTGCGCGCACACCCCCCACGCCGCCTCCACCACCTCCCGCACCGCGCGCGACACCGCCTCAACGTTCGTCGTCGGCCCGTCGAACACGATCGACGCCTCGATCGGCGCCTCCTCTCGCACCGGGTCGAGCACCTCCGCCACGCGCCCCAGCGCCTGGTCCACACGCCGCAGCACCACGCCCCCGAACCGCGCCGGCAGCACCGCCCTGGGCAGCGCCAGCACCTCCCCCACCCGCGTGATCCCGATCTCCGAGAGCCCCGCGATCGTCTCCGCCTCCAGCCGCAGCGCCGCCACGGGCAGGCCCGCCAGCGCCGCCTCGATGCACGCCTCCCCGGGCTCGATGATCGCGGGCCCGCGCTGGACCTCCCCGAACCGCGCCCCCGCCCACGCCGCCCCGATCGTGCTCGCCGCCGCCACCCGCGCCTCGATCCGCAGCCGGCGCAGCCCCGCGAGCAACGCCCGGGCCATCCCTCGCTCGCTCCCGAACACCCCCTCGCACCCCGTCGCGTCCAGCAGCAGCCCGTCCTCCCCGTCCACCGACACCCAGGGTGAGAACCGCTGGGCCCACAGCGCCAGGGCGCGCAGGGCCGTCGCGTCCGCCGCGGGCGTCGCCTCCGCCACCACGCACGCGCCGGGGGCTGTGGTCATCGTCAAGGGCAGCACCGCCCGCGCCTCGGCGACCGGCATCCCGCGCCGCACGCCCGCCGCTGCGGCCCGCGCGCAGCACCCCCACACCAGCCGCCGCTGACCCTCCTGCCGGACGAGGATGACCGCCGGCTCATCCCGCCCGGGCGCGGCGCCCCTCGAGCGCATCCGTCGCCGGCAGACATCCACCGCCCACCGCGGGCACCACACTGACACCACCCGTTTCATGGTCGTACCTCACCAGCCATGACAGCGCAGGTTCCGCGCTCGCCCACACCGCGCCCGCTCCGTCCTCGCCCGCTCGTCCGCGCCACCGGGCCAGCCGCACGGCCCAGCGGGGGCGCTGGTCGTCGCTGAGGGCGGGGCAGACCATCCAGCGCGTCCGGGCCGCCGAGAGCGCTTTCACCTCATGCCCCGGGCGCACGACCAGCCCCAGCGCGGGCTGGGCCCCGTCCCGTGGACTCCCCGCCGACAGGTGCAACCGCCGCGACTCGGCCATCGTCAGCCCCGCCCCGTCCAGCACCACCGCCCCCACTGCCGGGCAGCGCAGGGCCAGATCCGCGGCCCACACCCGCTCCGTGTGCGTGCCCGGATCCACCAAAAGCGACCGACCCGCAAGCCCTGCCTTCGCGAGCGACGCCGGCGAAGGCCAGCACCGCTGCCCGATCCACACCGCCCACCCGCCACCGTCGCGTGCGCACACCGCCTGCCGAGCCAGATGCAGCAGAATCGCCAGGGGGGGAATGGGAGCCCGGTGCCGGGCGCGCGGCCGGCCATCGCCGAAACCGCTCTCAGTCGCGCCGAACACATCGTGGATGACACCCCTTTCAAACCAAGGAAATGAGCCTGTGAGGCTGAGTGCATCGCCGTCAGAAGCATCCGAATCAACACGTGCCCTCCCACCGCCTCCACCTCCATCCCCACACCCCCACTCCCTCTCCCAGCCCGTCAGCACCACGCCGGCTCGGCGTTCCGAACCAGCCACGCAACGAGACTCCACAGCCTCGATCACGCGGGCAAGATCCCGAATGCGCGGTTCTTCTTGACTAAAAGGAAGCATTATGTTAGTATACAAACAAAAACCAATCATGCAATGGCTTGCGCGGATTTCGGGCCACCCGCTTCCGGCACCGATACGCTCGCATCGTGCCCACGAACCACCCTTCGCCATCACCCGCGTCGGACCCGCCACCCGGGCGGCCCTTTGGCGATCCGCCCGCGCTGATTCCGCCCGAGGGGTTCGCGGCCGAGTGCGCGGCGATCGGCGTTGAGTTCGAAGGGGACGACCTCCCCCGGCTCGGGAAGTTCCTGGCGATCCTGCTGGAGGCCAACGCGGCGTTCAACCTGACGGCGATCCGCGAGCCCGCGGAGGCGTGGCGGCGGCACATCCTCGACGCGATGACGCTGCTGCCGGTGCTGGCGGCAATCGAGCCCGCGGCGGAGGGCGAGCCGGTGCGAGTGGTGGACGTGGGATCCGGGGGCGGGGTGCCGGCGATCCCGCTGGCGATCGTGATGCCCCACCTGCAGTTCACGCTGGTGGAATCGACTGGCAAGAAGGCGCGGTTTCTGGAGGCCGCGGCGGGGGCGGTCGGCGCGGGGAACGTGCGCGTGATCAACGACCGGGCGGAGCGGCTCGGGCGGTGGGGCTCGCGCGAGCATCGAGAGTGCTACGACGCGGCGACGGCGCGCGCGGTGGGGTCGCTGGCGGTGCTTTCGGAGTTGCTCCTGCCCCTGGTGCGCGTGGGCGGGGTGATGCTGGCGGTAAAGGGTGCGAAGGCGGCGGAGGAGTTGGCGGAGGCGGGGAAGGCGATCGCGCTGCTCGGGGGCGAGCCCACGGAGACGGTCGAAACGCCCACGGGGCGGATCGTGGTGGTACAGAAGGTGAAGGCGACGCCGCGGGACTACCCGCGGGCCGACGGCGAGCCGGCGAGCAAGCCGATCGGGCTGGGGAAGGCGTCGCGGTCGCGGCAGGCATAACGCGGGTGATCGTCCGCGGGGGCTCAGATGCGGCGATCTTGGCTCGCCCGCGTTGACGGGGGAGGCTGCGGCTGTAGACTGGGAGTACGGGTCATTCGGCTCGCGGAGGGGGCGTGGGCGGGGGGCGTGGGCGGGGCTGGGCAAACAGGAGGCACAACCATGCGCGGACACCTGACGCACACTCGCGTGTGGATCGGCGTTGCGGGGCTGCTCGCGCTGGCGGGCGCGGCGCGCGCCCAGACGTGGAACGGGGCGGGGGCGAACGATCTGTTCAACACCCCGGGCAACTGGGTGGGGGGCGTGGCGCCCCAGAACAACGGGACGGCCAGCGTGATCATGACGGGGACGGTGCGCCTCGCGCCGACGGTGACGCCCGCGCACTCGGTCGCGAGCTTGTCGTTCCCGGCCGGCGCGGGCGGGTTCAACATGTTCGGCACGATGCTGACGGTGGGCGCGGGGGGCATCAGCGTGGAGAGCGCGGAGACCCAGCGGCTGTCGCTGCCGATCCAGACGCCGGCGACGGGCCTGCAGACGTGGACGATCAACGGCGGGGGCCTGCGGGTCTTCAGCCCGGTGACGCTGGCGAGTTCGCTGGTGATCGACGGGTCAGGGCCGATGGGGTTCTTCGCGGCGGTGTCGGCGCCGCAGACGCTCATCAAGTCCGGGACGGGGGAGTTGCAGATCGGGGGCGCGCTGTCGAACCCGAACGGGCTGACGATGAACGGCGGGACGCTCCGGCTGATGAGCAGCAACGTGCTGCTGGACTCGGGGTTCCTGACGCTCAACGGGAGCAGCGTCTTCGACCTGAATGGCCAGAGCGAATCGCTCGGGCACATCAACGGGACGTCGGGCACCACGATCAACATCCCCAGCGGCTCGATCCTGACGCTGTCGGGGACGCTGCCCCTGGGCTTCGCGGGAACGATCACGGGCGGCGCGACGGGGTCACTGGTGCTGAGCCAGTCGCTCTCGCTGGGCGGGGTCTCGACGCTGCCCGGGTTCATCACGATCCAGAACGGGTCACTGGTGCTGAGCGCCGCGGAATCGCTGAGCGACGTGTGCACGGTCAGCGTGCTGGGCGGGAGCCTCGCGCTGGCCAACGGGCCGGAGACGATCGGGCTGCTGCGGACCAGCGGCGGGAGCATCACGGGCGGGTCCGGGGCGTCGATCATCGCCGGGGCGCTGGAGATCGGCGGCGGGACGATCGGGGTTCGGCTGGCGGGGCCGGGGACGATGACGCTGAACGCGAGCACGACGACGGTGCTCAGCGCGCCCGCCGCCCATACCGGCGGCACCGCGATGAACGCGGGGACGCTCCGCCTGGCGACGAGCAACGCCCTGCCCGCGACGGGCGGCGTGTCGGTGGGCTCGGGCGCGACGCTGCTGCTGGACCTGGGCGTCAGCCTGTCGCTCCCGGGGATCAGCGGGATGGGGACGGCGAACCTGGGCAATGTCTCGATCCTTGAACTGGGCGCGGGCGGCGCGTCGCAGACACTGGGGCTCTCGGTGACGGGGACAGGGTCGCTTGCGAAGGTGGGGACCGGGACGCTCACGCTGCCGGCGACGCTGAGCCACACCGGCGGCGTGCGGATCGACGCGGGCGTGGTGGAGGCCAGCGGCGCGGCATCGCTCGGGGGTGGAACAAGCCCGCTGATCCTGAGGGGCGGGACGCTGCGGGCGACGGGGACCATCGAGTGGTCGCGGGAGGTCTCGGTCGTCGGCCCCGGGACCAGCACGCTCGACGCGCAGGCGGCGATCTCGCTCTCGGGCTCGATCACGCAGTCCACGGGCGGGAACCTGGCGAAGGTGGGCCCGGGGACGCTCACGCTCTCGTCGAGCGGGAGCGTGGTGGGAGCGGTGAACCTGAATGAGAGCCTGACACGGCTCGTTCCGGGCGCGGCGCTGAGCACGCTGGGGCCGCTCACGATCGGAACGGGCGCGCGGCTGGACGCGGGCGGGGCGTCGCTTACTTCGCCGCTGGTGGTGTGCAACGGGACGCTGGACCTGCCGGGCGTGGCACGATTCTCGCTCAACAACGCCGGGCTGACCACCGGGGCGGGACGGCTGGAGGGCTCGCTGAACAACATGGGCGCGGGGACGCTTCGGATCACCCGCGGCAGCGCGGTGCAACTGACGGGCACGGGACAGAACGCCGGGTTCATCGAGGTGATCGAGGCGGACCTGGAGGTTGCCGGCACGTTCACGAACTACGGTGGCGGGACGTCGCTGATCTACGCCCGCGACGCGACGCTGCGATTCAATGGCGGGCTGTTCAACCAGGGGCCCATCGCGGTGGCCGCGGGGGTCGCGGAGTTCTTCGGCGACGTCACGAACCAAGCGGGCGGGAGCATCATCGTGAGCGGCGGGGGCGACGCGGTGTTCCTCGACGACGTGGTGAACCAGGGGTCGATCCGCACGAGCGTGGGGTGCAACGCGGTCTTCCTTGGCGCGCTCTCGGGTCTGGGTTCGTACCCCGGGGCGGGCACCGTGTACATCGAGGGCGACCTGCGCCCCGGCGCGAGCCCGGGGATCGTGGATTTCGGCGGCGACCTGGTGCTGGGGCAGGCCGGCGCGCTGGTGGCGGAGTTGGCGGGCTCGGGTCCCGGCCAGTTCGACCAGGTCCGGGTCGCGGGGACGGCGTGGCTCGACGGAACGCTGGATCTGCGCACGCTGGGCGGGTTCAGACCGGGGCCTGGGGAGCGGCTGGCGATTATCACAGCCGGGGCGGTGCGGGGCGGGTTCGCCGCGGTGGTCAGGCCCGCGGAGGCGCGGACGCTGCGCGTGCTCGTCGGCCCGACGCGGGTGGATGTGGTGGATTGCCGAGCGGACCTGAATACGGACGGGGTGCTCGATCCGGACGATCTGGCGGACTTCATCGCGTGCTACTTCACCTCGCCGCCGTGCGCGGTTGCCGATTACGACGGGGACGGGGAGACGGATCCCGACGACCTGTCGGACTACATCTCGGGGTACTTTGCAGGGTGCGCGTAGGCGGGTGCGCCCCCTGCCTGGCTCAGTCGGCGGTGGCGATGCCGGCGCCCAGCGCGCTTTGGGCACTCGGGCGGCGCGGGCGGCCCCCGCCGATGACGCGCTCGAGCGGCGTGGGACGGATGAGCACCGCGTAGGTCAGCAGGCAGAACACGATCGTGAGGCCGAGGATAATCGCGAACTTGACGAAGGCCTCGGCGGGGCCGATCGACATGCCGGGGACGCGCCAGTCCACCAGCACGCGCTGGAGGTAGTACACCACGGGCAGGTGCACGAGATAGACCCAGTACGAGGCGTCGGCGAGCCAGCGGACCCACGGACGCGGGTGGGCGCACACGCGGGTGAGCACGCCCAGCAGCCCGAACACCATGCTCCACGTGAAGGCGCCCTGGACGAGCGCCGCGGGGACGTTGCCCGAGTGTCCGAATCGCGCGACCAGCGCCGGCGTCATCCCCGGGCCGATGACCAGCAGCGCGGGCAGAAGGACGAGCACCGCCAGGGGCAAGAGGATCGGCCACGCGCGGCCGGCGCGGGCCAGTCCGCCCGAGCGCCGGAGGGCGAACCCCGTCGAGAAGAACAGGCCGTAGTAGAGCAGCGTGACGGGGCTCGGGATCCACGCCCAGGGCGTCTCGATGATCCACTGTGGCATGAGCAGGTTGATCGCGGCGGTCGGGAGCATCAGCACCGGCACCGCCCACGCGGAGGCGGCGACGCGGGCGAGCACGCCGCCCTTGCCCAGAGCGCGACGCTCGATCGTCGCCCGCCACACGGCGGCCAGCAACGAGAAGACGAGCAGGTAGAGCAGGAACCACAGGTGCGCGGGCGCGGCGACCAGCCACAACGGGTGCAGCGGATGCCCCTTGGCGATCAGGAACTGTGCCGTCACGAGCGGGACGATGGTGACAGCACCGACGGCGAGCGGGAGCGCGATCCGCAGCCCCCTGGCGCGAAGGAACTCGCCGACCCCGCGACGCTCGAGCCCCAGCGCGGCGAAATAGCCTGCGACAACGAAGAAGGCCTGCATCCGAAAGGCGTGGATGGCAAAGCAGGCGATGTCGAACGCCCCGGAGCGAGACTGGTCCCACGCGGGGGTGAAGACGGCGTCGAAGGTGAGGTACGAGAGTGCCGCGTGAAGCACCACGCCCAGGAACATCGCCAGGGCACGTAGCGCGTCGAGCCCGTGCAGACGCGCCGCGGTGACTGGTTCGTGTGGAGATGGCGTCGGCGGTTTGATCGGGGAACGTACGCCCCTAAGGGTCGGATGTTCCGGAATCGGCTCGGGGTGGCACCCAAACCCGGGAAACCACCGAGTGACGGGTCAAGCGTCCCGGGTGCGATTCGAACGCACGACCTGCCGCTTAGAAGGCGGCTGCTCTGTCCAACTGAGCTACCGGGACCGGCGATCAGCAGGTGAGGGTAGTCGCTCACGCGGACCGGTCCGAGGGGGTGAGCCAAAGGCTGCATTGAAAAAGGGCCGGCCCGCGATCGGGCCGACCCTTGGTTGAGCGTGCTCAGGCTGTTCGGCTCCGGCTGGGTGCAACCCGACCGGCACCATGCGGACTATCGCTGCCAGTTCTCGCCGTCGGGCTTGGCGCCATCCTGGGGCTGTTCGCCCTGGATGATGATGATGGGCGGGCCGCCGCCGCCGCCGGACTGGTTGTAGACGTACTGGGCGTCGAGGGCCTTCTCGATGCGTTTAGAGGCTTCGCCCAGGTGGGCGCCGCTGTAGGGATCGACACCGCCGGTCTTCGCGGCGGAATCGATCTTGGACTTGAGTTCACGGAGTTTCGCGACGGCGAGGTTGCTGACGGCCTTGGCGGCCTCGCCGGGCAGTGCGCCCGGGAGGCTCAGGTCGATGAGGCGCTCCAGGTGCTCGCGCTGGAGGTTCCGGCGGAGGCTGGAGATCATGGGGTTGCGGACGGTGTAGGAGCCGCCGGACTTGCTCTCGAGTTCGGTCCAGATGGCGCCGGTGACGGTGTCAAAGAGTTCGACGAGGGTGAGGGCGTCCTTCTCCTTGGGCGTGCGGACCTCGTTGTCGAGGATGCGGCGGAGTTTGGCGGGGTTCATCAGTTGGGTGATGGCCGCCGCCTGCATTCCACCGATCTGGTCGTGAACGGCCCACTCGGGCCCGGCGCGCCCGCCACCCGGGTCATCGCGGCGGTCGGCGGTGAGGTAGGCGAGGAGGTCGGGTGTGAGGCCGAAGGACTCTTCCCTGAAGGCCTGCTCGCAGACGAACTTGAGGGCCTCGCGCTGCTTCTCAACGGGAACGACGTTGATGGGCGGGCGGCCGTTGGGGTCACCCTTGCGATCACGGTAGACGAAGGCGGTGCCGACCCAGTTCGACATGACGCCGATGGCGTCCATCTGCATGTTGAGCGTGAGGCTGTAGCCGCGGCGCGCACGGCTCCAACTCTGCCCGGGCTTGACGAACTTCTCGATGATGCGTCCGCGGCTGAACTTGGCCAGGTCGATGCGGCTCTTGGCGTACTCGATGGGGTCGGCGGCGAAGTCGTAGCGGCGGATCGTCGGGTCGATGCCGGTGTCGGCGTCCTCGTCGGAGCCGAACTGGAGTTCGGGCTCGGCGACGCGCTTGAGGACGTCCTTGGGATCGCTGAACGTGTAGCCGTACTCGATGGCCCACATGTCGTAGGGCCCGATGCCGGTGACGTTGTAGTCGCCCTGGAACTTGCCCTCGCCGACCTGGAGGTTCATGGGGGTGTAGTCCATGACGCTGGTGACGTAGGGCTTCTTGCCCTTGAACTCGGGCGAGTTGATCTGCGCGAGGGTGTAGGCGGAGGATGCCTTGAAGTTGTGGCGGAGCCCGAGGGTGTGCCCGACCTCGTGGGCCGTCAGATCGGCCAGCGCGAGGCCCACGAACCACTCGGGGATGCCGTCGATGAAGTCGCCCTTGTCCTCGTCCTTCTTCCTCTCGCCCTTGGGCGCCGGGGCGTCGGCGGGCGGATCGTCGGACTCGAGGAGGTCGAGCAGTTCGAGGCTCATGCCGGCGATGGACATCTCAACGGACTTGCCCTCGGCGAGCATGCAGTCGTACCCCGTCGCCTGGCGACGCTGGCTGAGGAAGCCAGCCTCGATGGTGTTCGGGTCGCCGACGGCGCGGCCGCCGAAGCGGGCGACGCCGCGGGAGAGCCCGGCGGCCTTCTGCGTGGCCCGCTCGGCGAGGATCTGCTCGCGGCGCTCGGGCGAGGCCATGCGGAGGCGCGGGTCCCAGTTCGGGTTGGACTCCAGCCACGCGTGCGACTCGGTCGGGATGGACCGCATGGCGATGTCGGGGATGATCTCGTTGGTCTGGCTCCAGAAGTGGCGGATCCAGCCGTCGGTCAGGACGACGTCGGCGTCGAGGATCTGGCCGGTGAGGGGGTGCGTGCGGCTTGGCCCGATGGCCGTGCCCACGTCGTTGACGACCCAGCGGATGAAGTTGTACCGCGCATCCTCCGGATCCTTGTCCATGTGCTGGCCGGTGGCCTTGTCCTGGTAGTAGACCTCGACCGCGTCGGTCAGGCCGACCTTCTCGAAGGCCTTGTTCCACCAGAGCGCGCCGTCGCGCACGAAACGCCGGTAGCGGCTGGGAACGGTGTGCTCGACGTAGTAGACCAGCGGCTTCTTGGGCGGGCTCATCCGGAGTTTCGGATCCGACTTCTCGAAGTGCCAGCGGTTGATGTAGCGGACCCACTTCTCCTCGTCCTTGAACTTGCCCAGGTCGCGGAACCAGGTTCCGAAGTACCCGATCCGCTCATCGGAGACGCGGGGCTGATAGCCGGTGCTGTCGGGGATGATCGCGACGGAGTAGTAGAACGTCTTGAGCACGCCCCCGGCGGTGGGCATCTCGAATGCCACCTCGATGTTCTGCGGGAAGGCCTTGGCCTTCTTGATCGTCGCAAGGCCCGGGTTCGCGCCGGCGGCGCCCGTGGTCATGAATCCGCCCATCCCGAAGAAGCGACCCGCCTGCCCGGCGAAGAGCCCCTTCAGGTCGATCACCGGCCCACCGCCCGGGCCCATCGCGACGATGGGAATGTCCAGAAGAACGCGATCCGTGAAGGCCCGCTCGACGCCCGACTTGCTCTCCTGGTCCCCCGTCGAGCGGTTGGTGATCTGCGGCTCGATCAGCGCCAGCCGCTTGTCGTAGCGCTTCCAGTACAGGTACATGTCCGGGCCCTGGAGCCCGGCGTACGGCTCGCCCGCGGCGATCGTCATGCCGAACATGTACTTCTGCCGAGCGAACTCCCGCGGCAGTTCCGCCAGCATGGCGCCGTCGCGCTCACGCGTGTAGAGCGTCCAGAGGCTCCCCTCCCCGTCCGCGGTGGAGACCACCTTGGTGAAGTCCTTGCTGACCTCCGCGAAGGGCGGGAAGTCCGGCTTTTTCTCGTCACCTCCTCCACCACCACCGCGAGCCCCGGGCGGACCATCCTGGGCGAACGCCACCGGGGCGAGCCCCCCGGCGGCCAGCGCCATGACCAACGCCCCCAGCCCGAACGATTTCGCGTTGCCACTCATCAGATGAAACTCCTCGGGCCCGGGATTGGGCCGCCATCGGTCGAACCAGCGCCGGAGCCGGCGCCAAGCCACGACCCCACCAAGATGCGCGGGCCCCGTCCGGGCCGTCGCGAAGCCAGTCTACCACCGCCGAGCCATCGTGTGGGCTCGAACGAGGGCCGATGAAACACTCCTACCGGCTTGCCCCGGGCAGGTCGCAGGCCCAGCGCGGACCAGCGGCGAGAAGAGGCTCGACCTCGCGGGGGTGTCACCCGGGCCCGGCCGACACCCCGTGGAGGATCACCCGGAGGCCGACGGTCAGCCCCACGAACACCACAACGGCGACCTGGAAGGCACGGTCCTTGGCGGCCAGTTCGGTCGGGTCGTCGTAATCCCCCCGTTCGAGGAGCACAATGCACCGAAGCAGGCCATAGGTGGCCGGGAGCATCGTCAGCCAGAGGAGATTGAACCCCCGAGTGAAGCCGAACTCCTGGGATTGGATGTAGCCGGCATACGTCAGCAGAGTCGCGACGCCGGTCACGACCACCACCATCCTGAGGAGTTCGTCGGTGTACTTGGCCTGCACAAGTCGAGCGGCGGCGGCGTCGTCGCCCATTGTGCGGCGCTCACCCAATCTTTTCCCAAACGCGAGGAACATGGCGATGAAGAACGTGACGTTCAGCAGCCAGGTGCTGGGGACGACGAGGACCGCCGCGCACCCCGCCAGCACGCGGAGAACAAAGCCCAGTGCCAGCGAGATGACGTCGATGATGACGCGGTGCTTGAGAGCGAGGCTGTAGGACATGACGTTGGCGACGTAGATGCCCGCCAGCAGTGCGACCAGGGCGGTGGCGCGTTCGCCGCCCGTGCCGCCCGCGCCCCAGACAAGCCCCAGCGCCGCGACGGCGGCGACGAGCAGGACGGCCGCGAACCAGCCGGCCTGGGCCGGCGACACGTCCCCCACGGCGACAGGCCGCCGGCGCTTCCGCGGGTGGGCGCGGTCGGCCTCCCAGTCGCGGAGGTCGTTGACGACGTAGCCGGCGCTGGAGACGAGGCCGAAGACGACGAAGGCTCCGACCGCGGCGAGGGTCGCCTGCGTCTCGCCCAGTTTCCCGCCATAGAGCGGCCCGATGAAGCAGAAGAGGCCCTTGATCCACTGGTGAGGCCGCGCGAGCCGGAGCAGCGATGCGCCAAGGCTTCGACGGTCGGCATTCGAGTTGGGGGACCAGCCGGTGGACATGCGCTTGGTGCTACGCTCCACGCGGCGGCTCCGGCCCGGGCGAATCCCGGACCCGGCGTGCCGACGATGAGCGACGCGAAGTCTACAGCCTCACCCCGCGTGCTGTCGGCGATGGCCGCGGAACTGTACACGCGCGGGCCGTTGCTCATGCGGCTGCTGCAGCGCTACAGGCCGTTCATCTGCCCGTTCGAGCACTTGCTGCCGTGGGTCCCGGAGGGGGCGACGGTGCTGGATATCGGATGCGGCGGGGGACTGTTCCTGGCCCTGCTGAGCCAGATTCCGGGGCGGCTTCGCCTGGGCGTGGGGTTCGACGCCGCTGCGGGAGCCATCGAAGTGGCTCGCGCCGCGAATCCGCCCCGATGCCGGTTCGAGCACGTCGACGTGGCCGCCCCCTGGCCAGCGGAGCCGGCGAAGTTCGAGGTCGTGAGCATCATCGACGTGATGCACCACGTGCCTCCCGCGGCGCAGCCGGGCCTGATCCGGACCGCCGCGGCCCGGGTGGCGCCGGAGGGCATCCTGCTCTACAAGGACATGTGCCGGCGCCCCGCGTGGCGCGCGCTGGCCAACCGCGCGCACGACCTGCTTCTGGCACGCCAGTGGATCACCTATGCGCCGGTCGAGTCCGTCGAGCAATGGGCCGCCGAAGCGGGCCTGAGACTGGAACACGCGTCGTTCCACGCCCGATTCTGGTACGGTCATGAACTCCAGGTATTCCGGCGAGTCGGCCCCGCTGGCGCGGGTTTGTCGGCCGCCGGGCCCGGAGAGGCGAAGGCGGGTGGGACACAGTGATGAGGGCGTCGCCACATCGTGCGTGCGTGCTGGCCGCGCTCGTCGCGGGGTGTGCGGTGTTCGCTGTGGCGCTCGCGCTGATCCTGGGCGGCGCGCGGCACGAGCGGTCGGAGTTCGACCAGAACAAGTTCCACGCGCGGGTAATCGGGCGGTTCGCCCAGCAGATGCCGCGGCTCGATTTCCGCGACTATGAGTCCGCGACAAGCCCCGGCTATCACGTGGTGCTGGCTGCGGCGCGGCGGTCGGGGCTGGAGTCGCCAACAGGCCTGCGCGTGGTGGGGAGCCTGTTCTCCGTCGGCCTGATGGCGACGCTGGCAGGGTGGCTGGCGGCACGCGTCGGGGCCGCGGCGGCGCTGGCGCTGGCCCTGCCCATGGGCGCCTCGCTCTACGTGCTGTTCCCCGCGGTCTGGCTGCTCCCTGACAACGCCGGCTGGTGGCCCCTCGCGGCGCTGCTGGCGACGCTGCTCCCCGGCGCGCGGCACGAGGCGCTTCGCCCCGCCTCGTTCGTGCTCGCGGGCTCGCTGCTGGTGCTCCTTATCGCCGCGCGCCAGGTGCACGCATGGGCGGGCCTCCCGATGCTCGTAGCGGCGTGGCTCGCGTGGCCGGCGTCGAGGACCGACTCGGTTTCATGCTCAGTCGTACCGCCGGTGGGCGAGGCGAGGCCGGCCATCGCGCGCACGGCGGTGATGGCGCTCGCCGGCCTCCCCGCGGCGCTGCTGCTGGCCCTGCTGGTGCGCACCTGGGGCGGGCTGGTGCCGCCGGCGTTCCAGGCGGCTGGCTCGCCGCTGACGACGCCCGACGCGACGCGCGTGAGCGGCATCTCGCCGGCGACCCCGGGCTTTGTGCTGGCGTTACTGGGCCTGTTCGGGTCGTTCTTCCTTCCGGTGGTGTGGCCGAGGCGTGCAACGGGGTGGTTCCCGCTGACAGCCGGCTTCGCTGCGGGGGCGATGGTGCTGGCGGCGCTCCCGCGGACGAACTGGGAACTGATGAGCCGGATCTCAGGGCTGTGGAATCTGGTGAGGGTGCTCCCCTGCCCGGGCGACCGGTCGCTCCTGATCATCGGGCTGGCGGGGCTGGGTGGGGCGTGGATCGGGCTGTGGGCCGGCGCCTTGGCGCCGCGACCGCGATGGGTGCTGGGCGTGTCCCTGGTCGGATTCACGCTCTCGCAGACCGCGGGCGCGCTGACCTGGCAGCGGTACCTGGAGCCGATGGTGCTGTTGCTGCTCGTGCTGGGTTCGGGGTGCCTTCTGGAGAGCGCGAGCCCTGCGGACAGGCGTCGCGCGGTGGTCGGTCCGGTGGCGCTGGGGCTCGTCCAGGCGGCGCTGACGGCGTGGACGCTCTCGGGCCGATCCGCCGCGTGAGCGCTTCGGCGGCTCAGGCGGGGCGGACGCCCATCGAGAGTTGGCGGACCCGCTCGACCTGCTGCTTGCGAACCGCGTCGAGCACCGCCCTGGGGATGCGGTGCGAGGCCTCGTCGGCCGTCACGTTCGAGCAGTGCTCCGCGATGCACTGGTACAGCAGTTTGAAGGCGTCGCGCGGCTGGTGCATCTGGTCCAGCGCGTCGATCAGGTCCTGCCGTGTGACGTCGTCGGCGAAGAGGTCGCGGAGCGTGATGGGCGTGGCGCCGGAGGGCCGGCAGGCGTTGAGCCGGGCGGTGCAGAGGTCGTAGAGCATGGCCCCGGTCCAGGCGAGGCGCTCGATGAGGCACTGCTTGTCGAGCCTGGCGCCCTGGAAGAAGGCGGAGGACTCGCGGAGCAGCACGTGCCGAAGTTCGACGGGCAGGAGGAGTTTGACGCCGATGCCGTCGCGCTGGAGGAAGGTGTTGTTGAGCAAGGGCCAGACGACGGCGCGCATCCGGTCCACGTCGCCCTTGATGAGCCCCGGCTCGTCCACGCGGTCCACCACCACGATGATGCTGGCGTAGCCCAGCGCGCCGAGCACGCGCCTCAGCCGTTCGAGCATTTCGAGCCGCGGCTCCTCGGCGTCGGAGAGGGGAAGCACGCCGGGCGCCCTGGCCCCGGGGGGCAGGCGGCGGAGAACTGCCGCGAACGATCGCTCGGACCGCGCGATCACGCGGATCTGCTTGCGCAGCCGGTGGGCCACGCGGCCGATGACGAGGCGGTCTCCCGCGGCCCGCTTGAAGAGGAAGATGAGCCAGATGCCCAGCGCGGTGAAGAACGCCGTGGTCCAGATCGGATCGAGGTCGGGAAGCCCGTTGCGCAGGTGCCCCGTGCGCACGTACGCCGCCATCACCGCCGCCGGCGCGACCCACCCGAAGCCGACGAGGAGCGACTCCACCGCGTCCGACCAGGCCCGGCGGAACCCGAGGCGGCGGCGCAGGCCCCGGGCACGATCCTCGGCGTGCTCCGGCCGGTCGTACACGGCCTGAAGAGCCAGGAGGTCGAGTTTCATCGCGCGGTCGAGCCCGCGCACCGTCCGCTTGACCTCCGGTCCGGCCTCGATCGTCGCGGCCCGCTCGGCCGGGCGCTGCGCCTGCTCCAGCACCGCGTCAACGAGCCTGGGCACCGCCTGGCCAAGCACCGCGTCGATGTGGTCCACCAAGCGAAAGCGCGTGAGCGCGTCGGGAAGCGTCGCCTTCTTCTCCCGGAGCGTCGGGAGCACGCGGGCGGCGAACCGGTCCAGCACCTCCCCGAGTTGGTCCATCGCCACGAGCAGGGCCCGCCGGCCGGGGTTGGCGGCGTTGAACGCGGCGATGTGCTCGCCCAGTTGGAGGCGGATCGCCGTCTTGCCGCTGCCCTTCTCGCCGAAGACGATGGCGGCCGAGGGGCGGGCGAAGTCCCCGGCGATCTTCTCGAAGTCCGGGTGCTGCACGCGCGCCCACGGGCGAGGGACGCCGATGGCCCCGAAGGGCCGATCGCCCGGCGCGGGCGCCGGGAGCGTGGAGAGTTTCCCGAAGACCGGATCCTGGCGCGCTTCCTCGCCCCGGAACGGGTTCTCGCCCAGCGACCAGTGTTCGAGGAATGCGGCGAGGGTCATCGGGTCCGGTCCGCGATCAGTGCTCGACGCGCTGGCCGAGCATGGGGCTGATCTTGCCCATCATCTCGTCGAGCCGCTTGCGATCCTTGGCCTCCAGGTTGAGGCGGAGGAGGGGCTCGGTGTTGCTCTTGCGGACGTTGCACCACCACCCGTCCTTGGCCCAGCAGTCGATGGTGACCCCGTCGAGTTCGTCCACGCTCCCGGATCCGCCGAGCGCGGAGCGGAGTTTGGCCAGGGCACCGTCCTTGTCCTCGATTGCGAAGTTCACCTCGCCGGACTGTGCGTAGCGCGCCGCGGGCTTGACGATCTCCGACAGGGCCTTGCCCGACTCGGCCATCACCGTCAGCACCGTGCACATCGCGATCACGCCCGAGTCGGCGTTGAAGTTGTCCCGGAAATAGAAGTGCCCGGAGAGTTCGCCCCCGAAGACCGCCTTCTGGTCCGCCATTGCCTGCTTGAGAAAGACGTGCCCCACGCGGCTGCGGATCGCCCGCCCCCCGGCCCGGGCCACGTCCTCGGGCACCGCCTTGGTCGACCTCAGGTCATAGACCACCGGCGACCCGGGGTGCTTCTTCAGGAAGTGCTGCGCCAGGATGCTGGTGAGGTGGTCGCACCCGATGATGTGCCCCTTCTCGTCGACCGCGACGCACCGGTCGGCGTCGCCGTCGTAGCAGAACCCCGCGTCGGCCTTCTGCTTGAGGACCTCGTCGCAGCACTGGCGGACGTTGGCCGCCACCAGCGGGTTGGGCTCGTGCACGAACTCGCCCTTGGCGTTCTCGAAGTTCACCTCGATGATCTCGAGCCCGTCGGCGTCCTTGCCCTTCCGCCCGAAGACACGCGGGATCATGGTCCCCGCCATGCCGTTGCTCGCGTCGATCACGATGCGCAGGGGCTTGCGGCTCTTGCGGGCCGAGAGGTCCAGGAAGCCCCGCACGTGGTCGCGGTAGGCGGCCCACAGGTCCCGCTTCTCCACGCGCCCGCCCTGGGACACAAAGTTGTTCACGAAGTCGACAGTGGCGGCGTACTTCCGCACATCCGCCAGGCCCGTCACCTCGCCCACCGGCTTGGCCCTCCGCTTGCTGATCTTGAACCCGTTGTACTGCGGCGGGTTGTGGCTGGCGGTGCACATGATCCCGCCCGCGCAGTCGAAGTGGTTGATCGCGAAGTAGACAAACGACGTGTCCACCATCCCCAGATCCAGCACGTTCCCGCCCTGGTCCGTGATGCCCCGGATGAGCGCGTCGGTGAGGGCCGGGGAACTCTTGCGCATGTCCCGGCCGACCACGATGTTGCGCATCATGGGCGAACCTTCACCCGCGGAGGCGGCATCCTGAAGCAGGAACCGCGACGCCCCGTAGCCGATCTGCCGGGCCATCGCCTCGTTCAGAAGGTCCGGGTAGGTCCCGCGAATGTCGTACGCTTTGAAGACCTTGCCGAGCATGTTCGTATTCCGATAGGATAAGGGACCGTGCGGCACGCGCTCCCGCGGCCGACAGGTCTCGTCGCGGGCGGCAGGGTAGCCCCCAGCCGCCATGGTTCCATCGGCTTGATGCCGGCCCGAACACGCTCCAATCATCGGCCTCCCGTCCCGCAGACGCCCCCGCCTCGCCCAACGCTCGCGCAGCCCCGACCCTCGTATGGCGCCCCCACTCATGCCCGCCGTCGACGCTCAACCCGCCCCGACGGCACCCGACAACGGGCTGATCGTCTTCGCCTCCGGCTCCGGCGGGAACTGCTCGCTTCTCCGGGTCACGCTCGAGGGCCGGCCGCGGCACTACCTCATCGACCTGGGGCTTTCGCCCCGCCGGACGCGCGCGGCGCTGGCCTCCTGCGGCGTGGAACTCGGCGCCATCGACGGCGTGTTCGTCACGCACTTCGACTCCGACCACTGCCACGCCGGCTGGTGCACCGCCGTGGAGCCCGCCCTGCCGGCGCACGCAGACGTGTTCTTCCACCGGTCGCACCTCAGGCGGGCGACTGCGGTGGGCCTTCAGGCTCGGCGCCTGGCGCCGTTCCGGGACGGGTTCCACACCGCCGCGGGGCTTCCCGTGCGTTGCGCGATGTCGAGCCATGACAGCCTCGGTGCCGCGGTGTTCCGCATCGAGACACCCGGGGGAACGCTGGGGTTCGCCACCGACCTCGGGCGCGCATGCGACACGCTCATCGGGCACCTCCGCGGCGTGGACGTACTTGCGATCGAGTCCAACTACTGCCCGGAACTCGAACTGTCATCTGGACGGCCCTCGCACCTGATCGAGCGCGTCATGGGCGGGCGGGGGCACCTCTCCAACCATGAGTGCGTGGAGGCGGTGGCGCGGATCGGGCCGCGCGATCACGTCGTGCTGCTCCACCTGTCGCGCGAATGCAACGAGCCGGCGCTGGTGCGTCGCCTGCACGAAGGACGCGGGTACCCCTACACGATTAGCCTGCAGTCTGAGCCCACGGGGTGGGTGACGCTGAACCGCGCGCCGGCGACTGCGGTGCGGGTGGTGCCGCACGCGCGAGTCGAGCAGGGCCTGTTGTTCCGCTAGCGGGGGGGACGGGGGCGGGGGGCGACTCAGCGTCGAGCCTTGCGCGCGGCTGCCGAGCCGGGCTTGGGACGAATCTCGCCCTTCGCCGCGGGCTTTGCGGGCGCGTCGCTTCCGGCCTTTGCTGCCGGCGTCTGGGCGGTCGCGGCGGACGATGCCGGCGGGGATGCGGACCCGCTCTCGCCCGCCGATCCGCCGGCCGCCGAGGGCTTGTCAGCCTCGGCTTTCTTCTTGTACCCCTCGGAGCGATAGTCGGTGATGTAGAACCCCGAGCCCTTGAAGAGCAGTGCAGCCCCCGTGCCGATGAGCCGCTTCACCGTGCGCTTCCCGCACTCGGGGCACACCTTGACCGGCGCGGCGGTCATGCTCTGGAACCGCTCGAAGCGGTGCTTGCAGGCCTCGCAGACGTACTCGTAAGTCGGCATGGGAAAGCAATCCATCGCCCGGACTGTGGGCGGCTGGGCGGTCAGTTGGGCGCGACGATCACTTGTGCGGGACGGACGACCCGCTCGTTGGCGGTGTAGCCGATCCGCAGCAGGCGGACGATGTGGCCCGGGGCGACGTCCGGGTCGGCCTGCTGCGTGACGGCCTCGTGGCGCGTGGCGTCGAATGCGTCGCCCTTGGCTGGCTTGATGAGTCCGACGCCGTGGGCCGTCAGCGCCCCGAGCAGTTCGTCGCGAATCATCGAGACGCCGGCGACTATGGACGCGGCGGTGGTCTTTGCGGGGTCCTGCGCCAGCGCCATGTCGAAGTGGTCCACAACCGACATGAGGCTTCCCAGCATGCCGCGCACGGCCTGCTCTCGGGCGTCACGTTCGTTCTGGAGGGCCCGCCGCTGGTAGTTCTGGAAGTCGGCCAGCGCACGCTTGTGCGCCTCGCAACTCTCATCGCGTTCGGCGCGAAGGCGGGCGAGTTCGGCTTCGAGTTGCTCGAAGGCCGCGGCGGTCTCATCCACGGTGCGTGCTGCCGCGGGCTCCGCCGCGGGACCTGGCGCGGCACCGGCCTCGGGTGCCTGCGCCGCCGCGCCGCCTGTGGCCGGCTGTTCGCTGGCGGGCGGTTCACTCTTCGACTTGGTCCGGAAGAAGTCCATGCGTAAGCCCCGTGAAGCCCCCCCCACCCCCACTACCCCACCCCAAACCACCGTCCCCCCAACCGCTCCTGCGAATACCCCTGCAATTCGCGTTCCAGAACCCGGTGTCGAGCAAGGATCAGCCGCCGAACACCTTCTTCCAGAAGCCCTGGGTCTCGGGCATGACCGACTCGCTCTCCGAACCAGCGAACTCCCGGAGCAACTTCTCTTGGTCCTTCGTCAGTTTCGTCGGGATCTCGATCTTGACGCCGACGACGAGGTCTCCGCGGCGCTGAGTGCGGAGGTCCGGCAGACCCTTCCCGGAGACGCGGAGAACCGCGCCGTGCTGGGTGCCGCGGGGGATGTGGAGTTTCTCTCGACCGCCTTCGAGCAGCGGCACCTCGATCTCGCCACCCAGCGCGGCCTTCGCGAACGAGACGGGGACCTCAAGCAGCAAATGGTCGTGATCGCGATGAAACAAGTCGCTTGGCTTGACCCGGACGACCACGTGCAGATCACCCCGGATGCCCTCGCCCGAAGGGGACTCCTCGGGCACCGGCGGCTCGCCCTCACCCTTCACGCGGATGGGCTGGCCGTCGTGCACGCCCGGGGGGATGCGGACGGCGATAGTGCGGCCCTTGGGGACGCGGCCCTTGCCGCGGCAGCCCGGGCAGAAGTCCTTGATGACCTTGCCGCGGCCGCCGCAGGCGGGGCAGGCGGTGACCATGCGGAACATCCCACCCAGCCCGGTCTGTTGGACCTTGCCCTGTCCGCCGCAGTGCGGGCAGGAGGTGGGTTTGGAGCCGGGCTTGGCCCCGGAGCCGGTGCACTGGTCGCAGACGTCGAGGCGGGTGAACTCGACCTCTCGTTCGCAGCCCTTGAGGACGTCTTCGAGGGCGATGACGACCTCGGTTTCGAGGTCGTAGCCGCGGGCTGGGCCGCGGGGTCCCCCCCCCCCCCCCCGGCGACCGCGCGCGCCTCCGGCCGCGCCGCCGAAGATGTCGCCGAAGATCGAGAAGATGTCCTCGACGTTCATGCGGTTGAAGTCGTGGGTGGCGGGCCCGCCAGCGGCGCCCTTGAGCCCCTCGCGGCCGTACTGGTCGTAGATCGCCCGCTTCTGCTCGTCGCCCAGGACCTCGTAGGCCTCGGCGGCTTCCTTGAACGCGCGCTCGGCCTCCGCGTCCCCCGGGTTGCGGTCGGGGTGGTGCTTCATCGCCAGGCGGCGGTAGGCGCGCTTGATCTCGTCGGCGTCGGCCTTCTTCTCGACGCCCAGGATCTCGTAATAGTCGCGGGTCGAGGGCATCGGCATCCTTCGGCAATCGGGCCGGCGAGACTGCTCCCGCCGGCCCGTGAGTATCTTCGCGTGCTCGTCCCCTTGCGGGGCGGCGCGATCAGGCGACCGCGCCGGCGACGGGCTCGGCCTTCTCCTTCAGTTCCGCGATCATCACGCTGGTGGTGAGCATCAGGCCCGCCACGCTCGCCGCGTTCAGCAGGGCCGTCTTGGGAACGGTTGCTGCGTCGATGATGCCGGCCTTCACCAGGTCGGTGTACTCGTGCGACTGGGCGTTGTACCCGTAGCCGCCCGAGCCCTCCTTGATCTTCTCGACCACGATGTCGCCGTCCTGGCCCGCGTTGACGGCGATCTGCTTGGCGCAGGCCTCGACGGCGGCGGAGACGATCTCGAAGCCGATCTTCTCGTCGCCCTTGGCCTTGGCCATGGCCTTCTCGATCGCGGGCTGGGCGCGGATGAGGGCCACGCCACCCCCAGGGACGTAGCCCGAGCGGGCGGCATGACGGGTGGAGTTGAGGGCGTCGTCGACGGCGTCCTTCTTCTCCTTCATCGCGACCTCGGTGACGCCGCCGACGTTGATGATGGCGACGCCGCCGGTGAGTTTGGCGAGACGCTCCATGAACTTCTCGCGGTCGTAGTCGCTGGTGCTCTTGTCGTGCTGGGCCTTGATCTGGGCCGCGCGGGCCTCGATGTCGGCCTTCTTGCCCGCGCCCTCGATGATCGTCGTCTCGTCCTTGTTCACGACGACCTTCTTGGCCCGGCCCAGTTCGCCCAGTTCGATCGACTCCAGGCTGCGCCCGAGGTCCTCGCTGAAGAACGTGCCCGCGGTCAGCACGGCGATATCGCCCATGATGGCCTTCCGACGGTCGCCGAAGCCCGGGGCCTTGACGGCGCAGATGCGGAGCACGCCGCGGAGGCGGTTGACCACCAGGGCCGCGAGCGCCTCGCTCTCGACCTCTTCGGCGACCACGAGCAGGGGCTTGCCTGTCGTCGCGATCTTGTTCAGGAACGGGAGGAAGTCCGCCAGGTTGGCGATCTTCTTCTCGTACAGCAGGACGTAGCAGTCCTCCAGCACGCACTCGGCGGTTTTCGGATCGGTCATGAAGTAGGGGCTGATGTACCCCTTGTCAAAGGCCATGCCCTCGACATACTCCAGCGTCGTCTGGGCGGCCTTGCCCTCCTCAACCTCTACCACGCCCTCGGGCCCGACCTTGGTGATCGCCTCGGCGATCAGTTCGCCGATCTTCGCGTCGTGCGATGCGGAGACCGTGGCGACCTTCACGTAGTCCGCCTTGCCCTTGCACTTGACGGCCATGGCGTCGATCGCCTCGGCCGCGGCCTGCGCCGCCGAGTTGATCCCACGCTGCACGAGCACCGGGTTCGCCCCGGCGGCCACGTGCCGAAGCCCCTCGGTGAAGATGGCTTCGGCGAGGACGGTGGCGGCGGTGGTGCCGTCGCCCGCCTCGTCGTTGGTCTTCTTGGCGACCTCGGTGACCATCTTGGCGCCCATGCTCTCGAAAGGCTGGGGCAGGGTGATCTCCTTGGAGACCGACACCCCGTCGTTGGAGATCGACGGGCCGCCGTAGGACTTCTGGATCGCCACGTGCCGGGCCGAGGGGCCCATGGTGACCTTCACGGCCCTGGCCAGTTGCTGCACGCCCTTCTTCATCTCAAGAAGCGCGGCGTCGTTGAACATCAGTTGCTTAGCAGACATGAATACCTCTCAGTGTGTCGGATGCGGGAGCGGATGGGTGGAGCGCGCGGGGCCGGTCGGCGAACAGCCGATTAGCCCTCGATCACTCCCAGCAGTTCCGACTCCTTGATGATGAGGTGCTTCTCACCCTTGAGTTCGACCTCGGAGCCGGCGTACTTGCCGTAGACCACTGTGGCGCCGACCTTCACGCTCATCTCGGCACGCTTGCCGTTCTCGAGCAGTTTGCCCGGACCCGCGGCGACAACCTTCCCGCGTACCGGCTTCTCCTTGGCGGACTCGGGAAGGAAGATGCCCGAGGCGGTCTTCGACTCGGCCTCGATGGGCTTGACCAGGACGCGATCTTCGAGGGGCTTGATAGACATGATGCGATTCTCCAGATGCTCAGCGGGCCCGAGGGCCGGTCTGCGTGTGGCCTACCGCGCGGACGGAGCGTTCGCCCGCTTCGCCGCGCGCATGTTCATGACGATTTCCGCGACAATGGGCATCACCGATACCACGATGATCCCGAGGACGACGATCTCGAAGTTCTTCTTGACCCAGGGGATGTTCCCGAACCAGTGGCCTGCGAGCACACAGATGAACACCCAGGCCACCGCACCCACCACGTTGTAGATCACGAACCGCCCGTAGTTCATCGCACCGGCGCCCGCCACGAAGGGCACGAACGTGCGCACGATGGGGACGAACCGGGCGAGCACCACGGCCTTCCCGCCGTACTTCTCGTAGAAGGTGTGCGCCCGGTCGAGGTGCTTGCGGTTGAGCACCTTGCCCCAGAAGCCGAGCCCCTCCCCGCGGAAGACCCGCGGGCCCACGAACTTGCCCACGTGGTAGTTCACCGCGTCGCCCACGATCGCGGCGATCGTGAGCGTGACCAGCAACACCCACAGGTTCAGCCGTGTCGCCTCGCCGTCGGCGGATGTAAACGCCCCCAGCGCAAAGAGCAGCGAATCGCCCGGGAGGAAGGGCATCGCAACCAGCCCGGTCTCGGCGAAAATGATCCCTGCGGCGATGGCGTAGACCCACGCCCCGTGCTGGGCGATCAGGTCCCCGAGGTGCCTGTCGAGGTGCAGGAAGATGTCGAGGATCTGCTGCATGCGCGTCCATCGTTCCACCATCCGAACCGCGAGCCGCACGCCGCGGCACGCCAACAACGGCTGTTGCGATACCTACCCGTGCAAGACACACCTGGTCACACCTTCGGTCGTACGCCAATCGGGACGGTGCCGCCGCCGCCGCCCCCACCCGCCGAGCCGCCGCCCTTCTTGCCACCTTTGAGGGCCTCGGTGGCCTTGTGGCCTCCGCCGCCGGCTTTGCCATCGGCCTTGGCATCGACGGCCGTGGGGACGACGGTGGGCTTGGGCGCGGACCGGAATCCGCCGCCGGTGCTCCCGAGTTTGTTGAAGAGGTCTTTGGCTGAGGCCATGCATGGCTCCTGAGGGCGCGAAGATGCGGGACGAGTGCTGCGTGCGAGGATGAATCCGGTGCCGAAAAGGTTCAGAACCCCATGCCGCCCATGCCACCCATGCCGCCCATGCCACCCATTCCACCGCCGTGGCCGTGATCGTGCCCGTGGCCTTCGTCTTCGTCCTTGGGGGCATCGGTGACGACGCAATCGCTGGTAAGGAGCACGGTGGCGACGCTCGCGGCGTTCACGAGGGCCGTGCGATCGACCTTCGCGGGGGTGAGCACGCCCTGCTTGAGCAGGTCGCCGAACTCGCCGGTGAGCGCGTTGTAGCCGAATGTGGCGCCGGCCTTCCCGTCACCGCCCTCGATCACCTTGGCAACCACGACGGTGCCCTTGTCGCCGGCGTTGTCAGCGATGGTCTGGAGGGGCACCAGCAGGGCGCGGTACACCGTGTCCATCCCCGCCGCGGCGTCATACTTGAAGTGCCCGATGTCTTCGGCCGTCACGTCGCCCTCGGCCGTGGCCTTCTTGCTGAAGACGGCCTTCCACTCGGGGAGGTTCTCGATGGCCTTGCGGGCGCGGACGAAACTCGTCCCGCCGCCCGGCACCACGCCCTCGGCGACCGCGGCGCGGGTGGCGTGGAGCGCGTCTTCCACCCGGGCCTTCTTCTCCTTCAGTTCGGCCTCGCTGGCGGCCCCCACTTTCACCTGCGCCACGCCGCCCGAGAGTTTCGCCAAGCGCTCCTGGGCCTTCTCGCGGTCGTAGTCGCTGGTGGTCGTCTCGATCTCCTTGCGGATCTGCTCGATGCGAGCCTGGATGCTCTTGGTGCTCCCCGCGCCCTCGATGATCGTGGTGTTGTCGGCATCAACCTCGATCTTCTTGGCCATGCCGAGTTGCTTGAGTTCGACCTTCTCCAACTCGGCCCCGGTGTCCTTCATGATGGGCTCGGCGCCGGTGAGGATCGCGATGTCCTCCAGCATGGCCTTGCGGCGGTCGCCGTAGCCCGGCGCCTTGACCGCGCACACCTGGAGCGTGCCCCGGAGTTTGTTGATCACCAGCGTCGCCAGGGCCTCGCCCGCTACGTCCTCGGCGATGATGAGCAGGGGCTTCTTCGCCTGCATCACCTTCTCCAGAAGCGGGACGAGTTTCTGCACGCTCTCGATCTTGTCCTCGTGCACCAGCACCAGGGCCTTGTCGAACTCGCACCGCATCGCCTCGACATTGGTCACGAAGTTGGGCGAGAGGAATCCGCGGTCGAACTGCATGCCCTCGACCACGGTCACCTCGGTCTCGGCCGTCTTGCCTTCCTCGACGGTGATCACCCCGTCCTTGCCGACCTTGGCGAAGGCGTCGGCCATGATCTTGCCGATCTCGTGGTCGTTGTTGGCCGAGATGCTCGCGACGTTCTCGATGTCCTTGTTCCCGCTGACGGGCGTCGCCTGCTTCTCGATAGCGCTCGACGCCGCCTCGACGGCCTTCTTCATCCCGCGGACGAGGGCGTTGGCGTCGCACCCGGCGGCGATGTGCTTGAGCCCCTCGCGGAAGAGCGCCTCGGCGAGCACGGTGGCCGTCGTGGTGCCGTCGCCCGCGTCGTCGCTGGTCTTGCTGGCGGCCTGCTTGACCAACTGGGCGCCCATGTTCTCGATCTTGCAGGAGAGTTCCATCTCCTCCGCGACGGTGACGCCGTCCTTCGTCACTGTCGGCCCGCCCCAACTCTTGTCGAGCACCGCGTTCCGCCCGCGGGGCCCGAGCGTGGACTTGACGGCCCGGGCCAACTTCTCGACTCCGGCAAACAGGGCCTGCCGGGCGTCCACATCAAACACGAGTTCCTTCGCGGCCATCGTCTGTGCTCCCAGTCGTGAGGTGTCGTAAGGCTTGCGTGCGGTGCTTCGAGGCTCGGCCGGCGCCGAGTGCCCGATCGGGCCGCAGTCGCCCGGGATGGGCGGCTGGAGGGAAGGCCCTCCGATCGCGCGGCTCCTGCCTGTAGGCAAGCGCGATGCCAGCCCGGGTCGCCCGTGATCGGGCCGGTGGTGGCCCCGTCGCCCGGCCGGCTTGACGCTGGGCGCATGGAGCCGGGTTCCTCGGGAGGTCCCTGTGGGGGGGCGTGTGTCAGCCTGCGACCCCGGGGTGGGGCGCCCTGCCTAACTGGCAGTCGCCGTGGCGGCCGGACCGGGTTTGCCACCCCCTCAAACCCCGACCGCCGCGTTGGCCCGAGCCTCCATCTACCATGGCCGCGCCATGGCGCACCACCGACTCGCTTCGAAGGACCTCACCAACTCCGCCTTGCTCACCCCCGATGACCTGCGGCGGGTGCTCGACACCGCCGCCCGGATCAAGGCCGACCCGACTCAGGTGGCCGGGTCGCTTCGGGGCCGATCGGTGGTGCTGCTGTTCGAGAAGCCCTCGCTGCGCACGCGCATGACGTTCGAGGTCGGGATCAATCGCCTCGGCGGGCACGCGGTCTACTACGACCACGCCAAGGAGCGCATCGGCCAGCGCGAGACCATTCACGACTACGCCCGGAACCTGGAGCGCTGGGTCGCGTGCATCGTGGCCCGCACGTACTCGCAGTCGTCGATCGACGAACTGGCTCGGCACGCGCGGGTGCCGGTCGTCAACGCGCTCTCCGACGCGTACCACCCCTGCCAATCACTCGCGGACCTGATGACGCTCCGCGAGCGCCTGGGCCGGCTCGAGGGGGCACACCTGGCGTACGTCGGCGACGGGTGCAATACGGTCGTGTCGCTCATGCACCTGTGCCCGAAGGCCGGCGTGCACCTGACGGTCATCACCCCGCCGGGGTTCGGCCCTCCGTCAACGGAGATCGAGGTCGCCTCGGGCTTCGCGCGGGAGCACGGCACCCGCCTGTCCGTCTCGACGGAACCCACGCACGTCGCAGGGGCGGACGCCGTTTACACGGACACCTGGGTCTCGATGCACCTGGAGGGGGAGAGCGATCGGCGGGAGCGGGCGTTCCAGCCCTACCGCGTGGACGCCGCGCTCATGACAAGGGCCAGGCCCGGCGCTCTGTTCATGCACTGCCTGCCGGCACACCGCGGAGAAGAAGTGACCGACGAGGTGATCGACTCCCCCGCGTCGGTCGTCTTTGACCAGGCGGAGAACCGGATGCACGCCCAGAACGCGCTGTTGCTGCACCTCCTGGGCTGAGCCTGCTGCTCGGCGGCGGACGGACCTCCTATTCTCACCGGTCGCTTCGCGCGTCACAGTTCGCGGCGGCACCCTCTCCCTCGCACGCCCTTTGGACGACCCGATCATGGCCAAGCGCATCGCCCTCGCGTACTCCGGCGGCCTCGACACCTCCTGCATCGTGCCATGGCTGAGGGAGAACATCCCCGGCGCCCAGGTCGTCTGCGTGGTGGGTGACGTCGGACAGGGCTCCGACGAACTGGCGGGCGTGGAGAAGAAGGCGAAGGACTCGGGAGCGGCCGAGTGCCACGTGGTGGATCTTCGGGCCGAGTTCGTCGACGAGTTCGTGATGCCCACGATGATCGCCGGGGCCATCTACGAGGGCCGGTACCTGCTCGGCACCGCGATCGCACGCCCCGTTCTGGCGCGGGGCCAGGTGAACGTGGCCCGCAAGACGGGGTGCACGGCTTTGGCGCACGGGTGCACCGGGAAGGGCAACGACCAGGTGCGGTTCGAGTCGGCGTATGCCGCCCTGGCCCCGGACATGGAGATCATCGCGCCCTGGCGGATGGACGCGTGGAAACTCTCGGGCCGCCTGGCGATGCTGGAGTACCTGAAGGCGCGCAACATTCCGACCACCGCGAGCGCGACGAAGATCTACTCCCGAGACCGCAATCTGTGGCACATCTCGCACGAGGGCGGCGCGATCGAGGACCCACGGAACCCGCCGCCTGACGACGCGTGGATGCTGACGGCTGACCCGGCCAAGGCGCCCGGCTCACCGGAGAGTGTGACGCTGGTGTTTGCCGGGGGTCGGCCCACGTCGCTCAACGGCAAGGCCATGCCGGCGTGGCAGATCATCCAGGAACTCAACGCGATCGCCGGGGCGCACGGCGTCGGCCGCGTAGACCTGGTCGAGAACCGGCGGGTGGGCATGAAGTCGCGCGGGCTGTACGAGACGCCCGGCGGCACGGTGGTCGTCGAGGGCCTGCGGGCACTTGAGGAACTGGTGCTGGACCGGGAGACCCTCCACTACCGCGAGCACCTGGGCCTGACCTTCGCGGAGTTGGTGTACGACGGGCGGTGGTTCACGCCCCTGCGCGAGGCGTTGTGGGCCGCGGCGTCGAAGATGGCCGAGCGGCTCGACGGCGAGGTGACCGTGCGGCTGTTCAAGGGCGCCGCGACGGCGGTGTCGCGCACCAGCCCGCACAGCCTCTACGCCGAGAAGATGGTCTCCTTCGAGGGTGAGGACGTCTACAGCCAGAAAGACGCGGGCGGGTTCATCCGGCTCCTCTCGCTGCCAGAACGCATTCGGGCGCTCAAGGGGCGGGGCTCCGCGAATTAGGAAGAGTGCTCATTCGCACTTCGTTCGCTGGGCGGATTGCCTGATTGTCACCCGCCCGATCCCCGCGGGCCCAGCCCCGTGCCCGGATGCTGTACGCTGTACGTGGTGGAACCGGAGTGTCGCTCGGGAGAGCGACCATGCCGAAGCCACATTGCGCGACAACTCACACAGCGCTGGCCTTCGCGGCGGTGGCGATGTTCATGACCGCGGGGGCGCGCGGTTCGGACTCGCCGATCGCGTACGTGATCATCGGTGAGGACGCCCCAACGGGCTGGACCCTCCGGACGGCCGACAGCGCCGCCCAGCGGTACCGCGACGCGGGCTACACCGTGATCCAGTTGAACCGCGCGACGCTGAGCCAGTTCCAGGCCGCTCTGGCCAACCCCAAGGGTCGGGCACTCTGGTACATCGGCCACGGCGCGCGAAGCGAGGGCGAAAACTACGCCAACATCTCCCTCCGCGCGCCGGACCCTTACAACCCTGCAAACCTCATCGAACAACCGGTTGCCGACCACAACATCGGCGGCGGCCCCGCATCCCAGTATCGTGAGGTCGTCCTCCACGCCTGCTACCAGTCCAAGGGCTCCAACCAAGAGACGTGGCAGAGCCGATTCCCCAACGCGACGATCTACGGCTGGCAGAGCCGGACCTACTTCTGGCACATCGGCCAGTGGGAGTACTGGTCTCACACGATCCCGGCTCCCGGGAGCCCCTCGCTCAGCCCCAACATGGCCGACCGCACGCTCGACCCCCGCGTCAGCCCGGACGGCGCCCCGTTCCGCGACGTGCCCGTGCTCGACGGGCCCGGAGGCGGACCGGCAATCGCACGCATGCACACCGCCGCGTTCAACGGCTGGCTCATGTCCGGCACCCTCCTCTCCGACTTCGGCACGGACAGAACCTTCAACATCTTCCTCACCGGCGACGACCAACCCACGCAGTGGCTCTTCAGCGGGCGCGTGCTCGAGGGCGAACTGCACGCCGGGGAGTTCGACGCCCCCATCGACGCGCCCAGTTTCAATCTCACCCTCAGCAACCTCGACCTTGTTCGCCTGGGGGACAACCGCGACGCCTGGTTCGACCTGCTCAACGAAGGCGGCCTCAACGCGCAAGTCTTCGCGCCCGACCTCTCAGCCCTCACGGCCATCCAGGGTGTCGGCTCGCTCCTGCTGGGGCACTATGACGCCCGGCCCGTGCCCGCGCCGGGCATCGGAGGAATCCTGGCGCTCGCACTCATCGGGGCCCGCGCAAGGCGGCGCGCAGCGCGGCCGCCCGGTTGCGTCACCGTCCCCCGCGACGACGACCGCCCTGCTTGCTCCTGAGCCACTCGTGGAGCCTGTCGGCGGCCCACGTGTTCACGCACTGCTCGGGCGGCAACCAGCCGCGCCGCCCCGTCAGCACGCCGAAGCGCAGATTGTCGAAGTCGCTTGAAGCGTGCACGTCGCAGTTGATGGCGATCAGGCACCCGGCGTCGACCGCAGCCTTGACGTGCGTGTCGCGCAGGTCCAGCCGCATCCAGTGCGCGTTGATCTCCAGGGCGACCCGGTGCTCGACCGCCGCCGCGATGATCGCGCCCATGTCCGGGGAGAGGCCCGACCGGCGCAGGATGAGCCGGCCGGTGGGGTGCCCCAGGATGTGCACCATCGGGTGCTCCACCGCCCGGAGCAGCCGTCGCGTGGCCAACTCCGGCGCCTGCGAGAGCGCCGTGTGCGGCGACGCCACCACCACGTCCAGCGTCCCCAATAGATCATCGTCGTAGTCGAGGGAGCCGTCGGCGAGGATGTCCACCTCGCTCCCCGCCAGCAGCGTGATGCCCTTGATGTGCTTCCCGGCCGCTCGGACGGCCGCGGCGTGCGTGCGCAGACGCTCGGGCGAGAGCCCGTTGGCGATCACCGAACTCTTGGAGTGGTCGGTGACAGCCAGCGTGTGGAACCCCCGCGCCATGGCGGCCCGCGCCAGGTCCTCGATCGACAGTTCGCCATCGGACGCGGCGGTGTGGGCGTGCAGTTCCGCGCGAATGTCGGCGACCTCGACCAGCGTGGGCGTCTTCTTAAGCGCCACCTCGCCCCGATCCTCGCGCAACTCGGGGGGGATGTAGGGCAGGCCCAGGGCCTTGAAGACCTCCTGCTCCGTTCGGCTGGCAACGGGCTTGATGCCGCGTTCCTGGGGAGGGGTCTCGTGGTCGTCGTTGGGGAACAGGCCGTAGTCGTTCAGCGTGAGGCCCATCTTCAGAGCGCGCTCGCGGAGTCGGACGTTGTGGTCCTTCGAGCCCGTGAAGTACATGAGCGCCGAGCCCCACGACGCCTCCGGAACGACGCGTAGGTCCACCTGCACCGACTTGCCCGCTGACGCCGCGGGGGACGGCGCTTCACCGGCACCCTCCTCCTTCTCGCCCGCGCCAGCCCAGCGCCCCGCGTCGAGGTCCACGCTCATGCGGACCGAGCATCGCGTCTCGCCCTTGGAGAGCACCTGTCGGACACCGGGGAGGCCGCAGAACGCCTCGGCGGCGGCGTGTGCGTCGGTCGTGGCGACAAGCACGTCGATGTCGCCGACAGTCTCCCGCCCCCGGCGGAGCGAGCCGGCGAACTCCGCCCGCTTGACGCCCCTGACCTCGCGCATCGCGGCGACCACCCGCTCGGCAACCGGCAGCGCCTCACCCAGGCGAAGCCGCGTCTGGCCCTCGGCGTGCAGCGCGATCGCGTGCCGGAGTTTCTCCACGGCCTTCTCGCCCATCCGGGGCAGGCCCAGGATGCTGCCGTCGTCGATCACGCGCTTCAGGCCCGCCAGGTCCGTAACGCCGGCTTCCTTCCACAGCAGCGCGACGGTCTTGGGTCCCAGCCCCCCGATCTGCAGGAGTTCACCCAGCCCCGCCGGGACCCGCGCTCGGAGTTCGTCGAGTTCACCGATGCGTCCCGTCGTCTCGAACTCGATGATCTTGTCGGCGATCTTCGGCCCGATCCCGTCCACGTCCATGAGCCGCTGCCGAGCGGGCTTGAGGCCCTCGGGCGTGCCCCCACCCGCCGCAATCTGCCCCAGTTCGAGGGGCAGCCCCTCGACAATCCGGGCGGCCTTCTGATGGCTGATAACCCGGAACTTGTCTTCACCGAGCAGTTCCAGCAACTGGGCAATTTGCGACAGCGCTCCCGCGATCTCGGCATTCGAGGCCATAACGCATCGTAACCGGGTAAGCGGAGCAGCCCTCCCGTCAAGATCCCTACGGATCGGAACGATCTTGCAGTCGTGACCGCTTTCAGTTCAAAACCCGACCCTGTGTCCAGGCAGCCGGGCGGGCCCATCCGCGTGGTCACGGTCGACGACTCGGTCTTCATGCGCCGGGCGCTCAAGACCATGCTCGAGGCCCCCGGCATCACCGTCGTGGGCACCGCCACCAACGGCGAGGAGGGCATCGCCGAGGTCGCCCGGCTGCGCCCGGACGTCGTCACGCTCGACATCGAGATGCCCGTGATGGACGGGCTCACCGCGCTGCGCAAGATCCGGTCGGCGATGGACCCCGCCCCGGCGGTCCTGGTGTGCTCCAGCCTCACCAGCGCGGGAAGCCACGAGGCCCTGAAGGCGCTCCGCCTCGGCGCCGCGGACGTCATCGCAAAGGACTCCAGCACCTTCTCGCTCTCGGCGACCAAGATCCGCGACGAACTGCTCGCGAAGGTCCGCGCCATCGCCCAGGGCCGCACGGCATCCGTTGACACGCACGCGGCCGCGGCACCGGCGCGCATCGACGCCTCGCACCGCCTCAACCCGCAGACCACAGACGTGGTCGTCATCGGCTCCAGCACCGGTGGCCCCCCGGTCCTGGAAGCCATCCTCTCCGCGCTGCCCGCCAACTTCCCGGCGCCGATTGTGGTCGCCCAGCACATGCCCCTGATGTTCACCAAGTCGCTGGCGGAGCGGCTCAGCGGCATGTGCAAGATCGCGGTTCAGCACGCCGAGCACCGCATGTCGCTCCGGGCAGGAACCGCGTACATCGGGCCCGGGGGGAGCCACACGCGTGTCATCCGCGCGGGCTTGGGGAAACTCGGCCTCGAGGTCTCGGGCGAGCCCGCCGACGCGCTGTACAAGCCCTGCGTAAACGAGTTGTACTCCTCCGCGGCCCGTGTGTGCGGGGGGCGCTCCGTCGCGGTGATCCTCACCGGCATGGGCGACGACGGGATGCTCGGCGCCAAGGACCTTCGGGCGAAGGGTGCGACCATCCTCGCGCAGGACATGCAGAGTTGCGTGGTGTACGGCATGCCGCGGGCCGTTGCCCAGGCAGGCCTCGCCGACGGGAGTATGCCCCCGAGGGACATCGCGGCCGTGCTGGCCACGCTCGCGACAGGCGCGGGGGCCAAGCGGGCCGCGTAGCGGCGCGGCACCACGGGGGACTGGGCCGATCAGTCCGACCCCGCGGGGCCTTCCTTGGGGGGATATGCCGGGCCGGGTTCAAGGGAGTGGGCGGCGAGGTCGATAGGCGAGCGGATCTAAGTAGCGTTCTTCGAACGAGGAGGCAGGGCCATGAGCGCAACCGCGTTGGACACAGCCGTTGAGAACAAGCCACGGACCAACGAGCCGGCCCTCGCGCCCGCGGGCGCCTCGGCGCTGTCGGGGAGCGTCGGCGAGCAGCCGCTGCAACTCGTGACCTTTGGCCTGGGCGAAGAGGAGTTCGCGGTGGACATCCTCGCGGTGCGGGAGATCAACCGCATGATGTCGCTGACGCGGGTGCCGCAGAGCCCGCCCGATGTCGAGGGCGTCATCAACCTGCGCGGGCGGATCATCCCGGTGATGGACCTGCGCAAGCGCTTCAGCCTGCCCCCCGCGGCCCGGAGCGACCAGAGCCGGATCGTTGTCGTGGAGGTCCACGGGCGGGTGCTCGGGTTCATCGTCGATCGCGTGAGCGAGGTGCTCCGCATCAGCCGGAAGATCGTGGAGCCCGCGCCCCAGATGGTGTGCTCGGTGGACTCGGACTTCATCGCGGGCGTGGGCAAACTCGAGGATCGGCTGCTGATCCTGCTGGACCTGGGCCGCCTGTTCTCCTCCGCGGAGATCGGGGGCCTGGACAACCTGACGGCCGCCGCCTGAGGCGAGACGGTACAACCCACCAACGGGCGCAGCAGACCGGGAACACCCAGGCGGAGCCGGCCTACACCATGAGCACGACGACCAAAGAACCGACGATGACCGCGGCGCAGTTCGAGCGTCTCCGGAAGATCATCTACGACCGCTCGGGGATCCACTTTCCCGAGAACAAGCAGTACGTGCTGGAGTCGCGTCTCTCGCGCCGGCTCATGGAACTCGAGATCGAGGACTACGACCAGTACACCTCCTTCCTCACCATGGGGCCCTACAAGGACGACGAGTTCCAGGAGATGTTCAACAAGATCACGATCAACGAGACCTCGTTCTTCCGCAACGAGCCTCAACTGGACGTGTTCGAGAAGCGTGCCCTGCCGGCGCTCCTGGAGACACGCGCCGCCGCCAAGCGCCTTCGGATCTGGTCCGCCGCGTGCAGCACGGGCGAGGAGCCCTTCACGCTCGCCATGATGGTGCACCGCACGCTGGGCGTGCGCCTGGCGGACTGGCGGATCGAGATCCTGGGGACCGACATCAGCGAGAAGGCGCTCGAGACCGCGGCCTCCGGCAAGTACACCGATTACGCCATCCGCTCGACGCCGCCGGTCATGCTCCAGCGGTACTTCAAGCGGGAGGGCGCGTACACGGTGGTCGATCCCACCATCCGCTCCATGGTGCAGTTCGAGGTGCACAACCTGAAGGACCGGCTCGCGGCCAAGCGTCACGGCAAGTGGGACGTCATCTTCTGCCGCAACGTGATGATCTACTTCGACGAGCCCATGAAGAAGCAGGTGGTCGGCACCTTCGCCGACCAACTCGCCGACGACGGGTGGCTGTTCATCGGGCACAGCGAGACGCTCCGCGGCGTGAGCGACGATTTCGCGCAGGTCAACGTCCCGCAGGGGTTCTGCTATCAGAAGTCGGGCCGAAAGGCCGCGTAGGACCGCCCATACAAGGCGTCCAGCGCACACGAGAGGCACACGTGGCACTGCCCAACATCGACCCAGAACTGATGCAGGACTTCCTGACCGAGTCGGGCGAGTTGCTCGAGCAACTCGACCAGACGCTGGTGGTGCTCGAAGGGTCCCCCGAGGACCCGGAGATGCTCAACCAGGTCTTCCGCGCGCTGCACACGATCAAAGGGTCCGCCTCGTTCCTGGCGCTCACCAATCTGGTCTCCATCGCCCACGCGGCCGAGGGCGCGCTCAACGCCGCGAGGAACCGCGTCGTGCGCATCGACCGCGGCGCCATGGACTTGCTCCTGGCGGCCGTGGACATCATCAAGAAGCAGTTCGAGCAACTCCGCGCCGGCACCGACCTCGTTGAGGCCGATGCCGCCCTGGTCGCCGGGCTCACCCGTCTTGCCGAGGGCCACGGCAGCGCCCCCGTAGCCGCCGAGCCCGCGGCCCCGGTCTGCCCAGGCCACGGCGAGCGGCCCTCCGCGCCGCCGATCGTGGACCCTCCACGCATCGCCGAGCCCGCCGACTGCGCCGGCGCCTCTACTGAAGGCACCGTCGAAAGGCCCTTGAATCTTGGCACCGGCAAGGCCGACCTGCTCGACTTCCTGGTGAGCGACCTCGAGCAGACGCTCGATCAGGTCGAGGGCCAACTCGCGTCGCTCAAGGACTCCGCCAAGCGGCCCTCGGCCTCCGAGTCCCTCGCCGAACTCGCTGAGTCGCTCCGCAAGAGCGTGGACTTCTTCGACTTCGAGGCCATGACCGGCCTGGCCAAACTCCTTGGCACCTTCGCCGAGCGCGTCCGTGGGATCCCCGCGGGCACTGTCGGTGCCGCGGTGGACGAGTCGGCCCGCGTGCTGGGCGTGCTGCGCCAACAGTCCAAGGGCCTCGCCCGGGGCGTCCAGATCATCCCCCCCACTGCCGATCTGGTCGCCCGATTCGAGAGCCTTCTCAGGCCGGAGTCCGACGACGAGCAGGCGGCGACCGGCGCTCCCGTCTCCGAACCCGTGCCCCCCAAGGCCTTCGAGTCGGCATCCCCAGCGGCCCCCTCCACCGGCCACGTGGCAGCGACGTCTTCCACCGCCGCCGCGACCCTCACGCCCAATGCACCGCCCACGCCCGCCCCCTCTCCCGCACCATCGGCCGCGGCGAAGACCCCCGATGCGAGCGCGCCGGCAACCGCTAACGGCCAGAACGCCACGAACGGCCAGGCGTCTGCCGGCGAGGCGACCATCCGCGTCGAGGTCGGCCGCCTGGAAGCGCTGCTGAACCTGGTCGGCGAACTGGTGCTTCAGAAGAACCGCCTCGGCGCGCTCACCCGGCAACTCATGCAGGAGGGGCTGGGCAGCCGCGATTACCGCGAGGCCGTGCAGCAGGCCGCGGGCGGGCTGGAGCGCGTCACGGGCGACCTCCAGACCGCGGTGATGCGCACGCGGATGCAGCCCCTGGACAAACTGTTCGGCAAATACCCGCGGCTGGTGCGGGATCTGGCCCGGAAACTCAACAAGCAGATCACCCTTGAGATCGAGGGCGGGCACACCGAGGTGGACAAGAGCGTCATCGAGGAACTGGGCGATCCGCTCGTCCACCTGATGCGGAACGCCGCCGACCACGGGATCGAGTCGCCCGAGGCACGCCGGGCCGCCGGCAAGAGCGAGACGGGCACCATCCGCCTTCGCGCCAGCAACACCGGGGGGCACGTCGAGATCCGCATCAGCGACGACGGGAAGGGCCTCGACCCGGCCCACATCGCGCGGAAGGCCGTCGAGAAGGGCGTCGCCACCCAGGCCGACGTCGACGCGATGAACGATCGCGAGAAGATGCGGCTGGTCTTCCTCCCCGGCTTCAGCACCGCCGAGCAGGTCAGCGACGTCTCGGGCCGCGGCGTCGGGATGGACGTGGTCCGGACGAACATCGAGAAGATCAAGGGCACCATCGACCTCCAGGGGTCGCTGGGACGCGGGACGGAGGTGGTCATCACCATCCCGCTCACCGTCGCGATCATGGACGCGATGATGGTCGCCGTCGGGGACGAGGTCTACGCGGTGCCCCTGAGCCACGTCGTCGAGATCGTCAAGCCCACCGACTCGCAGCGCATGTCCATCAACCAGCAGCCGGTGATGCGCCTGCGCGACGGCGTCCTCCCCCTCCTGTGGGCAGGCGAGGAGTTCGGGCAGTCCGAACGGCCTGAGAGCCCCTTCGTCGTCGTTCTCGCCCATAACGAGAAGCGGGCCGGGCTCCTGGTCTCCAGGCCCATCGGCCAGCAGGAGATTGTGATCAAGCCTCTGTCCGAGTGCATCGATACACATGGACCGGTGAGCGGGGCCACCGTCCGCGACGACGGCGGCGTCAGCCTCATCGTGGACGTGCCCAGGCTTGTGCAGATGGCCGAGGAGCGGCGCCGCGCCGCCTGATCGACGGGTTATGCGTACCGGCGGGCGCGCACGCGTTCGTCACAAGGAAGGACCCACCGAATGGACCCCGCTTTCATCACGCCGTTCATCGCGAGCATCCAGAACGTCTTCTCGACGATGCTCCAACTCCCCGTGAACATCGGCGACCCCTCCGTGAAGGAGAACCCCGCCACCACCTACGACGTCTCGGGCATCATCGGCATGTCCGGCGACGTCTCGGGCTCCGTCGCCGTCTCCTTCCCGAAGGCCACGGCCGAGCGGGTTGTCTCGCTCTTCACCGGCACCACCATGACGGCCGAGCACCCCGACTTCGCCGACGCCATCGGCGAACTCACCAACATGATCTCCGGCAACGCCAAGGGCATGTTCGGGAAGAAGAGCGTCTCGATCAGTTGCCCCAGCGTCATCCTCGGGAGCAACCACATCGTGGCCCGCCCCAAGGACGTCCCCTGCATCGCCATCCCCTGCTCGACCGACTGCGGCGAACTCGTCATCGAGGTCGCCATCCAGGAACGCGGCACCGCGGCCGCTTCGACCGCCGCCGGCGCCGCCGCCAAGGCACGCTGAGCCAGCCCCACCCGCACCTCGCCCCCGACACGGGACGGATCGTTCAGGCCTCCGGGCCATGGAAGGAAGGCCGTATGAAAATCATGCTCGTTGACGACTCGCGGACCATGCGCAACATCCAGAAGTCCGTGCTCTCGCAACTCGGCTACAACCAGGTCGAGGAAGCCTGCGACGGGCAGGACGCGCTCTCGAAGGTCTCCGCCTTCGGGCCCGACCTCCTCCTGGTCGACTGGAACATGCCCAACATGGACGGCCTCACCTTCGTGAAGACCTTCCGCCAGTCCAACAAGGCCACCCCCATCATCATGGTCACCACCGAGAGCGAGAAGTCTCGCGTCATCGAGGCCATCAAGGCCGGGGTCAATAACTACGTCATCAAGCCCTTCACCCCGGACCTGCTCAGCCAGCGCATCAACGAGACCCTCGCCAAAAAGGCCGCCTGAGCCCGATCAGCCCCCCGACGGCGCCAAGTACGGCGGCGCCTGATCGAACGCCTGGCGCAGCCGGACGAGGAACGCAACCTCCTCGGGTCCCTGCGTCGGTTTGAACGCCGACGGCGAGAACGCCAGCCGCAGGCCCACGTCCGACCACCCGCGCCCGAGCATGATCCGCTGCGCTGCCGCCACCGTCGGCCGGCGCGGCTCATTCACAATCGCCGCGGCATCCCTCGCCTCGCTCAGCGCCGAATCCCCAACGAGCGCAAAGGCCTGCGCATTCGCCGGCGCCTTCACGAACGCCTCGGCCACCGGCATCGATCGGGGATCCAGCGCCTCCATCTCCCTGGGCTTGTCGCACGTCACCTCCGCGACATTGCCCACCAGATGCTTGTACGCCCGCCCACCCGGATCCTGGTCCACGGGCGCGAAGAAGACGACCCCGTCGTCGGAGGCCTGGAACCTCTCCTTCCCCGCCCGAGACAGGCCGTACACGTCCTTGTCGGGATCCGTGAACCCCACGGTCTTCCCAGATGCCGCTTTCACCAACTCGAACTGCCGCCGATACGACTGATCGCGCAGGTTTCGCTTCGAAAGGTCGCCCACGCCCCCGTCGCCCGCCAACGCCGCGGACCACTCCGCCGTCGTCGGCAGTCGGCAGTTCAGCGTCCGCGCGAGGAAGACCGCCGTGGGGAACGAGACGTACTGGAACGGCATGTCCCCCTCGGGCGGGCTTGGCGCCGCCTGCCCGAAGTACTCCTCCACCTTGAGCCCGCCCCCCAACTTCACCCAGCCGGCCCGCGTGTTGGCGCCGGTTTCACCCTCGAAGCCCACAAGCAGCCGCCCGCCCTGCAGCCCCCACGCGAAGGGGCCTTCGCGCTGCGTATTCCCGAAGAGCGTGATGAGGCTGCCCTCAAGGCCCAGGGCGCGAAGGTGCTCGATCACCGTCTGCACCGACAACTCCGTGGTGGCGAGATAGGACGTCTCGCCGTTCGCGGAGACCGCCTTGAACGCCAGTTTCGGGGGCGACTTGCCCGGGATGGCCCAGCCCCCCGCCGGCTGCTTCATCTGGTAGACCAGCGTGTCGCCTCTGGATTCTCCGGGGACGAACTCCCACCCATCGCGACCCGGGCCCATCGCGGCCGGCGACACCGAGCCGGGTCCCGCCCCGCCGCTCGACGCGCCCAGCGACGCGAGCGCGGACAGGAACGCCGCGGGTCGAGGCGTCGCACCCAGGTCCTGCCTCAGCGACTGATCGCCCGTGAGGGTCGCGATCGCCTGCCTTGCCCCGTCCTCGTCGTTGCGTTGGCGTGCCCGGTCGATCCGCCACACGGCAATGTTCCACCGCACAGGCGCCGGGGCCGCCGCGAGCACCTCGTCGGTGACGGCGAACGCGTCGCGCTCCCGCATGGCCCGGTCGATCGCGTCGAACCCGCCCAGCCTCGCGGTGTGCATCATCCACCGGCGCGCCTTATCACCCGCGAGGAACTCCCGGAACTTCGCGGCCCGCGCCTTGTCGGGCATGCGCTCGAGGTCAGCCTCGACGCGGCGGAACACTCGCTTGTGATGGTCCAGCCACGATGCCGAGTCCGCGAACGCCTCGAACTTCATCGTGTTCCAGACCGCGACGCGCGTCTCCAGTTCCGCGTCGGGGTCGTCGACGATGTCCACCAGTTGGTCGAACGCGTTCTGCCGACGCAGGTCCAGATCCGCCACCTTCCGCAGCAGCCGCGCCCGCTGCGTGAGCGGCCGCAGCGCGTCCTTCACGCCCGTATCGGCCTCCCGCCCCTCCAGGAGCGGATGCTTCAGCAGGTCATCGATCACCATGCCGAGTTTGGCGTTGTTGAGCGCGGGGATCTCCGTATCCAACTGCGACACGCCCGCGAACGCGTCCTCCACCGCGGCCCACCGCGACACGAACGCCACGCAGGACGCCGCGAACTCGCCGTACTCCTTGGCGATCCGCGCAGCGTCGGCCCCGGGCGCCAAGGCCGCCGAGATCGCCGCCCCGCGCCGCGCCTTCGCCGTCGTCTGAATAGACGCGGCCCATCGGCGGTCCCCGGGAATCTCGGGCAGAGCCATTCGGGAGACGATGCCGCTCAGCGAGGCCTTGGCCTGGCGGAGCGTGTCCGCCGCCGCCTTGACCGTGTCCAGATTGTCCGCGTTTCGCGATTCGAGCGCGCGCCGCCTCGCGCCATCCCACGCCGCGAAGGCCTCGGGCTCCGCCGCGGGCGACACGGGATTCTCCTGCGCCAGTTTGTCCAGGTCGCGCCGCGCACGATCGATCGCGGCGAAGGCGCTCCGCTCCGTCACGGCCCGCCGCAGCGCCGCCTCCACCGGCCCCCCCGCAACCAGGGACTTGGCGAGTTGTGTTGCTCGCGCCGCGACCACTTCGCGATTCTTCTCGATCCACGGGTAGTCCGCCTTCGCGATACTCCGCAGTTCGCTCTGCGCATCGCGGAACTCCCGGGGTACGTCCGTCTCGGGGATCTTGCCGTCCTCCTCCCCAACCAGCGCCGAACGCAGGGCCGACAGTCGCCGCTCCGACTCATCACGAGGATCCGCGTCCGCGATCCTCGCGTACTGCCCGATCCTCCCCAGCCACACGTCCAGCGTGCCGGGCGTGGGTTCACCGATCGCCGCGCGATCGGCGCTCAGGGCCGCCGCGTCCAGTTTCGCGCGGGCATCCACCAACTGCCGAAGCGCCCGGAGCGCCGGCTCCAGAATCGCCCGTGCGTCCGCCGAGGACCGCCTGAGACGCCGCGCATCCTCCCATGAGGCTTCCAGCATCGCTCGCGCTGCCCGTCCGACACCCGCGATCACCGGGTCGGCGTCCGCCGCCAACTTCGCCGCGGGCGCGACGAGTTCTTCAGGAATCGGGCCCAACTCCGCCACGACCACGGGTGCCGGACCGACCTTCTTGTTCTCCTCCTCGATCACCGCCGCAAGCGCCGCGAAGCGATCCTCCACGCCCTTCCGGGCGTCCGCCACGGCCTTCTTGTTCCGCTCGATCCACGGCAGTTCTCGCTCGTCAGGGAAGGTCTCCACCGCCTTCCGCAGCGCTTCAGCCGCCGCGGCCACCGACTCCGGGGGCTTCGCCTTCAACTTCGAGTGCAGCAGCCCCATCTCATCGTCGATCCGCCGACGCCACACTGTGTTCACCACCGTTCCGCGACGCTCATTGAGCACCCGGTACGGCTTGATCGCCTCCCCGAACAGCCCCGCGAGCCTATCGAGGGGCAACTCTCCGGGCTTCGGCGCCTGCTCCGCTGCGAACAACCTCGTCTCGTAATACGCCTGATCGTCCAGCGCTGCGCGGACCGGCTTGAGGATGTCCGCCAGCGACTTCTCCACCTGCTCCGCCGGCGTCCCCGCCGACACCAGGTCCTTGTGACGCTGCCTCACGCCAGCGTTGATCGCCAGCACGATCGGGCGAAGGTCCTCGTTCGCCTGGCTCGCCAGGTCTGTCAGTGTCGCCTGGATCGGCGCCGGCAGCCGCGCAACGCTCTCCTCCGCACCCCCGCCGGACGACTCATCGACCGCCTTGGCGATGCGCGCGGCCAACTCCTGTGCGGCCGTGTTCGCTCTCACCACCGCCGCCTTGATGCGGTCCTCGTTCCCCGACACCCATCGGAGATTCGCAACCTCCGCCAGCATCCCCCCCACTTTCTCAAGGTCCGCATGCAACTCGGCCAGATTCTTGGGGGGATTCGGTCCCACCTTCGCCAACTCAAGATCCGACCGGAACCCTGCGATCCGGCGATAAAACACCGGCCGAGTGTCGGGGAGCATCGGCCTTTGAGTCTTCGTTCGCACGTCGGCGAGCCATTGCGCCAGGCCCGCGCTGTCCTTCAGGGCCGTCAGGCCCGACGCGTGGACTGTCGCCAGTTCCGCAAGGTCGTACGTCCGGTCCTCCGGCCGCCGCGCGACGTCGGCCAGCAACTCGCGCACCTCCGCGACTGCCCGCTGCGTCCCCGGCGAGACGGTGATCTCGTTGGTCAGAAGCCGTGCGACCGTCGAGGTCAACAACTTCGCGAGGGGCTCGAACTCCGGGTCCACGCCCTTGAGCCTTCCAACCTCCCCGCTGAACTCCTGATAGACATCGTTCCACGGCCGCGACTCGCCCGCCGCCGTCGGCGCCGCCCCACCCCCGCCTCCTCCGCCACGCATTATCAGCGGCAGCGCCACGCCGCCCCCGATCAGCACCGCCGCCGCCCCGGCCACCGCCGCAATCCGCTGCGGACCCGTCAGCCGCTCCCACACGCCCTTCTGCTTCGCCAGCAGTTCGAATCCCTCGACCGCCGCGTCCTCCACCGCGGGAACGTCCACCTTGGTCCATCGCACCTGGGTGTCGGGCAGGTGCCGCGCCACCGCCTCCTTCAGTTCCCGGCTCACCAGCGTCGAGCCCATCTCGCACGCGCCCAGCAGCGAGCGAATCCCCTCCACCGGCGCGCCCTTCAGGTCCTTCCGTTGCCCATCCTCGCTGGTCATCCGCACCGGCCCGGTGTGCACCGCGATCTTCAGCGGGTGCCAGCCTTTCCCGCGGGACTGGAAGAGCGTCCCCCAGTTCTCCGCCACCGCCCGCTCACGCAGGTCCAGCGCCGCCTGCACCGCCTCCACCGGGTCCCGGAACGCCGCGATCCGCGCCGCGTCCGGCGACAGTGTCCATGCCTCCTCGGCCCGCTTCGCCAGGACCTCCCCCAGCATCTGGTCCACCCGCGACACGCACTTGATGTACACGTCCCGACGGTTCTTCAGATCCTCCCGGATGTGCGCAAAGTCCACCCAGACCACCGAGCGGTCCTCGCGCTTCACCTGCACGTCCTGGAAGTCCCACAACTCGACCGGCTCGGGCTCCCCCGGCACCGCCTTCCGCCCGATGCACACCCACTTGAACTCGTCCCGCTCGGGCATGTTCGCGAAAGCGTCCTCGCGCACGGGCCTGGTCAGGATGAACTGCCACGGTGCCGTCAGACCCGTCTTGGCGACCTTCGCCGCCATGTTCACCGGCTGATCGCGCACGTCCACCGCCCGGTTGTTCTCGTACGAGAACGTCACCAGCCCGCAGTCCAGCGCCGTCTTCGGCTCGGCCCGGTGCAGGGCCGTCTTCATCTCCGCCTTCCACATCCGCCGGAAGTCCCGCGCCGCGCGCACCGCGTCGATCGCGTTCCGGAACGCCGCCAGCGACCCGTCGGGGAGCCGCTTCACGAACGTGTCCTTGCTGTGCGCGTCCACCGCCTTCTGGAACGCCGTGTCCCAGGCGTCCTTCAGCGCCTCAAACCCCGGGCCCGCCTGCTCCACGATCGTCGAGTAATCGTGGATCACCGCGAAGATGATCACCCGGTGCTCCGGGTCCTGCACCGGCGCCGCGCCCACCCCCAACTCCGACTCCCCCAGCCCCCAGATCTCCACCGTGTCGGCAACGTCGCGGAGTTTGTACTCCCCGAACCGCTTCCACTCCACCTCCGCGTTCCGCCGGAAGTTCAACTGCCCCTGGTCGCGCACCTGCCGCGACACCAGCACCTGGTTCCCCTGCGCCTTCGACATCACCTTCTCGGCGATGTTCCGCGGCGCCCCGTCGAAGTCCACCCCCACCCCGTTCTCGAACTGCACCCGCACCGACCCGCTGTGGATCCCCACCCGCGACCGGATGTGGTTGTCGGGCGTCCGCTTCGCCTCCGGCAGCAGCCGGTTCCAGTCCTCATGCGCCAGCGCCCGCCGGAACGACAGCGCGATCTCGATCGCGTCGTCCACGCTGTCGGTCGCCGCGTAGAACCCGTCCCCCGACCCCTTCACCACCGCGTTGTCCCCGTGCGCCCGCACCGCCAACTGGAACAACTCGTCGTGCCGCTCCCGGATCGGCTTGAACGCCACCCCGAGCCGGCCCAGCATCTTCGTGTGCCCGACGATGTCGGTGTACACGATGAACTTGTTCTCCTGCCGACGCTCGGTGGTCACGCCGCCACCTCCCGCCCGCGGCCACTCCGGCACCACATCCCCCCGATCGCTTCACCCACCGCTTCCCAGGCTCGTTCCCCCAATGCCAGCCCACGGCGCGCGACCCCATCCCGCCCCAATGTCGAGGGTGACAACCACGCTCCGCTCTTGATGGTGTTGGCCGTGGGCTTCGGCACCGACATTCGGCTCCTTGATCCCGCAACCGGGGGCGTCTCCCCGCTCGCGGCTCCTGAGGCTGATTCGCACCCGCGCGGCACCCCGACGGAGAGAGGTCCGGCGGGCTCTTCCAGCGCGGAGAGTTTACCGGATTCCGAACCGTAGGTTGTCCCACCCCACCGCGGCACGATCCAACGCACGAAAGCCGCCGTTCGGCCCGCCCCGGCACCCCATCCCTCTCGGAGTCGCACGGGTGGACACTCGCCCCATCGCCCGCTGGACACCCACCACGTCACCCCCCGATGGGCCTCGTCGGTCCCCACCGCGAGCCCGTTCGATCGCCCGGTGGCGCGTGCCCCCGTCCCGGCTCACGCTACCGTTCACGCCCTCGCCGCCACGCCGCGACAACGAGCCCCCCACCCCCGGAATCCCAGCGGGGCGGTTGACTGCATCCACGTGGCCGCGCTATGCTGGGCTCAGATTGCGGGGTAGAGCAGCCTGGTAGCTCGTCGGGCTCATAACCCGGAGGTCGCTGGTTCAAATCCAGCCCCCGCTATTGCCCGGGTCGTCCAGAAACTGGGCGACCCACCCGTTAGAAGTGAACGCCCCGACCGTAAGGCCGGGGCGTTTGCGTTTCCGGGCCGCGTTTTGCCGAGTCTCTCGACATGCCCCACCGACGGAAGTCTCACCGACTTGCGCGGTGAGACTCACGGGGCGCGGCATCTGGCCTGTGAGGACGCTTCCAAACCCAAAAAGTCTCAGAGTCTCTGCGTCTCACCCGGCTCGCCGTTATAGCCGTGACTCGACATCTCGTGGGTCGGCAACACGTGGCGGGCCCAGCAGGGGCGACGGCGATTTCGAACGCAAACTCGATCCGTGTGATGCCAACGCATCGACGCGCTTCGCGTGAGCGCTGCAGCGAAGGTGGTGGCGATCCCAACGCGCAACTCGAATCAGATCGATCCCTCGCATGCCCAGTGCGGACAGCCCGCCTCCGCGTGGCGTATGTAGCCGGGGAGAAGACATGCCTTGCCTTCTCGCCCCCACGCCACCTCAATCGTCCGACGACGAGCCGGGAGCACCGCCGATGGTTGCCAATGACGATGACGCCAATCTGTCCGCCGACCAGCGCCGCCGCGAGGTGATCGCCATCCTCGCGACGGGCGCGATGCGATGGCACCGCCGCGCCAAGGCTACGGGCCTTGTTGTTAACGCGGTTGCAGCGACCCCCGACGCCCCGAAGTCGGAGCATCAAGAAGAAGCGGACATCAAACTTGAACTGGGCGAGGAAGCCGGCCTCAGTGTGTCTGACCGTACCGCGCGTTAGCGGTGCGGGCATCTGGAGACTTGCCCATGACGACAACCGTTTCGAAGAACCTCGCGGCGCTGGAAAAGATGACGATCGGCGAACTGCACGATCGCTACGCCGAGCTCTTCGGCGAACCTCTTCATCCACGGCATCGACGGCAACATCCAACTCGGCAGTTCGTACTTCAACGATCTGCACGCCGACACGAAGGCCGATTACGTCATCGCCAATCCCCCCTTCAACGACGGTGCGAAGGGCGAGGACGGCTGGGGCGCTCACCGCATCACGAGCAAGGATCCACGGCTGGACTTCGCTAAGCGTGCGGGTGCGAACGGCCACCCCCCCAGCGCCCAAGGGGCGGGCCAGCCCATGCCCCTCTCGCCGCGCAACGCCAACACCATGTGGATGATGCACTTCCTGCATCACCTCCGTGACCCGGATGGAAAGAAGCACGCCGGCGGCACCGCCGGATTCGTCATGGCGACCGGCGAACTCTCTAACAGCGAGATCCACCGGCTCGAAGTCCGCAAGGCGCTCGTCGAGCACGGGTACGTGGACTGCATCGTGCAGCTCACGGGCCAACTCTTCGCCAACACGCAGATCCCGTGCTGCCTCTGGTTCCTGTCGAAGAACAGAGGCGGCGGCCTCGGCTTCCGCGCGCGGAAGAACGAAATCCTCTTCATCGACGGCCGCAAACTTGGCACGCTCATCCCCGGCTCGCGCAAGCAGAAGCAACTGTCGTCGGAAGAGGTCGAGAAGATCGCATCGGTCTATCGCGAGTTCAAGCGCATGGGCACGCCCGCCGAGGTCGCGGGCTTCTGCAAGTCCGCGACGCTCGACGAGATCCGCAAACACAACTACGCGCTGACGCCAGGGCGCTACGTCGGCGCGGCCGAGAGCGATGATCCGGATGAGCCGTTCGAGGACCGCTTCCCGCACCTGTGCGCGACCTTGGATGAACAGTTCAAGCAGTCGGCGGCATTGGAGAAGCAGATCCGGGCCTCGCTGGGCGAGGTCGCTCTCGCGGCGGGACTGGACGGGGTGGGCAGTAACGGCGTGGCGACCATCGCGCTGAAGGGAGGCAAGCGTTGATCGGTCCCGCCGCGCACATTCTGCACTACGGGGGGCGTCCACGCTTCGCGACGGCCCGCCGGGCGGACGCGACGGATCACCTGTCGCGTTGTCCGGGTCACTTGGCGAGCGCTCCGGGCGGGCTGGAAAACGCTACGGATGAGCCGTCGCGTCGTCCGGCTGAGTCGGACGGTCGTCCGGGTGAGCCGGAGGGAAGCGGTGACGGCGCACGGGGCCCCGGGGCGGCGCGCCGGGAGAGAATGGCCGCGCCGTGGAGGGGAATAGGTGGCGCACGGAACCCCGGACGCGGCACACGGAGGCGCGGGATTCGCCCACTGGCCCGCGCGGGCGGTGTTCATGCCTTCGCCGGGGAGGTGCCCGAGGGGCGGCCCCCCCACGCGCCCCTCTGGCATCAGCGCACCTGCGGATCGGAGGTGCTGCGTGGGTGAGCGAACGAATAACGGAAAGGCATCAACGGGCGAAGCCTTTGTCGGAACCTTCCGGATTCAGCACTTGATCGACGCGGGCGTTCTCGCGGTCGGCGACGGATACCGCGCGAAGAACATCGAGTTGGCGGCGCACGGAATTCCATTCGCTCGCGCCGGCAACATCGACGGCGGTTTCCTTTTCAACGACGCTGACTGCTTCCCCGAAGCCGATTTGCACAAGGTCGGAGACAAGATCAGCCGCCCGGGTGACGTGGTGTTCACCTCGAAGGGCACCGTCGGCAGATTCGCGTATGTATTGCGCGAAACACCCCGCTTCGTGTTCGCGCCGCAACTTTGCTACTGGCGCTCGCTCAATGCGAGCGTCATCGACTCCCGCTTCTTGCTCTATTGGATGCACGGCGAAGAGTTTTGGGAGCAGGCGGACGCTGTCAAAGGCCAGACCGACATGGCGGACTACGTCAGTCTCACCGATCAGCGCCGGATGTGGATCACCCTCCCCCCTCTCCCTGAGCAGCGGGCGATTGCTCGGGTGCTGGGGGGGCTGGACGACAAGATCGAACTGAATCGGCGGATGAATCGGACGCTGGAGGACATGGCTCGCGCTCTGTTTAACGACTGGCTTGAACGCATGGAGGGCGAGCTTGAGACGGTGACGACACAATCGCTGACCGACTCGGGCGTGCTCGTCATTGGCGACGGCTACCGCGCCAAGCGCAGCGAACTGCGACCGACGGGCCTCCCGTTCGCGCGGGCGGGCAACATCGACGGCGGATTTCAGTTCACAGACTGCGAGTACATGGGCGCTGATGGAATTCAGGCCGCGGGCGACAAGTTGTCCCGGCCACTCGACTCGGTGTTCACGTCCAAGGGCACAGTTGGGCGGCTTGCGCTAGTTTCGAAGAGCACGCCGACATTCGTATATGCGCCACAACTCTGCTTCTGGCGCGCTGCCGATCCTTCACGTCTCAACCCGTTCGTCCTGCACCAATGGATGCACGGCGACGAGTTCGGCGAGCAGGTGGACATGACCAAGGGCCAGACCGATATGGCGGACTATGTCAGTCTGACCGATCAGCGTCGCATGCGGATCACACTGCCCTCACCGAAGCGACAGGCCGAGGTAGGGCGTCGAGATCGCGGTCGAGGAGCCAGCGACGAGGACGACGCCCGCGAGCAAACGCATCGCGCACATCTACGCCGTGGACTGGGACACGCCGGAGAACAACGAGTTCATGGTCGTGAATCAGTTGCCCGTGCACGGTCCGAATGGCAACGACCGCCGGCCCGATGTCATCGTGTACGTGAACGGGCTGCCGCTGGTCCTGTTCGAGTTGAAGAACCCGTACGACGACCAGCCCACGGTGGCGGACGCGATCAACCAGATCGGCCACTACCGCCACGAGATCCCGCAACTCTTCGACCACAACGCGCTCTGCATCGCCTCTGACGGCGTGACCACGCTGCACGGCATGTGGACCGCGAACGAAGAGTGGTACGCGCCGTGGAAGAGCATTGATGGCGCGAGCGTCGAGCGCGGCACCACCGGAAGCATGAAGACGCTGGTCGAGGGGCTGCTGCCCAAGGACCGGCTCTTGGCGTACATCCGCGACTTCATCGTGTTCGAGGGCGTCGGAGCCGCTGGGGGCAAGATCATCAAGAAGGGCGGAAAATACCACCAGTTCTTTGCGGTGCGGATCGGGGCGCGGAAGATCCTGGAGTCGGTAAGGGCGGGGACGGCGGACAAACGGCTGGGCGTCATCTGGCACACCACCGGCTCGGGCAAGTCGCTGTCGATGTGCTTCCTGGTGGGGATGCTGCGGCGAGAGCCGTTGCTCAACAACCCGACCTTCGTGATTCAGGTCGATCGGACGGACCTGGACCAGCAACTGCACGACCAGTTCGTCGCGGCGCGGTCGCTGGTGGGCGACGTCAAGCACGCCAAGAGCGCCCTCGATCTTCGCGGCCTGCTCCAGACGCAGGGCGGTGAGGTGATCTTTACCACGATCGAGAAGTTCGCGCTGCGTGAGGGCGAGGCCGAGCATCCCATGCCTGCACACGCTGTATGTGGACAAGCCCATGAAGGGCCACACGATGATTCAGGCGATCTCGCGTGTGAACCGCGTGTTTAGCGACAAGCCGCACGGGCTGATCGTGGACTACATCGGCATTGGCGATGAGCTGCGGGCAGCGACCGCGAAGTACTCAGCGGGTGGAGAGGATCACGGGAAGCCCGCGGGCGGGCTGGATGAAGACGCCCGGCCGCTGTTCGTGGCGGCGCTGGCCGAGGTGCGGTCGTTCCTCCCCGAAGGCGTGAATTACGGCGACTGGCGGCGGCTCTCGCCGATCGCGCTGGAGGACCGATACGCGGCGGTCTATGGGCATCTGACCAGCGACGACGACCTGCGGGACCACTTCTTGGACGTTGAGCTGCGGCTGACGAGCGCATTCCTTCTCGTTAAACACCTGGATGACTGCCGCGCCAGCGCCGACGAGGTGATCTTCTGTCAGCGGGTGCGCAAGCAACTCCTCAAGACGATCCGCGGGCGTGGCCCTACCAGAGACATCGAGAAGGCAGTGCGGGACCTGGTGGATGACACCGTCGAGAGCGAGGGCGTCGTTGACATCTTCAAGGCCGCGGGGATCACGCGGGCCGACATCTCGATCCTCGACGACCAGTTCCTTCAGACGTTCAAGGATCGGCCGCTGCCGGACCTTCGGCTCAAGTTGCTCGAGAAGCTACTTTCTGACGAGATCCACGTGCGGGCCAAGAAGAACTTGGCCAAGGCGAAGACGTTCCGCGAACTACTCGAAGCGACGCTCCAGAAGTACCACAACCGGCTCATCGACGCGGCCGCGGTCATCCGCGCCATGATCGAGATCAAGAAGGACATGGAGGCCTCGGATCAACGGGCCGGACAGTTGGGCTTGGCGGAGGATGAGCTCGCCTTCTATGACGCAGTCGCCATCAACTACGAGAACGTGTACGGCGTGGACTTCCTGAAGGGCCTGATCCACGACGTTGTGCAAAGCATCAAGCGAAACCTGAAGGTGGATTGGACCGAGCCGCATCGAGAGGACGTGAAAGCCGCCGTGAGAGCGGCGGTGCGGCGTGTTCTGACAAAGCAGGGCGTGAAGGCTGAGGATTTCGATCGGCTGATGCCCGTGCTGATGGCACAGGCGGAGGCGTTGTACGCGGAGTGGCCGATCGCGGCCTGAGGAGTGATTTGTGAACGGACGACAGACATGAGCAAGAAGCAACCAGCCTTTGGCGAGTTCATTCGCGAGAAGCGGCTCGCGAAGGGTCACAGCCTGCGGAAGTTCGCGGAGCTCATCGACGTGAGTCCAACCTATCTCTCGCTCGTCGAGCAGGGCAAGGTTGAGCGCCCGCCAACAGTGGAGCGGGTCCGTCGCATGGCGGAGGTGTTAGGCGAAAATCCCGACGAACTGATTTCGTTGGCCGGGCGCATGCCGGAAGACCTTCCGGGGATTATTCAGAACGAACCGACCGAGATGCCCGAGCTGCTCCGCGCTGCGAAGGGGCTCACCGCCGATCAACTCAAGGCGCTCGCTGAGCATGCAAAGAGGCTTCAGAAGGAGGGGCAGTGATGGCAAGGCCGCCCGCCAAAGCTGAACGTGTGCCCTGGATGAGCGACGTCGGGCATGTCGTCTGGTGGTAGTTCCGGTATGTCCTCGGGCATGTCGTCGGGCGGGTCGTCCGGTGGTTCATCGGGAGGCGGGTCGTCGGGTGGCGGTGGATCGAGTGGCGGCGGCAGCGGCCCCGGTGGGTCGGGTCCAGGCGGGTCCGGGCCTGGCGGCTCGGGGCCGGGTGGTTCTGGCCCGGGCGGGAGCGGTCCCGGTGGCTCTGGCCCCGGTTCCAACTGCGTGCTCGCGGGCACGCCGGTGGTGCTCGCCGATGGTTCGACCAAGCCGGTCGAGGCGCTCCGGCCGGGCGACCGTGTCGCAGCGCTCGACGTGGCGGGCCTGGACCGCGACGTGCCGTGGCGAGCCCAGTACCAGTGGCTGCGTCCGTGGGCGGAAGCCGCGCTCACGCCCGTCACCGGCACGGTCGGCAGTGTGAAACTCGGCACCCACGAGGGTTTCATCACGATCAACGGACGTCTGCGGCTCACGCCCGAGCACCCGGTGCTGCTGAAGCGCAACGAGGAGATCGGCTTCGCGTCGGCGGAGTTCGTGCAGGTCGGCGATGCGCTCGTGCGCCAGGACCTGAGCGAGGAGCTGGTCGAGACGGTGGAGCGCTCGGGCGAACGCGTGACGACCGTCGCCGTGCATGTGCCCGGACTCAACGTGTTCCTTGTGGGGGGGGCGGGCGGCGTGTGGATTCACAACGACATGCCCGCCACCCAACAGAGCGGGTCGGGATCTTCGTCGGGTTCGGGGTCGAGTTCTGGATCCGGGTCGGGCTCCTCGAGCGGAAGCGGCTCCGGCAGCGGAAAGTCGAGCGGCTCGTCCATGTCGAGTTCGGGGTCCAGTTCTGGGTCGAGTTCCGGCAGTTCGTCAGGCTCATCGAGCGGCAGCGACAGCGGCTCCAGCCCGCCCGGCTCCGGATCGGGCTCCGGCAGCGCCCAGCAGTCAGTGGCGCTGGGCGAAGGCGCATCGTCCTTCATCGAGGGTGGCATGGAGGGCGTGCCTCCGGCGAAGTGGCAGCAGAGCGGTCTGGGCAGTCTCAGCAGCGGCATCGAAGAGGAGGCAAAGGCGTGATTCCGAAGGTCATCTACACCGCGGACCTCAGCGAGGCTCCCGACAAGCAGCGTCTCACGGCCTGGCGGCACGCGTGGCAGACCATGCACCCCGAGTGGGACGTGGTGACGCTCACGCTGGACACCAAGCCGCCGATCATGAACTACGACCAGTGGCAGCAGACCTTCGGGCTCGCCGAGCCCGCGGCCTCAGCGGCGAGGCTGAACCTGCTGCGCTACGAAGTGCTGGCCCGCGAAGGCGGCGTCTTCGTCGATCCGGACCGCCTGCCGCTGCGCCCGCTCGATGAACTCGTCGCCGGGGTCGGCGCGTTCTGTTCCACGATCGCCAGCCACGGCGCGAGCCGGCCGCACATGCTCTCGCCGTCGGTGCTCGGCGCGACGCGAAACCACCCGATGCTGTGGCACGCCATCCGTGACTTGCCGCACTCGGTGCTGGTGTATCGCGGCGTGTGGGACCAGAGCGGGCCGGGGTTCCTGAACCGCGTCGTCCGCGACCACGGGCACTTTCGCGACGTGGTGCCCTTCCACTGGGCGCTCTTCGAGCAGGGCGAAGGAGCCGCCAGGGCCCACGGTGGGGCGTTCGTGTTCGTAGAGGCCAAGCCCGCGGAGGTGGCAGCGTGAGCATGCTTGCACGCACCACTTCGATCCCGCGGGTCCTGCACCAGATCTGGCTGGGCAAGGGCGAGATGCCGCTCAATCAGCGGCGCTGGCGGCGGCGCTTCGCCGAGATGAACCCGCACTGGGAGATGCGGCTCTGGACCGACGACAACCTGCCGCCGATCCTCAACCGCAACGCCTGGGACGCCTGCGGCAACGTCGGCGGCACGCCCGGCTGCGTGATGCGCTCGGATATCCTGCGGCTGGAGATCTTGGCCCGGTTCGGAGGGGTCTACCTCGACACCGACGTCAAGCCGGTGCGGCCGCTGGACGAGATGTGCCCGCCGGGGGTCGTCGCGTGGGCGGCGTGCGAGCAGCTCGACATCGTCACCAACGCCGCGATGGGCTTCCCGCCGAACCATCCGGCGATGTGGCACGCGGTGGCGATGATCGAACAGTCGTTCTTCGAGCGCCGGTACGTCGGTGATCAGGCGGGGCCGGGGTTGATCGCCCGGGTCGTCACGCAGTACGACGACGTAGCGCTTTATCCGCCGGCCTACTTCCACCCGACGGTCGGAGAGTCGAAGTCCAACCCGGACGCGCCCGTGTTCTTGAAGGCGGCGCATCTCTTCGCGGGGACGTGGGTGGAAGAGAATCGGCAACGCTACTCAAGAATGTGGCACGCGAACGAATCACCTCGCTGATCGAGCCCTCAACCTCAGGCTGTTGAGCACCACGCTTACGCTGCTGAACGCCATCGCGGCGCTCGCGAGAATCGGCGAGAGCAACCAGCCCGTGAACGGGAAAAGCACGCCCGCCGCGATGGGGATTCCCACGATGTTGTAGATGAACGCCCAGAACAGGTTCTGCTTGATCGTCCGCATGGTGTCGTGCGAAAGGGCGATCGCCTGGGGCACGGCCCGCAGATCGCCGCGCATGAGCGTGATGTCAGCAGACTCCATCGCCACATCGGTGCCGGTCCCGACGGCCAGGCCGACATCGGCCTGAGCGAGCGCGGGTGCATCGTTGATGCCGTCGCCGACCATGCCCACGACGTGCCCCTCGACCTGAAGGGCCCTGACCTTGTCCGCCTTGTCCTTTGGCAGTACATCAGCGAAGACGACATCGACGCCAACTTGCGAGGCGACGGCGTCGGCCGTTCGCTTGTTGTCGCCGGTCATCATGACCACGCGGAGACCCAGCTCATGCATCGTGGCGATGGCCTCCTTCGATTCGGGTCGCACCGTGTCGGCGACCGCAATAATTCCCGCTTCGCGACCGTCTAAGGCGACAAACATGGGCGTGCGCCCCATCGCCGCCAGAGCCGCGGCCTTCTCGGCCAGAGTGGACCGGATACCGCGCTGCTCGAGCAACGCCGCCTTGCCGACCAGCACGACGTGCCCGTCTACCTGTGCCTCGACGCCGTGACCAATCACGGCCTGGAAGCCGGTCGGCTCGGTTATCGCCAGACCGCGTGCCGCGGCCTCACGCACGATCGCGGCGGCGAGTGGATGCTCGCTGTGGTGTTCGGCTGAAGCAGCCAGCCGGAGTAACTCGCGCTCATCGAGCGGGCCCCCGGGCGCCGGAAAGATGTCCGTCACGGCGGGCTTGCCGTGCGTGATGGTGCCCGTCTTGTCGAGCACGATGGCGGTGAGCATGTGGGCGGTCTCGAGGGCTTCGCCCCCCTTGATGAGGATGCCATTTTCCGCGCCACGCCCCGTGCCGACCATGATCGCCGTCGGAGTTGCCAGCCCAAGGGCGCACGGGCACGCGATGATGAGCACGGAGACGGCCGTGACCAGCGCCATGCTGAGGCGCGATTCCGCCGGCGAAGCGAACCACCAGACCACGAACGTTACGAGGGCGATCGCGATCACAATGGGAACGAACACGCCGCTGATCTTGTCGGCCAGGCGGGCAATCGGGGCCTTACTGCCCTGGGCCTCCTGGACAAGCCGCACGATCTGCTGAAGAGCCGAGTCAGCTCCGACCCTGGTCGCCACCAGCCGCAGCGCGCCAGTGGTGTTCATCGTCGCGCCGAAAACGCTGTCGCCGGCCGTCTTCTCGACCGGCACGCTCTCGCCGGTGAGCATGGATTCGTCCACCGCGGACTGGCCGCTCTCGACGTTCCCGTCCACGGGGATCTTTTCGCCGGGACGCACCAGCACAAGGTCGCCCACGACCACCGATTCGATCGGCACGTCCTGCTCGGTGCCGTTCCGCATGACCCGTGCCGTTCTGGCCTGCATACCGATGAGCCGCTTGATGGCGGCGCTGGTCCGGCCCGTGGCCCGAGCCTCGAAGTACTTTCCCAGCAGGATCAGGACGATGATGACCGCGGCGGCCTCGTAGTACACGGGGACCATGACCATCCCGCCCATCGTGCCTTCGGCGTGTGCGGTACGGGCCGCGGCTCCGCTCACTCCCGCGAAGAACCCAGGCCAGATCGTCGCCGCGAGCGAGTAGAAGTACGCCGCGCCCGTGCCCATCGCCACCAGCGTGTCCATGTTGGCGCTGAAGTGCCGCAAGCCCTTCCACGCGGAGCGGAAGAACTGCCAACCGCACCAGAACATGACCGGCGTCGTGAGCGCGAGCTGGAGCCAGTTGGTCCAGGGGACGTTGAAGGCGTCGATCTTGCCGTGCGACATCGCGATGACGAGCACCGGCAGCGATAGCACGGCCCCGACGGTCGTCTTGATCAGCAGCCGTCGGGCCTCTGCCTCTCCGACGTTCAAGTGGGCCGAGTGGTCCTCGCCCCTAGGGCCGCCGTTCATCGCGTGCCCGGCGTGTTCCCCCGCCGTCTGCGCTGCGAGCATCGCGGCGTGATCGTGGCCCGCGTGTCCCTGCGGAGGATTCGTCGCCCCCTGCTTCACCGGCGACACGACTGCCTTGTACCCGATGTCGTCCACCGCCTTCGCCAACTTCTCCGGACCGGTCGCCGCCGGGTCGTACCTCACCGTCGCCACCTTGGTAGCGAAGTTCACGCTCGCCGACTGAACGCCCGGCTGCTTGCCCAGACGCTTCTCGATACGGCTCGCGCACGAAGCGCACGTCATCCCTTCAATCGGCAGATCGGCCCGCTCGATAGTCGCTTTGGCAGTCGTCTCCATCGGTGCGGCCTCGCCGCCATGCGGATCTTCGTTGGCGTTCGTCATCATCGTCCTTTGTACATCGAGCCGATCTCAGGGCTTGGTCGCCGCCGTTGTTCGCTCTGTCGGTGAGCGCGAAGAGGGCTTGGTTGCGTCGTCCTTCTTGAGCACCGCCCCGGCGATGATCGCTCCGACCACCACCGCACCCAGGATCAAGGGCATGAACTTTCGCCATCCCGTCGCCGGAGCATTGTCGTCATGGCATCCGCAGTTACAACTCATGATTCACCTCGCGTTCCCATTTCATTACACCAGCACTCGGCTCACGGCTTCCACAGCCTTCAGCCCTGTCCCGAACCGGGCCATTGTCTCGCGGTGTTTATCCAGTTCGCCGTAGGGCAGGAAGCGCACGGCGAAATCGGCGACGCGTCGGAACGCGGGCCGGGCCAGTTGCTGCCGCACATCGTCTTCCCTCGCGTCGGGCGCGACAAGAAACAGTCGCACTCCCGCGTGATCGGGCACACCCAACGCGAGGTCGAGCATCCGCACGATGCCTGAGTAGATGCTCGTGGTGTGCTCGACCTCGAAGGCCGCGGCGACACGGCCGGGGGATGCGCCGCCGAACTCGCCTCGTTCGAGCCAGAGCACGTCGATCAGTCGAACGGCCTCCACGCCGGTGGACTGCTCCAGCGCCGGCGGGAGGACATCGATGCACCCGTCGCACAGCCGCCCGCCCTCCAGCGGCCGGTTGCGGTCGTTCGCCGCGACCCACACGTCAAAGCCGAGCGAGCGGCCCAGGTCGCGGAGCCAGCCCTGCACCTGGGCGTGCGACCGGTCCTCCTGCTCGGCGATCTTCTGTGCTTTCACGGCGGCCGCGGACTCGTCGCGGACGTTCTTGAGGTCGGCCTCCCACGCGGCGATCGCATCGGTGTCGCCGCTGCGCGGCGGGGCTTGGTAGCGTCCGAGACCCACATCGAACAACAAGCCCGCGACTGCTCCGAGATCGTTGCTCAGCAGCGCACGGTGCTCGGCGTTGATCCGCATCACGCCGGCGCGCATGGCGAGGTACTGCTCCCACGATCCGAGCTTGACCTTCGAGCCGGTCACCGCGTTGTACCCCTTGACGATGGCCGTGTTGAAGGGTGGTACCAGCGTGGGGTGCAGGAAGTAGAGCATGTTGGCCGCGGCGGGACCCAGGCCTTTGATGTTCCGATCGGCGAGCGTTCGGACGGCCCGCACGACCGCGTCCTCGGTGTCGCAGCACGAGCATGTGTGCAGGAACCGCCCGAAGGCCCTCTGATTCTCCGCGCTCTCGTAGATGTCCGGGATGCGAAGCTTGGGCTTCCACAGGAACGCGTGGTCTGCCCCCTTGAAGATCTGTCGCTGCTCCGCGATCGAATGCACGACGGTTTCCAGCGACGAACCCTTGTAGACGTTGCCGAACGTCCCCGCGTCGATCTCTCGCACGACCTCGGCGATCCCCACCCGGATCGAACGAAAGTTCTTGATCCGCTGGTCCCACAGGAACCACGAGCGGTACGCCCCGCCGGGGTCGTCCTTCCAACGGGCAATCAGTTGGGCGAGCGCGTCGTACATGCCGTCAATGCTCCTTAACGCATCCGAGCGGGGTCACCGGGCGATCTTGCCGACCAGCGAGATCAGTTCGTCCACCATCGCCGCCTGCTGGGCCTCGTCGCCGTGCATGGCGTGGTTCGCGCAGTGCGACAGGTGGTTGCGGAGCAGGTTCTTGGCGACCGAGCGCAGCGACTCTTGCACCGCCGCGCACTGCTGGATGATGTCCGCGCAGTAGCGGTCTTCGTCGATCATCGCGGCGATTCCACGCACCTGCCCCTCAATCCGCTTGAGGTGTTTCAGGTTCGCCGCCTTGAGGTCGTGGTCCACGCCCGCTGCGTGCGCGCCAGGCCCGACGCCATCGCGCGCGGCCTCCAGCCCAGCCGCCGCGCCGCACCCGCAGCACGCCGCGGCTCGTGCGCCTTCAGGAGATGCTCGCCCCGCGCCGCTCACGACTGTGGCGCTCTTTGCGTCGCCCGCCCGTGCGCTGCTCGTCTCGCTCTGCTTTTTCATGCGTGAGTGTCCCTTTGTTGTCGGCACCGAATTCCGCCCCGCTTCCCGACTTCAGCCGCGAGAAGGGCCGTGCGCGGCGTTCTTGTTTCCACCGACGCAGCACGCCGCGGCGGGAGCCCGTCCAGCACCGGCTTCCGCCGACACCGCGCTCGCTCGGGCCGTGTAACCGGCCTCGCCGAGGGCGTTCACGGCCCGGGCCACGGTGGGACCGTCGGGCGCGGTGATCTCGGCACGGCCCACCGCGACCGACCGGACGCCCACGCCCGGCACGGCGGCCAGGGCCTTGGTCACGGTCTGCACGCATTGCCCGCAACTCATCCCGTCGATAGAGAGCGTCGTGGCCGTGTTCGTCCGTGCCGTCGTGTCCATGAGAAACTCCTTTGTTGAAGTATACTCCCCAGGGGTATCTACGTCCACCATGGCCGCGATGTTCGACGTGGCTCTTCCCGGGGCAGGCGGAGGTAAGGCGTGTGTGTCCGCCGCGTCCGCGCGGACTCTCAGGATTCCCGTCCAGGTCGGTCGGACGACCGTCCCGATGGGCGGGACGGGGGCGCGAGGCGACGGGACGAGCGTTCGGCCGGCTCGTGCGGGCTTCCATGCGGATCGCACGGGTGTGCGTGCGGCATGGACGGGCGTGCGAGCGACGCGTTCGCTCGTCCGGGCCGGGGGGACGATCGTCCCCCCGAAAGGCGCGATCGCGCGATCGCGCCATCTCCCCGCGGGGACCGAATCCCGGCCGCCGGAACGCCGCGGCCCGGCTCCTGGGACGGGGCAATCGGCCCGACCGGCTTCCGCCGAACGAGCCGCGTTGGTTCAGTGCCTGGCCATCTTCCGGCACGAGTCGGCGCACGCCTTGCACGCGGCGGCGCAGGCCTTGGTCGGTGCGTCCTCGAGCCCAAGTTCGGCGCAGCACGCAACGCAGGCGTCGCACACCGTGGCGCACGCGGCGCAGACCGCGGCGTGCTGCGGGGAGCCGCGGTGCAGGAAGCTGTGCGCCGACGCGCAGATCTCGGCGCAGTCCATCAGCGTGCCGATGTGCGCCGGGTCGGCGGGCTGGCCGGTCTTGACGCAGTGGGCCAGGCAGTGCGGGATGAGGGCCAGGCACGCGTCCATGCACTGATGGCAGGTCTCAGCGCAGACGGAATGAGCGGACATGATCGACTCCTTGTCTGTCCCCGCGACGGTCGTCGACGGCGGACGGTTCTTGCAGCGGCCCGGACAACACCCCGCCAGGCCTCGGGGAACGATCGAATGCGGTCGCTGAGCGATCCTCGGCGCCGGCGGGGTTCAGGGCTTCTCAGATTCACCGCCGGACGGGTGCGCGGTGCCGCGGGGCGTGGCCGTGGGCCGGGGCGGCCCGGTCAGGTTGTAGATCGCGGCGATCGTCGCCCCGAGCAACCATCCGAGGACGAAGACGCAGAAGGCTCCCGTGGCGGTCTGCGTCCACGTCTTGTCCCACGTCAGAACGGGGCCGAAGTCGAGGCCGTGGACGAGCGCGTTGGCGAAGTGCAGCGCGGCGTCCTTGGGCACGAGAGCCATGACGACGGCGCAGCCAAGGTGGAGCACGGCGAGCGTCGCGCCCAGCGCGAAGCCCAAGCGACGCGGATCAATGATGTGCATGGTCGCTCCCTCCTTCGCGTCGGGCCGACTCGGTGGGCGGCGTTGCGTCGCGGTCGGATCCGCCGCGGCGCCACGAGAACGTGGCGGTGAGGAGATGGCAGGCCAGCATCGCGGCCAGAGCGATCGGGATGACCCAGCCCTCGCGCACTCCGACGAGCGGGAGCACGAAGATCAGGAGCAGGGGCCCGAGGCAGCCCAGCAGCATCAGCCACGAGTGTTTGTGTCCGGGTCCGCAGCACATGGCGTGGTCCTTTCTCGGCGGGGCGATAGTGGCCCGGGCGCAACTCAGCCATCGACAGGCTCGGCGACGGTGCCCGGCGGGTGCGCGTACCAGCCGGGGTCCTTCCCGTCTTCCAACGCGGCCCGCACCTTGACGAGCGTGAACATGCCGCCGGCGTCGATCTCGTTGAAGGGGCCTTCGGTGGCGCTGCCGATCGTGTTCGGCGGGCGGCCCATCTCCATCATGCCGGTCATGCTCGCGGGCATGGGCATGTAGCCCGGGATACGGCGAGCAAGACGGGCCGCGGGCCCGGCCTGATCGACTCCGAGCAGTTGCGGCAGGTTGTGCCCCATGCCGTTCATCAGGTGGTGGACCTTGTGGCAGTGGAAGGCCCAGTCGCCCTCCGCGTCGGCGACGAACTCGATGTCGCGCACCGAGCCGGTCGGGACGTTCACCGTGACCTCCGGCCACTGGCCCGCCTCGGGGATCGGGCCCCCGTCGGTGCCGGTGACCTTGAACGAGAACCCGTGCAGGTGGATCGGGTGCGAGTTGGTCGTGCTCAGGTTGCCGATGCGGATCCGGACGCGCTCGCCCAGACGCGCGAGCATCGGCGAGGTGCCGGGGAACATCCGCCCGTTGAACGTGAACAGGTTGAAGTTGGTCATCTCAGTCGGATCGGGCGTGGCCGAGCCGGGCCGCACGAGCCACTCGTTGAGGAGGATCGCGTAGTCGCGGTCGACGGCCCGTACCGAAGGTTCGCGCGGGTGCACCACGAACAGGCCCATGAGCCCGAGGCCCATCTGGAACATCTCGTCGAAGTGCGGGTGGTACATGTACGTGCCGTGCTGACGGAGCGTGAACTCGTACCGGAACGTCTGGCCCTCGCGGATGTGCTTCTGCGTCAGCCCGCCCACCCCGTCCATGCCGTTGGGCAGCAGGATGCCGTGCCAGTGCACGGTGGTATGGATGCCCTTGGGCAGTCTGTTGGTCACGAGGATGCGGACGCGGTCGCCTTCGACGGCCTCGATCATCGGGCCGGGCGATTGCCCGTTGTATCCCCAGCAGTTGACCACCACCCCCGGCGCGAACTCGCGCTGGACCGGCTCGGCCACGAGCCTGAAGACCTTCACGCCGTTGTCGAGCTCGTAAGGCAGGGTCGGCGTGTCGAGAGCGATCACGGGGCGGTACCCGCGGGTGCCGTTGGCGGGTGCGGCGGCAGGGGATGCGGGCGGCCTTGGCGGAGGCACGGGCTTGGATGGGACGTGACCCTCGTGCTGCTGCATCGCCGCGAGCAGAGGGGCGGCGGCGAAGGCGCCCGCGGTCGCGGTGAGCACTTGTCTGCGTGTGATGGGCTGGCTCATAGTCGAGGACTCCGGTCGATCGGTTTGCTGGGCGTGTGTGATTGAGTCAGGGATGCTTCATGCCCGGCATGTGGGGCATCGCCGTTGGAGGTGGCTGGGAAGGGACACTGGCGGGGGGAGCGACGATGGCCTCCGCGCGCTCAGGGACGCGAACGCCCATCGCACGCTCAAGCTCGGCGCGGGCGGTCCAGTAGTCCTGCTGGGCTCGCGCCGCGTCGATGGCCGAGCGGGCCTCGGCGCTCTTAGCTGCGAGCAGTTCGGGGTAGCCCGTGATCATGGCGTTGTGCTCAGCGAGCGCGAGCTGGCCGACCTTCCGCCGCTCAGGGAGGATCACGCGCTCGTAGCGAGCGAGTGAACGACGGGCGAGCGCCATCCGCTCGGCCGCAGTGCGCACCTCGGCGCGGGCCGCGCCCCGGCGGGACGCCAAACGCTCCTCCGCCTGGCGGATGAGTGCCTCCCGCCGGGCGTAAACCGCCTGGTGCTGGTGAAAGATGGGGAGTTCCACGCTGAAGTGCGGGCCGGTGGATTGAACTCCCTCACTGCTGCGTTCGGTCTCGACGCCGACGCTCCCCTTGGCGAGGAACCACTTGCCGTCGAACTCCAGCCCGAGCCGCTGCTGCTCCACCTCGCGGGCGAGGAGCGCAAGGTCGAGGCGGCGATCCAACGCGGTGGTCACCATTCCTTCGACGTCAGGATCGCCGGACGGCACCGGATCGTCGTTCGCGGCGATCGACCAAGGCGTGAGGCCGTCGGTTAGATCCAGGAGCCGCCCGAGCTCCTCGCGGCTGATCCGGGCGGCCGACTCGGCCTGGTCCAGTGCGATGGCCGCCTCCTCGGCGGCAAGACGTTCCCGGGCGAGTTCGATCTCCGGGACGTGGCCGAGCGGAAACTGCTGCTCCGCGATGTCCCGCGCGGCCGCGCCGAAGTCTGCTAGGGCGCGCTGGTGCTCGAGTACGCGCTGATCCGCGGCGAGCCGGTGCCAGGCAACGCGGACGCGTGTCGCCTTGTCGAGCACCGCGTCCGTGACGCGCAGCAGCGCCGCGTCGAGGTCGTTGCCCGCGACGCGCTTGCGAAGGGGTACGAGGAACACGTCCAGCCAGAGGTCCAGGCCCACGTTCCAGTTGACGCCGCTGGGCGCGCGGTCGGGGATGCGGAAGAAGCCGGCGAGGTCGGGGTTGCGGAGGAGCCCCGCGTGGACGAGGTCGGCCTGAGCCACGCCGAGGTCTTCATAGACGGCTTGGAGCTCGGGCGATCTGAGCAGGGCGACCTGCACTGCGGCGTCGGCCGTGAGGGGCTGTGCGAGCAGCCCCGACACGAACCCATCGGCGTTCTCGTCTTCGGGCCCACCCAGTCGCCAGTGCACCCGAGACGTCGCCGGCCCGAGCCGCTCGGCGGCGGCGGACCGCACGTCGCCGAAGCGCTCGTCGGGCCGGACGGACACGCAACCGGCCAACGTGAAGATGCACACCGCCGACAACGCCGCGCGGGATGAACGACTGAGGGTCATGGAGAGGGCTCCGTGGCTGGAATGACAGAGGCAGGTTGGCTGGCAGTTGTTGCCTTGCGGAGTTCGAAGGCGATGGACAGGCTGAGGACGGTGCGGATCACGATCACACCCGCGAGCAGGCCCATGCCCTCGAGGGTCGGGGTGGTCACGGTCTTGAGGATGTCGGCGGCAATGAGGAATTCCAGGGACAGTACCAACCGTCCGGCGAGGCGGAGACGGGCAGTCGTGACCTGACCGTCGAGATCAAGAGCCATTGCAGCACGAGCGACCTCGAACACCCCCATCACAGTCGAGGCGACGATCATCACCGCGGCGATGGCCTCGATGACTCGTGATGCGGCGTTGATAGACACTTCGAGCATGGGGAAATCCGAACGTCATGTATGCATGCGGCTTATCGTCGGTTCGAGACGGGTGGCAAACACTTGTCACAGTCCACACCTTCCGGCGCACACTTGGCACACCAAAGCCTGAGCTCCCCTTCTTGTTCGTAGATGGACACATCCGTTCTACATTCGGGACACTGATGTACGCGCCGGTACTCGACGTGCCGCCAGCCACCTCCTCGGTACTCGCCCCAGAGATGCACCTCCCTCTTCGCCGCGTCGTAGCACGAACGGCAAACCCGGACTCCGTCGGCCACCGAGTCCGACTGACGATGCGGCGTTGTGGAGCAGCCCACGGCGAGTGCCGCGAGAAGAACGAGTGAGCCAGAAACCCAAATACCAGCGTTCGAGCGCATGCGTGAACTCCTTTGACTCGTGCTTGACGACCGCAGACAGCGACGCGCGCCGTCAATGGTGCTTGTACCAACCGACCCCCTTGATGTCGTTCCACGAGTTCGTCTTGTGGCAGAGGTAGCACTGGCTCACGTCCGCGCTCTCGATCCGGGCGACCTTCATCGACACCATCGAGAAGTGCTCCATGTAGTGGCTGGGCGGGGCCTGATGGCACTGCGCGCAGTCGGTCGACAACGCGGAGGGGTGGCGGAATTCGCGGATCGACCATCCGCCGACGGCCGCGCTGGTGGCGTGGCAGGAGGCGCAGCCGCTGCTCATGAGCCCCCGGTGCGGATCCTGATTGGCGTGGCACGCGTTGCAGTCGAGCGCCAGCTCGCGCGGGGTGATCCGGGGGTGCGGGGCCGGCCGCGACGAGGCCACGCCGAGGGCCGCCATGATGGAGCGGGCGTCCGCCTCGGTGAGCGCGCCGCTGGACGCCGACTCTTCGGCGTGGTCGACGAGCGCGGCGTGCACCATGTCGATCGGGCGGCGCTCGCGTCCGAGATGCTCGACATGGCACTCCGAGCACGTCCCGACGTCGGCGTGAAACCGCGTGCTCTGCTTGGCGAGAACACCCTCGGTCGCCGCCCCCGACGCGTGGCACGCCACGCACTTGTCGGCCGTCGGGCCCTTGTGCGGCGTGTGGCATGCCTCGCAGCGGTCGGCGAGGAACTCATGCTTCAACGAGAGCCTGCCCGGGTTCACGAACTCGCCCCACCCGGGAGCCGCGGACGTGCCTCCGCGGTGCGACATCAGCGGCAGCGCCGCGGCCGCACCCAGAGCCCCGAGTGTCACGACCGCGTAGATGATCTCGATCCTCTTCATGGCAGCCACCTGATCCCGAAGTACCACGCCGACCAGACGTGGACGGCCAGGAGCGCGTAGAGCACGATGGCGATAACGATGTGGCACGCGAGCCAACGGCCGAACGCGTCCTTGACGACCTCGTGAGATTTGATGGCGTACTCGAGGTCGGCCATCGACTCGGACAGCCGAATCGCTCGCTCGCGCACGCCGGGTGGGCGGCCAGCGCCCGCGGCTGGGTCGGCCACGAAGAAGGGGGCGGCCAGACGCGAGAAGAATCCCGCGAACGGCCGCAGGGCCGCAGCGGCCTCGGGCTCCTTGGCCAGCTCGCCGGCCGTCCGCTCGTACGCGACGCGCATCCCGGCGAGCATCTGCTGCTGCTCGCGCGAGTCGGCGCTCAGGCGGCCCATGAGGTAGCGTCCGACGAAGCCGCTCACGGCGACGATGAGCATCATCGCGGTCAGCGCGATCCCCAGCGGGCTCTCGAAGCGGTGCGCGCTGTGCAGCACGCCGAGGATCGGTCCGAGCACGCCCGCGTAGATGTGGACGGCCAGCAGCGTGCGCATCGACACAACACGCGTCACCGGCCCCTTAAGGAACGGGAGGCGCTTGACCACGAGGTATGCCAGCGGCACGAGCATCAGCGCGGCCGCGGAGATCCCCAGCACGCCGCCCGCGAGGCTGCCCGGGAAACGCGGGTCGCGGTGGACGGAGAACCCGAGCACCAGCACCAAGAGGAGCAGCAGCAATCCAGTCACGATGGCCCGTTCACGTTCCTGCATCGCTCAGGCCTCCACTTCGAGGTTGGTCGTCGCCTGGGCCTGGCATGCGAGGACGATGCCGTTCGCTTTCTCCTCAGGCGACAGCGCGTCCTCGACGGCCATCGTCACCGACCCCTTCCTGAGCCGGACCTTGCATTGCCCGCAGGTTCCCGCTCGGCAGGAGTTATCGATGGCCACGCCCACATGCTCGGCGGCCTCGAGCACGCTCGTCCCCGGCGGCAAGGGGGCCGATCGATTGGAGATGGTGAATGCCACCACAGGCGTCGCTGGCGAAGGCTCGACCATCGCGGCCTGGACCGTCGCCTGCCGGTCACTCTTGCTGCCGGCCGGGCCGAATGCCTCGGTCCGGATCTGCTCGCCGGGGACGCCGAGCTCAAGCAGCATCGCTCGCGTGGCGTCCATCATGGTTGCCGGGCCGCACAGGTGGACCCTTCGACGCGCGATGTCCGGCACGGACTGGGTGATGAGCTCCTTGGTCATGCGACCCTTCGGGCCCATCCATGCGGTGCCGTCGGCGCGGGACATGGTCGCGACGACGTGCAGATTCGGGTGCCGCTTCTGCAGGCGCTCGAGTTCTTCCCGGAACACGAAGTCCGCCGAGGTGCGGCAGGCAAAGAGCAGAAAGATGTCCTTGTCCCACCCCCTGTCCGTGAGCGATCGCACCACGCTCATGAGAGGAGTGATGCCCACCCCGCCGCCGATCAACACGATCCCGTCCGCCTCGGCGCCCGTGAACGTGAAGCGGCCCTGGGGCGCGGCGACCTGGAGCAGATCGCCCGGCGCGACGCGGTCGTGCAGGTACCGCGACACCACCCCCTTCTCCTCACGCTTGACAGTGATCTCCACGTATCCCCGCTGTTCGGCGGAAGATGCGATCGTGTACGAACGCTTGGTGGTGCTGCCCGCCTGGGCTACTGCGAGCGTCAGGAACTGGCCGGGGAGGAACTCGAAGGGCACCGGCCCGCCCGTCGGATTGACGAGCCTGAAAGTCTTGATCCCCGGCGTCTCGTCGAAGACGCTGGCGACGCGGAGCGAGCCGCTCCAGGTGCCGGTCGACTGCTGTGCGCGATCGGACACGGATGCCGTGGGTGGAGGGGCCTGTGGATCGACGCCAGACGAACCTGTGGCGGGCGCGGTGGGGGTCGGTATGGCGACCACGGCGCCCGGCGGCGGCTCCGTCAATCGTGCCAGGAGAGCTGTAGCCCGCCTCATCTTGACGACGTACATCAACACCATCACGACCGCGAAGGCACTCAGCAAGACCATGACCGCCCAGTGCCACAGGGACCAGCCCAGCCACCCGTGCGTCATGGGGGGGGCGTGCATCGGCAGGCTCAGCTCTCTCTTGAACCACTCGAGCGCGATCTGCTGGGGCGAAGCGCCCGCGGCGGCGGCACGGTGCGCCGCGAGGCCACTGTCGAACCGGGCGAGGCCCTCCCGCATTCGTCCCACCGCGTCCTGCATCGCGGCGTAGTCGTTCCTGGCCGCGGCCTCCTGGAGCACCTGGAGCGCGTCCGACACGGCCCGCGTCCCGGACTCCATGCGCGCATGTGCGTCGCGCTGCAGCTCGGCGAGTTCTTCCGGTGAGAGTGCGGGGAGCCCGATGAGCCGTGGGTACAGCTCCTTCGGCGGTGTCGTCCCCATGCCCTGCATCATGTCCGCCATGCCCGACATCCCGCCCGTACTGGTGGAGGTTGCTGGCGGAGACTGCGGCGATCCTGCGGGCGCGGGATGGTGCTTGGCGTGCTCCTCGGGACTGACCTGCGCGGCCACAGAGAGCGGCAAGCAGAGCGCGACGCCGAGGCCGAGAGACAAGACGGCCTGCCCGCGTCTCATACCTTGACCTCCCGAGGCGTCGGCAGGCCTTCTCTCTCGACGATGTCGCTGGCGGCGGCATGTCCGACGACCGCGCGCAGCGCTGCGAATGCCGCGGCGTCGATTCTGCTACCGCTCAGCTCGGACATCACCGCGAGCGCCGCGCTGGTGTCCGCGGGCGTGTGGTAGGGCCTCGGTTCGGTGAGTGCCGCGTACACGTCGGCGACGCGCAGGATGCTGGCCGCGGGGTCGATCGCCTCGGCCCGCAGCCCGCGCGGATAGCCGCTGCCGTCCGGGCACTCGTGATGCTGCGACACGATCCTCGCGATGGTGTCGGTCCCCGGGATGGCCCGGAGCATGGAGACGGCGAGGTCGACGTGACTCCGCATCACGACGGTCTGCTCCTCCGTGAGGCGCCCGTCCTTGAAGAGAATGTCGTCGGGCACACCGGCCTTGCCGATATCGTGCACGAGCCCCGCGAGGCGAAGGTCGGAGACCGCCACGCTGTCCAGACCCATGTGCTCACCAACCCGCACGGCGATCGCCGCGACCCGGCGAGAGTGCGCGAGCGTCGCGGCGTCCCTTACGCCAAGAGCCGTCAGGAGGCCGGTGAGGCCTTGCACCATCTCGGCGCGCTGAGACTTCCTGATCACCTCGTCCCGCTGCCGCTTCCGGTAGTTGGCGGTGTGCACAAGCTGTCCCGCGGTGAGTCCGATCACGACGTACACCACGGGCCACGCGAACTGGTCGGGATTGGACATGGGTGAGTTCCGCCAGTTGAGCCGGAGATGCAGCAGGTAGATCCCGCTGATCGCCGCGGCGGCGGCGAGCGCGCCGCGCCGCTCCATCGCCACCGCCGCGATGATGACGGGCACCATGAACAGGCCTGCCAGCGCGATGTGCAGGCCGTGGACGGCGTGCGTGCGCGTGCCGAGCGCAAAGTGCACCGCCGTGAGGACGACTGTCCACACGACGGCGCTACGAAGCTGGCTGGCCTTGTCGGGGTCCATGCGGCGCACTCATAGCCTCTGGCCGACAGCGGGCGTCGCGCCCGTGGGCAGTTCCGCGACGACGAGCAGACGGTTCATGGTGCCGTGCTCGTTGGGGACGCAGCCCGGGCAGCCGTCGAAGGCCTTGTCGCACCCCGGCTCGCAGCACCACTGGCCGTCCACGACGAACTTGTACTCGTAAGTTCCGGGAGCCAGATCGAGGTCGAGCACCCAGTGGCCGTCACGGGTCGTGCGTTTCATAAGATTGGATGTGGTGCTCCAGTTGTTGAACGTGCCGGCGACGAAGACCTGCTTCGCGTCGGGGGCCTTGATCGACACTACCGTGCCTCCCGGCCTGCAGTGGGGGTCTCGCTTGCTCATGCTGTGTTCTCCTTGTGGCTGATATGGAGCGCCGGTTCACATGTCGCTCATGCCGCCGCCGCCACCCATGCCGGGCATGGCAGCAGGCTGGTTCGCCGGCGCTGGAGCGGGCGGCGCCATGCCCGTGAGCTGTTTGCGCTGCTCGTCGGTGAGCACGCCAGCGGCTTTGCCCACGTCGCGGATGAACTCGATCCGCTGCTCGCTCTTGGTCTGCTCGATCTCTCGCGCCTTCGCCTCGATCTTGGACGAGTCCGGCGCGTCGCTCCCGGTCAGATCCCACATCTCCTGCTCGGCCTGGTCGATCTTCCGCTGGAGCGTCGCCTGGTTGAGCAGCGACTGCTCCTTGATTTGACCAAGCTGCTTCTGCTGCTCGACCGTCAGCGTGATGTGCGAGGCGTGGTCGAGGAAGAAGCCGGTCGCACCGAGGTGGTAAATGTGCGAGGCGCCCGGGAATCCAGGGAGTGCGGACGCCATCCCGCCGGTGCTCATGCCGCCGCCCATGCGCGACATCCCCATGCTCATCATCTGGTCCATCATGCCCATCATGCCGCCGCCACCCGACATGCCAGACATGCCGCCGGACCCACCTCCCGACATCCCTCCCATCATCATCTGGTCCATGTCCATCATGCCCATGCCGCCCCCGCCCCCTCCGCTCGGCATGCCTCCGCCACCGCCAGCCATCCCGGGCATGCCCGACATCCCGCCGCCGGCGGGAGGCATCGACCCGCTCCCCATCCGCTTCATCCCCATGCCGGGGCCCATCGGCATGCGGCCCGGAGGCATGGCCGGCTGCATGCCGCCTGCTGCCTGCGGCGAACCTCCAGCCGCCTGCCCCTTCGCCAGAGCGGCTTGGAGCTGTGCGATCTGTGCGCGGAGCTCGGCCAACTGCTTGGCGAGCTCGGCGTTGTCGGCGGGCTGAGTCGCGGGGGGTGTGTGTGCCCCCGCGCCTTGGGCGACGTGAGCGGCGTGAGTGGCCGGGTCGACGCCGGCGGGCGGCTGGCCAGAAGCCGCGGGCTGCGACTGGGCGAGGGCAGCTGCCGCCAGCGCGGTGCCGGCGATCAAGGCGAGGACGATGATGCGTGCACGGTTCATGTGTGATCTCCTTTTCGAGAGGCGACTGGCTGAGCAGACGAAGGCGTGGTGGCTGTGTCAAACATCCATAGCATATCCTCTTTGGATGTATACCGTCAAGACGCCCCGGAAGTTCGCGCCCTGGAACTGGGAAAGGCGACGGGCCTCGCCACAGGTGCGGGACGCGGAAGCGCCGTGACGCGCAGAAACCGCCAACAGAACGCCGATACGATGACCTCGTCGTTCTCGTACCAGCCGCAAACCCCCAGCAGCCGCAAGGCCCATCAGGAATCCCCGATGCTCACCCGACAGGTTGGAGTTGCCGCGACCTGTCTGGGGCTCATCGCCCGGGTCGGAGAGGGTGGGCTTCAGATCCCGCAGATCGCCGAGCGAACCGGGATTTCCAAGCCGACGTTGGCCAAGGTGATCTATGCACTGGCCCGCAAGAAGCTCGTCAAGACCCGGCGAGGGGTCGGCGGTGGAGTCGAACTCGCCAGGCCGGCGTCGAGCATCACGATGTACGACCTGTGCGTGCTCCTGGACGATCCGGTAGTTGAGTGCCGCTGCATGTTCGGGTTCGGCCACTGCGCCGCGGACGGCGCGTGCCCGCCCGGGTGCCCGTGCATGGCGATGCACCACAAGCAGATCGAGTTCCTCAAGGGCACGACGATGGCGGACGTCTCGTCGCTGATGCTCTCGCACCTTTGTCACGACGGAAAGACGAAAGCGATCACCCCGAAGGGTCGCTCCGCACGAGCACGTCGAGCGAAGAAGTGAGTCGCCAATGCTGGCTGGCATTGCGTGATACAGGGGTAGCGTGATCACGGGTCACCGCCTTCGACTGGAGGCGGAGACACCTCGCGATCTTCTGTTCCCGAGAGCCGGCCCCCGACCGCGAACTCGAGTTCGATCCGCGCAATCGCCGCATCACGCTCCAGTTCGTTGAGGCGAATCCGCGCCTCGATGACGGCGCGCTGCGATTCGAGAAGCACCGTCACATCGTCCTGGCCCGCGGCCACCGACCTGGACGCCAGCTCAAGGTTCGTCTCGGCGAGGGCGATCAGGTCAAGGCGGAACTCCGCCGCGATCGCCTCGGTGCTTCGCGCCTCGACAAAGGCGACACGTGCGGCTGCCACGGCACGCTGGGCGGCGTCCTCGTACGCGGCCAGCGAGGCCCGCGCGAGCGAGCCCGCCTTTGCGATCTGGGCCTGGTTCAGATCGAAGATGGGGATCGCGACCTCGACGTCCGGGCCGACGAACCGCGCCTTGTCCTCGGTCTGCTCAAAGGCAACGCCGAGGCCGAGGCTCTTGATGCGGCTCCGTTCCTGCTCGGTCAGCTCCGCCGCACGGGCCTGCACGACCGCGCGAGCGGCGGCTACGTCAAGCCGCTGACTCGTCGCCAGTACCACAACGGCCGATTCGTCGAGCCCCGTTGACAACTGCGGCCGATGAACAGGATGGTCGTCGTAGTGTTCTTCCGCGGCCGTCCATGCCGCATCCTCGCCCGCGTGTCCGATCAGCAGCAGCAGTCTCCGCTTCTCCTTGGCCAGTTCCCGCTCCTGCAACGCCAAGTCCGCTCGCAACGACAGGAGTTGCTGCCTCGCTCGGTTCGGGTCGAGGGGCGTGCCCTCTCCGCCCCGCACACGGTCTTGGAGCGCCTGGATCGAGCGCTCGACCATTGCGATGTTTTCATGTGTGAGCGCCACCGCCCGCTGACCGAAGACCACCTGCGCGTGGGATGTTTTCACGTCGGCCACCAGACGGAGCGCCGAATCCGACACCGTCAACACGGTTTCGTTGAGCCGGGCGTCCGCTGCGCGGATGCGGCTTGGGCGCAGCCACAGGGAGACCAGATCCTGGACGACGGTCGCGCCGACCTGCGAGTATCCCGCGACGGGATCCACCGGGAACCGCAGCGCCAGCGCGAGGACCGGGTTGGGCAGCAGCCCGGCCTGGACGAGATCCGCTCTCCCAGCAGCGATCTGCTCGACCTGGGTTCGAAGAGCCCGGTTGTTCATCAGCGCGGTGGTCGCCGCCTGCTCCATTGATAGCGGCGACCTGCCGTCCCAGGGCGGGTTCCGGTCTGCCCACGGCACCGTCCAGTCCACGGGCAGGCCGGACCGATCCGCGACGAACGCCCCCGTTCGCCGCAGATCCGGAGACGGGTCGAGCGAGGCGCAGCCGCCAGCGAACGCGACCAGTGCGAGCGCCGTGGTGGCAACTATGCGAGAGAAGTGATGGGTGACAGACAGAGCATGGCAGGTCATGAACGGAGTCTCCGGGGGAGCGGCGGAAGAGCAGCGGGACGGGAACACTTACTTGGCGGCACGCGGCACGCACCGGTCGCAGTCCACACCCTCGGGTGCGCACGACGCGCAGCGGACTTTGAGCACGCCGCCCTGCTCATAGATGCTCATGTCACTCTTGCAGTCGTCGCAGCGGTGCGTCTTGATCGTGTGGTCGAACCGCTGACCTGTTCGAGGGTTGTACGAACCGCGCTCCTTGGCGATCTCGTCATAGCACTTGGTGCAGACCGAGACCTGCCCCGGCTGGGCCGGTGTCATGGTGTGCTTGTCCGTGGTGCATCCACCGGCGAAGAACACGGCGGAGAGGGAGAGGAGGATGACGGGACGTGGGAACATCATGTGAGAATCTCCTGAGGAAAGCCAACCTCGGCTCGCCGAACCGTTCGGCCGACCTTGGCTCGCGGAAGCGTCCCACGCCGCGTCGGCGGAGCGGGACGGTGGTTGCGATTACTTGTGCTCGTGGCCGCCGCTCGCGCCATGCCCGGTCTCGGGCTTCGCGGAGGCGTCGGCGGCGGGTTTCTTCTCCGCCCGGCTCGACCAGTGCAGGTGGGCGATCCTCGGTGTCCCGCCGTCATCGACGACGACATAGGTCACGGCGGCGAGGAACTTCCGCGGCGCATCGGGGTGGTTGGGGTCGGGGACGGTGAACGAGCCGATCTGCCGGACGATCGAGGTCGTGCCGAAAGTCTGCACGTCCTCCTTCGCCACGGTCATGACGAAGCCGGGCATCTCCTTGAGTTCGGGCAGCAGGTGGTGATCCCGGTAGGTCTCCCAAGTCCCCTCATCGCCCGCGTTTTCGCTCACCGTCGCGCGGCCCCTGTCCAGGAAGAGTGCGTCGAGGGCCGTCACGTCGGCCTTGCCGCACGCGGCGATGTAGTCGCGCGCGACCTTCAGTGCCGGGTTGCTTGCCGCGTTGATCGCCGCGACCGCTTCCGGGGCCATCTTGGTCAGGAGCGCCATCTTCGCCTCGTCGGACTTGCGGTCCCACTTGCGATCGCAGCCGGGGCAGCAGAAGCCGATGGTGACGCCCTTGAACTGGCGCGTGGGCGATTCGGCATCCACCTCGTTCTCCATGATGGGGCAGAGTTTGTTGACGGGCTTAGGCGCACCTTGGGCCGGTGCTGATGCGGCGGGTTGCGTGGGCGTAGCGGCTGGCGGCTGGGGCTGCGCCGCCCAGGCGGCGGCGCTGACGATGCCAGCGCCGAGAACGAGCGCGGCGAGTGGACGAATGAACACGACGGGGGCTTTCTTCATGGATCTGACTCCGGGAAACGTGGATTGGGACTGTTGAATGAACGATGGGAGGCCCATCGGTGTGGGTACACGGGATGCCGCCGCGCTGGCTCTCGCGCACCGCGGCGGAGACGATCACTTCTTCACGTACTCGCTGGGATCAAGGACCTCCTTGGGCGAGGTCTTGGCGAGCAGCACGTACTCGTCGATGCACGGCGGGCAGCAGAACTCGTAGGCCTTGCCGCCGATGATCCAGGTGAACTTTGGGTTCGCCTTGGTCATTGTGATCGGGCAGATCTTGTCCCCGGCCTTGGGCTTCATGTCGTGCTTGGCCATCTTGCCCTTGAACTTTTCGCCCGCCGTCATTGAGCCGTTGGCCTTGATGTCGGCCTCGGTGTAGATGCCGCCGGGCGTCAGGTAGAGCGCTCGCTCCTCGTCGGCGTCCACGCCCGCGGGCATGGCGTCGTCGCCATCATGTCCACCCTTGGCCGAAGAGGCCGCGATCGCGGCGACGAACTTGCTCATGCGGTCGGTGTCGCTCATCGCGTCCCACTTGGCGGCGGAGGCCGCATCGTGGAAGGCGACGGCCTGGCCCTTGAAATCGCGGGTGATCTTGGCATCCGCCGCGTCGGCGGTGATTGGGCAGACGGTGTTGGCCGGGGCCGCGCCGTGTTTCTCCCCGTGGCCGTCCGCCGCACCCTTCTCGACGGTGAAGGTGAAGGGCACGGTCAAGACCTGCTCCTTCTCAGCGGTGCCCACGTTGAACTGGCCCCACGCCCTGTAGATTCCCGGCTGCTTGAAGTGGGCCTCGAAGTCCACTTTGGGACCGCCCATGCCATTGCCCGCGTCCGCTGCCTTGGGCGCTGCGCCACCGTGACCCGCTCCCCCCGTGTGCTCGTCCTTCTTCGCGCCCTCACCGTGCCCACCGCCCCCCCCGTGGGCATCATGCCCGCCCGCGCCGTGTCCCGCGCCGTGCTCGCCGCCTTCGTGCGGATGCGCGTGGACAAACTGCGTCCCGTCCTGGCTGATGATGACCAGGTGCCCTATCGCGCCCAGGTACGGGCGGAGCGTGGTCACGGGCTTGCCGTCCTTGGTGACCGTGAACACCAGGTGCGCCGCGCCACCGGCCTTGACGGCGCCCCCGGTGTCGAGCGCGACCGTGAAGCCGTCGATGGTCTTGGGCTTGTCGGCATCAACCGCCAGCGGCACGGCGGCCTTGGGCGTGCCGCTCGCCGTCACCTTCACCGGCACCACCTGCTGCGGCGAGCCCTTGGGCGTGAAGTCGAAGTAGAGCGTGTACTCGCCCCCGGCGGGGAAGGTCATGGGCTGAACAAACATACCATCGGCGCGGCGCGTCGGGTGCTCGTGCGCGAACCACGAGAGGTCCTTGCTCACCACCAGCAGGTGCAACGGCCTTTCGTGGACGATGTCCAGGTCCTTGACGGGCTCGCCCTTGGCGTCCTTGAGGGAGAAGATCATGGCCGCCGCCTTGCCCGCTTCGATGGCCCTGCCACCTTCGGCGGTCACCGTGACGCTGTGAGTCGGTGCGGTGGTCTCGTGCCCGTGGCCGTGGTCGTGCCCGTCCGCCATCGCGGGGGGGGCGGGCGCGAGCGCGGCGACCTTCGCCGCCGCCGCCTTCACCGGCGCGAACGCCGCCGTGCTCTTGGCCAGGTCGCCCGCGTCGGCGATGTTGTGCAGGTTGTCGGCCGCCTCGGCGAGTTCCTTGCTGGCGGCATTGATCTCCTTGACCTTCTCGCGCGGCACGCCGCTGTCCTTGGCGAGCGACAGCGCCCCGAGGGTCTTGGCGAGCGTGGCGACGGCGTTGGCCTTGTCCGAAACGCCCGAGATGGAACCGCCCGCCAAGGCCGTGTCCATCGCCTTGACATCGGCGGCGATGCGATTCACCGCGTCGGCGAACGACCCCGCCTTGGCGACCTCGCCGTGCGCGTGGCCGTCGTCCTTGTGCCCGGGCTGGCCGTGGCCGTCGTCCTTCCCGTGGCCGTGCTGCGCCAGCGCGGGAGCGGCTGCCGAGAGGGCCAGGCCCGCGGCGAGAGAGAGGAACAGGTTGGAACGCTTCGTGCTTTTCATGTCAGGACTCCTTGAAATGATGAATGGAACGATCGGATGGACGATGCTCGGGGCGGACAACGTGAACGCCCGGGCGGGTGTTTGGCCGCGCACGCCGCGGCTGCGTCCTTACTCGGTAGGGTGCGTCGGCGCCTCCTCCCCCGCCCGCGCGGGGAACTCCACGATCGGCCCGGGCCGCGACGGATCGCCGCGACTCGACGCGGGCGGGTGCGTCAGATCCTCGAAGATGTCGTGCACGCCCCGGAAGGCGTCGACGGCGACCGCGACAATCAGGTCGCACTCGGAGGCGGGCAGGGTCAGGATGTCGAGCGCGGCCTTGAAGTACGACCAGCGCTCGCGCTGGCGTTCGCCGTGGGGCTCGAAGTACTCGGTGCCGGAGCCCGGCCCTCCCGCGGCGGGCAGGCCCAGGGCCTTGCGCACCGCCGGGGCGATGAACCGCCCGCCGTTGGTCGAGCCCTCCAGCACGTAGAACGTGCCCACCAGCGCCACCGCGTCGTCCTCGGCCAGGGCGCTGATCCGACCGCAGAAGAGGCGCGCGGCCGGCAGCGGCGGATGGTCCTCCGCCCGCTCGCCCAGGGTCGCCAGGTCCGCCCGGATGGCCGGCTCGTGCAGGTACTGCTCGCGCACGACGACGGCCAGGGCCCCGTGCTTCTGGGCCCCGGCCCGCAGGGCGGCGTCGAGGGTGGCGTGGACGTGCCGCATCTGCCCGAGGTAGCGGGCGTACGTGGCGCGGTCGATCCGGCCCGAGACCATCGCGGCCATGAGCGGGTGCGTCTCGGCGCGGGAGTGGTCGGCGCGGGTCTGGGCCTTGAGCCGCTCGGAGAGCGGCTTGGGAACGCGGTCGGGAGCGTGGGACGTGCGGTGGTCGATCATGGCGTGTGCTCCTTCTTGCGGGGGACTGGGCAATCGGTCAGCGGGAAAACGCGCGGCTCACGTGGCCCGGGCTTTGGCGAGGAGTTCCTCGGCCTCGGCGACGTAGTACTCGGTGGCGGCGACGTCGAACGTTGAGAGCGCGCCCTTGGCGTTCGCGCCCGCGACCTTGGCGGCCAGCGCCCGGACGTGGTCCAGGTGCCGCCGGGCCGCGGCCACGCCGTGGTCCTTGGCGAGCTCGACGTCGCGCTGGGCCTCGAAGCGCCGCAGGGACCAGAGGTTCGAGTGCTCGGGCGTCTGGTGCGCGATCGGCGAACCGTCGTCCAGGTCGTGCAGCATCTTGCACGCCTTCTCGGCGGCGGCCAGCCGCGCCGCGGCGCTCGCCGGGGCCTCGTGGGCGGGAGAGGCCGCGGGCCGGCCCCCGGCCTGCGCCAGCGCGATGGCGGCAGCGGCGGCGAGCAACACAACGGCGGCGGATCGGGTGACGATGGTCATGTGGGGACTCCTCGCAGAGATGGAACACGATGCACGACGCAACCGGACGTGAGCCGGCGTCGGGCCGCGCCCGACGGGCGATGAGGACGAACGCCGCCCGGCGCTCACGCTGGGCTAATGGAGCTCGCCATATTGCTTCTAGGGGTATCTGTCCGCCCCCAACCCACCGCGGGGGTGTATCCCCGCGCAGGCCCTGATCCCCGAAAGGAAACGACCGATGCCCCACACGATGCCCTCCAAAGAGATGCTCGAGTGCATGAAGACCTGCGGCGAGTGCTCGCTCATCTGCAACCAGTGCTCGCACCACTGCCTCCACATGGGGGGCGAGCACGCCGCGCCCGAGCACCAGGGCCTCATGCGCGACTGCGCCGAGATCTGCGCCCTGGCCGCGTGCTTCATGGGCCGCTCCTCGCACCACAGCGCCCACGTCTGCCGCGAGTGCGCCGAGATCTGCAACGCCTGCGCCGAGTCGTGCGAGCGGCTGGGCAAGGGCGACGAGATGATGACGCGGTGCGCCAAGGTCTGCCGCCAGTGCGCCCAGTCGTGCGAGAGGATGGCGGGCGCTCACGCCTGAACCGACCGGCCCGCCCCGGACGCCCAGAGCCCTTCCGATCCCGGCCCGTGCCCGCCCGCGGCGCCCGTCCCGGCCACATGGACGCCCGTCCCGATGATCGGGACGGGCGTCCTTGCCATGTGGACGGGCGTTCGGGAGGCGCGGACTGCCGCGCATCACGCTCGGACGGGCGTTCGAGTGAAGTGGGCGGCCGTTCCGGTCGATGGACCGGGCGTCCGGCTGGTTCGCACGAGCGTGCGAGGGGCGCGGACGGTCGCGGAGACAACCGCCATGCCCGAGCAGCGCATCCCCCGAGCCGACGGCGACTTCGCCGCCTACGCGAACCACTACTACGAGGCGGTGGAGAAGTTCTGGTCCGTGCAGGGGCTGGACCCGACGGACTTGAAGCCGCTGAAGGACGCCCTGGGCGCGTGGAACACCGCGTTTCCCAAGCACGTCGCGGCCCAGAGCGCGGCCCAGGCGGCCCGGCAGACCAAGGACGCGGCCAAGCGCGAACTGGAGCGGCAGATCAGGCCCGTCTCGGCGTTCATCCAGACCTATCCCAAGACCACCGACGCCGACCGCGCGGCGATCGGGATCAGCGTGAGAGACACCGGCGGCGCGCCCGTGCCCCCGCCCGCCTCGCGTCCGCTCCTCTTGGTTGAGGCGGGCAGCCGACTCACGCACCGCCTGCGGATTTTCGATGAACGCGCGGTGGACGGCGACGGCGCGGGGAACCCGCGCAAGGCCCGCCCGCGCGGCTCGCTGGGCGCCGAGGTCTACCTTGCCATCGTCGCGCCGCAAGAACAACCGCCCGCCGACATGGACAAGTACAAGTTCGTCCGCACCGTCACCAGCGGAGCCGCCGAAGTCGCCTTCGAGCCCACGCAGGGCGGCTCCCGCGCCGCGTACCTGGTCCGCTGGGTCAGCGCTACCGGCGAGCCGGGGCCGTGGGGGGAGACGGTCACGGCTACAGTTGCCGCGTAAGTCCAGGAAACTTTCTACTCGGAGGCGAACTCGATGGCCCTGACTCAGGTGCAGACCGACAAGATCGATGAAATGATCGGGAACAACGCGAAACGTCTCGACATCATCGATGAACTTGTGGGCAAGCACAAGGCGTCGGCTGCGGACGTCGAGCAGTACATCAAGGAAAACAAGACGCTGCAAGGCATGCTCAAGACGATCAGCCACCGGACGAAGGACGTAATCGCCGCTGGCACCGAGGCCGAGCGCAAGGAAGCCGCGAAGGAAATCGAGACGCTGGCGAAGAAGGCGATCAAGATTCTTCAGCGTAAAGCCAGTTAGTTCTGCGGCTCCGTCGCTCGTTCGCGCGTGACCAACCCCGTGATCCCCCGCCCCGCCGGGGCGCGTCTGCTGCGGGTCATCGCTTCCACGGGTTGCGAGATGCTGCGCATGGCGCAACTGGTGGCTACAGCCCTCGGCTCCACTGGGGCCGGGAGGCGGAGGAACGATTGCGCGGGGGCGGCTGTTCACGGAGTGCCCTCCGGTTTCTTCCCGTCGGGTTGGACTTCGGTTGAAGTCGGCGGGGTGCTGACCGGCGCGGGAGTCGGGATCGTCGGCAGCGGCGCGGGGTTCGCCTCGCTCCCCGCCTTGCCACTCCGCTTCTTGCCTTCCTCCGTGCCCTCAGTGTTCTCTGTGGTGACAGTCTTCGCGTCGCTCGCCGCGTGCGGGTGCTTCTCGGCATGTTCCCGCGCCAGCCGCTCAGCAGCGGTCTTGCCGAAGCGGTAGAAGATCGACGGGGTGACGAAGAAGTCCAGCAAGGTGCTCGTGATGAGCCCGCCCAGGATCACCACAGCAACCGGATACAGGATCTCCTTGCCCGGCTCGCCCTTGGTCAGCACCAGCGGGATCAATCCCAGCCCCGCCGTGACGGCGGTCATGAGCACGGGCGCGACGCGCTCCTGGCTGCCGCGGATGATGAGCTCCTTGTTCCAGGCCTGCCGCTCCTCGGTCATGAGGTGGATGTAGTGGCTGACCATCAGCACGCCGTTGCGGGTGGCGATGCCGGTGAGCGAGATGAACCCCACGAGCGAGGCGACGCTGAACGGCTCGCGGGTGAGCGCCATCGCCGTCACGCTCCCGATGAGCGCGAAGGGAACGTTGAGCATGATCTGGGCCGCGACCATGCCCGAGCGGTAGTGCGTGAAGAGGATCACGAAGATCGCGATGAGCGAGCCCGCGCCGAGCGCCAGGAGCAAGCGGGTGGATTCCTGCTGGGCCTCGTACAGGCCGCCGTACTGGATCGTGTAGCCCTGCGGCAACTGCACGTCCATCGCGATGGACTTCTTGATTTCTTCCACCGTTGAACCCAGGTCGCGGCCCCGGACGTTGGCTGAGACCACGATGCGGCGGCGGAGGCTCTCGCGCTGCACCTCGTTGGGGCCGAGCTTCTCGACAATCTCGGCGACATCCTGCACAAGAACGATGGCGCCCGTCGGCGAGACCAGCCGCACCAGCCCCAGTGCGGTGGGATCGGTGCGGTGGTGGTCATCCAAGGTGAGCGTGATGTCGAAGACCTTCAGCCCATCGAGCACCTGGCCCACGACCTTGCCCTTGGTCGCGGTCTCCATCGCGTCGGTGAGCGATGCGGGCGTGAATCCGACGCGGGCCGCCGCCGCGCGGTTGACGCTGATGTGCAGCTGCGGGATGAGCACCTGCTGTTCAACCTGCAGGTCGGCGACGCCCGGGATGCCCTCCATCGCCGCCTTGGTCTGCTCCGCGAGCGTCCGGAGCGTTCCAAGATCGTCGCCAAAGATCTTGATCGCGACCTGGGCGCGGACGCCCGAGAGCAGGTGCTCGATGCGGTGGCTGATGGGCTGGCCGATGCCCGTGGCGACGCCGGGGAAGGCCGCGAGCTTTTCTTCGATCATCGAGAAGACCTGCTCGCGCGGCAGGATGTCCTTGACCGGCGGCGGTCTGCGGCCTGCGGCGGTCGTGTGCCCTTCGGGGTTCTTCGCTTCTTCCTTGGTCCAGAAGTCCACCTCGATCTCGCTGGCGTTCACGCCCAGGGCGTGCTCGTCCTGCTCGGCGCGGCCCGTGCGGCGGGCCGTGCTCTTGACCTGCGGGATCGAGAGGATCATCTCCTCGGCCTTGGTTCCCAGCTTGTTGGATTCCTCGAGCGAAATGCCCGGCTGCTGCATGAACGAGACCACGGCCGTACCCTCGTTGAAGGGCGGCAGGAACTCTGAACCCAGCCGCGTGACGACGAAGAGGGCAACCGCCACCAGCGCGCCGAGCGTGCCGAGCACCGCCACCGGGCGCGGCATCGAGATCGAGTAGGACCTGAGCGCCAGCCACTTGCAGGCCCGAAGCAGCGGGCCGTCCTTGCCGTGCTCCATGCGCTTGATGCCCGGAAGCAGGTAGTACGCCAGCACCGGCGTCACCGTGAGCGCCACGAGCAGCGACGCGAAGATGCTCACGATGTACGCGGTCGCAAGCGGGGCGAAGAGCCGCCCCTCGATCCCCGGGAGGAAGAACGTCGGCAGGAAGACGAGGTTGACGATGATCGTGCCCAGGATGATCGGGTTGCGGATCTCGCTGGATGCGTCGAAGACCACCTGCGCGATGGGCTTGGGACTCGCCGCGCGGCGGTTCTCGCCCAGGCGGCGGTAGACGTTCTCGACATCGACCACAGCGTCGTCCACGAGTTCACCGATGGCGACCGCGAGCCCGCCCAGCGTCATCGTGTTCACGCTCATGCCCAGCCAGTGGAAGACCAGGAACGTCGTGATGATCGACAAGGGAAGCGCCGTGAGCGTGACGATCGTCGTCCGCACGTTCATCAGGAACAGGATGAGCACAATGACCACGAGGATCGCGCCGTCGCGGAGCGCCTCGACAACATTGCCGATGGCCGATTTGATGAAGTGCTCCTGCCGGAATACGTCGGCGTTGATCTCGATCCCCTTTGGCAGCGTGGGCCTGAGCTGCGTCAGCGTCTGGTCGAGGGCGCGCGTGAGCGTGATTGTGTCCGCGCCCGGCTGCTTCTGGATCGCCATGATGACGGCGGGCGAGGCGTTGTCCGAACCATCGCCGCGTTTGATGGTGGGACCGGACTCGATCACCGTCGCGACGTCTCGGACCAGCACGGCCCTCGGAGGGCTGGCGTGATCGCCGGGCTTGGTCGAAATGAGGGAGAGCGCAACGTCGTCCGCGGTTTGGACTCGGCCGATGTTGCGAACGACCAGTTCCTGCGCCCCGCTGACGACAAAGCCGCCACCGGTGTTCTGGTTGGCGGCGGCGAGCGCCTTCTCGACGTCCTCGATGGAGAGATCGAAGAGGCGGAGCTTGTCGGGATCGACCTGCACGCGGAACTGCTTGAGATCGCCGCCCATCGCCGTGACCTGGGCGATGCCGGGAATGGAGAGGATCGCGGGCCGCAGCGTGAACTCGGCGACCGTGCGCACGTCCATCGGTGTCAGAGACTTGCTGGAAATGCTGATCAGGGCGATCTCGCCCATGATGCTGGTGGCGGGCGTCATAACCGGCACGACGCCAGGGGGCAGCTTCTCCGTGATGGTGCCCATCCGCTCGCTGACGACCTGGCGGTTGTACTTGAGGTCCGTCCCCCACTGGAACTCGACGAAGACGATCGAGAGCCCCAGCGATGAGACGCTCCGCACCCGCTCGACGCCCGGCGAGCCGTTGACGGCGGTCTCGATGTTGTACGTGACCTGGGCCTCGACCTCCTCGGGCGCGAGACCGGGGGCTTCTGTCATGATGGTGACGACCGGGCGGTTGAGGTCCGGCAGCACGTCCGTCGGCGTCCGGAGCGTGACATAGAGCCCGTAGACGGAGACGAGCAGGGCAGCAATCAGCACCAGTACGCGGTTGTTCAAGGATGATCGGATGATCCAGTTGAGCACGGGGAGGTTCCTCGGGTGGCTGTCGGACGTTGGGCGTGGATGGTGTGATCAGTGCGAGTGGCCGTGGCCGTCACCAGACTTGGCAGGCTCAGCGACGGGTTCGGGAGCACCGGGCACGAACCCGCGGAGCTGCGACAGGCTGAACGCGCCGCCGACCGCCACGACATCACCGGGCACGAGCCCGCTGAGGATCTCGACGACGCGGTCGTCCCGGGCGCCGGTGGCAACGTCACGCTTTTTGAAGACTTCCTTCTCGCCCGCACCCTCGCGCACGAACACGTACTGCAGCGGGCCTTCCTTGACGACGGCCGACGCAGGCACCACCACCGCGCTGTCGTTGCTCGAGATCACCACACTCAGGTCGACGAACTGGCCTTGCCGCAGCAGACCCTTCGGGTTGTCCACGTCGACGATGATGTGCGCGGTGCGCTTGGACGCGTCGATCACCGGGCTGAGGAAGCGCACGGCCCCCTCCGCCACGACGTCGCTCGAGGCGGCCACGCCGCGTCGTACCCGCACCTTCGCACTCGGTGCTCCCTCCACGCGGGAGAGGAGTCCTTCGGGAAGTTCTCCTTCGATCTGTACCCGCGAGAAGTCGCCGATGGTCACGATGGGAGCGCCAGCGGCAACGCCCTCGCCGATCACTCCAGGGCGGCTCACCACCACGCCGGCCAGCGGGGCGACAAGACGGATCATGCTCGCGGTCGCGCTGGAGAGGCCTGCTGGGAGGGTTCCGCGCAGGGCTTCGGCCGACGCCTTGGTGGCTTCCAACTGTCGTCGGACGGATTCGGCCTCGGTCCTAGCTTGCTCGAGCGCGACCCGCCGAAGGCCGGCTTCGGTCCGTGATCGGATCGCTTCGGCCCGCCGCTGCGCGAGTAGATTGGCCGATACGCTCTCGCCCGCGCTGGTCAACCTGGCGACCTCGGCCTCTGCAAGCGCGGCGCTCTGCTCGGATGCTGGCGACTCGATCTCCAGCGCCGCGATCTGAGAGCTCGCCCGCTTCGCCTCGGACGCCAGCCGCTCACCTTCGGCCTCTAACCGCTTTACCTCGAAGGCCGCACGGGCAAGCTCTGGCGAATCAATCTCCGCGACGATATCGCCCGCCCGGACGGAGTCGCCCGGCTGTACTGTGATGGAACGGATGATGCCCGCATAAGTGGCCGACACGCTTGCGAGGGAACCGGGGCTCGCCCGGACCATGCCGGTGAGCCGGACCACATCTTCGACGCGCCCGAAGTCCACCTCCGCGGAGTTGAGGCCGATGGCGAGCGCGGTCGCCTCGCTGACCTTTTTAGGTGCGTTTGGGTCGAACGTCGCACCGGTGGGCTTACCGTGACCTTCGTGCGCGTAGACGGGAATCAGGATGGCCACGGTTGCGAGCGTCAAGACGCCTGCAGCCAAGGCCGCGCGTGAACGGACCATGAGCGATCTCCAAGGAGGAACAGGGATGGACACTGGATGTGAGGAGGTTGGCCGATCGCGGCGGCGATCAGGCTCGATGCGCAGCGACGCACGCCCAAGAACGGGGAGAGTCCCCGAGCCGCCAAGCGTCGATGGGCGTGATGGCTACACGATCAGCGCGCAATGCAGGCGCAGCAAGCTGGTCGGAGGTCTTGCGGAGGCCCAGACTTCGCCGTTCGAGAACGGACGGGACTGCTCCGCGACCGAAGATGGGACAGCAACCCAGTTGAGGATCGCGACCAAACCGGCGGTCGGCAACTCGATGGTCGGCTTCTCGCCCGACAGCATCTTTGCCTCGTGCTTGCCGCACGTGCAGTCCTGGGTATCCCCATCCGAGGGCTCGCCATGATGGTGACGGGTTTCCGAGCCGGGACGAGCACCGCTTGCGTGAAGGTGTTCGTGGTCGTTGTCGTCATGCCCGTTCGCGGCCGCTGTGCGGCTCTCATGGCCCGCACAGGCAGGGACGCACGCCTCGCAGGCGGTCAGGAGCGAGTGGAAGTTGCAGCAGCAGAACGGCACCACAACCGCCAGGAGCAGGCTGAGGCAGGTCCGGAAATGGCCGTTGCGGGAGAGCATACTTCAGGGGAGTATAGCAGCTACCGCGGGTGTACGTCCAAAGCCACCAGTCGGTTCTGCGAAGTTGGTCCGTTCCTTTCAGCTTCGGCTGTGTGCAGCCCTATGCGTGGTCCGAGAGTCGGCGCTGGATCTTGGAAATTGCAACCCAGTCGGGGCGAGTCGTCGTTCGGCCGTAGTGCAGCCGATCGGTCGCGAGTTGGTGCGCATCGGCGGGCAGGCAGGACCTAAAGGAGCGAACACCGTGCCGGACCGCGCGGCCCGACCGTCGCCGCATGCGCGGTCAGCCCCGAAACAGGATCATCGAGCCTCAACCTCTTGGCCGCGTGGTGCGCATAGAGCGTCATGGGCGGTCTCGATAGGTGGTCCCCCTTGTCTTCGAGTTGGTTTGACGGCTGCAACTGTCATCACTGATTCCCGGACTAGCGGTGTCCGCGGTTCCACTTCCACTCTTCGACAGCGCAGAAGACGCACGGCACGATGAAGAGCGTGATCAGCGACACCGTCATGCCGCCCACCGATGGAATGGCCATAGGCTGCATGACGTCGGAGCCGCGGCCGGTCGCCCAGAAGATGGGCATCAAGCCGAAGACGGTCGTCGCGATGGTCATGAGGCAGGGGCGGATGCGTTTGAGCCCCGCCTCGATGACCGCGTCGCGGATCTCCCGCTTCGAGCGGAACGTCCGATCCTTAAAGACACCTTCGAGGTAGGTGGAAATGATCACGCCGTCGTCGTCCACGACGCCGAAGAGGACGAGGAACCCGACCCACACGGCGACCGAGAGGTTCACGCCCCACAAGGCGAGCATGATGAACCCGCCCGAGGCGGAGACCAGCACGCCGAAGAAGATGAGCGGGGCGATCCACCAGCGCGAGAAGCCGAGGTACAGCATCACGAACATGATGCCGAGCGTGATCGGGACGAGGATCTGCATCCGCTTGGTGGCACGGACCTGGTTCTCGAATTGGCCGGACCACTCCCAGTAATAGCCGGGGGGAAGCGTCAGCCGCCCGTCCTTGAGCGCCTGCTGGAGCACGCGCTCCGCGTCTTGCACGACCGAGACCTCGTCGCGGTCGCGCGTGTTCATCGTCACGTAGCCGACGAGCAGGCCCCGCTCGCCCTTGATCTCTTGCGGGCCGAGCACCGTTGAAATGTTCGCGAGCTGCGCGAGCGGCACCTGCGCCCAGGTAGAGGAGGGGACGTTGATCCGCTGGATCGCGTCCATGTCCTCGCGGAAGTCGCGGGCCAGCCGGACACGGATCGGATAGCGCTCGCGACCCTCGACCGACTCCATGATGTTCATCCCGCCCAGCGCCATTTCGATGACGTCCTGCACATCGCGGATGTTGACGCCGTAGCGGCCGATCCGCTCGCGATCGATCTCGATTTGGATGTAGGGCTTGCCAACGATGCGGTCGGCCACGATGTCCGTCGCGCCGGGCACCTCTCGGAGCAGCTGCTCGATCTGGAGCCCGACCTTCTCGATTTCGCGGAGGTCGCTGCCGTAGATCTTCACGCCCATCATGGCGCGGAAGCCGGTCTGGAGCATGACCAACCTCGTTTGAATCGGCTGAAGCCAGGTTGGAAGCACGCCGGGGATGGCGGTCTTCTCCTGGAGTTCCGCGAGAATCTCCTGCTTGGTGATGCGACGCTCCTCGGGCCAGATCCACGAGAGCGGCGTGCGAACGATGCCCGGCCAGTCGGAGAACGCGCGCTCGACCTTCCGCGTGCGCCATTGGTCCTCGGGCTTGAGGATCACGATCGACTCCATCATCCCGATTGGCGCGGGGTCGAGCGCGGACTCGGCCCGCCCGATCTTGCCGACCACGCTCTCAACCTCGGGCACGCTCGCGATGGCGAGATCCTGCTTGCTGTTGACCTCCACCGCCTGCGACAGGGACGCCTGGGGAAGGAGCGACGGCATGTAGAGCAGCGAGCCCTCGTCAAGCGGCGGCATGAACTCGCGGCCCAGGCCGGGGAGGATGCGGCCCTCCTTGAGCACGGCGAGCCCCGCGGCTGATTCGGCATCTCGCTCGGCGGGGTCTTGGCGACGCCACACGAGCCGCGTGCGCTCCGAGCCGTCGGCAGAAAGGATGCGTTGCCACCGGAGCTGGTCGAGCTCAAGCAACGGGCGTGTCAGATCCGAGTCGGGGTCTGCGTACATGAGGCGCTTGAGTTCGGGCGAGGCCGGCTCGCGGGCAAACGCGTTCACGCCCCACTCGAGCGGCGCGAGCGTGCGGTGGATGCCGAGCCAGACCGAGAGCCCCACGAACAGGATGACCACCGGGACCACAAGAAACGTCTTCTTGTGGTCGAGGATCCAGCGGAGCGTTGGGACGTAGCCGCGGGCGATGACCCGCGAAACCGGGTTCTGTTCCAGCGGCAGGAACTTCTCCCGTGACATTCGGATCACGCACAGCGCGACGCCGATCCCTACCGCGGCCGCGACCAGCCAGCCGCGATCGTGCGCACCGCCGAGGCCCCACATGAACGCGAAGTGGGTTGCGAATGCCGCCAGCACGCCCACCCCAGCGGCCAGAGCGATTGTCGTACGGAGCTTCCAGTTCACGGGCCGGTAGAGCAGGTAGCACAGGAACGGGACCACCGTGATGGCGAGAACGACGGACGAGCCGATGGCGAACGTCTTGGTGAAGGCCAGGGGCTTGAATAGCTTGCCCTCCTGGTCGGTGAGGAAGAAGACGGGGATGAACGAGACGATCGTGTTCGTAACAGCGGTGATGATCGCCCCGCCGACTTCTGTAGCGCCCTCGTACACCAGCCCGAAGTGGCCCTTCTCTCGTCGTTCCTCGGGCGTCGCGCCTGCGATGCGGCGGTAGATGTTCTCCGTCATGATGATGCCCATGTCGGCGATGTCGCCAATGGCGATCGCCAGCCCGGCGAGCGACATGATGTTGCTGTCGACGCCGAAGGCGTACATCAAGATAAACGAGCCGGCCAGCGCAAGCGGCAGCGTCGGGAGCACGGTCGCAGTCGAGCGCAGGTGCATGAGGAAAAACAGCACGACGAATCCCGCGATCAGCGCTTCCTCGAACAGCGCCTCTTTGAGCGTGTCGATCGTCTCCTGCACGATGGTCGTGCGGTCGTAGAACGGCACGAGTCGAACGGCCGACACCCGGCCGTCTGCCAGGGTCTTGCGGGGCAGGCCGGCCTCCAACTGGGCGATCTTCTCGTTGACGCGAGCCACCACCTCACGGGGGTTTTCGCCGTAGCGCATGAGAACCACGCCGCCGACCGCCTCTACACCCCCCTTGTCGAGCGCCCCGCGCCGGAAGTCCGGGCCCAGTTGGACCGTCGCCACGCTGCGCAGATACAGCGGTGTGCCGCCCTCTTGGCGGATCACCACCCGCTCGAGGTCCTCCACCGACTTGACGAAACCCAGCCCACGGATGAAGTACTCGACGCCGCTCTGCTCGATGACCTTCGCGCCCACATCGATGTTGCTCTTGCCGACGGCCTCAACGATTTCCATCATCGTGACGCGGTGGGCCCGCATCTTGTCGGGGTGGATGTCGATCTGATACTGCTTGACGAAGCCGCCGATGCTGGCGACCTCGCTCACCCCAGGCACGGTCTGGAGCTGGTAGCGGATGTACCAGTCCTGGATCGATCGCAGCTCGGCGAGATCGAACCCCTCGCCCTCGACCGTGTACCAGTACACCTGGCCGAGAGCGGTGGCGTCCGGCCCGAGCACCGGCGTCACGCCCTCCGGCAGACGCTGCTGAGCAACATTCATCCGTTCCAGCACGCGCGACCGCGCCCAGTAGTAGTCGGCGCTGTCCTCAAAGATCACGAAGACCATCGAGAACCCGAAGCCCGACATGGACCGGATCGCCTTGACTCCTGGCGTGCCGGTGAGGCTCGTCGTGAGTGGATAAGTGACCTGATCGTCCACGTCCTGCGGGCTGCGGCCCTCCCAGTCGGCGTAGACAATGACCTGCTTCTCGCCGATGTCCGGGATGGCGTCCACGGGCAGGCGCAGGATCGCCCAGTACCCAGCGGCGCAGATGCTCAGAATGATGAGCGACATCAGGAACGTGTTCTTCATGCACCAGCGGATGATGGCGTTGACCATGGGTGGCTCCTTCGCTCAGTGCTTGTGGCCGCCGGTGGGCGCTGGTGTCGGCGGTTCGGCGGGCGTCGCGCCGGGCTGAGCCGGCTTGGTGTTGGATACTGCCGCTCCGTGGTCGTGCCCCATCGTGGCGTGAAGACCTCCGGGATAGAACAGGCTCGGGTGCCCCGTCACCTGGAACTGGCTGTCGATGAGGAAGTTGCCTCGCGTGACGACGCGCTCGCCCGCGGCGACGCCGGAAAGAACCGGGTAGTACGCGCCGGCTCGTGGGCCGAGCGTGAGCTCCCGCGGTTCGAACAGGCCGCGGGCCTTCTCCACGTAGACGATCCGCCGCGTCCCGGAATCAAGCACGGCCGCCACCGGCACCGCCAGCACTCCACCGGCACCGCCCGACGCGGCCGCCTTCGCCGGAACCTCCTTGAGCTTCATCTTGCACACCGGGCAGCGCCCCGGCTGGTCGTAGGTCTTCTCGCCCTCACACTTCATCGGGCAGGAGTACGTGGTCGCGAGTGAGGGCATCTCGGCAGGTGTTGCCTCGTGCTTGTGGGCGTGGGCCGAATGCACCGACGTGTCCTCGGTGACCTTCACCGGGTCGCCTGGGATCTGCTCGAGGGGCATCTCGCAGATCGGGCACGCACCGTCGGTTTCGGTGAGCACTTGCGGGTGCATCGGGCAGGTGTACTTGCCCTCGACGCCCGTCGGCGCCGTCCGTCCCTCGGCCGTGAGCGAGGCATCGATCGACGCGGTCACGAACATCCCCGGCTTGAGAGCGTGATCCTTGTTCTCGATATGCACCGGGATGCGGATCGTGCGGGACTGCTCGTTGACGATCGGTTGCACGAACGTCACCATCCCCTCGAAAGTCCGGCCGGGCACCGCTTCCGCCGTGACGCGGACTCTCTGGCCGTAGCGGACCCACGGCAGGTCGTACTCGTACACCTCCAGGTAGACCCACACCGAATCGAGGTTGGCGATGCGGTAGAGCGCGTCGCCGGCTTTGAACGCGGCCTTCTCAACGATCGACTTCTCAATCACCGTGCCGCTGATTGGCGAGTAAAGCGTGACTCGGTCGGTGGTCTGCTTCCGGTCGACCAGACGGGCGATCTGTTCATCGGTGAGCCCGAGGAGGCGGAGCCTCGTCTTGGCAACGTTCACCAGCGCCTCTCCAGCATTGCCCGCCTGGACTGCGATGAGGAGTTCCTGCTGTGCCACAAGCAGCTCGGGGCTGTAGACCTCGGCGAGGTGGTCGCCCTTGCGAATCTCCACGCCGGTGAAGTTCACGAACAGGCGCTCGGCGTAGCCATCCACGCGCGGCGTGATCGTTGCCAGCGAGGACTCGTTGTACTCGATGCGTCCGACCGCCCGCAGCTCGCGGGCCAGCGGTCGGGGTTCAACCGCGACCGTCTCCACGCTCGCCATCGCGAGCGCGTGCTCGGAGAGCTGGAGCGTCGGAGCTTCCCCCGCCGCAGCCGCCGTCGCCGACGCTGCCGGGATCAACGGCATCTCGCAGATCGGGCAGTCACCTGGCTGATCCAGGCGGACCTGCGGGTGCATCGAGCAGGTGTAGGTCTGCTTGGCAGGAGCGGGTGCCGCGGCTGCCGAAGCTCCTTCGGTGGGAGCGGGCCGAGGGCCGCCGCCACGCCCCATCCAGTATCCGCCACCGGCGGCAATCACGGCGACGAGAAGGACCGACACGATAATGGTGCTGCGCTTCATGGACGGGCCTCCTTCGGCTCCGCGCGCTCGGGAGCATTGACGGGCAGGACCGGGGCTCCGTCCGGAGCCGATCCCGAGATCAGGAGCGAAATAGACGCAATCGCCAGTTCCCTCTGGGTTCTGGCCTCGATGGCGCTGAGTTCGAACTCGAGCAAGCGGCGCTGGGCGTCGATCACGTCCAAGAAAGTCGATCGCCCGGTGAGGTACCCCGATCGCGAGGCGTCGAGCGATTGCTGCGCCTTCGGCAGGAGCGTCATGCTGAACAGCGCAACGTTTCGCCCGCTCTCGCGGTACGTGTAGAGCATCGATGCGAGTTCGGCCGCGATGCTGATCTGCTCCGAGGAGAGGCGAGCCTCGGCGGATCGCTTGTCGGCCTGGGCCGCCGCGATCTCCGCTTCAATCTTGTCACGCCAGATCGGGAGCGTAATGCTGGCGGTGGGCCGCCACATGATCGGATTCGCCTTCACATCCGCCTCGATGCCGACCGTGAAGTCCGGCACCCGGCTCGTGCGGGCGAGATCGAGCATTGCTTCGCCGCGGCGCACGTCGGCTTCCATCTGACGCAGCACCGGGTTGTGCTCCGCGGCGAGTGCGAGAACCTCATCCGCGGCAGGGGGCGCGGCGCCGACCTCGAATGTGCCGGGAATCGGTACAGACACATCGGCGGGTGAGTGACCGATCGCCGCCCGGAACTCCGCCTCGAGCACGCTCCGGGAGTCCTCCAGGTTGGCGATCTGGTTGGTGAGTTGATCGCGCTCGATCTGTGCGCGGAGCACATCCTGGATCGTGCCGCGCCCGGCGCCGACCTGCTGCTGCGCCTGCGATTCGACGTCGCCGAGCAGGGCGAGCGCTTCTCGCTGCACTCGGATCGTGTCGCTAAGGAAATGAAGCCGGATGTAGGCGGACTTGGTCGCGTACGCAGCCTGGAGCACCTGGCTCTCAAAGCCGAAGTAGCCCACTCGCGCCTCAGCCGCCGCCACATCTCCGGCCGCCCGGAGCTTGCCCGGGCCCGGCAGGTCAAGCATCAGCCCGGGCATGACCGCGTCGAGCATGTCGGTGATATCGGCCTCGAAGGTCAGGCGCGGGTCGGGGAGCGACCGTGCGGGTGTGATGCGCTCGACGGACGCGGCCCACGAGTAGTACGCGGCCTCAACGCGAGGGTTGTTGAGGATGGAGTAGCGCAAGTAGTCCGCCAGCGGTGATTCCGTGCTCAGCGATGGACGTTTGGGCTTCGCGTCTCCGGGTCGATAGGCAGACCGGACGCTCTCCAGGTTCGCCCTCGCCTCTCGTTCGGTGGCGGTGGGTGTGCCGGCGCAGCCCGCGAGCAGCGCGGCGGGAAGCAGCGTGGCCGCGAGCAAACGCCATTGGTGGGTGGTAAGTCTCATGGGATACCTCACTTCTTGCCCTCTGCCACTTCATGTAAAGACCAGTGCATGTGGGCGATCTTGGGCGTCCCGCCATCATCTACCACGACCAAGGTGACCGCGGCGGACAGCTCACGCTTCTTCGAGCCTTCGCCCACCGTGAGCGTCACCGTCTGGCTGACGATGGTCGCCGCGCCGAGTGAAGTCTCGGACTCAGTCACCGTTCGCCAGGCTGTCTCGCCGAGGGCCTTGAATTCGGGCTTGAGGTGTTCCTCTCGGTATCGCTCCCAAGTACCGGCGTCTCGCCCGTTTTGGAGCACATTGGTCTTTCCATCACCCAAGAACATCCGGTCCATCGCGGCAGTGTCTCCGGCCGCTCTCGCGGCTTGGAACCGCCGCGCGAGATCGACCGCCGGGGTTGGCAGCGCGAGCTTCACGTACTTCGCGAGGAACGCGTCCTTCTCAGCGTCGGGCTTGGCGTCCCATTTTTTGTCGCAGCCTGGGCAGCAGAAGCCGATCGAGTGCCCCCTCCACTGGCGCATCGGGGTCTCCGGATCGATTTCCTCGCCTTGGATCGGGCAGCGGTCGTTCACCGCCTTGGCCGGTTGCGGGCTGGGCTGCGTCGTCTTGGGAGCGTGATGGTCGTGGTGTCCGGGCTGGGCGGCGCCGGCCAGCAGAGTGCCAGCCGCGAGCAGTGCGGCGAGAATGATGCTTGTGCGAATGAACATGTTGACCTCCGTCTATCGGGGAATGAACAGAGAACGCGGGCGCGCGTAGAGGGAGCTGAGATGTGGGCGCGATGGGTCGTCCGGCGCAAGTGCCGCTCGGGAAGCGTCGGAGGACGCTCCGGGACATCGGGCGGACTGGGCCTGCTAGACGATGAGCGCGCAGTGCATGCGCACCAGCGACGTCAGAGGTCGGTGAACCGCGTGCGGAAGCTGTCCACGTCCGATGACCGGATCGAAAAGCCGGAGTTCGGGCCATTGGACCCACTCAAGCACCGCCACCAATACCTGCGCAGGGAGTTCCAGGCCGGGCTTCTCGACCGAAAGCACCTTCCCGCCGCTCTTGTCGCATGAGCAGTCACGGGGCTGGTCTGATGTATCGCTCGTTGGCTCGAAGTCGGAGGTCACGCCATCGCTCACCGACTTGCCGTGGCAGCACCCGTGGGCCTTTGTCGGGTTTAGAGAAGCTCGCGCGACACCAACTTTCGCGAAGAACGCTGATTCGCACGCCAGATTCCCGGCGAGCAGCGAGCGGAAGTTGCAGCAGCAGAACGGGATCGCCACCGTCAGAAGGACGGCGGTGAGACTCCGGAACTGGGCACTGCGGAGGATCATACTCTGGGGGAGTATACCCATCGCGCATGTGCTTGTCAAATGCGCTTCCGATGCCGACTCCGGTCGGCTGGCCGCTTCATCCACTCTGTCCATTCGCCGACCGGGCTGTGCACCTTCCTCGGGTAAACAGGCCGCCAGATCGTCTAAACGCACCATGGCCCGGGCGGGAACCTGGAGCTGCGGAGCGGTATTCTGCAGCCGTTCATATCGCGACCTCCCGGTTACCCGATCCATAATCGCGCGATGGGGCATCCCGGCCCGAAACCCCCTCTGGGACACTTAAAACCGGTTTCTGCAGCCTCCCGACCGCCGGTCATCCGATGGATCGAACCCCCACGATGTGTCGCGCCGCCGCTATGTCTATGTTGGTCTCTCTATCGCGTCGGGTTACCGCTACGCGCCCACTATTTCGAAGGCCGGTTGCTAAAGCAACCGGCCGTTTTGTTTTTTTGGCGGACGCTTCACTCTGGCGGTCTCGCGGCGGAGACGCTGGTGCGATCTGGACCTGCTTGTGGGTGGTCGGATCGCCGAGATGAACCCGCACTGGGAGATGCGGTTGTGGACCGAAGACAACCTGCCGCCGATCCTCAACCGCAACGCCTGGGACGCTTGCGGCAACGTCGGCGGCACGCCCGGCTGCGTGATGCGGTCGGACATCCTGCGGCTGGAGATCCTGGCTCGCTTCGGCGGGGTCTATCTCGACACCGACGTGAAGCCCGTGCGGCCGCTGGACGAGACGTGCCCGCCGGGGGTCGTCGCGTGGGCGGCGTGCGAGCAGCTCGACATCGTCACCAACGCCGCGATGGGCTTCCCGCCCAACCACCCGGCGATGTGGCACGCGGTGGCAATAATCGAGGAGTCGTTCTTCGAGCGGCGGTACGTCGGTGATCAAGCCGGTCCGGGCCTGATCGCACGGGTGGTCACGCAGTACGACGATGTGACGCTGTACCCACCGGCATACTTCCACCCGACGGTCGGAGAGTCGAAGTCCAATCCTCACACGAAGCACTTCCTCTTAAGCGAACATCTCTTTGCGGGGACGTGGGTGGAAGAGAACCGTCCGCGACATGATCGCCTTTGGATGGCGAACGCGGTCAATGAACAGCGTGCACCGCCGTCGCATTGATGACCACCGCCTTGCCGTCGGCCGAGGCGATTTTGCCCACCACAACCAGTTCCGACAACTCCTTCATCCCGCGGCGGCCCTTCATGTCGGTGCGTAGGATCTGGCCCTTGGCGTCCACGACCTGCACGGTGACGGAGTTGGCGAGGATGTCCTCCTTGGTCTCGCAGCAATAGTCCCAGGGCTTGGAGCACTTGTCGTCCGGGTTCTCGTTGCAGGCCTTGAGCCCCCGGCCCATGAGCGTGAAGACGGCGCGGCCCGCAACGAACGGCTCCTTGCTCCCGCCGACGCGGCCGCGGAGCACGACCTCGTCACCGGCCTTGAGTGTCCCCTCACCCCCGGCCCTGCGGGCCTCCGAGACGTCCTTGGCGTTCTCCGGCGGCTTCTCGACGAAGAAGCCGGTCGGCAGCGGGGACTTTGGAACATGCATCGAGACTGCGGTGAGCACCAGCGCGTCGGTCCCGTTGGAGGTTTCGACCTTGCCGGTCACGAACACCTCCGCGCCCGGCTTGAGCCCGTGCTGGCCGTTCAGCCCGGCCCGAAGCGGCCTGCCGCCGGCGTCCACGATCTGCACCGTCGCACGCCCTTGGGCCGGGATGTCGCACGCGGTGTCGGGCAGCGTGTCCGAGGGCGGACAGCATCCCTTGCGGGTCGACTCGTCCACCAGCGTGAACATCGCGCGGTTCTCGACGAAGGCGTCCTTCGACATCGCCACGTTCCCGCGCACCGTGATGGTCTGGCCCACCTTGGCCGACTTCATCGCGGCGGTGATCTCCAGCGCGTCGGCGGGCAGTTCCGGCTTGAGCATCGTCTTCACGTCCGCCACGCTCTTGATCTGCGCCATCGCCGCCGTCGGCGTCAGCACGCCGAGCCCCGCCGCACCGGCGATCAGCATCGCCGCCACGGCCATCGCCTTGATCGCCCCCGTCGTCCGCATCGTCGCCGTCTTCATGTCGAAACTCCTTGTGAACACCGTTGCAATCATCTCGCCGCGCGGCACGCGCCGCGGCGGCGTGTCAGGTCATCACTACACCGCCTTGAGGGCGACGGGGATCGTCGGCCTCAGGCATCGAACCGCCGGCGGGAGCGCGCCCACGACGCCCAGGGCCAGGCCCGTGAGCAGCCCCAGCCCGATCACCGCCTGGTCGATGCGCAGCCCGAACGCCCCCATCGAGAACCGCACCGCCACGCCGTCGAGCAGGAAGACGCCCACCGCGCACGCGAGCAGGCCGCCCGCCGCCGTCGCCAGCGTCGATTCCTGGATCATCGACCAGACGATCGCCAGCCGCCGGTAGCCGATGGATTGCAGCGTCCCGAGTTCGCGGATGCGCGAGGCGAACGCGGCGTACATCGTGTTGAGCCCGCCGAAGAGCCCGCCCACGGCGATCAGCCCCGCCGTCACCCACGCGACGATCTTGATCGGCCCGAAGAAGGCGGCGAGCTTGCCGTAGTACTCGCGCTCGGTCATCGGCACCAGTTCCAGGTCGGGCCGGGTCTTGGTGAAGGCCGCCACGTCGCCGAACTCCGCGCCCTGGCCCGTCGCCTCGTTGTACGGGTCGAGCGTCATGACGACGCACGAGATGGTCTCGCGCTTGGTCGCGGTCATCAGGTCCGCCAGCGGCAGCCACACCTCGGCCTCGACGACCGTCCCCGGCGCGCTGAAGCGCCCGACGATGGTCCACGGCCTCCCATCGATGACCAGCGCCGTGCCGATCGCCACGTCGCGCTCGGCGACCCCCAGCACCGTCCCCGCCATGCGACCCACCAAAACCTCATCCGCGCCCGACTGGGGCCAGCGTCCCTCGGTCAGCGACACCAACTCGTGGACCAGCGCCGCCGCGGGCGTGACACCGCGCAGCATGACCTGCCGCCCCCCCGCACCCCCCGCCCCCCTCGTCCCTGTGCGCGTGCCGCTCTCACCCGTCGATGTCCCGCCCGCCCCCGCCGCATCCACGCCCACCGGCAGCATCACGTGCACCTCGGGCGAGACGTACGCCACACCCGCCCGCGTGCGGATGCCCGGCACGCTGGCCGCGAGCACCCCCGGCGTCGCGGCGGGGATCTCCGAGCGCTCCACGCTCTCCTCGCTCCCCGCGCCCAGCAGGATGACGTTGTGCTCCCCGCCGGTGGCCCGCAGGGCCGCGCTCATGCCGCGCACGAACCCGCCCGCGACCAAAATGAGCAGCACCACCATCGCCGCCCCGGCGACGGAAAGAAACAGCCGCGAGGGCGATCGCCCCAGGTTGCGGACGGCATAGGCAAAGGGAAGAAGTCGCATGGAGTCCTTTCTCACACCGCCCGGAAGCAACTGGCGATCTCGCGCCGTCCCGCCCGCCACGCGGGCACCAGGCCAGCCACGATCCCCACGCCCGCGGAGATGACCAGGCCCCAGGCCAGCACCGACCACGACGCGCTCACGCTGATCGACAGGCCCTCCTGCGAGAGCGAGAAGTTGCCGAAGTGGACCACCGACAGGGCGATGCCCGTGCCCAGCGCGCCCCCCAGGAGCCCGATGAGCATCCCCTCGCTGACGATTAGCCGGGCGATGAGCCCGGAGCGGAACCCCAGCGTCTGCAAGACCGCGTGCTCCTTGATCCGGTCCTGCACGCTCAGCACGATCGCGTTGGCCACCAGCGCGAGCACCGCCGCCAGGCACCCCCAGCCCAGCCACCGCGTGAACTTCACGATCTCCACGATGTCGGCCCCGGCCTGCGCAACGAAGGCCTTCTCCGGGCTGGTCATCGTCGGGTCGGCCTCGGCGGCGAACTCGGCGTCGATCGCCTCGGCCACCTGCTCCATCTTCGCCGGGTCATCGACGCGGACGGTGAACTGCGTGACGCTGCCCAGGCCGCCGCCCTTGCCAGCGGCCTGCTGGAGGAAGTCGAGGTGGACATAGGCGACGTTCTGGTCCTGCGGCTCGGGGGAGCGGATGATCCCCGCGACGGTGACGGTGATGCCCGAGGCGTCGAAGGACTGGCCCACCCGGAAGCCGCGCCGGGCCGCCAGCGTCTCGCCCACCAGGGCCGAGTCGGAGCGCTTCTCCCACTCGGCGACTGACCCCGAGATGAGTTGCCACTTGCCCGCCCAGCCCGTGGGACCCGCCCCGCCGCCCTGCGGCCCGACCAAGTCCTCGCGGGGCACGCCCCGGAACGTGACCACGTCCAGCGACGCCCGGCAGTTGTTGACCACGATCTTGACCGGCACCGCCGAGACGACGCCCGGGATCTTCTCGATCCGGTCCACGTAGAACTGCGGCAAGCGGCTAGCGGCGGGGCAGAAACGGTTCGCGCGGTAGACCACCAGCGTGGTGTCATCCGCCGCGGCTTGCGTGGACTGCCGCACGCCTTCTTGCAGCGTCTGCACGGCGATGAACAGGAACATGGCGATGGCGACGCCGCAGAGCGTGAGCACGCTGCGGACGCGGTGCCGCCAGAGCTGCTTGAAGACGACGGGCATGAACTTGGGCGCGCTCATGGTTCAGGCCTCCTGGGGAACGAGGGCCGCGCGGCGGGCGGCGAGGTGTTCTGCTTCGACCAGACGGCCCTTCTCCAGGTGCAGCGTCCGCTTGGCGTAGGCCGCGCTCTTGGCGTCGTGGGTCACGATGATGAGGGTCTTGCCCAGGTCCTCGCAGAGCCGGACCATGAGCTCCATGATGGCCTTGGCCGAATCCTGGTCGAGGTCGCCGGTCGGCTCGTCGCCCACGATGATGGTGGGGTCGGTCACGATGGCCCGCGCGATGGCGACGCGCTGCTCCTGCCCGCCCGAGAGTTGCCGCGGGTAGTGGTCGTGGCGGTCGGCGATCCCGACCAGCTGCATGGCGGTCTGCACCTTCTCGTGCCGGTCCTTGGCGGACATGCTGTGCAGCAGCAGGGGGAGCTCGACGTTCTCGTAGGCGGTGAGCACGGGCACGAGGTTGTAGAGCTGGAAGACGTAGCCCACGTTCACGCTCCGCCAGTCGGCGAGCCTGGACCGCGAGAGCGTGGCGATGTCGGTGCCGCCGATGACCAGTTGCCCGCCGCTGGGACGGTCGATCCCGGCGATGAGGTTCAGGAGCGTGGTCTTGCCGCTGCCCGAGGGGCCCATGAGGGCGAGGAAGTCGCCCGCGGGCACGTCGAGGTCGAGCTCTTGCAAGGGGGTGATGATGTTGTCGCCCTTCTTGTAGGTCTTGGTGAGCCGGCGGCACTGGATGAGCGGCGGGCCGGAATCGGAGCTGCGTGCGTGCGTGTGGTTGGTCGTCATGGCGTTGCTCGTTGATGCCGCGTGCTTGTCACGGCGATGGGCGGACACTGGGCGTTACGGTGTTGAGGGGGCGGGGTTGGACGTGGCGTCGGTGCGTTCGCCCAGCACGTTGAGCCGCGTGCCGTCCTGGATCGCGGGCGGGGCGGGCGGGTCAAGGATGATCCGGTCGGTGAGGCGAAGGCCGCCGGTCACGATGGTGAACCCGTCGTCAGCCGAAGGCGTGGTGGCGACGTCTCGGCGGCGGGCGACGGGGCTTCCTCCCGAGTTGTCCACGACCCAGACCAGACCCTTGCCGTCGCCGGCCACGGTCACGGCGGCCGTGGGGACCAGCAGCGTCATCGTGCCGTTGTCGTGCGGACCGCCAGCCGCGTTTCCGCCGCCAGAGGGGCTTCGGCGCTGCGCGTTTCCCGCGGGCGCGTGGAACTTGACGCGCGTGAGCATCTCGGGTTTGAGCACGGGCGAGGGCGCATCGAGGGCCACCTTGAACTGCACGGTGTTCCGCTGGATGTTGGCCTCGTGGACCACCCGTGTGACCACGCCGCTGAAGGTCTGGTCGGAGAGTGCCTCGGTGGTCACCATCGCGCGCGTGCCGACGCCGACCTTGGCCGCGTCAGCCAAAGGTACATCCACACGCACCTGCAACTTCTCGGGGTCATAGACCCGCAGGACCGCGCCGGTCATGCTCCCCGCCTGGCCGGGGTCGCCGCCCTTGCCGCTCATGCTGATCCTCGATCCGGGCTCGACCAGTCGGGCGAGCACCACGCCCCCCACGGGCGAGCGCACTTCCATCCTGGCGAGCCGCAGCGCGGCCTCGTCGCGCAGCACGTGGGCGGCGGCGTGGGCCGCCTCTGCCTGCGCCAGCGCGGCGCGGGATTCGCTCGCCGCCTTCTCCGCCGTTGCGACCTTCGCCTCCAGGCCGGAAAGCCGGATCTCCATGCGCCGGAACGCCCCTTCGCTCAGTCCGCCGGCGGCGACCAGGCCGCGCTTGCTCGCGACCTCGTCCCGCAACTCGGCGGCGGCGCTTCGTTCGACCTCGACCTGTGATTCGGCGGTCGCGAGCGCCGCACGAGCGCGGGCGACGTCCGTGTCGCGCTCGGCGACGGTCGCTTCGGCCGCCCGCAGGCTGAGCCGCGCGTCCTCGTCGATGAGATGGGCGACAGCCTGGCCCGCCTCGATGCGCTCGCCCTCGAGCACCAGCACGTCCCGCACCACGCCCTCGGCCAAGGCGGGGACGCTGACAGCGAACGGCGCGGGCTCAATCCACCCCGGGGCCTGCACAATGGCGGGGCCGAGGGGCGCATCATGCGGCGGCGCCTCGGGGTCGCTCGGCGACCCGGGTGCGGCGCTCGTGCCCGCGGCTTGGACGGTCTCCTTCGGGATCGCGGCGGCGACATGCACCGCGAGCCGAGGCCGGAGCGCATCGCGGGCGGCGTACGCGAGCAGGCCGCCGGTCGCCAGCAGCACGGCGGCGGGAATGAGCAGCCGCGTCGCCCAGCGCGCCCTGGGGCGCGCGATGACGGTGGTGCTCCCCGCCGATGACGGCGGGGGCTGGGTGTTAGGCGAGGTGGTTTGCGGGCCCCGACGGAGCGCCCGCAGATCGGTCTGCGTGGTGGCCATGAGTGGTTCCTGCACTTTGAGGGCGGCCGGGCATCGACAAGGGAGCCACGGCGCGTCAAGCGAAGTCACGCCCCGCACGCTCGGCGTGGAGCCGGACGCGCAAGGCCGATGCGGACGCGCAAGACAAGGAGCGTCCGGTGCAGGATGTGGCTAGACCAGCAGCGCGCAGTGCCACCGCTGCGCATCGCGGTTGGCTTTCAGGTGCGGCGGGTAATGAGCCCAGCCGGGCGGATGCGGCGCAACAAGGGCCTCGGGTGCCTCCATCGTCCACAGCACGGCGAGGGCGAAGGTCGCCAGTGCGTTCCATTGCTGCTCAAAGGCCGGGAGACGCGCCTCGGCGCTGATGCCTGTGCCGGCGGATGTGCCTTGGCACGACGGGCAGGACGGGCACTTGCCGGGAGGAGACGGCTGATCGTGGTCGGGGCGATCCTGAGACTGGTCCTGCGAGTCGTCACGCGGCTGATCCTGACACGGCTGTTCCGCTGGTCCTTCGTCCGTTCGCGTTTCGCCGACACAGCCGCCGCAGCATGAGTCCGATTCAGCCGCCGCGACATGTTTTCCGGCACACGCCCCGCCCGCGAGCGCCGCGGCCTGGCAGCAGCACAACGGCGTGACCACGCCGATGAGCAGGGCGACCAAGATGCGGAGCAAGGGGTGACGCATGGAATACATCAGTATATCGGCCGAACGCAGGCCAGATTCACTTTACGCCCGGCCCCGCTTCCCGTTCGCCCGACGTGAGCCCGCTGGACCCTTCCGTGTCCCCAACAACCGGAGGCCATTACCAATCACTAAGAGGCTTGCTCCGACATCCGCAAGAACGGCCATCCACATCGTCCCCAGCCCGGCCAGGGTCAACGCGAAGAAGACGACCTTGATGCCGATGGCCCAGGCGATGTTCTGGGTCAGGATCGCCCCGGTTCGCCGGGAAAGCAGAACGAACCCCGGCACGCCCCGCAGGTCATCCTGCATGAGGGCCACGTCGGCTGTCTCCAGCGCCGTGTCGGTGCCCGCAGCGCCCATGGCAAAGCCGATCGTGGACTTGGCAAGGGCCGGGGCGTCGTTTACGCCGTCGCCGACCATGCCGATCGCGTCCCCGTGCTCCTTCGTGAGACGCTCGAGCTCGGCTAGCTTGTCCTCCGGGAGCATCCCGCCGCGGGCCTCGTCGATACCGACCGCCTTGGCGATGGCCGAGGCGGTGGTCTGATTGTCGCCCGAGAGCATCAGCGTCTTGATTCCCAGTTCGTGGAGCGACCGGATCGCCTCGACGCTGCTCGCCCGGGGCGTATCCGCGACGGCGATGATGCCCAGCACCGCGCTGGCCGACGCGACCACGATCGCCGTCTTGCCTTGGGCCTCAAACTGGCCAAGCGTCGCCTCGACCTCGGGCGAGCATACTCCCCGCTCTTCGGCGAGGCGGTGGTTGCCGACGAAGTACGCCGCGCCGTCGATGCGTCCTTCCACTCCGCGACCCGTGAGCGACTTGAACGCTTCGACGCTCGCACGCTCGCCGTTCCAGGCCGCGACCACGGCAAGCGCCACCGGGTGCTGCGAAAGCGCATCGAGGCTCGCGGCGATCCGCAACACTTCATCCTTGCTCGCGCGGCCCACGGGCTGCACATCCGTCACGCGGGGCTTGCCCTCGGTGATGGTCCCGGTCTTGTCCAGGGCGACGACCTTGAGTTTTCGGCCATTCTCCAGATGCACGCCGCCCTTGATGAGGATCCCGCGTCGCGCGGCCGCCGTCAGCCCGCTCACGACCGTCACGGGCGTCGAGATCACCAGCGCGCAGGGGCAGGCGATGACGAGCAGCACCAGCGCCTTGTAAAGCCAGGGGTAGAACGTCTCGCCAAACGCCAGCCACGGGACGACCGCGACCAGCACCGCGACCACGCACACGATGGGCGTGTAGACGCGCGCGAACCTGTCCACAAACCGCTGCGTCGGTGCCCGGCTCCCCTGCGCCTCCTGGACGGTCCTGATGATCTTGGCGAGCGTGGTCTGGTCCTTGCCGCCGGTGGTCTTAAACTCCAGCACACCCGACTCGTTGATCGTCCCGGCGAAGACCTTGTCGCCCGGCTTCTTGTCCACGGGCACGCTCTCGCCCGTGACCGGGGCCTGGTTCACGCTCGACTCGCCCGCGACCACCACGCCGTCGAGCGCGAGCCGCTCGCCGGGCTTGACTTGCACGACAGCGCCGACGAGAACCCCGCTCGCGGGCGTGACCTTCCAGGCACCATCGGGCTGCTTCACGCTCGCCTCATCAGGGGCCATCGCCATCAGGCCCATGACGGCGTTGCGGGCCCGGTCGAGCGCCTTGGCCTCGATCAACTCCGCGAGCGCGAAGAGGAAGGTGACCAGCGCGATCTCCGGCCACGCCCCGATGAACGCCCCGCCGATGACCGCCACCGTCATCAGGAAGTTGATGTTGAGCGTGAAGGACTTCAGCGCGATCCAGCCTTTGCGCAGGGTTGGCAAGCCGCAAAGAAGGATCGAAGCGGCGGACATCGCGATGACGACCGGCGACGTCTCCTCCATGCCCGCGAAGTACATCGCCTCTGCGCCCGCGGCGAGCAGGCCCCCGAGGATGAACAGCGATGATCGCAAACGCTGCTGCGCCCGAGGAGGTTGCCGTGTACGACAGCCGCGAGTAGAACAACTCTCATCGCTCTCGATCGCGGAATCAACCACTCCCGGCAGACCGATTTCGTTGAGTTCAGAAAGAATGCGGGCCGGATCAAGGGCGTCCGTGTGCTCAACTACAACGCGGCGCATCATCAGGTCGCAACGGATACCGATCACACCGCCCATGCCGAGTAACGACCGACGGATGATCGTCTCTTCGGTCGGGCAGTCCATTGCTGGAACTTGGATCGTGGTTAGTCTCATCGTGGTGTCGCGGGCCTCTCGTGGGCTCCCGACTCCAACCGAACCCGGATCTTGGAACCGGCAGGTGGCAAGCCAGGAAACCGAACGGAGTACTTGGCATGCTTTGGGCCTGTCTGCACCCGACGTGAAGCGCCGCGCGGCCCGAGCTGCGTGGTGTGAGGTGATGAAGCCCGGCCGTAGTTCACGATGGCATCGTGGACGACAACGCCGTCGGGCGACGTGACGGTGATGTCAAGGTGGCCGCCGGCCACGGCTTCCGCCTCCTCGAGTTGCCCGCTCACAAGCAAGTCTCCGTCGGCGTTCTCGGCAGTGGGTGTATGAGCAAGGGGCCGCGTTGCCGCTGACTCGATCGTCACGTCGCCGGATGACACCAAGTCCGCACGGGGCGTGGCGCATCCGCCAAGGAGCATGAGACCGGAAACAAAGATGAGGTTCAGAATCGCAATTCGCATAGAGAGTCCTTTCAAACGCAGACAACACGCAGAGCACACTCGACACGTTGCCCGGCAACCAGACTTACAGAGGCCGAAGCGTCGTACTTCACACATCGTGACGCCGTGCCAAGCCCGGCGCGGGGCCTTCGCCGCGCCGGGCTCGCTGCAGCTGTCATTTCGAGATGGGGAACCCGCCAACAGACTTGCTCCCCTTGCCGTCATCAATCTCGACCCACAACTGAGCTCCGGCGGGGATCGGATTGGGCACGTCGGCGTGGGCGTGGTACTCCTTGCCGTCGCCGTCGGCCTTCTGCTTCATCGCGCCCTTGCCATCCTGCGAACCGATCCAGACGCGGACCGCGGCGGGCTTGGCGGGGCTCCCCGAGAGCTTAATGTCGAGGTGGGCCTCGCTGCCGGCCTTGATCTCGCCCGAGACGGATACTGTCCACGCGCCGATGGTGGCCGTGCCGATCGCCCCGCCCTCGCCGTGGCCGTGGTCGCCGTGGTCGCCGTGGTCGCCCCCGGCCTTGCCCGCGGGCGCTGCGGCGCCGGGCTTGGCGTGGTCGTGCCCGTCATCCTCCTTGTGACCGTGGCCGTGATCGCCCTTGGCCTTGCACTCAGCGCACTCGCCGTGCGCAACGAACTTGAGGCTGTTGCCCTCGCGCAGCCACAGGTGTGCCTCGCCGTCGTCGGCAGTGACGAAGTACTGGGTGTCAGCGGGGCTGCGCTGCGCGGCTCCCTGGCCCATCATCGCGGCTAGTGACGCGGTCAGACCAACGCCAGCGATCAGGCCAAGGACGACAGACGAACTGTTCGGACTCTTCATGGTGATGCTCCAAAGTCAAGGCGACCGGGCGCGGGCCGCCGGGACGTGTCTTCAGTGTGCCGCCCGGCCGCGCCGCCGGGTCGGTGTGCGATGATCGCACTGCTTACTGCTTGAGATCGAACCCGGCGAGGTGCTTAGCGCCGCTGGGGGTCTCGACTTCCACCCAGAGCTTGCTGCCCGCGGGGAGCGGTTTGGGCACCTCGGCGTGCGCGTGCCATCCATCACCTTCGGCCTCAGCCTTTCCCTTGATCGAGCCTTTGCCGTCCTGGGTTCCGACCCACACACGCACCGCCGCGGGTTTGCCCGCTCCTCCGGAGACGCTGATGTCGAAGGTCGCCTCGCCCCCCGGCGTGACGTCCCCTTCGCGAGCGGCGACGATCGTCATGCCGCCCGCCGACTGGCTACCCAGTTCGGTCTTGGGGCCGTGCCCATGGCCGTCCTTGTGATCGTGGTCGTCCCCATCCTTGTGGTCGTGCTTGTCTCCCGCCTTGTGATCGTGCCCGTCGCCATCTTTGTGGTCGTGGCCGTCACCTTTGGCGGCGGGCCTGGCGGGCGCTTCAGACTTCTTCTCGCAGCCGGTCAGGCCAGCGGAGAAGGCGAGCAGCGGGACGGTGAGAACGAGTGCGAGCGTGCGAACGGTGTTCATGCCAATGTCTCCTTGCAATCAGGTTGAGGGAGCGGACTTCCTCGTGGAACGACGCAGCAAGCGGGTGAGCAGTCGGGGACTCCCGGATGCCTCGCGCTTGACCCTAAACGCCAGGGCGTAACCGGCGGGGACCACGAAAAGGTTGAGAAACGTGGACGAGACCAGCCCGCCCAGCACGACGATCGCAAGCGGGGCGAGCAGTTCGCTGCCGGGCTTACCCTTGGCCAGCGCGAGCGGCACGAGCCCGAGCATCGCGGCCAACGCCGTCATCAGGATCGGCACCAGTCTTTCAAGTGACCCTTGGATGATCGAGTCACCGATCGTCTTGCTCTCATGCTCCTGGAGATGGTCATAGTGGTTGACCAGCAGGATCCCGTTGCGAACGGCGATGCCGAAGAGGGTCACGAATCCCACCATGCTGGCGATAGAGATGACCGGGGCGACATAGCGCGAGGACGACAGGCCAAAGAGCGACAGCGTGTTACCGGCAATCGACGGGCTCTCCGTCAGGTAGATAGCGGCGATGCCGCCAATCAGCGCGAGCGGCAGGTTGAGCATCACCAGCAGGGCGACGCGGGCCTTGCCGGTCGAGAGCTGCAAGAGCAGGAACATGAAGACCGCTACGCCCGCGCCCATGATGAGGATGGTGCGGCTGGCGGACTGCTGGGCCTCAAACTGCCCACCGTAGTGGACCGTGTACCCGGCCTTTTGAACGATCGGGTCGACCTTGGCTTGCACCTGCGCGACCAGTTGCCCGAGGTTGTAGCCGTCGGCGACGTTGGTGGAAATCACCGCTTTTCGTTGGGCGTTCTCGCGGGCGATGAGGTTGCTGGTCTTCTCCGGACCGATGTCGGCGACTTCGCGCAGGCGAACGATCGCCCCGCCTACGCCCCGCAGTTGCAGGTCCATGATCTGGTCAATCCGCTCCCGCTCGCTCTCGGCAAGGCGAACGACCATCTCATAGCGACGCACGCCCTGATTCACCTCGGCGACGGCTTCGCCATAGAGAGCCTGCTGCACCTGCTCCGCGGCAGACGCGGGCGAAAGCCCGGCGGCGACCAGATCCTGCGGTCGGTATCGAATCGGGAGTGAGGTGATCATGATCTCGCGATTGGCGGCCACGTCGCGGGTGCCGGGAATCGGCTTGATCGCCGCCTCGATCTCCTTGGCGAGCGAGCGCAGGACGTTGAGGTCGTCGCCGTACACGTTGATGGCGATGGCTGCGGGCGTGCCCGACAGCACGTGGCTCAGGCGGTGCTCGATCGGCTGGCCGACCATTGTGGTGATACCTGGGATGTTGGCGATGATGCGATCGATGGCGGCCCTGACCCTGTCCTGATCGACTCCCGCTTTCATCGTGACTTCGATCTCGGAACTGCTTACCGGCTCGGCGTGCTCATCGCGCTCGGCCCGCCCGGTGCGCCGCGTCACGCTCGAGACGCCTTCGATCTGGGCCATCTGGGCCTCGACGCCAGTGGCCAGGCGATTGCTCTCGACGAGCGATGTGCCAGGCGGCGCGAGCAGGAAAACAGTAAAAGTGCCTTCCTTGAATGCGGGCAGGAACGATGTACCGAACGTGGACATGAGCAGCAACGAAGCCACCGTGAGCACGCCCGCGCCCCCGAGAACCAGTCCGCGGTTGCGGACGCTCGCGCGGAGCAGCGGCTCGTACCGACGCTTGAGCCAGCGGACGAGCCACCCGTCATGCTCCCCATGCCCGCTCGACTCGCCGGAGCGCCCGCCCTTCTTTCCGAACGCGCCGGCGAAGAGCCACTTGCACAGCGCGGGCGTGACCGTCAGGGCCACGATCAGCGAGGCCATGATCGAGATGATGTACGCGATGCCCAGAGGCTGAAAGAACCGGCCTTCAAGCCCCTGCAGGAACAAGAGCGGCACGAAGACCATGCAGATGATGATGGTCGCGAACACCACCGACGATCGGATCTCGTTGCTCGCGTTGTAGATCACCTCAACGAGGCCTTTGCGCTCGTCCTCGGGCAGCCCGTCGTTCTCCTTGAGCCGCCGCAGGACGTTCTCCACGTCGATGATGGCGTCGTCCACCAGTTCGCCGATCGCCACGGCCAGTCCGCCCAGCGTCATGACGTTGATCGAGAGGCCCCACGCCCACAGCAGCAGGATCGCCACGGCGAGCGAGAGCGGCAGAGCGGTCAGCGTCACGATCGTGGCCCGTACGTTGAGCAGGAACAGGATCAGGATGACCGCCACGATGATGCTCGCCTCGATCAAGACCTTGACCACGCCGTTGATCGACCGCTCGATGAACCGCGCGGCCCGGAAGGGGTCCCGGTTCAGGACCATGCCCTTGGGCATGGCCGCCTCGGCCTGATCGAGCACCCGGTCGATCTGCTCGGTGAGGTTGAGGGTGTTGGTTCCCGGGCTCTTCTGAACGCTGATGACCACGCCCGGCAGCGCCCGGTCGGACGCGGTTCCCCGCTTGGGCGAGGGGCCGAGCCGCACGTCGGCCACCTGCCCGATCGTCACCGCCGCGCCGTTGTGATAGCGCACCAGCGTGTTCTTGATGTCCTCGGCGCTGGTGACACGGGCGGTCTGGCGGATGGGCAGTTCCTGATTCTCCCAGTTGGGGACATACCCGGCGCTGGCCGTGGAGTGCGCGCCCTTGGCCGCCGCGACCACGTCGGAGATGGTCAGGCCGTACAGGGCGAGTTGGTCCTGATTGACGTTGATCTGGTACTGCGGAAGTTCACCGCCGATGGCGACGACCTGAGCGACGCCCGGGACCGCGAGCAGCTTGTTCCGCAGATCGAACTCGGCGAATGATCGCATGTCGAGCGGGCTGACCGAGCCATCGGGGCTGGACAGGGCCATGAGCATGATCTCGCCGGTAATACTGGTGACGGGCGTGATCTCTGCGTGCGCGCCGGGCGGGAGCGACTCACGCACTGCGGACAATCGCTCGGAGACCAGTTGCCGCGCGCGGTAGATATCGGTGCCCCAGTCAAACTCGACCCACACGATGGAGAGGCTGGTGGCCGAAGCGCTCCGGACCCGCCGCGTACCCGGCAGACCGTTGACCGCCGTCTCGATCGGGAAGGTGACGTTGAGTTCCACCTCGTCGGCGGCCAATCCCCCCGCCTCGGTCATCACGACGACCGTGGGTGCGTTGAGCTCGGGAAAGACATCCACCGGCATGTTCTTGATCTTGAGCCCGGCAAAGACGAGCAGCAGCCCTGCGAAGACGACCACGAGGGAGGACTGGCGCAGAGAGAAGGCGATGAGCTTCGCGAGCATGGCTTAGTGGCTCCCTTCGTGGAATGTTCCGTCGGAGTGGAAGTGACCCGCCTTCTCTGCGGAACCGCTCGTCGCCAGCATCAGCTGGAAGTTGCCGCCGAGGACGATCTCGTCACCTTCCTTCACGCCACTGGCGATCACCACCCATCGCCCGTCGGAGAGGCCGAGATCCGCCTCTATGCGGATGACCTTGTCGGGGTTGGCGGGATCGCGGCGGAAGATGATCGCCCGCGCGCCGTCGCGCACGACGGCGGACTGGGGGATCGCCAGTTCCTCGGTTCCCCCTGCGAGCGTGACTTCGAGGTGCGCCGACACGCCCGCGCGTGCCCAGGGTGCGAGCGCCTCGGGAATCACAACAAGGTCCACCGTGCGTTCATCCGGGTCGGCGGAGAGTCCGATCCGGAGCTCCCCGTTCATCGCGTCTTCGAGCGGCACACTTCCGCCCTGAGGCGGTGCGATCCTCGCCTCAAGGCCGTTGCGGAGCCTTCCGAGGTCGGACTGCAAACCACGCGCTCTGAACCTAATCTGATCCGGCTGAACGACCGTCACGATCTGCCCGTTCTCCTCCGCGAGACCGCCCGGCGTGATCCCGATCGCTTCAACGACGCCCGGCGCGACGGCGCAGACGACGAAACCGCCACCGGCCTCCAAGTCACCGTGGCCGCTTCCGCAATTGCTGCCTCGTTCCAGCGAATCACGTCTAGACTTCAGAGACCGGAGCTCGGCTTCGGCTTGCTTTTGCTGTGCTTGCAGCTCCGCCTCCTTCTCCATGACGTCCGCTAGTTCGGCCTGCGTGGCGTTGAGTGTGGCGCGAGCTTCGGTGAACTGGGCGGCACTCCCGCCGCCAGCCGCTCGCAGATCCTCGAGTTGCTTGAGACGCTCTTGCCAGAGCAAGACCTTGTCCGCAAGGCTCTGCTCGTGCCGACGATGGGCCTCCCTAAGTGGCCCCATCGAGTCGACCCGTGCCTGGTTCGCAGTGATTTGCTCGTGAAGGTCGCGCCATGCCGCGGCATCGACTCTGTACAGCGGTGTGCCCGGCTCCACTGACTGGTATTGGCTGACCAAGACCTCCACGCGGCCGGAAAGCGGCGTGCGGTACTCACGCCGCGCTGTGGGAAGGAACTCGAAGCGACCGGGCACGCGGAGCGTCTGCGCGACGCTTCGAGATTCCACGCGTGCGAAGGTGATGCCGAGGTTCTGTCGGACCGATGCGGGGATGTCCACGCGGTTGGAGGGAGCGGCTTCAGCGTCCTTTCCCGCGCTTCCTCCGGCTCCGGCTCCCTCGCTCCCGTGGTCGTGCCCGTCGTCCGAGCCGTGGGCGGCATCCTTCTTCTCGCAGCCGGTAAGCGCCAGAGCGAACGGCATGGACAGAGACAACCCGCCGATGAGCAGGATCTTCGAGATGGCGGCGAACGTGTTCTTCATGGTGTGTTCCTTGTCACAAGCCCATCAGCGGCCGGAGCCGCCGGAGGGCGTGTTGGAGTTGGGGGCGGTGATCGAATCGGAGACGCCGGGCGCTGCGGAGCCACCATCGGGTTTGTGCACGGGAGCCGGAGTGGAAGGCCAGACGGAAGGCACGGGGCCGAAGATCTCGTCGAGATCGATCGCCGCGATCGCCTCGTCACGTGCCGCCTCGACCAGCCCGACCTTGGCAGCCTGCTGGCGTGTCAGACTCTCCAGCAGCACGAGCGTGTTGACCTCGCCGAGACGGGCCACCTGGCGGGCATCGACGTACTGCGCATCCACCAGCGGCACGATCTCTGTCTCCAGCGTCGATCGACGCTGGGCTGCGGCCGCGAGTCGGACCTCCGCCGCGCGTAGCGCCGCGACGGTCTGTTCCAACGCCGCCTCGGCGGCGGCACGCGCGACCTCACGCTGCGCTCGCGCCTCGGCGATCCCGCGTCGGTTGGCGTTCAGGATCGGGATCGGCACGGACAGCCCCAGGAGAACCTGATCCTGCCCGTCCTCGTTCCCGTACCCCGGGCCAATGTGCAAGTCCGGGTACTGCTTGCGAACCTCAAGTTCCAGGGCCTTCTCGGCGGCCTCGTACTCGGCTGCCGCGACAAGCATCGCCGGGCTGCTCCGCTCGATGTGCGATGCCGTATTGCTCGGAGCGGAGGCGATCCGCACGGGACCGATGCCCAGCGCCAATAGCCGGAACGGAGCGTCGGGCGACATCCCCATGAGTTGACGCAGCCGCAGTTCCGCTTCGCGGGTCCGAGACTCAAGCAAGGCGAGGTCCGCGGCCTTTGTCGCCTTCTCGATCCGGAAGAGACGTGCCTCGGTCCTGGCCATCTCTCCCGCAAGTTCCATCTTGTCGACCACCGAGAGGATCTGATCCACGCGGGACAAGAAGTCACGCGTGACCGCTAGTTGCGCGTCCATCGCAGACCATTCGCTCCAAGCGCGGCGCACCGACATCCGCACCGACCACTCGCGCTGTGCGACTCTGGCAAGCTCCGCCGCGTGCTCTACGCCCGCCCGTTGCTTCTCGATCTCCAGCCGACCGGAGATCGGGATCGTGAGACCAACGCTCGTGAACACCTTCCACGGTTCAGGGGTGCTTTCGATGATGCGTGTCAAGTCGACGCCGATCGTCGGATCTTCCCAGAGCCCGGCATTCTCCGCTGTTGCCTGCGTCACTCCCGCACGAAGGCGAGCGACCCGCAGGTCGGCGTTGAAGACAACGGCGATGACCTCGGCCTCTCCGCAGCTGATGCCGTCGCGTGGATCGAACGCCACCGCCTCGCCAGATGACCCTGTGGACTTCGCCGCAAGGCTCTCCGCGAACGCCCGGACCTCCGAGCTTTCGGGCGTGCGGGCCAGGAACGCGGACTGGTGTCCGGGCATGTCCAGCGGGCGTCGCTCGTACGACTGGCAGCCGCCCGCCGCGATTGCAACAAGCCCAGCCAGCGAAAGCACTTTGAGCCGCCGCACTGTGCCTTCTGCCTCGGATTCGTGTGATCGAACCATGAAAGTCTCCAAACGGGTGGAAGCTGAATTCATCAGGACCGAACTCGACCTGGAACGGCGGCGAGCAGCCCCGAACGCAATTCAACCCAGATTGTGGTGGGAACTAGGCCAATACCCGCGCGGACGCTAAGGGGGTCCACAGCAGGAAAACGACATCGCCCGCCACGAGACGACAGTCCCAGCGGCGGAGGCGGAAACGTCAGCGCTAGATCAAGAGACGAGTGGTCTTCAGCCCAAGGACCTGATCAGAAACGCTGAAATCAGGGGGCTGAACAAGAGCCGGGATGGCAAGCGGCGGCTCAAGATCCCAAGCAACCGCGATGGCGATAAGCAGCGGGACGACAAGCAAACGCAAGTCTTGCGAGTCGCCTTTGCTCGGGACCTGCTGACCATCGGGCACCGGCACATGGAGATGGCACCCACACTCGTCAGGGGGATGAAACAGAGGGCTGTGCGGGCCATCCTCGTGACGCGAAGATTCCAAACAGCCGCTATCGCGGCTCGCGTGAGCATCGCAATGCCTGCAGGAATCAGCAACCGCCGTGTCGTGGCTGCCACAGTCCCCAAGGGGTATACACAGCACCCGACCCGGACCCGAAGCCATCACGCCCTGCACAATGAGCAGGAGCACGGCGACGAGTTTGACGAGGGATGGGGGCATTTGAGGGGTGTATCGGCTGGGAAGAGTATACCACTTCAGCCCGCCCTAGGTTCGGTGCCAAATTTGACAGCCGTCGCGCGTAAACCAGCATGCTGTGGCTATTTGACCGGCCTAGTCGGCGAGAGTCGGTTCGTGAGGGTTGCGGATACGGACACTCAACTCACCAGATGCCATCGCACGACCGCACCAGGTGAGATGCGCCCGTCCATCCGATCCTGGCGGCGACGGGCGTGAGCGGCAGAGCCCCGTTCGACAACCGCTATCCACCCTCTATTGCCGGGCCGGTTGCGAAAGCAGCCGGCCCTTTGGTTTTCAGGGAACGCCGCCGAGAGACCTCGGCGGCGTTTTCGCGTTTTGGCCCGCATTCCGAAGGGATCGGCGACGCGAGTGGCAGCGGGCCGGTTCTCTGCCGCTCGGCGTGTCCATAACCGGCTCCGGCCCGCGGAGGCCCCACAGTCGCGATTTTGGCCCAGAGTCTCTCCGCGTCTCTCGTCGCCGGGTGCCCGGGTTAAGAGGGGTTGGTGCCCGCGAGAGCACGACAGATGAAGTCACATCTGCACTGCGACCCGTTCGGGTCGGTCCGCCGACAACGACCCGCCGGTTCACACGCGGGCAGATAGCGCGACTGACGCTCAACATCCTGCTCTCGTTCGCCCAGTTCGAGCGCGAGATCATCGGCGAGCGGATCCGCGACAAGATCGCCGCCCAGAAGCGCCGGGGCAAGTGGGCCGGCGGCGTGCCCATCCTGGGCTACGACGTCGATCGGTCCGGCACCAGCCCCCGCCTGGTGGTCAACCCGCGCGAGGCGGCCAAGGTCCGTGCGATCTTCCAGATGTACCTCGACAAGGGGTCGCTCCAGCGGACGGTGACCGAGCTGCGGCACCGGGAGTGGAAGAACAAGCGCCGGCTCACCAAGAAGGGAGTCAGCGTCGGCGGCCAGCCCTTCAACACGGGCAGCCTGCACGTCCTGCTGACCAACCCGATCCTGACCGGCAAGATCGTGCACAGGGGCAACACCTACGACGGCGAGCACGAGGCGATCGTCGATCCCGCCCTGTTCGAGCGCGTCCGCCAGCAGCTCCTCGAGAACGGCCGGACCGGTGGCATCGAGATGCGAAACAAGTACGGGGCGCTCCTCCGCGGGCTCCTGCGCTGCAAGAAGTGCGACTGCGCAATGATCCACACGTTCTACGGCCAGCGGGGCCGGCAGTACCGCTACTACCGGTGCCTGCAAGCCATCAAGAACGGGGCGCACACCTGCGAGGCGTCGTCGCTGCCCGGGCTGGAGATCGAGAAGCTCGTGGTCGACGAGATCCGCGCCCTCGGCGGCGACCGCGAGCTGCTGGATCGCATTCTCGCCGAGGCCCAGGTGAACGTCGACCAGGAACTTACAGCGCTCAAGACGGAGCGGGCATCGATTCACGCTGCGCTCGGCCGATTGGAGCAGGAGCTGCGGGAACTGGTGGCGGACAGAAGCGGAACCGCCGCCGCGACCGCCCGGCTCGCCGCCGCCCACGAGCGGGTCAGCGGCGCACGCACCCGCCTTGCCGAGGTCGAGACCCGGCTGGGTCTGATCGGAGCCGAGGCCATCACCCGCGAGGAGGCCCGCAAGGCGCTGAAAGAGTTCGACGGGGTCTGGGCGCAGCTCTCGCCCCGCGAGCAGGGCCGGGTGTTGAAGTTGCTCTTCTCGAAGATCGAGTACGACGCGGAGAACGCCACCGTCGCGGTGACGTTCCGAGCGAGCGGGATCGCCGCTCTGTGCGCCCGACGACTGGAGGAAGCCGCGTGACCACCGTAGTGCGGACCATCCATATCACCCGAAAGGCCCGCCGCAAGCGCGTGTTCCTTGGCCCCGACGCCCCCAAGCCCGAACTGCCGGGCCGTGTGCCCCGAGTGGCCCGCCTGATGGCCTTGGCGATCAAGTATGACCGGCTCCTCCGGAAGGGCGTCGTCGCAGATCTCTCCGAGCTCGCTCGACTCTGTCAGGTCACGCAGCCGCGGATGACGCAGATCATGAACCTGCTGCACCTTGCGCCGGATATTCAGGAACAGATCCTGGACCTTCCCACGGTCCCGAAGGGCCGCGACCCGATCACGGAGCGAGACCTGCGGCCCATAGCCGCCGAGCCATCATGGACGAGGCAGCGATCGGCGTGGCGGGCTGCTGGTTACCACAACGGAAGCTCCTGAAGTCAGCGCATGCTGAGAGCGTTCCGTTCGACAAAATGGGAACAACGCGGGTAACTCAGTATCCGGCGATGATTGTCGTGTGAGGTTGCCGGAGATGGCTAGGGCATCCGCCAAAACAGTGCCGACCTCTCGTGACACGGTGAGCCGGGATGGGAGCCGCGTGTATCGACCCCGTCTGGCCCCCTCAGCTAGTACACCCCACCCAATGATCGACGTCCATACGGCGCGACATCCGCGACTCACTGCGGGGCGATCCTGCTGCTTCGACGACAACTCGCGGAAGATACTCTCGCCACGCTCAGCCGCAACCCGACGCAGCGCGTCCATGTTGTCGACGCTCCCTTCGACGACCATTGAGGCGCAGCGGACCTTTCCGTCGATCACTGCGTCCCACACAGACTTTGCCGTGGGACCGAGCACCTTTCCGGCGTCGTCCACGAACAAGCAGAGCAGGCGTTGCTCGCGCTCGTCTTCCGACTGGAGCGACACTCGCCAAAGGGACCACCATCCAGATACTCGATCTGACACACCTTCGACCGTCACCACAGGGAACGCACCGCCCGGCTGCTGTGATGGCAGTCTGGCGAGCAGCTGCCGCACGCGACGATCTTCGACCGTGAGCACTGTTCCGATCTTCCCGTCGACGTCCTGGCGGTCAAACGTCACATCTGTTTGCTCCAAGCCATCCGGCCAGCGGAGCTCGAAGCGCCCGCCACGGTCGACCGCTCTGGTACCAGACGCCGGATCTCGATTCAGGAACGACACCACCATTCGCTCTGTCCAATACGGCAGCTGGTGGTTGGCAACCTGGCGCGCCTGGTCCGTCGCCAACGACTCGACCGCGCCCAACGTCTTTGATCCAGCGCGAGCCTCCTCGGCTCTCGCTCGGATCTCCTGGGCTAGACGAATTGCACGCGCTTCGGCATCCTCGGGAGACATGACCGCAGCGCGGAACAATTCTTCGAACGGCACGCCTCCCTCTTCCGAGTCGAGCACGTCGCTCAAGCCCGGCTCGACGTACGGCTCGTCCAACCACGGCCGGGCGGCGATCCCGCTCATCCAGGAGTGCAAGCCGAGGTTCGTGGTGGACTTCGGTTGCGGCCGCAACGACCTCGTCCGCGAGCTGCGGCGGCTCGGCATCGAGGCCCTTCGGCAGTCGCGTCGCTGGGCAGCCGCGTCCGGTCGGTTGCCGATGGTCATCGTGCCGTTCCTCGGCGAGAAGAGGATCGAGCGGTTGGAGGAGGAAGGGGTGTCGGGCTTGGACCTCTGCGGGAACGGGCTGATTCTCGTCCCAGGCCGCCTGCTGCTACGGCGGACTGGCCAGCCCAACCGCTACCCAGAGTCCAGGCCCGCGCGGTTCGCCTATAGGGGAGCGACGTCGCTCGTGCCCCGGGTGTTCCTCCGCCGTCCCGAGTACCAGTCCGTCGGCCAAGTTCGAGACGAGATCGAGGCCGCGGGTGGAAGCGTCGCGCTGACACGGGCCGCGCGCGGTGAGGAGACCTCGCCCGTCATCGGCTTCGACGAGTTCGCTCGGATTCTCCGAAGCGTGGACGTTACGGCCGTTCGACTGCCCGAGCACGAGTACGACTTCGACTTCGGAGAGTTCGCCTCCCGCGCGATCCTGTCCGACCCAGCGTTCATCAAGGCGAGCCCGGTGCTGGACGGGCTCACGAGAGAACAGGGTGGATTCTTCGAGAACCTTCACCCCTATGTAGTTCTTCGACTGCTGGCGGCGAATCCGGCAAATCTAGATCTCGACGTGGTGTGGCGCACCTCGGAGACAGGAGACAGCCACCTCCCGCTTGGTGAGTTCCGGCCCGGTGTCTCGGATACGGAGAAGATCCTGGTTGTCACCGAAGGTTCGACCGATGGAGCCGTCCTGAAGCGGTCGTTGCCGATCGTGATGCCGCACGTGGCCGACTTCTTCTCGTTCATCGACATGACTGACAACTATCCCTTCACCGGCACGGGCAACGTCGTCCGCTTCTGTCAGGGGCTGGCGAGGATCAAAATTCAGAACCGTGTTCTCGTGGTTCTGGACAACGACACCGCCGGCCTGGAGGCGTTCCATCGCATTCAGGAACTCGACCTCCCGCCGCGCATGCGGGCGACGGTACTGCCAGATTTGGAGGAGTGCAGGAATGTCCAAACGCTTGGGCCTGGCGGGGAGCAACGGATGGACGTTAACGGGAAGGCGGTGTCGATCGAGTGGTTTGTCGATACGCGATTGCCAGAGAGGGGAGAACCCACGGTGAGGTGGACTGGCTTCAACGAGGCTCGGAGCACCTACCAGGGCGAGCTGGTGGACAAACAGGCCTACACCAAGCACTTTTATGAACAGGTTGGACGCTCGCGCCAGGAATGGCCCAAACTGGGTCAACTCTGGCGGCACTTGATGCGGACATGCACCGAGCCGAAGGCACTGTAACCGAGGCCTGATGTGAGCTAGGACACCACGTGATGAGGAGACCCATGGAAGGTCCGGACAAAGCCGAACCGCTCACGTTCGACGAGATCCTGCGCGGCTCAGAAAGCAGGCGATGGACGCTCGAGATAGCAGCGCTCCAACAGTTTCGTGCGGACAACGGGCCATTTGGGCGACGCCACGCCGAGACGCTCTTGAAGCGTGCGCAAGAGCTGATCGACAAAGGTAAGGCTCATGGCGCGGCGGAGCTGCTCTTCGCGGGACTGGTGGTCGACCATCCCGCGGTGCTCGCCGGTGTCCAGAAGGCGGGGCTCTTCCGCCTGTCACGGAGGCAGTACATTGGGGGCTGCACAGCAGTTACTGCGCGATTGCTCTGCGAGGCCCTAGAGAGGCTGAGTCACCCGGCAGCGCTGTATCTTCGCTCAGTCGTGAACCTCCACGTGGTGGCCCGTGCAGCTCGCGCGGAGTACAGGGGCGTCGCCGCATGGCTCTCGCGCGAGCGCGAAGCCGGCGTAAAGGGTGCGATGGCAACGCTGGACTGGATCTTTCTGACGGCGACGTATGCCCCTTCGGGGGCCGAGGAGGGTTGGCGGCTTCCGAGCGGTCCGGAGTATGGCCCAGAGCACCTTGCTGAAGGGTTGTCGACAATCTTGGCGATCTACGAAGAGCGGTTCGGACGGCTACGGGACAACACCGCCATCGACGCTCGCGCGGCCGCGAGAGGCGACTATGTGCGGTTCTTGCTCTCGGCGAGCCGACTCGCTCAGTTCCGCGCCTGGGAGCTGCTCGTTGATCGGCTTGACTATGGCGTCGTGCCCGTTCCCGGCACCGGTGTTTTTCGGGTCGGTGCCTCATCCTTCGAGTTTCACCGCGCCGTCGAAATGGGTTTCACTCACTCGACAATACAGCGCGCAACCAAGCCTGCGGAGGCCGTGCATCCCGGCGCACGGTCGTTCGTCGCCTTCGGACGCGAGTTCACCAAGGACGGGCGGGGTGACCAAATGGTCAAGCGTGTCGATACACCAGTGCCCCGCTACCGGCTGGAGCTGCCGGCGGAAGTTCTGAGTTCCCTCAAGCATGTCGGGGAGCTCATGGGGGAGGAGCAACTCGCCCTCGCTGGAGCGTGCCATGACTTGGTTGCCACAACCGAGGAGGTGCTGGGTTTCGAGCTCGACAATGGCGTGCGCATGCGCGACTTCTTTCTGGTGTCGCGGCTCTTGCAGATGATGCGGTGCATCTCTGCCGAGATGCTTCTTCGTCACGCGTCGGGTGACTTCGAAGCTGTGCTTCAGTCGATGGTGCCGACTCTTCACCGCGACAACCTGATCAACTCGGTGCGTTTGGCGGTGGACCCACATGCTGCGGCAGCTGTCGTACGACTGCTCGAGGCCGACCTCTCCAGCTACGTCGACATTCAGTACCGACCGTTGGTTCCGGCTGGCAGTCAGGGCGAGCTTCTGATGATCCCGCTCAACGTGGTTGCGAGCTCGAACCTGTACCGCAACCCTCTAGTGGTCAGTCGACGACGTCTGCACGAGGACGGTCGATCCGATCCCGTCTCAGAGAGTCTGAGCAGGACCTTTGGGAAGCTGGGGCTTCCGTGCCGTACCAACGTTTCCTTCTCCGGGCAGGGAGCCTCGGGCGAGTGCGATGTGGTCGTGGTGGTGGATGAGGTCGTGCTCGCACTCGAATGCAAGCACTCCCTGCTCCCCACCGGTGCGCACGAGATGCTGACGAGCGTCGACTACATCCGCACTGCTGCAACTCAGCTCGGAAAGTTCAGCAGCTTGTTCCAGAACGCCGAGTTCCGCACGCGGTTTGCCCGACAGACGGGCCTGGCGTTCCCCGACAACGCGGTCTTGGTGACCGGCATCATCATGTCGAACCGAATGCTCATTGGCTGGCGGCAGGACGGTCACCCCGTACGCGGCATGTACGAACTCGTCAGGTTTGTCGAGGAGGGCACGGTGACGATCGGGGACGAATCACGGTCGCTGTGGATAGGCGGCCGACTCCGCGGCGAAGACCTGCGCCGCTTCTTCCAAGACGACATCACCTATACCCCTCAGTGGAACTGCATGGAGCCTTTCGTGCTGCGATACGAGTTCCCCGGTTGTACCGTCGAAGTGCCAAGGTTGGGTATTAACATGCTCAAGATGGCGAGGGAACTAGGCTTCGCCAAAGCTGAGGCGGAGATGCTAAAGCAGATAGCTGATCAGGACACCTCGCTGAGCAGGGGTGGCGAGAGCCACACCCCATGAGCCTCGTCGCACATGGACCGCTTCTCCGTGCCGCATCCCCCGCCCCGGTTTGCCGGACCCGGGGGGGGCGCTAGGGGGCTTCTGGCCCAGCCGGCACTGCCGACGAATTGTCCGACGCGTTCGCATTCGGAATCCGTAGCGTTCTCCAGCCCTGCTCCCGAGCTCGCCATCACCAAGAGACGGAGGTTGAACCACGCCGGGCGTCCGCATGGGCCCGTCTCGTCTCTGGGTCTCTGAGAAGCCCGTCGTCAGGCCACCCCTCGTCCTCTATTGCCGGGCCGGTTGCGAAAGCAGCCGGCCCTTTGGTTTTCAGGGAACGCCGCCGAGAGACCTCGGCGGCGTTTTCGCGTTTTGGCCCGCGATCCGAAAGGATCGCGAGCGCGACCGGCAGCGGGGCGGGGCTCTGCCTGACGACTCGGCCACACCCGGCCCCGACCTGCTGGGGCGTCACGGGCGCGATCGCGGCCCACAGAGCCTCTCCGCGTCTCTCGTCGCCGGGTACCCGAATAGCCAGGGGTTTCTGCTCGCGAAGCCGAGATTGAATCATCTGCAACCGTGATCCGCTGGCTATCGCGCTGGCACCCTCCCCACCCCGACACCCCCGCGCCGCCCCTCCGGTCACTGCTTCAGCGACGCCATATCGATCACGAATCGGTACTTCACGTCCGACCTCAGCATCCGCTCGTACGCCTCGTTGATCTGCTGCATCCGAATCACCTCCACGTCGCACGCGATCCCTTTCTGACCGCAGAAGTCCAGCATCTCCTGCGTCTCGGCGATCCCCCCGATCAGCGAGCCCGACAGGTGCCGCCTGGGCATGAGCAGCCCGAACACCGCCACCGGCAGCGGGCTCGGCGGCGCCCCCACCATGACCAGGCTTCCGTCTAACTTCAACAGCGCCAGCAGCGCGTTCAGATCGTGGTCCGCCGACACCGTGTTCAGGATCATGTCGAACGACCCCGCGTGCTTCGCCATCGCCCCCGAGTTCTTGGAGATCAGCACCTCGTCGGCCCCCAGCCGTTTGCCGTCGGCGATCTTCCCCTCCGACGTCGTCAGCAGCACCGTGTGCGCCCCGAACGCGTGCGCGAACTTCACCCCCATGTGCCCCAGCCCGCCCAGCCCCACGATCCCCACCTTCTTCCCCTTCCCCGCCCCCCACCGCCGCAGCGGCGAGTACGTCGTGATCCCCGCGCACAAGAGCGGCGCCGCCGCCGCCGGGTTCAAGACCCCGGGCACCCTCAGCGTGTACGCCTCGTCGCACACGATCTTCTCCGAGTACCCGCCGTACGTCACACCCCCGGAGTGCTTGTCGGGCGAGTTGTACGAGAACACCGGGCCGCCGGGGCCGACGCAGAACTGCTCCTGCCCCGCCTTGCAACTGGCGCACCCTCGGCACGAGTCCACCAGGCACCCCACCGCCGCCAGATCACCAACCTTGAACCGGGTCACCTCGCTCCCCACCCGCGTCACCCGCCCCAGGATCTCGTGCCCGGGCACCACCGGGTACTGCGTGAAGCCCCACTCGTTCCGCGCAAAGTGCAGGTCCGAGTGGCACACCCCGCAGTACAGAATGTCGATCTCCACGTCCTTCGCGACCGGCTCGCGCCGGCTGATCGAGAACGGCGCAAGCGGTGCGGTCGGGGACTGAGCGGCATACGCGCGTGTGGCCATGCCCACAGCGTATCCCGCCGCTCACGTTCCGTGCCTCACGTCCCGCTCACACCCCCTCCACGCCCCCGCCACCAGCCGACCCGCCCCCTCCCGCGACCGCTTCACCCGAGCGCGAGACGATGATCTTGTCCACCCGCGCCCCGTCCATGTCCACCACCTCGATCTCCAGCCCATGCCAGGAGAGCCGTTCGCCCTCGCGCGGGATGTGCCCGAGCACCGACGTCACCAGCCCCGCCGCGGTGCTCACGTCGGGCAGCGCCGCCTCCGCCGCGGGCGAGAGGCTCAGGTTCACCACCAGTTCGTGCAGCGGCAGCCGCCCGTCGACGAGCCAGGTCCGATCGTCCCGCCGGACCATCGTCGGCGCACCGGGCTCGCCCCGCCGGCTCACGTCCCCCACGATCGCCCGCGTCACGTCGTTGAGCGTCAGCATCCCCTGCACGCTCCCGTGCTCGTTGACCACGAACGCCACGTGGTTCTTGGTCTGCTGGAACTGGTCCAGCAGCCGCAGCGCCGGCATCGTGTCGGGCACAAACAGCGGCTTCTGCGCCACCGCCGTCACCTTGAACTCGATCCCCGCCAGAAGCCCGTAGGCAATCAGATCCTTCACGTGCACCACGCCCACAAGGTGGTCAAGGTCCCCCCGGCACACCGGGAAGTGCGAGTACGGGCTCGTCCCCACCAGGATCCGCACCGCCTCGATCGACTCGGTGTCCTCCACCCAGATGATGTCCTTCCGCGAAACCATCAAGTCCCGCGCCACCAGGTCCCCCGCACGCATCGTTCGCTGGAACAGCATCAACTCCTGCGGCGTGAACACCCCCGTGCTCGCCGCTCGCGCCATCAGCGCCTTCACGTCCTCCTCCGACACGTCGTCCCCGGCCCGCGCCCGCACCCGCAGCAGCCGCAGCAACCCGTCGGTCGAGATGGAGAGCAGCCGTACGGGCCAGGCGGCGATCAAGGACAGCACGTCCAGGGGCCGCGCGATCGCCGACGCCACCGCCTCCGGATGCGCCAGCGCGATCCGCTTGGGCACCAGTTCCCCTACCACCAGTGAGAAGTACGTGATCCCCAGCACCACAATCCCGAGGGAAATCGTGTCGGCGTACGGCGCCAGCAGGGGCACGCGCTGGATCATCGGCTCCAGCCGCCCCGACAGCGCGTTCTCTCCGAACGCCCCCGCCAGGATCCCGATGAGCGTGATCCCCACCTGAACGGTGGAGAGAAACCGCGTGGGCTCGCGGGCCAGCACCAGCGCCGTCGCCGCCCCCCGGCTCCCCGCGGCCGCCGCCTGCTGGAGGCGCGACTGCCGGCTGGTCATCATCGCCAGTTCCGCCATGGCGAACACGCCATTGAGCACCAGCAGCACCGCGAGCACGAGAATGGGGAGCAGCATGACGCACCAAGCGTACTGCCTCCCCGCCTCCACCGCCGGGCTTCGTGTCTTTTCGCCGGACGCGCCTGGACACCGCGCCCGACTCCCCCGAGACGCGACCGCTCGCGGAATCTCGCTGACTACGCCCCGGCTCGCGCCGGGGACTCGGCTCCGGGCACGGCTCGCGCCCCGATTGGGGGGTCGCACGGTCCGTGTAACTCCGCGGCTGCGCGCGCACCTCGCTGCCGGGCATTAGAGCCATTCTGAGCGGCCCTCGCGCCGACCCTCCGACCCCCCCACCACGCGCGCCAGAATCGATCCTGGGGCATCGTAGAGAATTGGCGTGTTTCCCACATGGGAAATGCGAGTTCCGGCGCACCTGTGCGCAATATCGCGAACCAGCCCCCGATCCAGCGCTGCGGCAGGCCTCGCCGACGCGCCCGCGCGCAATCCGCGCGACGCAGGCGAGATTCGTGCAACCGCCGCCGGGCAGCGACTTGCGGCCCGGCTGAACCCGGCGCGGGTTCTCAGTGGCCCGCTGCGGGCTTCTCGGCCGGCTTGGAGCCGGGCTCACCCGCGTGGCCCGCGTGGTCGCCATGGCCCGCGCCGAGTTCGGGAAGGGTGATGCCCGTCCTGGGTCGGCTGCGGTCTGGCGACGAGCCGGTCGCGGCCTTGGCAGGCCCGTGGCCGCCCCCGCCGTGGGCTGCATGGTCGAGGTGGTCGGCGTACTTGCGGAGGTGCTTGGGCCACTGCTCGCGAGGCGTCTTGGCCTTGGTGAGTTCGTCGATCTGGGCGAGGGCACGCTTGCGTGAGAACTCGGTGATGGCCCCGTCGATCTGGATCTTCTTGCCGGTTTCGCTATCGATCCGCTCCAGCCCGCCGCCGCCCGTACCGCCCGGGACGATGTACTCGGCCTTGTAGGGGTACAGGGCGTCGCGCGCGCCCAGGTCGATCATGGTGAACCCCATGAAGAACGCCAGCACAAACAGCGTGAAGATCGCGATGGCGGAGTTCATCGGGTTGTCGTAGCGCAACTGCATGAAGTACATGGCCACCACCACGCTCTTGACCACGGCGATGGACAGCGCGACGGCCACGTTCACCCACTGCGGGATGGTGATCTCGAAGGCGTGGGCGACGAACTGCTCCGCCTTGGCGGCACCAACCGTCGCGAGGGTGAAGAACAGCAGGATGCCCAGGATGAGCAGCAGCGTGCGCGCGGGGACGATCACGTGCCCGTGGTGACCGTGTGCATCAACCGCGCCGGCGGGGTAGATGTCCACGGGCTGGCCGTGACCGGGAGCGTGGGCGGGGGCGTGGCCTGAGGGCGGGTGCGACATGCTAGGAATCCTGTCGGCAGAGGCAGAGCGGAGACGGACACGGGAACAGGAGGCGAGCGGCGGCGTGGATCAGTGGATGAGGTAGAGCATCGGGAACAGGAAGATCCAGACGATGTCGACGATGTGCCAGTAGAGGCCCACGCCCTCGACGGCGTTGTAGTGGTTGGGCCCGAAGTGGCCCTTGCGAGCCCGGATGAACAGCCAGATGAACAGCGCCATGCCGACGAGGACGTGGCTGGCGTGGATACCCGTGGCGCCCCAGTACAGGCCCCACCAGTGCGGCTCGTAGGCGCTCTCCCAACCGGGGTAGGAGTAGAACTTGCCGGGCAGTTTGCCCTCGACCCACTTGGGATAGTACTCGAAGAGGACCTTGATCACGAGGAAGGCGGTGCCGCAGACGAAGGTGATGATGATGTTCCGGATCAGTTTGGCCTGCTCGCCCATCTGGGCGTTGCGTACGGCCGAGGCGACGGTGTAGGAGGAGTAGAGGAGCACGATCGTGTTGAGCAGGCCGATGCGCCAGTCCAGCAGCGACGAACCGTGGATGAACGCCTCGGGATAGAGCAGGCGCATGACGGCGTAGTAGACGAAGAGGCCTGAGAACAGCAGGATTTCCGTGGCGAGGAAGAGCCAGACGCCCATCTTGACGGCGTCGAACTCGTGCTCGCGATCGCGGAAGTGCTCGGCGGCGTGGTAGGTCTCGTGCGGCTGGGCCGCGAGGCCTGCGATCGAGCGGTGGTCTGCGGGGATGGTGGACATGGTGAGCCCTGGGGAGGCGCGAGTTACGGGTTGAGAGTCGCGCGAACGGGATGGGGGAGGGAACGCCGGCCGGGTTGCTCAGTGCTTGGCCGAGCCGGGCGGGAGGGGATCGGGGAGCGTGAACTGGCCCGGCGGGCACTGGGCGGGGTAGACGTCGTCGAAGTCGTATGGGTGGTGCGTGCAGACGGGCTCGTGGTGGAAGTTGTGGGTGATGGGCGGGCTGGCGGCATCGGTCCACTCGAAGGAGAGGCCGCCCCAGGGGTTGGCCGGGGCCTTCTGCCCGGCGACGAGGGAGTGGATGAAGACGAGGAGGTGGACGAGGAAGCCGGCGAAGAGGATCCAGGAGCCGATGGTGGAGATCTGGTGGTAGATGGTGAACTCATCGACATAGGAGGCGTAGCGCCGCGGCATGCCGTGAACGCCCATGACGAACTGGGGGAGGAAGGTGACGTTGAACCCGATGAAGACGAGCCAGAAGCCGAGTTGGGCGGAGCGTTCGTGGTACATCTTCCCGAACATCTTGGGCCACCACATGTGGATGCCGCCGATCATGGCGATGATGGTGGAGCCCATCATGACGTAGTGGAAGTGTGCGACGACGAAGTAGGTGTCGTGGAGGTGGAGGTCGGTAGAGAGGGCGCCGAGGAAGAGCCCGGTGAGGCCGCCGATGGCGAAGAGGAAGAGGAAGCCGAGGCCGTAGAGCATGGGGGTCTTGCAGTCGATGGAGCCTTTGTAGAGGGTGCCGATCCAGTTGAAGACCTTGACGGCCGACGGGAGGGCGACGAGGAAGGTGAGGGCGGAGAAGACGGTGGCGGCGACCTCACCCTCTGAGGTGAAGAGGTGGTGGCCCCAGACGATGAAGGAGATGCCGGCGATGGCGAGGGAGGAGAAGGCGACGGCGCGGTAGCCGAAGATCTTCTTGCGGGCGAAGACGGCGATGAGTTCGGACTCGATCGCCATGCCCGGGAGGATCATGACGTAGACGACTGGGTGGGAGTAGAACCAGAAGAAGTGCTGGAAGAGGACGGGGTCGCCGCCCATGCGGGGGTCGAAGATGCCGATGTGGAAGATGCGCTCGAAGATGAGGAGGAGGAGGGTGATGCCGATGACGGGGGTGGCGAGGACCTGGATGAGGGCGGCCCCGTAGATCCCCCAGACAAACAGGGGCATGTCGAACCAGCCCATGCCCGGCGCCCGGAGTTTGTGAACCGTCACGACGAAGTTCAGCCCCGTCAGGATCGAGCTGAAGCCGAGGATGAAGGCGGCCATGATCATGAAGACCACCTTCCAGTGGTCCGGGGAGGTCATGGTGGAGTAGGGGGTGTAGAAGGTCCACCCCGTGTCGACGCCGCCGGCGAGGGCGGAGGCGATGGCGAAGAACGAGCCGGTCAGGTAGATGTACCACGAGGCGAGGTTGAGCCTCGGGAAGGCGACGTCCTTGGCACCGATCATCAGCGGCAGGAGGAAGTTGCCCAGCGACGCCGGGATGCTCGGCACGATCACGAGGAAGACCATGATCAGCCCGTGCAGGGTGAAGACATGGTTGTAGATGATGTTGCCGTCGTTGATGCTCGTGGCGCCGGCGGCGGCGAACTGCTGGCCGACGATCTCGACGGCCCCGGATGCGGAGACGGCGGTGCGGGTGGGCTCGAAGAGTTCCCACCGCACGGCCAGCGCGGCGACCCCGCCCAGGAAGAACATGAACAGCACGGCGAAGAGATACATGACGCCGATCTTTTTGTGATCGACGGTGGACATCCAGTCCCACACGGTGGCGGCGAAGGAGGATTTGGGCGCGAGGTACGACTCATCGTGCCCGTGGGCGTGGTCGGCGGCGTGGGGGCCGGCGTGCGCTGAGTGGGTCGTCATGGGTGATCTCCGGTCGGGAACACAGACGTGAACTCAGTCTGATTCGTGCTTGGCGTGCGCGTTCGATCGTTCGGCAGCGGGGCGGTCACTTGGCGGGTGCGGGCTCTTCGGCGGGCGGCTGGGCATCTTCGGGGCGGGCCTTGCCGTTGAGGGAGCGGATGTAGGCGATGATGCCGTTGATGGATTTCTCGGAGAGTTGGCCCTTGTAGGAGGACATGGCGGAGTAGCCCTTGAAGCCCTTGACGATGTGGGCCTGGGGGTACTCGATGGACTCGCGGATGTAGTTCTCCCAGGCGTCGGGCTTGGAGGTGTCGACGCGCCCGCCGTCCTCGAACTCGTGGGGCTTGGAGTCGTCGAAGAGACCGCCCTTCCAGGAGGGAGCGGACTTGATGGAGCCGTCGATGCTGTGGCAGGTGACGCACCCGGCGGTCTCGTAGCGGAGTTTGCCGAGTTCAACGGGGGAGAGGGTCTTCTCGACGTTGCCCCAGTTGGCGACGATGGTGGCGTAGTCCTCCGGGCTGACGACGCGGATGATGCCGGCCATCTCGGAGTGGTTGTCGCCGCAGTATTCGGCGCAGAAGAGGAAGTGGTCGCGGTGGGGGAACTGGGCGGAGAAGTTCTTGATCTTGCCCGGGTTCTTGGGGTCCTTCTCCTCGAGGATGGTGCCGACCTGGCTCTTCTCGGCGGGCGTGGAGAAGAGCGGGGTGAAGGTCATGCTGGTGTAGCGGTTGGGGAAGACGTCCATCTTCATGCGCATGTCGGGGATGTAGAAGGAGTGGATGACGTCCTGGCTGGACATGCGGAACTTGACGGGCCGTCCCGCGGGCACCACGAAGATGGGGAAGGCGACGTTGCCGCGGATGGTCTTGTCGCCCTCTGTGCGGGCGTCGAAGTAGGCGGTCTCGGGGCTCTTGGCGCCGTTGATGTAGGTGGCCTCCCAGACCCACTTCTTGCCGGAGATCATGATCTCGGCGGCGTCGGCTCGGGCGACCTGGGCGCGGATGTAGCCGTGGAAGCCCCAGAAGAAGATGAAGGTGACGACGATCAGGGGTCCGACGACCCAGGTGATCTCGAGCGGGGTGTTGTGGTTGGGGGTGCGGATGGCGGGGACGCCCGGGCGGCGGCGGTACTTCCACGACCACCAGAACATCGGCACCATCAGCAGCACGAAACTGATGATGCAGACCCAGAGGATGAACATGAAGAGCCAGTCAACGCCCTCGAAACGGATGGAGCCGTCGGGGTTGAGGGCGAGATCGCTGTTGGCGGGCTTGAACCACAGGCGGTGGAGCCAGTCGTTGATGCCTTCGCCGAGAGTGAGCAATGCGTTCATTGGGGGGCTCGATCTTGGGACGGTTCAGGAGAGGTGCATCGGAACGGGACGGGCAGCGGATCGAGTTGCTAGGCGCCGGATGGCGAGGGTTGGTTACGGGCGGTGACAGTGCGGATGTCGATGGTGACGACGCGCGGGTCGTTGAGGCGGGCGAAGGCCTCTCGGGCGATTCGCGCCCGGCGGAGGCGCTCGCGCCAGACAAGGGCGAACATCAGCCCGCCGAGGACGACCGCGCCGCCGACCGCCCCGACCTGCATGACGCGGAAGGCCTGCACGACGTAGGCGTTGGCGTGGGGGTCGAAGTGGAAGCACCAGGAGTAGATGCGGTCCACGGTGGAGCCGATCTTGCCCGCGGAGGCTTCGAGGAGGGCGAGGCGGAGCGTGGCGACGGGGAACTCAAGGCCCACGAGGGTTCGGCTGAGCGTGCCCGAGGGCGAGGCGATCGAGATCGCCGTGCCGTGGGCGAACTCGCCGGATTCGGGCAGGAAGCGGTAGGGGAAGCCGAGGGCGTCGGCGAGGGTGCGGGCGCTCGAGCCGGCGTCGGTGAGGAACTCGATGGACTCCGTCGCGCCCGGGGGGAGCGTGCGCTTGATCGAGGCGAGGGCGGCGGCCTTCTCCTTGGCGGCCTGCGCGGGGCCCTCGGTGGGATCGAAGGACACGACCAGGAGCGTGTACTTCTCGCCCGGGTTCAGGTCCAAGTCGGCGAGTTTCGCGTACAAGCGGTGCATCATCCCCTGGCAGACCAGCGGGCACCGGAAGTAGACCATCAGGATGACGACGGGCCGATCGTGGGCCACCGCGTCGGGGGTGCCCGGGGCGCGCCCGAAGAACGAGCCGAGCGTGCGCCGGCGGCCCGCCGAGTCGGCGAACTGAATGTCCAGGGGGAGGACCGTTCCGAGACGATTGGCCTGAGCGAGCCCGCGGACCGCCTCGGGCACCTGCGCGGGGTCGATCGGGTCATCGGGGATCGCCGCCGCGGGCACTTCAAGCGCCGGCGGCTCCGCGCGGACCGGCGCGAGGGGCCCGAACCAGCCGGCGCCAGCGGCAAGACCCAGAGCCGCGGCGCGCAACCACCGCCCGGCGTGCGGGAAGCACGCGGAGAGGCGGGTCGGCATGGCGGCGGACGTGGTCATTTCAGCGGTGCGGTCGATCTCGCAAGCGATGGGTGTTACTTCTGCGGGCGGGCGGCGTATTCGGCGAGGACCCTGGCGGCGGCACCGCCTTCACCCTTGAGCGGGATCTGGACTCGGGCGTGGTCGTGCCAGCCGTAGTTCTTGAACGCCGCGTCGGCGCTGGTCTTGAGCGCGGCGGCCTCTTCATGGATCTTGGCGATCTGGAGCCCCGCCGGGTTCAGGTCGAACTTCTCCTCGCGGACGATCCGCATCTGGTTCACGTACCAGTAGAAGTAGACGATCGTGGCGACCGTGGCGACCACCACGATGAGGAACGCCGCGGTGCCGTAGATCAGCAGCGGGCCGACAGCGACGGTCTCGGCGTGGGCCTGCTGCGGGTGCTCGTCGGCGGTGTGCTGGTGCCACGCGTCGGCGGGGTCGTGGGCCTCGGGCGTGTGGGAGTGGTGCTTGGACATGGTCGGCACTCGGCGGGTATTCGGCGGTCAGGTCGGACGGAACGGGTCAGCGGTCTGAGAGCGGCAGGACGGGTCGGGTTCAGACGTAGTTCTTGTGTTCGGCAGCCTCCGGCAGGCGCGGGTCCTTGAGAGGGACCAGTACGCCGCGGGAAGACTTCCACATCACCGCGCCCATGAGCAGGCACACAGGCCCAAGCACGCCGGCGAAGTCGAACCACTGGAGCCCGACGGGGTCGGGCTGGCCCACGTACACCAGCGGGCGGATGACCCAGAAGATGTCGAGGCAGTGCATCGCGATCATCCACAGCGCGACGACCGCAAGGAAGAGGGATCGCTTCACGTCACGGAACAGGAGGATGAGGAACGGGGCGATGAAGTGGCCGACGATGAGGAACAGGCCGACCTTCTCCCACGCGCCGGTCTTGCGGACGATCATCCACGCGGTTTCCTCGGGGATGTTGGCGTACCAGATCAGGAAGTACTGGCTGAAGGCGATGTAGGACCAGAAGATCGTGAACCCGAGCATCAACTTCCCCATGTCGTGGAAGTGCTCGGCCGTGATGAGGCCCTGGGCCTTCCCGCCGGCGCGGATGATCGACATGAGCAGAACCATGAAGGCGAGGCCCGAGATCATGTTCCCGGCGAAGAAGTAGACGCCGAACATGGTGCTGAACCAGTGGTAGTCCATGGACTTGACCAGGTCGAAGCCCGCGAAGGCGACGGACAGGGCGAAGGCGAGGAGGCCCCACGCGGACGTGAACTTGGCCTGCTTGGAGAGGTTCTTGTCGCCCGACTCATCCTGACGGACCGAGAGCCCGCGGAGGCGGAAGGCCAGGAGCGTCCACACCACCGCGTAGACGGCACAGCGGGCGTAGAAGAACGTGGGGTTGAGCCACGCGGACTTGTGCTCGAGCACCGGGTCGTGCCCCTCCACGTGCATCCAGTGGAAGAGTTTGCCGCCCAGCGCCAGGGCCGGAACCAGCAGCAGGAGCGCGACGGGGACCATCGAGGCCGCGTTCTCGAACTGGCGGCGGAGGGTGACCGACCAGCCCGCGTCGAACTGGCGGAAGATCATGATCACGCCCAGCGGCCCGAGGGTGAGCCCGAGAGCAACGATCGCGCCGACGTAGTACGAGTGCAGGGCGTGCTTGAAGGCGGCATCGCCACCGGTGAGCCCGGCGACGGCGACCCCGGCGATGCCGAGGCCGCCCAGCACGATGAGCGCCAGGCCCAGCGTGCCCATGGAGGCGGGCGCGGCGACGTTGTCAGCGCGAAGCAGGGTGGGCAGGTCGGGCCCGTGGTGTCCGTGACCACCGCCGTGGCCCCCGGAGCCGCCCTGACCGTGCGCATGAGTGGAAGCGGCGTGGCTCATCGGGAGGTGTCTCCGGAGGCAGGGGCATGGGCAGGTGCAGGGGCAGGGGCCGGGGTGGCGGGCGTCGCGGGCGCGGCTTGCGGCGGGCGGGACTCGAGGAGGCGAGACCGGATGGCTTCCGGCACGTCTTCGAGGCTGCCGCCGGTGGTCGCTTGCAGGGCGCGAACGTAGAGCACAATCGCCCAGGCGTCCTTGGGGGGCACGGCGTGCCCGTACCCGGGCATGTTGCCGTTGTTCCACCCGTTGCGGATCACGTCGAAGATGTGCCCGTCGCTGCCGTTGCTGGCGGCGACGAGGGGGTTGCGGTCACGGAGGCGATCCTCGTGCAGGCTGGTGACGGCGATGGCGAAGCGCTGGCCGACGGTGCCCTTGCCCTTGCCGTCGTACCCGTGGCAGGGGAGGCAATAGATGTTGAAACGCTCTTCGCCGCGGGCGAGCATTGCCGAGAGGGCCGCGGCGCGCTGTGCTTGGGCGTCACCCGGGGCGTGATGCGGCATGTAGAGGTTGATGGCGGAATCGGGCATGTAGGCGACGTCGTTGCCACGGGCGTCCTTGCCGGTGTAGAAGGCCACGTCGTCCTTGAGGTAGTTGGCACGGGTGGGGTCCTCGGCGCTGGTGGAGGCGCCGAAGGGGACGGTGCCGGGGATGCCCGGGCGCATGGCCCGGCCATCGGCGTAGAAGTCCGTCTGCGTCTGCGGCTTCCACTTGGGCGAGTCGTCCATGTCTGGGAGGAACTGGCGCGGGGGCTTGGCGGAGCGGTCGCCCCGGCAGGCGGGCATGACGCCGGCGCACAGGGCCAGCGTCAGCAGCAGGCCGGCCCGCAAGGTGGTGTGTGTGGTGGTCATGGCGGATCCGAGCGGTTCGAGTCGAGCGTGAGGGGCAACGAAAGTCGAGCGGGGAACTGGCGAGCGGACGGGACCGAGGTTCGATCAGTCCTCGACCCACTCGACGGCCTTGGCGCCGGCGTTCTCGAGGAGTTTGCGGGTCTGCTCAGGGTCGAAGCGGGCGTCGGCGGTCTCGATGGCGATGATGAACCTGTCGTCGCTCACGCGGAGGAACCGCTCGTTGCACAGGAGCGGGTGGTGGTGGCGAGGCAGACCGTTGAAGGCCATCATCCCGATGAGGGCGGCGAACGCGGTGAAGAGCACGCCGATCTCGAAGGTGACCGGGACGAAGGGCTGCCAGGCTTCGGGCGGCTTGCCCTGGTGGACGAGGGGGTAATCGATGCCGGAGACGAAGTACTGGAAGGTGAAGCCCGCGCAGGCCATCGTCAAGCCGATGATCGCGACGACCAGAGGCAGGAGCGGGCGCTTGAGGCCCATCGCCTCGTCGATCCCGTGGATGGGGAAGGGGGCGTAGACGTCCCACCGGGAGTACCCGGCGTCTCGGACCTTCTCCGCCGCGTGGAAGGTATCGGCGGGGTTGGCGAACTCGGCGATGATGCCGTAGAGGTCCTTGCCCTCGGGCGTGCGGTAAACCTTGGCGGTGCTCAAGCGACACCTCCTGCGGCGGGAGTCTCGGGTGAGTGGTGGGTGCCGGCGTGGCTCCCCGCGCCCGCGGATCCGTGCGACGCGGGCGGGTGATAGTGCGGGCTGGCCTGGGGCATGACGTTCTTGATCTCGCTCATCGCGAACTGCGGGAGGAACTTCATGAAAAGGAGGTAGAGGGTGAGGAACGTGCCCAGGCTGCCGACGAACGTGAGGATGTCAACCCAGGTGGGGTAGAACATGCCCCACTCGCCGGGGATGAACGCGCGATGGAGGGAGGTGACGATGATGACGAAGCGTTCGAACCACATGCCGATGGTGATGAGCACCGAGACGGCGAAGATGACGGGGATGCTGCGGCGCATCGCCTTGAACCAGAAGACCTGGGGCGAGAGGACGTTGCACCCGATCATGGTCCAGTAGGCCCACCAGTACGGCGCGCCGCGGGGGTCGAGCCAGTTGGGGATCACGCGGTTGTACTGGAAGACGTGGGCCTCGTACGGGTTGCCCGAGTACCACGCGACGAAGAACTCCATCGCGTACGCAAACCCGACCATCATGCCCGTCACCAGGAGGATCTTGGCCATGTTCTCCAGGTGGCGGAGGGTCACCAGGTCCTTCATGCCAGCGCAGAGTTCGCGGCTGGGGATCAGCAGCAGGAGCACCATCGCGAACCCGCCGAAGATGGCGCCCGCGACGAAGTACGGCGGGAAGATCGTCGTGTGCCAGCCCGGGAGCACCGAGGTGGCGAAGTCGAACGACACGATCGAGTGCACGCTGAGCACCAGCGGCGTGCTCACGCCCGCCAGCATGATGTACGCCTTCTCGTAGTTCAGCCAGTGGCGGCTGCTGAACCGCCAGCCGATCGCCAGCAGCCCGTACACCAGCGCGCGGACCTTGTCGACGCGGATCCCCAGCACCGGGATCTCCGGTCCGTCGTTGGGGCTCTTCATCAGCCGCAGCGCCGCCCGGTCGCGGAGCGTCGCCAGGTCGGGGATCATGCCCATGTACCAGAACAGCACCGACACCGTCGCGTACGTGCTCACCGCGAACACGTCCCACAACAGCGGGGAGCGGAAGTTCGACCAGATCTGGTTGGCGTTGGGGATCGGGAAGAGCATCCACGCCATCCAGATCCGGCCCACGTGCACGCCCGGGAACGTGCCGGCGCAGATCACCGCGAAGATCGTCATCGCCTCCGCGGCGCGGTTGATGCTCGTCCGCCACTTCTGCTTGAACAGGCACAGGATCGCGCTGATCAGCGTGCCCGCGTGGCCGATGCCGATCCAGAACACGAAGTTCGTGATGTCCCACGCCCAATCGACGTGGTTGTTCAGCCCCCACACCCCGACCCCGGTGATCACGAGGTACAGGATCATCAGCGGCATCAGCCCGGCGACCGTCGCCGCCAGCCCGAACGCCGGGAACCACCACCCGCCCATGCCCTTCTCGATGTACCCGCACACCGTCTCGGTGACGGAGTGGAAGTCGCGGTTGCCCAGCACCAGCGGGGCCCGCACGGCAGGGTCATCCACCAGCGTGCCGTCGCCCGTCTCCGGGTCCCAAGCACGCACCGACGCCCCCGGGGCCATCCCGGCGAGCCTCGCGGCAGAGAGTTGATCGGGGTTCATTGCGCTCATGCACACTCCGAGGTCGGACGGTTGATCGTGTCGAGCGGGCGAAACAGAGACGATCGGCCAGCCAACGCCGGCCGGGAGCGGATCAGGACATCACGGGGAGACTCAAGCGGAACCCGGCGTCATCCCGGCGAGCCGGGTCGGCGAAGCCGTGGCTGTGCCCGCCCGGACCGTGATCATGGTCGTGATCGTGGTGGTGGTGCGGGCCAAAGGGATTCTCGATCGGCGCACGCAGGTTCTTGTTGGGGTTGCGGAGGCCGACCATGTAGGTCGTGCGCGGGCGGGTGTTCAGGAAGCCCAGCAGCATGTACGACCGTGCGTGCTCACGGTGCTGGCGGACGACAGAGCCCTTGCCCTCGTGGCTCTTGGTGTCGAGGATGTCCCCGAAGGTGATGGCGTTGGTCGGGCACGCCTGCTGGCAGGCGGTCTGGACGATGCCGTCGGGCATGCCGTCGCTGGGGCGCAGCCCGGGGTGGTTGACCTTGAAGTCGATCTTGGCCTCGTTGGTGCGCTGGACGCAGTAGGTGCACTTCTCCATCACGCCGCGGCTGCGCACCGTGACGTTCGGGTTCATCCGCATCTTGCTGATCTCTTCGAGTTTCTTGCGGAGCCTCGGCGGGATCAGGTTGTGGTTCGCGGGGAGGTTCTCCGAGACGGCCGACGGGAGGCTCGCGGCGATGCCGTCCTTCAGCCCGCCCTGGTACTTCGCCACGCCGTAGTCGAAGAAGTTGAACCGGCGGACCTTGTAGGGGCAGTTGTTGGCGCAGTACCGCGTGCCGATGCAGCGGTTGTAGGTCATGTAGTTGTGGCCCTCTTCGCCGTGCACCGTTGCGTTCACGGGGCAGACGGTCTCGCAGGGGGCGTTCTCGCACTGCACGCAGGCGACGGGCTGGAAGATCATGCCCACGTCGCCGCCCTGGGCCGGACCGGCCCAGTCCTCGCCCCCGCCCTTGGCCAGTTCGGGGCTGGTGCGGAAGTAGCGGTCCACGCGGATCCACTGCATCTCGCGGCCCTTGTTCACCTCGATCTTGCCCACCACCGGGATGTTGTTCTCGCTCTGGCACGCCACCGTGCACACGTTGCACCCCGTGCACTTGGCCAGGTCGATGCTCATGCCCCACTGCGGGCTCACGGTGTACTTGGGCGCCTTGCCCTTGGCGTCGCGCGCCGCCGGGTCGGGCTCCGCGGGCGACTGGTTGTACGGGTTGTTGTAGATGCCGACGTTGGCGGGCATGTGCGACGCCTCGCCGCCCTCGAGCAACTCCGCGAAGTTCAGGTTTCGGGGGCGCCCATAGGCGTCCACCTTCAGTTCGGCGGGCGGGGCCTCGTCGCCGTGGATCTGCCACGCGGCTAGATCCACCTCGCGGATCAGCGCCCGCCCCTCCATGCTCCAGTGCGTCTGCGTGCAACTGATCTTGTAGAGCGTGTCGCCGTCGGTCACGGGGGCAACCGTGGCTCCCGACGCGTACCACGCCGCGGCCTCGGTGCGCAGAGGCAGCGGGTTGAACCCCGTCCCGCGCCCGACCACGCCCACCTCGCGCCGACCCATCCCCGTGTGCAGGATCACCGTGTTGTCGGGCAGCCCCGGCACGGCCCAGAAGGCCACGCGAACCGTCCGCCCGCCCACATTGATCTGCCCCACGCGGCCCTTGGGCTTCTCGTCGGTCTCGGGCGTCTGCATGAGCCCAAGTTTCGCCGCTGTGCGCACGCTGATGAGCGCCGGGTTGTCCCAGCACACGTGCGAGCACGGCTCGGGGAGTTCCTGCAGCCACGCGTTGTTGGCGTACCGCCCGTCATAGTTCGCCCCGACCACGAACGCCACGTCGAGTTTCGAGTCGCTCGGCGCCTGCACCGGCGGGAGTTTGGCGATCGCGCCGGCGACGCGGGCGAAGTCCACCTCCGCGGCCTTGGCCGCCGGGGCCGACCCCACCAGCACGCCATCGAACAGCGCCCGCCGCCAGGCCTTCTCGAAGTTCGCCTCGCCTAGTTTCGCCTTCCACGCAGCCCGCACCAGTTCGTAGCCGTCGGGCTTGCCCTCGCCCGGGGCCGCGGCGAGCATCGCCATCACCTCGATGTCGCTCCGGCCCGCGTACAGGGGCGCGATCATCGGCTGGATCGGCGCGATCGTCCCGTCGGCGGCCTCGGTATCGCCCCACATCTCCAGGTAGTGGCACCCGTTGAGCCGCCACGATGACGCCGCCACCGTCTCGTTCCAGTCCACGCTCAGCGCGATCCGCGTCGGCACCTTCGCCCACGCGGCGGCAAAGTCCGCCTCGGCCGGCGCCGTGAACACCGGGTTGCAGTTCAGCGCGATCGCTGTGCTGATCTCCCCCTTCTTCATCTTCTCCGCGACCACCGCCATCCGGCCCAGGCTCGAGACCGCCTCGTCGGCCGACGCGGGCACGTACGCCACCGTCGTCCCGGCGCTCATCAGCGCCGCGTTGATGGCCGCGACCAGCGCGTGCACCGCGGGAGGCTGCGACCGCCCGCACAGCACCAGGCCCGTGCCCCGCGCCTCGTCACTCAGCAGGTCCTCAGCCGCCGCGGCGACGAACTTCGCGTCCACACCAGCGGCCTCCGCCGGCATCGCCGCCAGCGCGTCGGCCAGCGCCTTGCTCCCCGCCCCGGCACGCTTGGTCAGCACCGCCCGCGCCAGCGCCACCGCGAACCCGGGCACCAGCGACGGGGCCAGCGCCAGCCTGTGGTCCGCCGACGCACCGGTGATGGAGAACGAGGGCTCCACCACGTACAGGCGGCTCATCCCGTCCTTCGTCGCGTACACCGCGCGGGACGCGCCCCACCCCCGGGCGTTCCTCAGCGCCGTCGGCTCGTGCTGCAGGAAATCACGGTCGATCGACACGATCACCCGCGCCTTCTCGATCGTCGGCACCTCGCGCATCGGGCTCCCGAACGCGATCCGGCTCCCCTCGATCGCGTTCCACCCGTCCAGCGCGTCCACCGGCACCAGTTCCGCCTCGGGCCACTTGGCGCGGATCCTCGCGACCAGCGACGCCCGGGTCGGCCCGCTCGCCTTGTCGTAGAAGATCGCCACGCCCTTGCCCGACGCCGGAATCGTCGCGGCGTGCTTGCCCCACCACGCGTCAAAGTCGTCCCACGTCGCCTCGATCGCTCCGCCCGCGTCCGACCCGCTGCCGCGGACGAACATCGGCGTCATCAATCGGTCCGGGTCGTACAAGTCCAGGATCGACGCCTGCGACCACAGCGAACTCTTCCCCTGGTTGATCGGGTGGAGCGGATTGCCCTCCACCTTCGTCGGACGCCCCTCGTGCGTCTCGATGAGCAGCCCCTCCGCACCGCCCCCGGGCAGCGGCATGCTCGTCGCGAAGAACAGCGGCCGCCCCGGGATCACGTGCTCCGGAGCGCTCTTGGCGTACGGCATGATCTGGTGGTCAGGCCGCCGGCACGCCGCCAGCGTCGAGACCCCGGCCAGCGCGAACCCCGCGCCCATGATCTTCAGGAAATCACGCCGGCTCTCCCCTTCGCCCGCGAGCAACTCGCTCGCCGACGGCGGGAACTCGCGCTCGACGGCCTCGCGGAACGTGGTCGTGCCCGCCAGTTCGTCGAGCCCGCGGAAGTACGCCGCGCTCCCGCCGCGGCCCGCGCCCACCAGCGCGTGCGCCGTGCGCGGCTTCTCGATGGGCTTGCCTTCCTTCTTGCTGCTCGGGCACTGATCGAGATTGGTCATGGATGCCTCTGTTCCTGCTCTGCCGATTCCATCTTCCCGCCACACCCCGCCCGACCACCAACCCCTTCACGCCCGCCGGCGATCCCCGGCCTTCACCGGATGCCGCCGCCTCTCGACGACGAGACGGCTAGTAGTGGCACGCGCCGCAGCCCTGCGGCCCTTCCAGCCTCAGTTGCTCCAGCAGTTTCTGCCCCTCCTGCACCCGCCCGCCCGCGTTGTTCATCATCTGGTCCTCGACCCAGAACAGGTCCGTGACCTTTTCTCGCGGCACGATGTGCTGCGCCGGCTCGCGGTGGCAGTCCAGGCACCAGCCCATCGACAGCGGCTCCTGCTGCGCCACGACCGGCTGCCGCGCGATGTTCCCGTGGCACGAATAGCACGAGACGCCCGCCGCGATGTGCGCGCTGTGCGGGAAGTTCCGCACGTAGTCGGGCAGTTTGTGCACGCGCTTCCAGGTGATGGGCTCGTCGGCCGCGTACGCGTCCCGGATGAACTGCGTCTTGGCCTTGTGCGTCGCGTTCACCTCCGTCGCGAACGCCTTCAGTTTGTTCTCGCTGTGGCACCCGAAGCACGTCGACACCGACGGGATGTTCGCCTCCGCCGACTGCTCGATGTTCGAGTGGCAGTACCGGCAATCCATGCCCAGCGTGCCCGCGTGCAGTTGGTGGTTGAAGCCCCCGCCCGGCTGCACGGGCATGTAGCCCACGTCCCAGTACTTGGGCGTGAAGTAGTACCAGACGCCGCCCACCGCGACCGCGCCGCCGGAAAGCACCGCGCCCGCGACCACCGTGGGGAACAGGTTCATCCAGCGCGGGAACGTCGTTGACACCACAGCCTCCTTCGGAACGCCTACAAACCAAAGGTGTACGGCCGGCTTGGCCGCCGTCCGGTTGCCCGGCCTGCACCGAACCCGAATCCTCCTCGATCATCAACCCGAGGTCAATTCCCGAGGCGATTGTGCGTTCTTGCCCGACCGCACCGATTGCTGCCCGAGCGTAGTGTTCCGCTCCGCCGTTGGCAAATTCGAACGCCCGTTCGGGCTCCGGCAGCGCCACGAGCGCCGTTCACCGTGATCGACCGATAACCCAAGTTCGCCACACTCTCCACGAGTTCCTTATGAATACCAATCAGGGTTTACACCAAAGCGCTGCACTTCATGCCCTGACCCGCTCCGCGACACTGGGCTTTGGAACGTGCGTCGCCATGTGGGTGGTGGCCTTCGCGGCGCACCTACCCGCGATCGCCGGCGAGGCCAACGTGCTCCGCGTCGCCCCCCTGCTGCTCGTGCAACTGGCCGGCGCGGTGATCGCGGGACGCTCCGCCGCCGGGGCGGGGTTGGGTGGCGTGATCTGGGCCGGGGGCCTGGCTGGGGGCCTCACAGGTGCGCTCAACCTTCTCATTCTCGGGTCGGTCATCGCCGACCCGCAGGAGGGCGGCACGGGCATGATCCCGGGTGCCGTGGGCTTCACCGCGGGCTACCTCGTCCTCAGCGTGGTGCTGGGCGGACTCGGGGGGTTTCTCGGGTCGACGCTCTCGGGCGGGCGAGCCGGACCTGATCGTACGGACTCGTCGATCTGGCTTGCCCGTTTCGGCGTCGTGACCTGCGCGGCCATCCTGCCCTTGCTCTTCGTGGGCGGGCTGGTCACAAGCACCGCCAGCGGCATGGCCTTTCCCGACTGGCCCACGTCCGACGGCCGGGCGATGTTCCTGTACCCGCTTTCACTCATGACGGGCGATCACAAGCGCTTCTACGAGCACAGCCACAGGCTCTTCGGAGCCTTGGTGGGTGTCACCGCTTTCGCGCAACTGGTGTTGGCGCTGGTCGTCGAGCGGCGCGCGTGGGTGAAAGGCGCCGCGGCGGCGTTCTTTGGGCTTGTGGTGGTCCAGGGGCTGCTCGGCGCCGGGCGCGTCGCGGCCGACAGCCCCGCCATGGGCATGGTGCACGGGATCCTCGGGCAACTGACGTTCGGGGCCGCGGTGGCGCTGGCGGCGGTCTTCACGGCACGCTTCCGCGACCAGGCAACACCCGGGGCGGCGACCGTGCGCGTCTCCACAACCGTGTGGCTCCTGGCGGCGCTGGTCCTGCAACTGGCGCTGGGGGCCGCGTACAGGCACCTGGGGCACAAGCACGTGATCTACACGCACGCGGCGGCGGCGCTCCTGCCGACGATCTTCGCCGCGATCGTGGCGTTCGCAGCCCGTCGCGGCAAGGCGGGCAACCCGAGCGAGCGCCTGCTGGCCCGCATCGGCACGGGCCTGCTGCACGCGACGAACCTCCAGTGGCTCCTGGGCCTGGCGGCGCTGGTGGTCGTGGTGCTCTACCCCGACCGCACAAACCCGCACGCGCTGCGGGCGGTCTTCGGGACGCTGCACCAGTTCAACGGGGCGCTGATCCTGGCATTGGCGGTTCTGGCCTGGGTGTGGGCGATGCGGCTGGGGAGGGCGACCGCGGCAAAGGGCGTGCGGAGCGGCGCCCAATGATCCCCCATGGCGCGCCTGCCCTTTGACCCTGCCAAGATGAAGGCCGCGGAGAAGGCGGCGGCAGCGCGCGCGGCGGAAGGGCCGGCCGGCGAACACGCCGCGACGCCGGCTGGCTCGGCGACATCGGGCTCGGCGTCGGGCTCGGCCGGGGCGATGAGCGTCTCCCAACTCGCCGCGGCGGTCGAGGGGGCCTTGCGCGTGGGCGTGCCGCGGCCCGTGCGGGTGATCGGGGAGGTGAGCAACTTCACCGACCGGACGCACTGGTACTTTGCGCTGAAGGATGCCGGGGCGGTGGTCTCGTGCGTGATGTTCCAGTTCGCGGCGCGGAAAGCGGGGTTCACGCCGACGGTGGGGCAAGAGGTGGTGGCGACGGGGCAGGTGGAGTTGTATGTGCCGCAGGGGCGGCTGACGCTGCGGGTGGAGAAACTCGAGCCCGTGGGCGCGGGCGCGCTGGAACTGGCGTATCGGCGGTTGTGCGAGGAGATCCGCGGGCTGGGGTGGTTTGAGGCGGCGCGGAAGCGGGCCCTGCCCGCGATGCCGCGGCGGATCGCGGTAGTGACCAGCCGGACGGGCGCGGCCCTTCAGGACGTGCTGGACACGCTCCGGCGGCGGGCCCCGTGGGTGGAGGTGGTGCTGATCGACACGCTGGTGCAGGGTGCGTCGGCGGCACCGAGCGTGGCGCGGGCGATCGACTGGGTGTCGGCGCACGCGGATGGGCTGGGGATCGACACGCTGATCGTGACGCGGGGCGGGGGCTCGATGGAGGATCTGTGGGCGTTCAACGAGAAGGCCGTGGCGCGGGCGATCGTGGAGTGCTCGATCCCCGTGGCGGCGGCGATCGGGCACGAGACGGACACGACAGTCGCCGAACTGGTGGCCGACGCGCGGTGCGCGACCCCGACGCAGGCGGCGATGCGGTGCACGCCGGACCGCGCGGCACTCGTCGAACAGGTGGAGGCGGCGCGCTCGCGGCTCCTGGGGGCCCTGCGCGGGCGGGCCGAGCACGCGAGGCGGGACGTCGTGTCGGCATCGCGGCACCTGGCGGGTGCAGCCAAGTCGCGGGCGCTGGGCGCGGGGCGACGGGTGGATCAAGCCGCGGCACGGCTCGAGCGGCATCGCCCCGCGGCGCTCTACGCGCGGCGCCGGGCGCGACTGGACGCGGCGGCACGGGCCCTCCCGCTCGCGCTGAGGGCGCGCCTTCGGGAGCATGATCCCGCGGTGCTGGCGGCACGCCTCGCGGGCGCGGCGGCGCTGCTGCTGGCCCGGCGGCGCGAGCGGTGCGAAAGCCTCGAACGCCAACTCGCCCTCGTGGGGCCCGAGAGCGTGCTCTCGCGGGGGTACTCCATCACGTTCGGCCCCGGAGGCACGCCCCTTCGCCGCGCGGGCGACGCCAAGCCCGGACAGACGCTCGCGACCAAACTCGCCGAGGGAACGATCCACTCGGTCGTAGCGGGGCTCGCCGACGCGGGCGTGCGCCACGGCAGGCGGCGCGCCCCAAAGAAGGACGACCCGGCGCAGGGCGGGCTCTTCGGCGATGCGCCGGCGACCCCGTGAAGCGGCGCACACACGCCCGCCGTAGGCTTGGGCGATGGCGATTCCCTTCGTCAAGATGCACGGCCTGGGCAACGACTACGTCTACCTCGACGCCGTCGCGTGCCCGGAACTGGACCGGCGTGAAGACCTGCCCGCGCTGGCCCGCGCCATCAGCGACCGGCACCGCGGCGTCGGGGCCGACGGGCTGATCTTGGTGGCGCTGCCGACCCCCGAGGGAGCCCAGCGCGGCGCCCACGCGCGCATGCGCATGTTCAACGCCGACGGGAGCGAGGCCGAGATGTGCGGCAACGGCGTGCGCTGCGTCGCGAAGTTCGCCCACGATCGGCTCGGCCTTCGCGAGCGCCCGCTGCGGGTTGAGACCGGCCGCGGCGTGCTCACCATCGGCTATCGCACGGAGCGCGTGCATGGGGCCGAGCGGCTCGTCGAGGCGACCGTAGACATGGGCGCGCCAGGGTTCGGGCTCGCCACGATCGACCGCGCCCATGCCCGAGTGATCAGCGAAGGCCCCGGCCCCGCGGAAATCGAGATCGACCTGCCCGACGCGCGTGCCCGCCGCTGGCGACTCGTGAGCATGGGCAACCCCCACGCCGTCGCGTTTCTCGATGAGCCGCCCGAGTCGCTCGCGGAACTGGCACGCCAGTGGGGCCCGCGCGTCGAACGCCACCCGGCCTTCCCGGCACGGACCAACGTGCACTTCGCTCGGATCGAGTCGCGCACGCACGCCATCATGCACACGTGGGAGCGGGGCACGGGCATCACGCAGGCCTGCGGCACCGGCGCGTGCGCGGTGGCGGTCGCCGGCGTCCACGCGGGCATGCTCGACGCTCAGGCCACCCTCACCCTCCCGGGCGGCGACCTGCGGATCGCTTACGAGCGGAGAGCAAGGGACGGCGGGGGCGCGGGACGAGTTCTCATGACCGGCCCCGCGGCGGACGTGTGCGAGGGCGTGTGGCCCGAGCCCGGGGACGGCGCAACCGTCGCGCCCATCTTCCGCGGGCCACAGCCCAGCATCACGACCGATCGGCTGGTGCTCCGCCCGATGCGGCTGGGCGACGCGCCCGCCATCGCCGCCCTCGCGGGCGATCGGCGAATCTACGAGTACACCCTGCTCATCCCCCACCCCTACCGCGAGGAGCATGCGACGGGGTGGATCGCGACCCACCGGCGCGGCTGGGAGGCGGGGCAGCACGCCCACTTCGCCATCACGCTCCGCCAGACGGGCGAGTTGGTCGGCGGGATCGGGCTGGTCGGGATCAGCGCGATCTACCGGCACGCGGAAGTAGGCTACTGGATCGGCGTGCCGCACTGGAGCCGCGGGTACGCGACCGAGGCCGCGGGGGCGGTCGTCGAGTTCGGCTTGGGCACCCTCGGCCTTCACCGCGTGTCGGCCTTCTACTTCCCGGGCAACGAGGCTTCGGGCCGGGTGCTGGAGAAGATCGGCATGCGGCGAGAGGGTGTCTGCCGGCAGGACCGGTTCAAGGACGGGAAGTCACGGGATTCGGTGCTCCTGGCCGCACTCGCGGGCGAGGCTGGGAATCGGCCCAGAATCTCCGTCGTGGCGGGTTCCGAAGGCCTGGCGTCTTGACCCGCCGACCTCCGCGGCGTTGAATACACATGGACGTTTCGACCGTCGCGTCGCGAGCCGTCAGCACCCCAACCAGCACCGTTCCCAGCGCTCCGGCAAACCCCGGGTCCGGGATCGAGCCGCGCCCGGGCGACCCCTTCGGGAAGATCGTCATGGACGGCATCACCTTCGATGACGTACTGCTGCTCCCGCGGTATAGCAACGTCATCCCCTCGGCTGCCGACACCACCACCCGGCTCACGCGCGGCATCACCCTCAACATCCCCCTGCTCTCCGCGCCCATGGACACGGTGACCGAGTCGGCCCTCGCCATCGCCCTGGCGCAGGAGGGCGGCCTGGGCATCATCCACCGCAACCTTTCCATCGAGGCCCAGGCCCGCGAGGTGAGCAAGGTCAAGCGCTCCGCCAACGGGGTGATCCTCGATCCTCTCACGCTCAGCCCCGCCGACACCGTGGGCCGGGCACGCCAACTGATGAGCCGGCACTCGGCCAGCGGCTTCCCCGTCACCGAGGGGGGCCTGGCCAAGGGCAAGGTGCTGGGCATCCTCACCCGGCGTGACCTGAAGTTTGTTGAGGACGAGACCACGCCCGTGGGCGAGGTGATGACCAGCGGAAACCTCATCACGGCCCCGCCGGGGACCACGCTCGACGAGGCCGCCCGGGTCCTGAACAAGAACAAGGTCGAAAAACTCCTGCTGGTGGACAAGGACTTCCGCCTGGCGGGCCTCATCACGATGCGGGACATCGACCGCCTGAGCCAGTTCCCGCGGGCGTGCGTGGACGCGCGGGGGCGGCTGCGCTGCGGGGCCGCCGTGGGCGTGGACCAGTACGAGCGCGTCGAGGCGGTCATCAAGGCCGACGTGGACGTGGTGATCGTCGACACCAGCCACGGGCACAGTGAGAACGTCCTCCGCACCGTGCGGGAGATCAAGAAGCGCTGGAACGTGGAGGTGATCGCGGGCAACATCGCCACGGCCGAGGGCGCGCGGGCGCTCATCGACGCCGGGGCAGACGCCGTCAAGGCCGGCATCGGCCCGGGCTCCATCTGCACCACCCGCATCGTCACCGGCGTGGGCGTCCCGCAACTCACCGCCATCATGAACGGCGTAAAGGGCGCCGAGGGCACGGGCGTCACCGTGATCGCCGACGGCGGGATCAAGCAGTCGGGCGACATCGCCAAGGCCATCGCCGCGGGCGCGGGGGCCGTGATGATGGGCTCGATGTTCGCCGGGCTCGATGAGTCCCCGGGCGAACTGGTCATCCGCCAGGGCCGTCGGTACAAGTCCTACCGCGGGATGGGCAGCGAGGGCGCGATGAACGCCGGCTCCGCCGACCGTTACGGGCAGAAGGGCCCCATGTCGGCCGGCGGCGGGCAGGGCGGGTCGAGCGGGTTGGGGAACGGCTCAGGGGGGGGGGGGGGGGGGGGCGGGGGGGGCGGGGGGGGCGACGCCGAGGCGAAGAAGATCAAGTTCGTCCCCGAGGGCGTCGAGGGCCTGGTCGCCTACCGCGGGACGCTCGCCGAGTTCGTCTACCAGATGGTGGGCGGCCTCCGCGCGTCCATGGGGTACTGCGGGTGCAACACCCTCCCGCTGCTGCAGCGCGATGCCCGGTTCTGCCGAATCTCGCCCGCCACGGTCGTCGAGAACCACCCGCACAACATCCGCATCACCAAGGAATCGCCCAACTATCTCAGCGAGGCGATGGGGGAGTGAGGCGCTTGTGTAATAAACCCACCATCGCCCCTTGACATAGGGGGGGAGGGGGGGGGCTAATTTGCAGTCATGCTGCCGCAGGCGCTGATCTCATGTATGGTGGCGGTCGCCGTGGCTTTGCCCACACAGGATCAGGAGGTTGTGACTTGGACGACGGGGCTTCTTGGCGCGCGACAACGGTTCGAACTCCCTGAACGACTGGATGTTCGCTGGAGAATGGAGCGAACCTTGGTGCCGGACCCCGCTGCACTCGCGGCAGTTCGGGAGCGTGTCAAGGACCGGCCCGAACACCCCGACCGACTTCGGCTGGAGTCCATCGAACGCCGGCGTGCTGGTCGGGAGTACTTCGATCGGCGGCTGTTGGTCGGGCCCGGCGGTGCCGCTCGTGTGTGCCGCAGCAACGGCACGGCGCCCGCGGAGTACTTCGACACCGTGCTCGATTCTGAGCGCTTGTGGAGCCTCTCCCCGCTGCAACTGACGCTGTCGAAGCCCGGTGGAGCGGGCTGGGAGAACGCCGCGGCGCTCGTGGCCGACCGCGCAGAGTTGCTCGTGCTGTTGACCGGCGGCCTGAGCGAACTGGGCAACCTTGACCTCACCCCCGATCAATCTGAGGTATCGGGCGATGCATGGAGAGTTCGGTGGCTGGCCGCAAGCCGCGGCGCAACCGCACAGGCGAAGGGTCGGTGGGGCAGGGACCCTTCCGCGCGGACGGTCGAGGAACTCAACGTCGAGATCGGCTCTGGGCCGGACGCCATCCGAGTGTCTTGGCGGTCGGAGGGGTGGTCCGTTCTTCCCTCGCTGGGACTGCCGGCTGCCGCGAGGGTGCATGAGGTCACCCGGCCCGGATGGGACGATCGCCTCTTCACCCTGACCAGCGCCGACCTGCTCGACATCACAACGGTGTCCGCCGCGCTCAAGCCACCTGCCATCGACGGTGCCGACCCCATCCGCGGCCCCGTGACGTTCACATCAGTGACCGACTCGACCGGCTCCGAGCCGATCTTCTCCACCCGCGATGCAGACGGGACCTTCCGGATCACGCCCAGATCGGCAACGCCCTCGGGTCAGCGAGAAGCCTCGCTTCGAACCTGGGGCTGGGTGCTTATGGCCATGTTCGCCGCAGCGTTCATTGTCCTGCGCGTTCGTCGTGCAGGCTCGCCCACACCCTGACGAAGAGGAGCAACACCATGCGCAGAACTGATCTCTGGCTGTCGGCTTCCATCGCAGTCGCGTTCGCGGGCGTTGGCCTTGCCTGCTTCAAAGACGCCTCGCCCAGGCCAAGTGCTGCGACTACGCAGTTGATCCGCCGGTGAGTAGGTCCTGCCAAGGCGGCACGCTCTGCTCTGATGCAAACAGGAGTACCGATCCCCTGGTCTATCAGGCAATCGACGCCCAGAATGAAGGGTACGTGGACAAGATCCCGGACCAGACATTCACCTGCGCTTACGACAGGTATCGGTCCAACGCCTTGGGGAACTGCATCTTCGACCAGCGGGTGGAGACCACGTGCAGGCAGACATTCGCCTCGGGCGACCCATGCCCTCGGAGCGGCGGGGGGTGGCAGTCCGAACTGACCCGTTCCCATGAGGCGGGTTTGGTGCCATGTCGTGCTGGTCGCTATACACCTGGTGTTCGTGGTGATCGGGTTGGCGTGCGCGGCGAAACTGCTCGACCTCCCGCGGTTCGAGGCCGCTCTCGATGCCTACGACCGGGTGCCTGAGGCCCTGCGCCAGGCCGCGCTGGTGACAGTCCCGATCGTTGAGGGCGCGCTGGCGATTCTGTGGTTCGCGCGCATCCGGACCCGGTTGATTGCCGGGGTTGCCGCGACCTTTCTCGTTGTGGTTTCGCTGGTGATCGCGTGGCAGTGGTGGCAGGGCGATGCGCCCCCGTGCGGCTGCTTCGGCCGCCTGGCCGCACACGCCGCCTGGATGGAGGACGCGGCATGGACACTCGGCCGAAACACCCTCATGGTTGTGGCCGCGCTCACGTACGCGGCGGGCAACACTCGCGCGACGGGCCAGGCTTTACGCTGATCGAGTCCCTCTTAGTGGTGCTCATGGTGGCCCTGCTCGCCGCACTGCTCGCACCGAGCCTTTCATCGGCACGCAAGTTGGGCCAGCGCGGCAAGACGATTGCTGCCCTCGGTCAGCACTCGCGAGTCCTCGCCGCCTACACGAACGATCACCGCGACGTCTACCCGTACGGCGTCAACCCGAAGGCGACCTACTCGGTGATGCGCTGCAGGAGCCTCGGAATCGCCGTTCCAATCCGCTACTTCCAGCACGACGCCACGTGGCACCTGCCGCTTGCGGACGGTTACTACGGGGGCACCCTGGCACCTTCGCTCTTCTCGTCCGTGGAGTCATCCGCCAGAGTTCTGTCTCTCCCCCATGCGACCTTTTCCGCGTTCTTTCTTCCCTGCACCTTTATCACACGCCCCGAGTTCTGGTCCCCCGAAACGCGCCTCGCCGGCCGAGAACAGTGGCAAGCCACCAGGACCGCTGACGTTCTGTTCCCCGCGAAGAAGTCACTCCTGCTAGAACACACGACCTGGGCCGTGGGCGTCGAGCTCGGCGTCGCCGATCCACCGTGCCCGGCCGCATGGGTCGATGGCTCCGCCTCGCTTGCACCAGCCGCCATCCGCCTGCCCCAGCACCCCACGGGCGATGGGCCTGACTTCGAGGCATATGGGCACGCCAACGCCTTGCCGCCGCTCATGCACGCGCGCGACGGCCTGCGCGGGCGAGACATCCAGTAGACGGCAGTTCACCCCCCCTACCTCTTCCTCTTCCCCGCCTCCGCGATCGCCTTCAGCACCGCCTCCACCTGCGCCTGCGTCCCGGGCTGCTGGAACCGGAACCGCAGCGGCTCACCCCTGCCACCGGGCGCGCCCACGCCTCCCGCGCTCGGGCCCAGCCCCGCGATGGCCGACTGGATCCATCCTTCCATCGTCGCCTCGAACACCGCGTCGTTCATCGGCCCGAACGCCGGCACCGCGCGCGGGGCCTCCCGGCTCGTCCGCAACGAATCCTGCCGCACGAGCCTGTCCATCTCCTCGATCGCGAGTTTGTCCACCGCCTCGATCACCCGACCCCACAGCACGGGCCCCAGCGTCGTCTTCAGCCCCTCGCGCGTCGGCAGCCACGCCGACTGGCGCTTGCGGTAGTCGCTCATCGCACGCTCGCGGCGCGAGCGAACGTCCATCTCCTTGCCGTAGACGATGAACACCATCGCCGCGGGGCCGAACGCCTTCTCCCCGGCCTTCTCGGCCAGTTGGTTGGTCCGGCTGATCTTCCCGCTCCGCACATCGTCGGCCAGTTCGTCGATCGCCGCCGCGAGCACCTTGAGCAGCGACCCGAGGATCGAGTACTCATGCCTCGTCTGCGGCAGAAACTGCGACACCCCCGGCAGGCTCAGCGGCAACTCGATCTGCCACTTGTTCTCGGCGTAGCGCATCGTCAGCCCTATCGGCGGCACCGGCTTGCCGTCCACCAGCACCGCGGCCTGCTCATCGTTGATGGGCACCGCCGACAGGCGGTCCGCGTTCGCGTCGATCCACCCGAATGGGTCGGCAAAGACGGTCATCGCGAAGTCTTCGAGCCCGCGCGGATCGGGCTGTTGCACGCCCCCTCCCCCCCGCCCGGCCCGTACGGCCCCCAAGGCCGCGCCGGGGCGTGATGCCATCGCCTGGATCGCCGCCGCGCTCCCGGTGCTCGTCGTTGCCTTCTTCAGGGCGTCGGCGCGGATGCGCTGGATGTCGTTGGGGAACCGCTTCGCGACGGCAAGGCCAAGATCCTGCAGGCTGCCCAGCAGGTCCCCGAAGCGGTTGAGCACGGCGCGCATCTCCGGCGCGGGCGCGTAGATCAGCGTGGCGACCTTCTCCGCCTCGCCGTTCTTGATCATCGTGATGGCGCTCTTGAGTACCTCTTCCGGCGAGGCCTGGGGATAGCCCCGGTCGCGCCGGACCGCCCACACCACGACCGCCACCAGGAACGCCACCGCCGCCACCGAGAGCATGATCCCCACGAACCCGGACCACGACCCCGACGCCGACCCAGCCGCTGGCCCGGGCGCAGCCGACCCGGGTCCGGGCAATCGCCGGGCCTCTCCGACGCCGATTTCCCGGCCCCTTCCTTGGTCAGAACCCCTCGTTGGCGTCATCGGCACCCTCATGTGTCGTGGTCGCGTGCTGTCTGGTATAGGTCGCTCAGAAGCGGGTGGCACCCACACAAATCGAGGCCGAAAGCCCGCGCGTGCGGGTCGAACCCCGCTCGGGCGAACGGCCAGCCAGCTCCGCAGCACCTGCCAGGCGTTTCCTACACTCTCGCCGTGACCGTCACCGTCAACGGCGAGCCCCGCGAACTGGCCCCCGGCGCCACCGTCTCCGCCCTGCTCGAAACCCTCGGGCTTGCCCGGGCCGCCTGTGCTGTCGAGGTCAACCGCGAACTCGTCCCCAAGAAGCAGCACCCGCTCCACGCGCTCGCTGATGGCGACCGTATCGAAGTCGTCAGCCTCGTCGGCGGCGGCTAGCCCCCTCTCCCCCCCCACCACCCCACCCCCACCCCCGCGACCCATGGCCCTCACCACACCCAGCACCGCCACCGAATCCAAGCCGCTAGCCCGGCCGGTCGATCGGCCACTGATCGTCGGCGGGCGGGCCATGACCAGCCGCCTGATCGTCGGGACGGGCAAGTATGCCTCGCACGACGTGATGCAGCGGGCCATCGCCGCCAGCGGGGCCGAGGTGGTCACCGTCGCGGTGCGGCGCGAGCGGCTCTACAACGCGCAGGGCCAGAGCCTGCTCGACGCGCTGGACCTCTCTCGCCTCACGATCCTGCCCAACACGGCGGGGTGCTTCAGCGCCGAGGATGCCGTGCGCGTTGCCCGCCTGGGGCGCGACCTGCTGGAGCAACTGGGCAACCAGGGCGCGGGATGGGTGAAACTCGAAGTGCTGGGCGACAAAAAGACCCTCCTGCCTGATCCCGTGGGCACGCTGGAGGCGACGCGCACGCTCGTCGCCGACGGGTTCAAGGTGCTCGCCTACTGCAGCGACGACCCGATCGCCGCCCTGCGCATCAAAGAAGCGGGCGCGTCGAGCGTCATGCCCGCCGGCTCGCCCATCGGCTCGGGCCAGGGCGTGCTCAACCGCAACAACATCCTGCTCTGCCTGGAACTGCTCAAGGGCGGCGACCCGGCCTACCCCGTCATCGTGGACGCCGGAGTCGGCAGCGCCTCGGACGTGTCGGTCGCGATGGAACTCGGCGCCGACGGCGTGCTCCTGAACACCGCCATCGCCCACGCGGACGATCCCGTGCTCATGGCCGAGGCCATGCGGCACGCGACGCTCGCCGGGCGCGCGTCGTACCTCGCCGGACGCATCCCGCGGAAACTCTACGCGACCGCCAGTTCGCCCTGGGAGGGCGTGGTGTCCTACATCCCGGGCGAGTGAACCGCGGCCCGACGCCCGGGCACTCGGCATGGCGCCAGGTCGTTCGATATCATCCGGCTCGATGCCGCGTGGACCTGGCCTCAGCACGTTCGCCCAAACGCCGCGCCCGCAGCGTGCCCGCGTCGTCACGGCGCTCATCCTCGGGCTTGTGGGGGTGGCTCTGACCACCGGCTGCGCCAAGACGCCCGACCTCGGGCTGGGCGGGCCCGAGCCCTACATCGCCTCGTACCGCGCCGGCGAGTACGACCGCGCGTACACCCAGGCCGCCGCCAAGGCCGAGAGCGAATCGCCCCCCGTCAAGGACCGGGCCGCGCTGATCGCCGGGCTTTCCGCGTACGCCCAGCGTCGGCCCGAGCAGGCCGAGCAGTGGCTCAACCCGCTCACGATCCACGCCGACCCGGAGATCGCCGGGCGGGCCAACTGGGCCCTGGGCATGATCGCCTACGACCGTGGGAACTTCGTCAGGGCTCAGACGCAGGCGGCATCCGCCGCTTCGCTGCTCAAGGGCGACGATGCCGCGCGGGCCCGACTCCTCGCGGGCGATGCCTGCTCCCGGCTCGGACGCCGGGATGACGCGATCCAGCACTGGCAGGTGGGCAAGGCGGCGACGCAGGACGGCGCGCTCCGCGCCACGCTCGAGTCCCGCCTCGTGCTGGCGCGCGGGGACACGCCGGGCGGTCCGCCCGGCACGCCCTCGCCCCAACCTCCCACGCCCGCTCCGGGTGGTCCCTTCGTCGTGCAACTCGGCGCGTTCTCCACGCGCTCCGCAGCGGACCAGAAGGCCGCCGAGGCCGCAGCCGTCGCCGCACGCGTCGGCCTGCCCGCGCCCCGCATCGTCGCGACGACCGACAAGACCGGCCGACCGCTCTCGGCCGTTCGCCTCGGCGGGTTCCCCGACCGGACCACCGCCGAGGCCGCCCTTCGACGCCTCGGGCTCCAGGGCTCGGTGATGCGGGCCGGCATGTAACCTGCGGAGTCCCCATGCACGCCGCGCGGGCCCCCGCGGCGCCCCTTCGGCTATCCTCCGCCCATGCTCTGGCTTCGACCAGCCCGGATCGCGCTCGCCGCCGCCATCGCGCTGTTGGCCGCCACGCTCCCCGCGTGCTCGATCATCGCGCCCAAGACCAACCTCGCCCTCACCGCCGCCGACGCGCCGGCCACGCTCACCGCGGGCTTCACCACCGCCGTCTTTGCGTCCTCCGACCCCAACGAGGCCAACCTCTACCTCACCGACCTGCCCCTCTCCCGCCTGGCCGACCCGGGCGACTCCCTCGCCGACGCCGGCGGGAGCCTCCTGCACATCCACGTCTTCGTCGTTCCCCGCGCCGGCAGCACCCCCGTTGACGCCACCGCCTGCAACGCCGCGCTCCGGTACGCCGTCCTCGCTCAAGGCGCCATCGGGGTCTACGGCGGGGGCGGCTTCCTCTTCCCGGCCGGAAAGACCGACGCCGCCTCCTTCGGCGGCTCCCTCGCCGGCGGCTCGCTCCGCCTCATCCGCGCGACCCCCGACTTCAAGGACCTCCTCGGCCCCGCCCTCCTCGAAGGCCCCGTCACCACCATTCGCGACGCCAAGACCGCCGACCTCCTCCGCGCCCGCCTCGACGCCCTCTGCCGACAGGCCAAGCCCGCGTCGGGCGGCCGCTAGCGCAGGCGCCGCACTGCGCCGCTCGCCTCCCCACCCTCCAACCCGCAAGTGCCGCCCGCCATCACCCGATAGCCCATCCGTCGCCCCCCGCCCTCCCGGCTTCCCCCCCCACCGCATGGCCGCCCAACCATCCGCAACGGCTCCCCACGCACCACCGCGCCCGACGGGCCGACGCCGGAAGCCCTCGTGGCGGGCCAAACTCCTCCTCGTCGCCTTCGCCTGCGGGCTGTGCCTGCTCACGCTCGAGGTCATCCTCCGCGCCACCTGGTCGGGCCAGTGGACGCTCCCCAAGGAGTTCATGCTCCCCGAGTCCGTCTTCACCTACCAGTTCAAGCCCAACATCGACCTCACCATCCCCATCGCCGACAGCGGCACCTTCCCCGTCCGCACCAACGCCCGCGGCTTCCGCGGGCCCACCGTCGCCGACCTCGCCTCCAAGGACCTCCGCATCGTCGCCATCGGCGACTCCTTCGCCTTCGGGTGGGGCATCCGCCAGGAGGACCTGGGCCTCGTCCGCGCCGTGGACGCCTTCGCCAACGCCCACCCCGACCGCTCCGTCGGGCTGGCCCACGTCGCCATGGGCGGCTGGGGCCCCGACGACTACCTCTACGCCTACATGACCGAGGTGCTCCCCGCCGACATCGACGTCCTCGTCCTGGGCGTCTTCCCGGGCAACGACATCCTCCCGCTCAACCACTCGCGGTCCACCACGCCCACGCCGCACCCCCCAGCCAACTCCGCCCCCTCACTCCTCACCCGCCTCCGCCCGAAGGTCTACGACTTCGCCAAGTCGCAGATCTCCGGGAGCATGCTCTTCAACCGGCTCGCCATTCGCATGGGCACCGTGCCCGACTCCTTCAAGCGCTTCGCCACGGACATCGACGCCCAGAACGCCGAGTGGGCCACCACCTTCTTCTACCTCGATCAACTCTTCAGCCGCGCCAAGGGTCGGGGGGTCGAGGTTGTCGTGCTCTGCTACCCCTCGAGCATCCAGATCAGCGCCGCCGCCACCATCGACGCCGCGGGGCTCGACCACACCATGCCCGAGCGTGTGCTGAACGCGTTCTGCGCCTCCCGGCAGGTCAGGTTCATCGAGATGGCCCGGGATCTCACCGCCGCCAGTGCCGCAGGCGGCTCGGCCTCCGAACTCTACTTCAAGATCGACCGCCACCTCACTGCCAAGGGCCACGAGGTCGTCACCAAGGTGCTCGAGCGCGAACTGAACCCCATCCTCGACGACGTGCTCAAGCGCAAGGCCGCCAAGTAGGCCACCCGCGCCTCAAGGTCTCGGGTGGAACCGCTTGCTCACGTCCCGCAGGCGGCTCCGATCCACGTGCGTGTAGATCTGCGTCGTCGCGATGTCCGCGTGCCCCAGCAGTTCCTGCACCACGCGCAGGTCCGCGCCGCCCGCCAGCAGATGCGTCGCGAACGAGTGCCGCAGCACGTGCGGGTGCACCTTCTCCAGCCCCGCCGCGCCCGCGTGTCGCTTCACGAGTTGCCAGATCGCCACCCGCTCCAGCGGCCGCCCGGAGCGCGACAGCAGCAACCGCCCCCGATGCCGACCGCTCATCGCCAGCGCCGGCCGCGCGGCCCGCACGTACTCCTCCACCGCCGCCAGCGCCGGCCGCCCGACCGGCACAAGCCGCTGCCGCCGCCCCTTCCCCGTCACCAGCACGACGCCCGAAACCGGCTTCACGTCGTCGGCCATCAGACCCGCCGCCTCGCTGGCCCGCAGCCCGCACCCATACAGCAACTCCAGCAGGGCCCGGTCGCGAAGTTCCAGCGCCCGCGCCAGCGCCTCGTGGCCCACCCCGGTCCGCCCCCCGCGACTCTCGGCCCCCTCGCCTCGCCCCGCCCCAGCGGGTCGGGCGCGCTGCCGCATGGATTCCACCAGGGCTTTGGCGCTCCGAGGTGACAGCACCGTCGGCAGCCGCTTCCACTGCGTCGGGCGGTCCAGGTGCGCCGCCGGGCTCTTCTCCGCCCGCTCGCTGATGACGAGGAACTTCGCAAACACCCGCAGGGTCGCCAGGTGCCGCACCGCAGACGACGCCGACATCCCCCGCTTGGCTCGCAAGGACGCCAAGTGCTCCGTCAGGTCCCGCGGGGTGATGTCCGCCGGCCCCTGCCGACCCTTCGCAGCGAGATCCACCAGCAGGTCCTCGAGGTCGCGCCAGTACGCCGCCACCGTGTTGGGCGACAGCCCGCACTCCACCCGTAGATACCCCATGAAGGCGTCCCGCGCCTCCACCAGCCCCGCGGCAAGCCCCTCGGGCACCGGACGCACCCGCCGCCGACCACGCCGGCCACCCACGCCACGCCCCCCCCCACCCGCCCCCGCGCCTCCAATCCCGCGTACTCGCCGCGCCTCCAACTGCTTCGCTCTCAACCCCTTCGCTGCCATACATCCCGCCTCATCGACCCGATCCCGCGCGCCCCGTGAATGCCCGCCCCACCCCACTCCCCTTCGGCCCCCCTCGGCCCCCCTCTCGGCTCCCCCTCGGCTCCCCTCGCATCACCCCTCTCACCCCAACGCCCCCCGGCAGCGTCTAGTCCACGATACCATGCACCGCCCCTCCCCTCCGGGGTTCCCCGCGAACCTCGGTCCTCCGCGTTGCCAAGGACCATCCATGCCATATCTGCTGCTCACCCGTGCCCGCCCCTCCGCCGCACTTCGAGTCCGCCGCGGCGGCGTGCTCAAGGGCTGCCTCATCTCTCTGGCCATCCTACTCGTCCTGGCCATCGCGGCGGGCGTCTACGTGTACCTCAACTGGAAGTCCTGGGCCGCCGCGGGCATGAAGATGGGCGCCGAAGCCGCCATCACCGACACCTCCCTCCCGCAGGATCAGAAGACCCGCATGATCACCCGCATCGGCAGCGTCGCCGACGACTGGCAGAACGGGAAGGTCACCAACGAGCAGTTCGGCAAGGCCATCGAGGCCGTCATGGAGGGCCCGATCCTGCCCCTGGCGATCGTTGCAGGCGTCGAACGGCAGCACATCAACCCCTCCGGCCTGTCCAACGAAGAGAAGGCCGACGCCAGCCGCGCCCTCCAGCGCGTCGCCCGCGGGGTCATCGAGAAGTCCATTAGCCGCGATGCCGTGCAGTCGCTCAGCGACATGATCTCCGACCGGGGCCCGGGCAACAGCCGACGGGCGCGCCAGAACCTCAACATCGAGGAACTCAAGAAGTTCATCGCCGCCGCCAAGGCCAAGGCCGACGAGGCCAAGGTCCCCGACGAGCCCTTCACCATCAACTACGCCGACGAACTCGACAAGGCCATCGACACCGCCCTGGGCAAGCCGTAAGACCCCGCACGCGCCCTGCGGCGCCGACCTTCAGCCAGTGAAAAACCCCCGGAGAGTTCTCGCTCGCCGGGGGCTGATAGGTCCTGCGGAGTTTCCGCCGGGCCCGCGATGACGCCCCGGGCCCTCCGCGGCACTCGTCCCCACATCCGTGCGGGAAACGCGCCTCGGGCCGAGAGCACCCATCCGGCCCGGCGGGAGCGCGCCCGTCGGCACGCCCCTCGCGCGGGTGCTGTCGAGCCGTGTCCGTCCAGGCCGGGTCCGTCCCTCGGGCCGCCGATCCGTGGCCGCCCGCTCGAGCGTCCGTGCTCGGCCCGCGACATCCCTGCCGCGAGCATCGTCCGGCGCCCGGCCTGTCCATCCACCGCTCTCAATCCCGGCTCGGGCTGTCTCCAGCCCGCGCGGGTCCCTCTCTACTGGTCCGTCCCTCCGCCGCCGCTCTGGGCGTCAACACCCGCCGGCCGCGCCGCGGGCATCTCGCCCAACTTGATCATGTTCTCCACCAGGCCCCCCAGCCCCGCGAACTTCCCCGCCGCGAACATCCCCCAGTCCCGCTGGTCGTGCACCTCAAGCCGATCCCGGCACCCCACCATCACCACGTCGCTCCCGAGGCGGGTGTATTCCAGATGCCGCTTGGGAAGCGTGAGCCGACCGGCCGTGTCCAACTCCAGCCGCTCCGCGTTCCCGAAAAAGTGCCGCTCGAACTCGAGCATGTTCCCGCCCGGCGCGAGCGTTGACCCGAACTGATCCGCGAGTTTGTTAAAGAGATTTTCGGTATAGAGCCGAAGACTGCGGTCCCATGGCACGCACACCCACGCCGCCCCGTCCCGGGCGGGATCCCACTGGTTCCGATACTTGGCCGGGATCGCCAGCCGCTGCTTCGGATCAATGGAGAGTTCGGATTGACCGGTGAAGATCACGAATGGGATTCCAATGCACTTGCGCGGGAATCCTATACATTTTCACCCCACTCGCAAGATTCCACGCCCCACTTTGCGCGATTGTGGACATCTTTGCGCGCCCCCGCCTGCGAGGCTCATCGCGCACGTTGATTGCCTGTGAACAACTTGTCGGTCGCCTCGCGGCCGCACTTCCATAGCCCCTCCGCCACCCCGCGCCCGCGCTCTACCCTCCCGCATGACCGCGCCGGCCCGACCCCCCAACCCCCCGCTCCCCCCACCAGCCGTCTCCACGCACAACACGCTGGGGCTGGACTACGCCCGCGAGGCCGACCGGCTCGGGCCCCCCGTCGTCCCCATCATCGATTGCCACACGCACATTCACGGCTCCAACGCCGCCCGTCTCTACGACCGCGCCCGCCGCCTCTTCGGCGTGACCCGCACCTACTCCATGAGCCAACTCCCGATGGCCGATGCCGTCCGCGACGCCCTGGGCGACTCCGTCCGTTTCATCGCCATGCCCGTCTGGAGCGACCCCGACAAGGAGTCCACCCACCGCGCGGGCTACCTCCGCACCATCGAGCGCTTCCACCGCGACTTCGGCAGCCGCATGATGAAACTGTGGGCCTCCCCGCGCCTGCGCGACGTCGTCCCCTCACTCAAGGGCCGGCCCTTCGGCGCCACAGACCTCGCCGAGATCGACGCCCCGGCCCGCGTCGCTCACTGCGAACTCGCGCAGTCCCTGGGCATGATGTTCATGGTCCACGTCGCCGACCCCGACACCTGGTTCGCCACCAAGTACACCCACGCCCCCACGTACGGGACCAAGCGCCAGCAGTACGAAGGCCTCGAGCGCATGCTCGACCGCTTCAGCGCCCCGTGGATCGCCGCCCACATGGGCGGATGGCCAGAGGACCTCGCCTTCCTCGACGGCCTGCTCACCCGCCACCCCAACCTGCACCTCGACACCTCCGCCACCAAGTGGGTCGTGCGGGAACTCTCACGCCATGAGCCCTCGCGCACCCGCGCGTTCTTCACCAAGTGGTCCGGGCGCATCCTCTTCGGCACCGACCTGGTGGTGATGGAAGACCAACTCTCCCCCAGCAAGCAGACGGGCAGCCCCATGGGCGACCTGGCCAGCAGCCCCGAGCAGGCCCTCGAACTCTACTGCTCGCGCCACTGGGCCCTGCGCACCATGTTCGAGACGGCCTACGACGGCCCCTCCCCCATCGCCGACCCGGACCTCGCGATGGTGGATCCCGCGCGGTTCACGCCCATGTCCACGCCCCGCCTCCGCGGCATCGCCCTGCCCGCCACCGAGTTGCGCGTGCTCTACCACGACGCCGCAGCGAACCTCATCGAGCGCTGGTGGGCCGAGCATCCCTAGCAGATCGTGGCCACACGCTCCCGACCGACGCGCGTCCAGGACCCGCAGGAAGTCCTCGCGACACAACGCTTGCATTATGCAAGCAATCAGCCTAGCATCGTGCATGAGCACCGCACCCCACGCCGCGCCCGTGCCCCTCGCGCCCCCCGGCGCGGGCATCCCCGCCATCGAACGCCTGGTCGGCGGGACCCTCTTCGCCCTCCGCCGCCGCCTCGGCACACGCGACCAGTTCGCCGCCCAGTTCGCGGCCCAGCGCCACGCCATCGGCGCCCTCTACCACGCCCGGCCCGCCGCGACGCTGGGCCGGCGCACCCTCATCCCGCGCCTGCGCGGGCTCGAAGATAGCAGCCGCTTCTGGTCCGTCTGGATGACCCTCGACCATCTCCGCATCGTCAACGAGCAGATCGCCGGCGTGATCGACGCGCTGGTGCAGGGCCGCACGCCACCGGGCGTCGCGAGCACCGCCGCCGTCAAGCCCAGCCCGGACGTGGGCCCCGACGCCGCCAGGGCCCACGAGGCCGCCTGCGACCGGTTCGCCTCACTCCTGGCGAGCACGCCCGCACCCGCGCTCCGCACCGCGGGGCGATACGCTCATCCATGGTTCGGCCCCCTCGACGCCCACGGCTGGCACGCGATGGCCGCGATGCACATGGGGATCCACCGCGCCCAGATCGCGCGAATCCTCGGGACGCTCGATCGGCTCGCGCCGTGAAGAAGGCCGCGCGACCTCGGCCCGCCGCGCGGGGCCTGCGCTCTCCCTGCCCCGTCGCCGCCACGCTCGACCTCATCGGCGACCGCTGGACCCTCCTGATCATCCGCGACCTCTTCGCGGGCAAGTCGCGCTACCGCGATCTGGCGGGCTCCCCGGAAAGGATCGCCACCAACATCCTCGCGGCGCGCCTCGAATCCCTCCAGTCAGCGGGGCTCGTCCAGGCTCGCCCATCGCCCGACCGCGCGGGCAGTTGGGACTACGCCCTCACCCCGCGCGGGCGCTCGCTCCTTCCCGTACTCCAAGCCCTGCGCGACTGGGGCCTGAGCCACGTCCCCGGCACCGAGGCACGCGTCCGCGTCCAGACCGGCCCGCGCCCCTGAGCCACGCCGCAACGCGCCACGCCAGCCCCGGATGAACGAAGGGGAAGGCCCTTCAGCCTTCCCCTTCGGAATCTTGAGGTGTGCTGTCCGGGCCGGCCGCCCGGCCTGAGGTTCTGGGTCAATCCCCGGCGTGCTCAGCACCCGCCGAAGTACACCGCGATGTAGTCCGACAGGTCGTCGGGATCCACGTTCCCGTCGGCGTTCCAGTCCGTCCCGGCGCCCGGGGGCGTGCTGAAGTACGCCGCGATGTAGTCCGAAAGGTCGTCGGGATCGACGTTCCCGTCGTGGTTGAAGTCCGCGGCACAGGAGGCCTGGCACGAACCGACGTTCAGCAGATACCGCCCCGCGGAGATCCCGAAGCCCGCGACCCGGATCCGGTACGCCTGGCCCTGCTGCACCGTGATCGTGACGCTCGACTGGAAGATGCCTTGCTGCACGTTGATGTCATCGTGGCAGGCGATCGCCGAGTCGTTGCACGAGTCCGGGAACACCGCCAGAACCGTGTCGAACGACGAGCCGATGGTGTCGATGGTCAACTGTCCGGTGCACGGCGCCACGAGCCGGAACCACGCCGAGTTGCCCCGGTTCGCGTCGCAGATGCCCACGCTCGGGGTCAGCGAACTGACGCCCTGGCCCGGACCGGCGTAGGTGTCGCCCGCGTACGTCTGCCCCGTGGAAGCCGGCAGCGCCGCGGCGCACGTCGCGTTGCCCAGGGGCAGCAGCGCCCGCACGAGGGTTTGCTCGAAGTCGAACACGCCCGCGGCGGTGAAGGCCACGAAACGCCCGTTCGACGAGATCGCCGGCAGCCGGCTGTTGCCCGAGATCTGCCCGCCCTCGGCCAGCACGCTGGCCCGGGTGATCCGCTGGGCCGTGCGGTCGAACACGAACACGTCGGTCGCGTCGTTGGTGTCATCGCACCCGTTGAAGAGCGAGCAGGCGTGGTTGGTCGAGGCGCTGGAGAAGGCCACGTACCGCCCGTCATCGGAGATCGACGGGCTGGTGGAACTCTGGTTGAGCATCACGATCCCGTCGGGCAGGACGAAGGCGTTGTACGTCCGGGAGGCGTTGTCGAAGACGACCGCGCCGGACTCGTCGAGGACCCCGTCGGTGTCGGTATCCCGATCCTTCACGATGATGTTCGCGACCGCCGAGTTCACGGGCGAGGCGAGGTTGTCCGCCGCCGACACGAACGCCACGAACCGGCCGTTGCCCGAGATAAAGGGGAGCGAGCAGTTTCCGTCGGGCTGCCCGCCGGCGAGGGGCTCGGAGATGCGGATGTTCTGCGAGTCGGTCAGCATGTCCCGCGCGAAGACCTCCTGGTTGGCCACCGAGTCGCTGAAGACCATGAACCGGGAGACGCTGTCGAACGCCACCCACCGCCCGTCGCCGGAGATGGAGGGGTTGGCGCTGAACCCGTCGCCGGACTGCCCGACGAACTGGCTCCCGATGCGCTTGCTCACCAGCCGCGTGACGGCCGCGTCGGGCGCCCCGCCCGCTTCGTCGTAGATCCCGTCGTTGTCCGCGTCGCGGTCCCGCCAGTAGACGTTCTGGAACGCCGTCGTGTCGCTCGTGAAGCCGTAGGACGACTGCCACGCCACGTAGCGCCCGCTGGCGGAGATCACCCCGCGCTCGCTGTAGTGGTCGCAGATGTCGTTGGGGCACGGGCCGACCCCCTGACCCTCGTTGCTCGACAGGCTCACGCGGGCCGTCCGCGTCTTGCCCACGCCCGCCTCGTCCATGATCCCGTTCCCGTCCAGGTCGCGGTCCCGCACGAACACGTCCTGCACGTTGTTGGTGTCGCCGGCCACGAGGTTGTTGGCGTGCGAGGTGAAGATCACGAACCGCCCGCTGTCGGAGATGATCCGCTGCCCGCCGAGCGTCACCTCGCTGGCGTCGTTGGCCTCAAGGTTCCCCGTGCTCGGGTCCGGCACGTTCACCCGCGCCACCGTGTTGGTCCACGTATCCCGCACGAACACGTCCACGCGGTTGTTCAGGTCCCCGCTCACAAGGTTGTTGGCCTGGCTCGTGAAGACCACCCACCGCCCGCTGGGCGTCACGTACCCGCCCCGCGCGTGCTGGTTCGCCGTGGCGGTGTTCCGCGACGCCACGATCGTGTTGTTCTGACCCCACGCGGCCCCCGCCAGGCAGCCCAGCGCCAGCGCGGACATACAGACAGCCTTCCGAGTTCGACGGCTCATGACTTCTTCCTTTGTGCGTTCGGTGTGAGTGTGTGAGTGCTCGGCCCGGCCGCGGCTTCCGCCGCACCAGGCTCCCTCCCATGCGTCGCCCCCGCCCCCTCGGGCTAATGACCCAGCGAGATTTTCGGACCCCTCCCCCCCCCCCCCTTGGCCGCCCGTTTTACGCCCCCCTCCACCGCAATCCGCTCAAACACCAACCCGCCCCCCCCAACTCACGCGCGATCCCACGCCTAGGCTCACGCCATGACCGGCCCCCGCGCCGCCGCCGCAGCTCAGGCCCCCCATCCGCCCGCCGCGACCTTTGACGACCCGGGGTTCCTTCAGTCCCTCCGCGCGGGAGACGCCGCGGCGTTCGAGCGCTTCGTCCGCGACCTGACGCCCCGCCTGCTCCCTGTCGCCCGCCGAATGATGCCCTCTGAAGCCGACGCGGAAGACGCCCTTCAGGACGCGTTCCTCTCGGGCTACAAGAACCTGGGCAAGTTCGATGGGCAATCGAAACTCTCGACCTGGATGCACCGCATCACTGTCAACGCCTGCCTGATGCGCCTCCGCACCCGCGCCCGCCGGCCCGAGCGCGCGATCGAAGACCTCCTCCCCACGTTCGACCAAACCGGGCACCAGACCCGCCCTGCCGGCGCTTGGAACCCGGGTGGGGGGGCGGGCATCCAATCGGCGGAACTCGCTGCGCTGCTGCGCGAGAAGGTGGCCGAACTCCCGGAGCCGTACCGCGTGGTGATTCTCCTCCGCGATATTGAGGGCCTGTCTACCGACGAGGCCGCTGCCGCGCTGGATGTGACCCCGAACACCGTGAAGATCCGCCTCCACCGGGCCCGCATGGCGCTCAAATCTCTGCTCGACCCATTCTTCACTCCTGGTGAAAACCGGCAGGACCATCGGCCATGATCACCTGCGAGCAACTGATCAACGACTTTCTGATGGACTACGCCGAAGGGGCGTCACCGCAGGACGCCCGGCGGCTCCTCGACGAGCACCTCGCGGTCTGCCCGCCGTGCCAGGCGTACGTCGACGCGTACCTCAGAACGATCAAAGCAGCCCGGCAGGCTGGAACCGAGCCAGCGCCGGGCCAGCCGGCCTCCGATCGCCTGATCGAGACGCTGCTGCGACTCCGAGACGGCGGATCAAATAAGCAATAACCCTCAGAACTCCCAATCTTTGTTCTTTCCGTGCATTTGTTTGCGAAAACACTTGCATGGGAATAATGGGGGGTTACTCTCCATGCCGACGGAGGCATTTTCTGCCTCCCCGCATCAGGAACACCCTCGGAGTCCTCCCCATGTTTACGCGATCTTGCCTGCTCGCCATGGTCGGCGCCTGCGGCCTCGCCGCCGCCGCTCTAGCCCAGCCCCAGTTCGTCAACCTTCCCGCGCCCGCTGACATCAGCGACGACGGCTCCGTCGTCGTGGGCACGGCCAGCGGCGGCACCTACCGCTGGGTCCGCGGGCCGGGCGGCGCGACCTCCCTCACCGTTCTGCCCCTGAGCCTCGGCGGGACCGTTCGCTGCTCCACCGACGGCTCGGTCGTCTTCAGCCAGATGCCCAACAACAACATCGACATGGGCGTCGAGAACGCCTCGGTCACGGGGCGCTGGACCTCCGCCACCGGCTTCGTGCCATTCAACGACTACACCACGTTCTTCGGCCTCGGCACCCCCATCCCCCCGGGCACCATCAACACCTTCCGCAACACTTCCCGCGATGGCCGCTTCGCCGTCGGCTTCGGGTACATCAACTCCGGCATCGGCGGCTACCGCCCGATGATCATCGACACCCTCACCGGCACGGTCACCCGCATCCCGGGCATCAACAACCCCGCCGGCCGCATCCTCTGCACCTCCGACGACGGCACCGTCGTCGCCGGTGACGACGACGTTACCGGCTCGGCCCAGCGGCCCGCCATCTGGCGCCTCGACACCGAGACCAACACCTATGTCGGGCAGATCGTCGATCCCGGCGCCGGCGGCGCCTCCAGCGGCACCGTGACCTGCATCTCCGCCGACGGCTCCAAGGCCTCGGGCCAGGCCACGTTCGACAACAACCGCCTCTTCCGCTATGAGTACAACGCCGAGACGGGCCAGTACACCAAGGTCCTCCTGGCCACCGAACTCACGCCCCCGGGCGCCGCGCTCACCCGCGTCAACGCCCTCGCCATGTCCCCGGACGGCAACACCATCTACGGGCAATACAACCAGTCCCGCGCCTTCATCTGGACCGCCGAGACCGGCATGCGCGACCTCACCGACATCCTCGTCGCCGAGGGGCTCACCGGCCTGCCCACCCCCACCACCGTGCTCGCCAGCGTGCAAGAAGTCTCAAGCGACGGGCGCACCCTCGTGATCATCGGCGGCATCGGTGGGGCCTCGGGCATCGTCTACCGCGACCCCGTCGGCTGCATCCAGCCCGCCGAGACCCCCACCACCAGCACCACCACCGTCTCCAAGTGCACCACCACCGCCATCTTCAACGCCGGCGCGAACGGCACCGGGCCGTTCACCTATCAGTGGCGGCGCGCCGGGGGCGCCAACCTCGCCGACGGGCCCTCGGGCATCGGCGCTTCCACCTACACCGGCACCTCCACCAATCAGATGCGCATCAACAGCGCCACGCCCCTCGACGCGGGCACCTATGAGTGCGTCGTCTCAAACGACTGCGGCTCCTTCGTCGTCTCCCGCACTCTCGGCGCACAAGCACCCGATCCCTACGACACCTGCGCCGAGGCCTTGGAAGTCTCCGGCACCGGGCAGGTCAGCATGAACATGTGCGGCGCCTACATCGACGAGTCCCCCGCCACCTGCGCCGGCACCCAGCGCGCCGACGTCTGGATCCGCTACACCGCCTCCTCCGCCGGCGACTACCGCATCACCGGCTGCGGCGGCTCCAACTTCGACACCATCCTCTCCCTCTACGACACCTGCGGGGGCCCCCAGATCGCCTGCAACGACAACTTCTGCTCCAGCGTCGCCAGCATCGAGCGCATCACCCTCGCTGAGAACCAGGTCGTCTATGTCCGCCTTGGCGCCGGAGCGGCCGTCCCGGGCGCGGCCGTCTCTCTCACCTTCGAACTCCTCCCACCGCTCCCCGCCAACGACACCTGCCCCAACGCCACCATCATCACCGACAGCGGCAACTTCGCCTGGGACAACACCTACGCCCTCCTCGATGGCTCGGCCTCCTGCCAGGTCAACTCCGGCCGTGACGTCTGGTTCCAGTTCTGGCCCTCCCGACCGGGCACCGTCACCGCGGACACCTGCGGCACCACCCTCAACACCGTCCTCTCCGCCTACGCCTCCTGCGGCGGGACCCAACTCGCCTGCAACGACAACGCCAACGTCACCGGCTGCACCTTCCAGAGCCGCGTCTCCGACGTCCCCGTCTCCCCGGGCCGACCCGTGCTCCTCCGCATCGCCGCCAACACCCTCTCGGGTGCCGGCGGGGGCAACCTCAACGTGACCTTTACCCCCGCGGGATGTGCCGCCGACTTCAACGGCGACGGCACCCTCGACCCCGACGACCTCTCCGACGCCATCGCCTGCTACTTCACCTCTCCCCCCTGCCCGGGCATGAACTTCGACGGCGCGGGCGAGATCGACCCCGACGACCTCTCCGACTACATCGCCGCCTACTTCGGCGGGTGCTGAGCCCCAGACTCGGCCTCCGACTCGGAGCCTCGCGGAGTTCCTGATGTGAGGGCGGTGCGGCCTTGTGCTGCACCGCCCTTTCTCATGCGCCCCCCCAGCCCCACGCTGGTGCTCCGCCGACCCGCGTCGTCACGGTTATGCTCTGGCCTCGATGAGCCCAGCACCCACGCCCAACCTCACGCCGCCCCGCGCGCCGATCGACTGGCGAGCCCTCCGCCTGTGGCAGATCCAGCCGCTCCGCGATGCCGCGGTGATCCTCGCCGTCGTCGGCGTGCTCTACGTGGGCAAGATCCTCAGCCTGGTCACCGTGCCGCTGCTGCTGGCGCTGCTGCTGGCGTACCTGGTCGAACCGGTGGTGCAGGCCGTCACGGCCCGGCGCTGGATGAGCCGCCAGGGCGCGGCCCTCGGGCTCATCCTGGCCTTCACCCTCGTGGTCATCACCCCGGCGATCATCGGTGCCGTCGTCGGCACCATTCAGGGCGCGACGTTCCTCCACCGCTTCGGCAACAACGTCACAATCCTCGCCGACGCGGTCGCACACCCCGAGAAACCCGAGGCCCGCCGACTCCTGCCCAACGAAGGCTGGCGGCACCTCGCCGACAGCCTGGTCGAACTCCGCCTGGAGGCCGAGCGGGCGCGCGCCCAGGAACGCCAACCCCCGGAGTCGGACGAAGCCCCCGCGCCAGCGGTGCCCCCCGCTGCCGTTCAACCACCCCTCAACCCCGACGCGCCGCCGGTGGACGATCCTCACGAGCCTTTGACCGCGCCTCCGTCTCGGGCCAACCCCGCCGCGGTGCAACTCTACCGGGGCGTCGAGTACGCCATCGCCTGGGTGAAGGCGAACGCCAACGCCATCGGGAAGACGGCTATCTCCACGGGATTCACCGCCATCGAAACTGTGCTGCGCTGGATCTCCTCCCTCACCATGCTCATCTTCGGCGCGTTCCTCACGGCCTTCTTCTTCTACTTCTTCTGCACGGGCTATGGGAAGGTGCTCGAGTTCTGGGAGCGGCTCATCCCCGAGCGCAAGAAGGGCATCGCCTTCGGGCTCCTCAAGCAGATGGACGCCGTCATCAGCGGCTTCGTCCGCGGCCGCCTCACCATCTGCGCCATCCTCATCGGCTACTACACACTCGCCTACTGGCTCATCGGCGTCCCCGCCCCGCTCATCCTCGGGCCCATCATCGGGACCCTTGCCCTCGTCCCGTATGCCGCCGGCATCGGCATGCCCCTGGCCATGCTCCTCATCTGGGTCGGGCCCAACCTCGCGGGCTTTCAGTCCGAGTGGTGGTGGATCGTCTTCGCCCCGATCGGTGTCAGCGCGATCTCCCAGGTCCTCGACGACTACGTGCTCACGCCCACCATTCAGGGGCGAAACACGGGCATGGATACCCCCACCATCCTCTTCGCCTCGCTTGCGGGGGCGGTCCTCGCCGGGTTTTACGGCTTGCTGGTGGCGATCCCCGTGGCGGCCTGCCTGAAGATCCTGCTCCGCGAGACGGTCTGGCCGCGCCTCCGCGAGTGGGCCGCGGGCAAGGCTACCGATCCGCTTCCGATTTCACGTACCTGATGTGTCCTGCCGCGCGGGGCGGGGGGGGCGTTACCGCTTGGAATCCCGGATCTTCCGCCAGTTGTCGGCGGGCTTGCCGTCGGCGTACTCCCACACCGTGATGGGCAGTTTCTTCACCCCCCACGCCCGGGCCTGATCGTGCGTTGGGAAGAGCACGTCCAGCCGGTACCCCTTGATCTTTCCGCCCCGGTCCAGCACCGGCACCACGGTCTCCTTGCCGTACCCGGGGATCGTGAGCATCGAGCCGAGCGGCAGAATCCGGGTGTCCGCGGCAACCAAGCGGAACCCGTTGGTCTGCACGTGGTGCAGGGACGCGGTGATGTCGTCGGCGGACCCGGCGCAGGAGCGCTCATCGGGGCTGTAGGCCGTGACGGTCATCCAGATCGTCCGAGCCGCTCGGACGGGCCGCCCGTTGAACCAACGGAGGCTCAGATCCGTGGAATACCGGGAGGGATCCAGCGGAGCGGCCACGCCCGCTTCGGGGACGGCCCCAGCCTGCTCATCGAGCGGGTCCGCCCCGATTGCCGGGGCCGATCCGAACGGGCCGACAGGGTCGGGAACCGCAGCGGCATCGAGCGCGACGAGAGGCTGGGTCGCCCGGCGGGTCACCAGTTCCTTGCTCACGATCGCCGATGCAGCCACAACCACGAGCAACCCGGCCCACCCCAGGGCGTTGGCGATCGCCACCCGCTTGGTGGGCAGAACCACCTGCTCCCGCGTGGCCTGGTGGACACGCCGGACAGGGTGAGGCAGTCTTCGATCCGCAACGCGGCTCATCGTGGGCACCTCAAGGTCTGATGTTGTAGGCTGCTACCCGGTATCGGGCCACCGACATCCAAACAGTTATCGAACGGACCGAGAACCGTCGCGAACCCGCCCGCTCCCGAGTCGAAGGTCCCCGTTGGGATTCATCCGAGTCTCCCCGCATCGAGTCTGAAATCCGCCGCGCGCCGCGGCCAGGAGCCCCCGCTCACGTGTCCTCACTCTCCCCCATCCAGGTCGGCGTGTGCGGGTTGATCGGCCTTGGTGCCGGGGTTCTCGGCGGGCTCGCCGGGGTGGGAGGGTCCATCCTGATACTCCCGTCATTGGGGGTGCTCTTCGGGTACCCGCGCGCATCCTCCCACCACGGCTACATGGCCTCGGCCATGACGGTGAACCTGATCGTCGCGATCCCCGCGGCCCTCCGGCACCATCGCGCCGGGGCCATCCGTCACGACCTCCTTGGGCGGCTGATCCCCGCGACGGCGATCACTCTGGCCGGGGGCGTCATCGCCTCGAACTTCTTCCAGGGCTGGCAACTGCAACTCCTGCTCGCGTTGGGGCTCGTGCTCTACTGTCTCCGACTCCTGAGGGAGGCCGTTCGGGACCTGCCGGAACACCTTCAAGGGCCCGGCTCGGAGCGGGTGACCACGCCAAGGCTGGTGGCGTCCGCCAGTGCAACGGGTTTCACCGCGGGGTTGTTGGGCCTTGGAGGGGGGGTCTTGCAGGTGCCCCTGCTTCAGAGCCTGTGCGGGGTGCCGTTGCGCCAGGCGATCGCGACCAGTTCCGCCGTCATCTGCCTGACAGCGGTGGTGGGCGCGGTCCTGAAACTCGTGACCCTCCCCGGCGAAGGCGAGCCAGTTGGAGACGCGCTGATCCGCGCGGCCGCCATGGCGCCCACCGCCATTCTGGGCGCGCACCTCGGAGCGTCGCTCACCCATCGACTCCACCTGCATTGGGTTCGCATCGCGATCGCGGTCATGCTCCTGGTCTCGGCCTACCGCCTGGGCCTGGACGGCGGGCGCATGGCAGGCTGGTGGCGGTAAGGCCTCCACGTCCGGGCGTGCCCTCGCAATCCGCAGGCTTTTGCCCCCAAGAGTGAACCCCAGGCGGGGGCGGGCGTCTCCATGGAGAGCAGGCGCGCCGTCGAAGCGCGCGCCAGGGCGACCCCGGTGCGGGTGCCGCCCATTCGAAGGAGCATGCCCATGTCGGCCAACCCGTGCCCCGCGCGTCCCCGCCCATCGACCCGACTCCATGCCCACGCCGAAGGGGGGAGCGGCCGCCAGCGGCGCGCGCTCGCACGCATCGCGGCGGTCGCGGGCGCGGTGATCGCGGTGATGGTTCCCGCCCTGGGCTCGACCCTCACGCGCCCGCCGCAACCCTCGCCAACACCCCCCCCCCCCCCCCCCCCCCCCGGCCAGACGTACCCGACCCAACCGCCCGCTCCTCCGGCGGCCCCACCCGTCGCGGCCCCGCCGCGCCCGATGCCGCCGAAATTGCCGCCCGATGGCGTGCAGGTGATTGTCCCGCCCGCGCGGCATCGCCCGTGGGACGGCGCGCCGGTGCAGGTGCAATCCATCGCCGCCCGCGTCAGCATCGAGGAACAGGTGGGGATCACGCACCTCGAACTGATGCTCCACAACCCGTCGGGGCGCCCGCAGGAGTGCCAGGTGCTCATCCCCGTGCCCGACGGGGTGACGGTCCGCTCGTTCCAGTACGACGGCACGGGGCCGGAGCCGACCGCGACGCTCCTGCCGCGCGAGGAAGCCCGGCGGATCTACTCCGCGATCGTCAACCGCGCCAAGGACCCGGGCCTGCTGGAGTTCGCCGGGCTGAACGTCATTCGGTCGAGCGTGTTCCCCGTGCCGGCGGGGGCGAGGCAGGCCGTGCGGATCACCTACGAGCAGGTGCTGCCCGCCGACGCGGGCCGGGTGGATTACCTTCTGCCCCGGAGCGAATCGCTCGCGGCCGGGACGGCGGCGTGGAGCATCACCGTGAGCGTGAAGTCCGCGCGGACCATCGCGACGGCGTATTCCCCCACCCACGAGGTCGCCGTCGAGCGATCGGGGGCCGGCGCGCTCTCGATCCGCGTGCCCGACCGAGCCGCGACGACTCCCGGACCATTCCGCCTGTCGCTGGTGAGCGGGCCGACGACGCCGGGTGACGGGCGGGAGTTCCCCGCGACGATCATGGCGTACCCCGACCCCACGATCCCCGGGGGCAATGGCGGGTACTTCCTTCTGCTGGGGGGCGTGCCTTCAGCCCCGCCCGCGGCGGAGCGGATGAAGCGCGAGGTGATCCTGGTCATCGACCGTTCGGGCTCGATGCGCGGGCAGAAGATGGACCAGGCCAAGGCGGCCGCCGTCTCGGTGCTCGAAGGACTCGGCGAGGGCGAGGCGTTCAACATCATCGATTTCTCAGACAGCCTGGCGATGTTCGCCTCGGCACCGGTCCTCAAGAACGCCGACACCATGGCGCGGGCCCGCGGATACGTGGGCGCGCTCGAAGCCAACGGGGGCACGGCCCTGCACGACGCGCTGATCCAGTCCCTCCGCCAACCCCTCACCCCCGGGATGCTCCCGGTCGTGCTCTTCATGACCGACGGCCTGCCCACGGTGGGCGAGCGGGGCGAGGCCAAGATCCGCGACGCCGCCAAGGCCGCCAACGCGCATAACCGGCGCGTCTTCGCGTTCGGCGTGGGCTACGACGTGAACAGCCCGCTGCTCTCGGGCGTGGCCCGATCCAGCCGCGGGGCCGCGACGTTCGTCCTCCCGGAGGAGAACATCGAGATCGCCATGTCGCAGGTCTTCCGGCGGCTCTCCGGGCCTGTGGTGGCCGGGCCGCGCCTCACGGCGATTGCCGCCGATGGCAAGCCCAGCACCACGGCCGTGCGCGAGGTGCTCCCCGCGCACATCCCCGACCTGTTCGACGGCGACCAACTGATCGTGCTCGGGCAATACACCGGCGAAGGGGGCGGCGTGCTCCGCCTCCGCCTCGATGGCGACGTGCTGGGCAAGCCCGGCTCGTTCGAGTACGCCTTTGACCCTTCGCGCGCCAGCGCCACCCACGGCTACGTGCCCAGGCTCTGGGCGACCCGCAAGATCGCCGCCCTGCTCGAGGAGATCCGCCAGAGCGGGGCCGCGAGCCCCGGGGGCGGAACCCCCGACCCACGCTCGAAGGAACTGATCGATGAGGTCGTCCGCCTGTCCAAGCAGTACGGCATCCTCACCGAGTACACCGCCTTCCTCGCCACCGACCAGGACGGGCGCACGGCCGTCGGGGGCGGGGCGCTCCCGCCGCTCTCCGCGGCGCCGGCCATGGCGGAGCGCATGGTGACGGGCCGAAACCAGGTCCGCACCGGCGCGGGGGGCGTGAGCCAGGAGTTGAACACGCAGGCCCTCGCCGACACGGGCGTCGCCCAGAAGTCCAGCGCGTGGCGCGGGGCCGACATGAAGCAGGTCGAGGTCAAGACGGTGCAGATGGTGGGTCAGAACGCGCTCTACCAGCGGGAGAACCGGTGGGTGGACGGGCGGCTGCTCGCCGACGCCGAGAAGGCGCCCGAGCGGGTCGTGGAGTTTGGGACGCCCGAGTACGACCGCGCGGTGGACGCGATGGCGAAGGAGGACCTGCTGTGGGCCCTGACCAACACGGGCGACCTGTACCTGCTGCTGGAGGGCCAGCGGACGCTCATCAAGCAGCCAACGCGGTAGCGTCCGGGAGAGCGGCGGCGCGCGACAGGACGCGGCTGCGGGTGTAGGATTGGCCCCGATTCCGGAGCCGACCATGCACTTCGACGCTCACCAGCCTGTCATCGCCGATCTCGAGGCGCGGATCTTGACGATCCGCGACTCGCTTTAACGAGCCCGCGAAGACGGCCAGGCTCGCCGAGATCAAGCAGAAGATGGAGGCCGAGGATTTCTGGGCCAACCAGGCCCTCGCGAATCGGTTCGTCTCCGAACTCAAGAACATCAACTCGCAACTCGACCCGCTGCAGGACGCTCGCAAGCGCCTCGCCGACGCCAAGGCGGCCTACGAGATGGCCCGCGAGGCCGGCCCCCCGGGCCAGCCCGACAAGGACCTGCTGGCCGAGGCCGACGAGATCCTGTTCAAGTTGTCGGGCGACATGGACAAGATCGAACTCCGCTCGCTCATGTCCGGCAAGCACGACTTCCGCAACTGCTTCCTCACCATCTCCGCGGGCGACGGCGGGACCGAGGCCAACGACTGGGCCGAGATGCTCTTCCGCATGTACCTCAACTACCTCGAGAAGGCCGGCTTCCAGATCGAGGAGGTCGAACGCGGATTCGGCGCCGAGGTCGGCATCGACAGCGTCACCCTCCACGTCAAGGGCCCCTACGCCTTCGGCTACCTCAAGTGCGAGCGCGGCACCCACCGCCTCGCGCGCGTCAGCCCCTTCAACGCCCAGGGCAAGCGCCAGACCAGTTTCGCCTCCGTCGAGGTCACCCCGGAGTTCGAGGACGTCAAGGTCGAGATCCCCGAGCGCGACCTCGAGGTCACCCCCTTCGTCCGCGCCAGCGGGCCCGGCGGGCAGAACGTCAACAAGGTCGCCACCGCCATCCGCATGGTGCACAAGCCCACCGGCATCACCGTCGTCGCCAACACCTTCCGCGATCAGCCCCAGAACCGCGCCCAGTGCCTCCGCATCATCCAGGCCAAACTCGAGCAACTCGCCGAAGAAAAACGCGAACGCGAGATCAACGCGGCCAAGGGCGGGAGCATGGAGACGGGCTGGGGCACCCAGATCCGCTCGTACGTCATCTACGACTCGCGCGTGAAGGACCACCGCACGGGGGAGGAGTCGGGCGACGTGCAGAAGGTCCTCGACGGGAACATCCAGCCCTTCATCGACGCCGAACTCCGCCGGCGACGAAAGGAAGAGGCCGACCGCGCCGCCTCGAAGAACTAGGCCGGCCCCGCGCGCCCGTTCCCCCCGGCGCCCGTTCCCCTCGCGCGGCCCGCTCAGCCCGCCAGGCCCTTCACCGCCCCCGTCCGCCGGGCCTTGTAGTACCGCGCCAGCGAGTCCTCGATGATGTTCAGCGCCCGCTCGGTGGGCAGGATCTCGTCCACCACCACCTCCTTGCCCTCCAGCGCCTTGTACTCGGCGAAGAACTTCCGCAGCATCTTGAAGATGTGCTTGGGGAAGTCCGTCACGGCACCGAACTCGCTGTACACCGGGTCCTGCCGCAGCACCGCGATGATCTTGTGGTCCGGCTGCCCGTGGTCCATCATCGTCATCATCCCCACCGCCCGGGCCTCCACCACCGTCAGCGGGGGAATCTCCTCCGTGCAGTACACCAGCACGTCCAGCGGGTCGTCGTCCTCCGCGAGCGTCTGCGGGATGAACCCGTAGTTGGCCGGGTAGTACACCGCCGACGACAGCACCCGGTCCAGTTTCAGCAGGCCCGTGGCCTTATCGATCTCGAACTTCAGGTTCGAGCCCTTGGGGATCTCGATGATCGCCTTGAACTGAAGGGGGAGGTCCTCGCCCTCCACGGCCGGAGTCACGTCGTGCCACGCATGGATCATGGGCCCAGCGTAGCACGCCGATCAGTGTGCGCAGCCGGGCCCGCAGACGCCCCCGCCGATCCCCTTCGATCGGTGCGCCGCCGCCAGTTCGATCAGCCTCGCCGCCTCCGCCTCGGCCTTGTGGCTCGGCGCGGGCAGCCGCTTCAGCCCGGCCAGGAACTCCCGCTGGAACCGCTCCTCGTAGAACTGGTTCTTGGGGTCGTTGGTCGCCGCGGCAAACTCCGTCCGCAGCAACTGCTCGATCCGCTGGATCCGCGTGTCCGGCAGCGGATGGGTGGACATCCACTCGGGCTGCCCGCCCCCCTTGCCCCCGGACGCCGCCTTCAGGATCTGCATCACCTGCTGCTGGGCGCGGGGGTTGTAGCCGCCCTTGCTCATGTAGCGCATGCCCAGCGTGTCGGCCTGGCTCTCCTCGTCGCGTCCGAACTTCAGCACCACCAGCGTCCCGCCCACCTGCACCGCGGGGAGGAGCACCGTCGCCGCCTTTCCGGCGCTCGAATCCTCGCTCGCCGAGGCCGCCGCCACACCCGCGACGACCAGCGCCCCGGTGAGCGCCTGCTGCTGCCCGATGCGCCGCATCGCGTGCTCCGCCGTCACGTGCCCGATCTCGTGCCCCAGCACACCCGCCAGTTGCGCCTCGTTGGTCATCCGCTCGGCCAGACCGCGCGTCACGTACACCTTCCCCCCGGGCAACGCGAACGCGTTGATCACCGACGAGTCCAGCAGCGTGAACTCCCACGGCAGCGTCGGGTTGTCCGCCTCCGTCAAGGCCGCGAGTTTCGCCCCGATGTCCTTCACGTACTGCTGCAGCCGAGCGTCGGCGACCCCGCCCCCGAACTCCTTGGCCATCTCGGGCGCCGCGTCGGTGCCGAGTTGGATCGCCAGGTCCCGCGTCCCCTGCTTGCCGTACAGAGCGCCGATGGGCGAGAAGTACTTGTCCCCCGTCGCCGCGTTCTTCACGCAGCCTCCGGCACACACGATCCCCGCGCTCAGCGCCCCGGCGACAACGGCCTTCACGATCCGCGGCATGGCAGCCTCCCACGCTGACTTCGCCCGCCCGCGGCGCCCGGATGCTCCGGACCACCCGCGTCGGCCCCCAACCCTATCATCCCCCGTTCGATCCGGGCGCGGCCCGCCGCCTCGCCCATGACAACCGAATACGGGCGTGGGCACGCGATCGCTGGCCCGCCGGGTTCGCCCGGCAGGCGAGAGGAAAGTCCGAGCACGGCAGGACACGGCGGTGGGTAACACCCACCCGCCCGGCGGGTCGCCGGGTATCAAGAGGGACAGTGCCACAGAAAACACACCGCCGATGGCCCCGGGCTCAACCCCGGGGATCAGGCAAGGTTGAAATGGTGCGGTAAGAGCGCACCGCCCGATGGGTGACCATCGGGGCACGGCAAACCCCGCCGCGTGCAAGGTCACGCAGCGTTCGCGCCTCGCCTCGCAAGAGGTCAGGCGACGATCGGTCCGATCGGCAGAACGCGGGTAGACCGCTGCGGATCGCGCCGGCAACGGCGCGGCTAGAGAAATGATCGCGCGCGAGGAAAGGCCCGGATCCCTGCCCCCGTCAATGGAACGGGCTCCGGGAACCGCCTTCGCCGACAGAACTCGGCTTACCGCCCACGCTCGACCCATCGCGGGCCCCGGCTCAACCCCGGGGCCCGCGGCCATTTTTGGCCCACCCATCCCCCTCGCGGCCCCACCGCTTCCGGGCCCGCGCCACACCACCCCTTGCGCACAAGCCCGCCTTCACGCGACCTTCACACGCCACCCACCACCCCTTGGGCCGCCCAACGCCCGCCCGCGCATCTGTGCTGTACGTTCAGGTCGATGGACGCGCCAGGTCCCGATGGATCCTCACTCACGAAAGGAGCCTCGCATGACCCGCTCGATCGCCCACGCCGCCCGCTTCCGCCGCACCGTCGCGACGCCCGCCCTCGCCGCGATCGCCCCCGCCCTCGCGGGCTGCGGGTCCGGCAACGCGATCAACCCGCTGGGCCTCATCCTCGCCGTGGTCGCAGTCGTCGCCCTCTTCGCGCTCCTCGCCTTCTTCTTCGCACGCGTCGAGGCCAGCCGAAGCGCCGGCGGCCACCCGATGACCCCCGCCTCCCGCGCCCGCGCCCGCACCGCCGCCCACAACACCGACCCCCACGGCCACGGCGCCACGCCCTGGCTCTTCTGGGGCGCCTCCGGCGCCGGCGACCACCACCACCACCATCACCCTAAACCCCACCCCGATCATCACCATCACCCGGAACCCCACTCAAGTCATCCTGACGCAGGCGGCCCCGCCGACGCGCAGGGCCACTCAGGCTTTGACACCGGCTCGGGCAGCGACGCCGGCGGCGGCGGGTTCGACGGCGGCGGATGCGGGGGCGGCGACGGAGGTGGAGGTGGCGGCGGCGGGGGTGAATAAGGCGCCTTCACGCACCCATCTACCGCCCCCCAGCCCATGAAAAAACCGCCGGGGCGGCCCGGCGGTCTGTCATCACAACTCAACGCTTCTTCTCCTCGGCCTCAGCACACGCCGAAGTAGATCGCGATGAAATCGCTCAGATCATCCGGATCCGTCGCCCCGTCGCCGTTCACGTCCGCTTCGGCGCACGGCGGGATCGAGAAGTAGCACCCGATGTAGTCCGACAGGTCATCCGGATTCACCGTCCCGTCGCCGTTGAAGTCCGCCGCGCACGCCGGGGGCACCGTCGGCACGGGCAGGTCGTTCACCGTCAGGCTCGCCGGCGCGCCGGGCGTCGCCCCGGGCTTGAACAGTGACAGCGTCGCGCTCCCCGTGGTCGGGGGCACGTTCGCCGTGAACCCGATGCTGTACATCGTGCCCCAGCGGATCGCGTTGGCGTTCACGTTCGCGGCGTACGCCTGCGTCCCGAAACTCAGCCGCCCGTCCGCCTTGGTCATGGTCCACGGCGCGTTGCTGTAGGGCTCGCTCGAGTGCGACATCGGATGGTTGAACGTGTACGCGCTCTCCGCCCCGCCGCTCGGGAACGGCACGCTGAACGCCTGCGCCGACCGGTCGGAGTTCAGGTTCTGGATCGCGTACTCATACCGCCACAGCCCGCCGCCCAGGTCCGTCGCCTTGCCGGCAACATAGAACCGGGAGCGGATCGTCGTCCCGGGGAATGAGGCGCTCGGGTTCGGCACGTCGTCATGATCCACCGTCACGAGCGTCACGCCCGCGTCGGCGGCTCGCCACGCCTGGATCGCCGGTGACTGCCGGATCGGCCCGCCCGTGAACGTCGGCGAACCGTTGATCGTCGCGGCGTTGATCTCCTGCCAGGTCGAGTTGTTCAGCCCGTTGGTCGCGACGGTCTCGCCCGGAGCGACGAACTGCGCGTCGTCCTGTGTCACGTAGTGCGTCTCGCCGAAGTACCGCGTCCCCGCGGGCTGGCTGTTCGTGTCGCTCACCGGCACCTGCAGCCGCCCGCGAATGATCGCCGGGCCGGTGCTGTCGCCCCTCACCACCGGCGCCGGGAAGAACCCCGTCGTCGCGTTCACCAGCGACCGCCGACCCAGATTGCCCGCGTCGCCGTTCAGCCCCGACCCGTACGGATCCGAGCAGTTCACGCCGAGTTGCGCGCCCCCATCGGGCGGCTGGATGCACGTCCCGCAGGCGTTCCCGTTCACCGATGAGAACCCGTGCTTCAGCCACGACTGCCCGATCTGATCAAACCGCGTGTACCCGCCCGGCGTCACCGTCTTCAGCCGGTACATGTTCTGCGCGATCACCGGGTGCAGGTTCGCCCGCGGCGCGCCCGTGTACCACGCCACCGGCAGGTCGCCCCGGTTGCACGAATCGGTCCCGATCGCGTACGACGCCACCGTCACGCCGTTGCTCACGTCCGTCCCGTACCGCGCGACGTCGGTGTGCTGCCACACCGTCACGTCGGGCCCCGCGTTGGGCGGGGGCGGCGGCGGGTTCAGACTGAGCGTCAGCGTGTACGCCCCGCTGCTGCTGCTGTACCCGCCGAGCCGCACATACGCCGTCTGCCCCGCGACGAGGTTCGCCGTCGCCACCGTCTGCAGCCCGCACGAATCGTCCACGCACGACAGCAGGTTGCCCGCCGCCACCGGGCACGGCGTCGCAAGGTTCGGCACATGGTAAATCGCGATGACCGAGTCGTAACTCGTCCCCGTGCACGTCGATGCCGACAGTTCGCACGCCACCGGCACGGTGACGCGGAACCACACGTCCTTGCCCAGGCCCGCGCACGCCGCCGGGCCATCGGTCGTCGCCGACGCCGTCGTGCCCGTCAGCACCTGCGACGAGCCCACGCTGGCGAGATTCACCACCGTCGCCCCGGAGCAGGCGTCGTTGACCTGACCCAACACCGACCCCGCCAACGCGACCACCGCGCCCGCGGCCACAACCCATCGACGTGCTGCCATGCTCATTCTCCCTTTGACCCCGCCCCGCCTCACCCCACCCACCCGCGAGCCACAACCCGCCCCCGAATCCGTCCGCGATCCGACGCGCACCCCAGCAGGAAGACTTCGACCACGCAGCCCCTCAAGCACTCCAGATTACCACGAGTTTCACGCCGGCACCACCCACGGCCGCGCGTGTTTCCCCTACATTCCGGCCCGCGGAGCCGCTCAAGCCCGGCCCGCTGACCCGGTCGCGCCCGCCAGGCGAACACTCTCCGCCGCCGCGGGGAGTGCGTCGGCCAACTCTGTCGCGAGCATCCCGAACGCCGCGCCGGTCCGCGCCCGCCACACCTCCGCCGCCCGCGCGTGCACCGCCACGCCCAGGCACGCCGCCTCGAACAAGCCGAGCGGCCTCCCGGGCGGCATGGGCACGGGAGGCATCGGGAACGGCCTCGCCTCCACCAGCGCCACGAACTGCGCCGCGATCCCCGCGATCACCCCCGCAAGCACATCGCCAGTCCCCGCCGCCGCCAGCACCGGGTCGGCCACGCCGCACACCCATGCGCGATGCCCGTCGGTCACCACCGTCCCCGCGCCCTTGAGCGCCACCACGCACCCAAGCCGTCGGGCCAGATCCACCGCGCCCGCGAGCCGCTCGGTGTCACCGCGGATCTCCGCGCTCATCCCCAGCGCCGCCGCCAGCCGACGGAACTCGCCCGGGTGCGGCGTCAGCACCGCCGGAGCGCGGAAATCCCGCAACGGCTCGGGCAGCGCCGCCAGCGCCGTCAGCGCGTCGGCATCCACCACCACCGGCACGCCCTCCTGCTGCACCGCGCGCAGCACCCCAGCGCTGGTCGCGCGGCTCAAACCCATCCCGGGGCCGATCACCAGCGCGTCGCACGCCGCCAGCGCCGCGTCCACCGCCGCCGCCTGCGCGCTGGGCTCCACCACGCCCTCGGGCCCCGTCGGCACCGCGATCCCCACCGCCGAGGGCGCCACCGCCAGCGCCGCGGGCACGATCGGCTCTGGCGCGATGATCCTCGCCCGCCCCGCCCCCACCCGCAGCGCCCCGATCGCCGCCAGCGCCGGCGCCCCGACCATCCGCGTCCACCCCTCGCAGCACCCGCCAACCACCCCGACCGTCCCGAACGTGCCCTTGTGCCCGCGCGGATCGCGCGCAGGCCACGCCGGCGGGGCCCCCACCCGCTCAACCCACGCGCCGCCTTCGCCCGCGCCGACCTCGCTCACCGCTCCGTCTCCTCGACGGTGATCTTCAGCCGCCCCAGCAGCGGCGCCAGCGTCACCATGAAGTTCTGCGGCTCCGCATCGCTCAAAGACGACACCCCCAGCGCGATATGCCCCGCCCCGAACACCCGTCCCCCCCGCAGCGTCCCGTCAAGATCCACCCACCCGTGCGGGCCCTTCGCATCCTCCCCATCCGGCAGCCACGCCTGCGCCCACATGTGATACCCGAACACGCCCTTCTTCCCGCCGAACTCGTCCACGTACACCAGCCCCGACACCACCCGCGACGGAATCCCCGACGCCCGCAGGAGCGCCGCCAGCAGCACGCCGTGCTCGGTGCAGTCCCCCGTCCGCGTCCGTGCCACCTCCGACGCCGACGCGAACCCCACCGACAGCGCCTTCTCGTCGATGAACTTCTGCACGAACGACCGAAGCCGAAACGCCCGCTTCCGCGCCGACTCCCCCCCAGCCCCGCCCGCCTCCGCCACACCCCCCGCCTCCCGCGCCAGCGCACCGATCCGCTCGTCCTCCAGGTTGATCATCGGCGACGAGCCCATGTACTGCGCGTCCGTCCCGAGATCTTCGGGCTTCGCGACACCAACCGCACCGCCACCGCCGCCACCGCGCGCGTCCACCCGCACTCGCACTCGCCGCCCGTCCAGACGCTCAACGCGCTGCGCGCCCGTCGTCGGCAGGTCCGGCATCGCCCCGTCTCCCACGCTCAACACATACGTTCCGCGCTTCGCACCCTCAGGCACCGCCCCCTCCGGCGTCACCAGCGTGCTCACCATCAACTCCGGCGCATCCAGCGGCCGCATCGCCAGGTCCTTGTCCGCCAGCACCTGCACCATCACGATCCCGCCCATCTTCGTCTCGCTCCGCAGCGTCCCGCCCTCCTCATCGGTGTACTCCACAGACTCCACCCCCGGGTACCGATCGATCTCCACCGTCCACTTGATCGCCGGCACCGTACGGCCCACCACCTCCAGCGGCACGCGCTCCACCAGCCGCCGCGTCGAGCCCACCACCGTCAGCGCCCCGCCCGGCTCGTCCTCCAGCGTCCGCAGCATGATCGCCTTCTCCCCCGCCTCGAGCCGCTTCTTCACCTCCCGCTCCGCAGCCGCCGGCGTCAGCCACGACCCCTCGGGCAGCGGCCGCTTCGTCTCCGTCGAGTTCATCCCCCCACCTCCCCCACCCC